>Ga0335075_10009920_pt1 | contig 14476 bp, 13 predicted proteins | sample Lox_Sample_24_FD_206723 | JGI IMG/M metagenome (GOLD analysis project Ga0335075, IMG submission 206723) | Soil microbial communities from Loxahatchee National Wildlife Refuge, Florida, United States - Lox_Sample_2.4 | ecosystem: Environmental > Terrestrial > Soil > Wetlands | place: USA...
CAGAAGTGTTGACTGGGAGCATTGTCTAGCTCGAGATAAACACTCAAATTCAAGCATTCTCAAGTCCGACGTTGAAGTGATCTCATAGGTTGCAAATTGACCTCATATGCGCCTTTCAGACTCGGCATACGTCGTCTGAGACGAGGCTATCCAACCTTCTCATATTCGCGTTTCCTATGCCGCGGGACCGAAGAGGCTCTGCGGCAGATCAACATTGTGAACTTCGTTTGGCTACAAGCCAACGGTTATCATTATTTTGATTTTCAACCATCGCTAAGGGATTCTTAGGAACATGCTCCCAAGCCTATATACATCGGAAGCGCACGAAAGTGATGCTTGATCAAGTCAGAGTGATTGTCCTCGCGTTACTGCTGGACGGTGAAAGTGAAGCACACGTTAATAGCCGTAACAACGGGCGGTGAGGGAAGGTTGAACCAGAAATTAACTGAACGACCATCTGGGTGCCGATTTTCTCTCATTGAACTTTCTGTGGCTTCTGCTGCGAACGGGCTAATAAGGACTTCCTTGATCACAAGAGATTGAATTCCATGGAGCATCGCCTCCTTCCTTCTCTTTCTCTTTTCGTTGACCTAATGAGGCTCTCATCGCAAGCTTTTCCTAAAACCTGGTTGCAGCCTTAAAGATGGATCTCGGCAATCCTGGACTACGTCTCTCGCATCCCCATGCAACCAAGTAGGCGCAAGCTCTACACCTTGCCGACTGAAGTCCGGACCACGACTGCCACAGTTAGCCTTGAGGCTCTTTGACAACGAAAAGTCGGGCAAAGGGAGACTAGAGGTTCCGGACTTCGACATGAGCCAGATACCGCCGCTTCAAACTGAATCCTGTTGGTCACGCGAATGTGATATGTTCAACATACCATCACTGTGTGACTACTCCGAGCTAAAGTGTCTGACACACCCAGTATGCCAAAGAATCGCCACAACAGGTGATGCATTGACGCCAGGGCGAGTGAACGATGACTACTTAGCCGTTAGCAGATGAAAAGATTTCTCCGCATCCTAATCTGCATTCAAGTACCGAACGAATCATCGTTAGCGGTGTGCAATGGGACATTACTGTCCCTGCCGACATCATCGCTGTTTTGAGGCTATGCTATTGGCTTCTTAAGAACAGCGATCCTAACAGTGCTTCCTGTACAGCTTGCCATCGTCACCAGCAATCCATTGATGACGATGTGTCCAGTTTACAAGAACAAGCGAGACTATTTGGCATCACGAATAATCGCACCGAGGAAAGTTGTCTATCCCACATGCTCGGATCGGGCGCAAATTTCGCCAAAGTCCACACAATCTTATTATGAACAAAGAGCAAGCGCGCTGACATCTGAAATGTGGTCAGATATCTATTAAGGCGTTACAAAGCGCCATTCTCACCTCCAACCAGGAGGTCCGCGCATTGTCCAACAGCACCAATACTCTTTTGAGGTCTTGCTCCAATACGGTACACTACCCAGTAACTGCCTGGCCTCTCACCCTGCAATTTTTGCTCGCTGGAAAATCGCCATCGCCTTCGAGTGAATATTACGCCCTGACAGCGAGACTCACGCCCGAATCACCCGCGGATGCCGAACTGCCGCATCCACAAGGCCCTACAGTGCGCTTCCTCGTCGCCGAACTGACCAGAGTTGAAGACTAATCACACACCTTTGTTGTGGAAACAATCATTACAGTCCCCGAGTCTCGGAATGTACTACAACTTCTAAATATCGAAGAACAACACTAGCTAGGCGTGAACGACTGGATTACCGGCCCAGGCCCGTCTAGGCCGACTGGGCCAAAGGCTGAAGCCTGGCCGGCCGGCCTCTTGGGACCACTGGCCTGAAGGAGGTCTGGTGGGTCATCTGGAAAGGCCAAGAAGACGCAGTTTATGGTGATGAACAGCTCTTGTTGGAACCCCTCAAGGTAGGCGGCTTGCCAAGTGAGCAGGAAACCGGCTGCGTAATCTTGTATCCGGAAGATCTGGTGCCTTGTACTTCACAGGACGAATGGGATGACGACCATAGAATGTATTGGGAGATGCTAGGATACCTGGCAACAACGAGCTGAGGAGAAGAAAAAGCGGAGCTGGATAAGGGTGTGATAGAATGAATTGCAGATCTTCTGGACCTTCCAGAGCAAACGCCTCCTTGTAACATTCGACGGCGGAAAGGTGCTTTGACAATGCCAACAAGTTAAATTTCGACGTATCCACCCACCCAGAAATCTGGACATTCCATGTTCTCCGCAACCGTGGATATGGTCCCTTGCGGTTTGTCAACACAACTTGCATGAATTCGCCGCGCATAGACTATTAGGTTTTTTGTTCCCCTCCTCTGTTCCCAATTGGGCTCGGCCTGAAAAGGTCGTAACCTAGGCTTGGCATGAGATCCTCAATAATTGGCTAGGTACAGCTTCTACTGGCATCGAAATACATCGCTACGGCTGAGCACTTGCGAGCTGGTGAGATCGCTTGACCCTTCGGTTTGCCGCCATTGTTAGGCTTTCGCCAATTGTGGTGACGAGAGCTCTTGAGACGTGACAGGAACCTTGCACGCATATTTGATGACTCACAGATGATCGCCGAAGGCCCGAACAGTCATCTGAGGATCAACGCTGCCCCAATAATAGTTCCACGCCATGGTCCTTCAATACAGATGAAAGTGGTATATTACATCGTACCAAATGCATCATTGCGTGATGCAAGGCGATGTAGTCAACTCACGGAATCTCTGCCAACATGGCTGCCACAATAAACGTCTCCTGCCAGCAGACACGATTCAACCTAGATGATGGCGTGCCTTTTCAGGGAGTAGGTGCTCTAGCCGCAATATGGTATTGTTCAATCACTAACAGTGTACTGGTTCTGGGTAGCTCGATATTAAGGACCTCAGCATTAGCATTGCTCCATCGGCAGAACCGAGCTCAGGTGCTCCTACACCAGAGCGAAAATCAAAAGCAAAGGCGAAAGCCAGAGGGTCTGACATCCTGTCTGGTGCTGAATTGAAGTTGAAGACTGGAGTCCGCTACGGACTCATCGGAAAGAATGGAACAGGGAAATCTAGTAAGCGAATCCCGTAGAATGAAGAGGTACAGTCGTGCCACTGGTCAGTTGAAAATGTGGTTGTTGACAATGCTTATGATTCAGCGATTCTCAGAGCGATCGCGGACAAGCTGATTCCTGGTATCGCACCTGCAACGAGGATATCAATGCTTCAACAAACAACATTCCAGGAACAAGAACAAGCCTTGCCGGACCTTTCAAGTCTTGCAGTCGATAAATCCCCAGACAAATCGTCCCAGCAGAGTGCCCTTCAATATGTTATTGAGAGCGACGCTTACAGGAATAACTATCTACGAGAAGTTGCAGGTCCGGCCCCGAGACCATCCTTCACTCATACACACTAAGCTGAGAATGCTAATTACTGTTAGTCTTGTCCAAAAGCTTCGAGGATCCCACGAACCATAGCGCTCCTGTGCAGGCTCTTCGTCAAGTTCGTTACGATAGAATGAAGAAGCAGCTTTTTGAGGTTGAAAAGAACGCGAGACTTCGAAGCGGTGCACGAGGAGCCCAGGCTAGAGCCGAGCTCATTGCATTTGAAGCCCACGTTGCTCAGGCGAAAGAATTGTGAGAAACCCGCTGGCCTACTCTGATTTAGTCCTTGCCCCGTTTAGCAGAGTGACCACCCCCGTCCCATACCAGTGAAATGCCATACGGACTAACGATGTGCTATGTAGGGTGAACCAAATAGAGGAGGAGATGGATGCATCGGAGATGGAAAAAGAACACCAATCTGCAGTTGAGCTCTGGAATGATCTCCAATCCCAAAGCGATCGCGTAGGTCCTACCTGAACTCCACTACTTTACTTCCATATCTCACCCTGATAGTTTGAGATTTCCGGCCTCGAACGCAGAGCTCGCACCATTCTCAAGGGTCTTGGGTTTAAAGAAGCTACAACTCTCCACAAGAGCTACAATTCCTTGTCCGGTGGTTGGCGCATGCGGTGCCATCTTGCCTCTGTGCTTCATCAAAGCCAAAGCACGGACATCATGATTCTCGACGAACCGACTAATTTCCTTGACTTGCTGGGCATTGTCTGGCTCCAACGCTACCTCACTGAGCTCAACACTTCCGCCGCCATTCTTATAGTCTCGCACGACCGCGATTTCGTCGACAATGTTTGCGAAGAAACGATAATCTTGCGTGATCAGAAATTGACTTATTTCCGCGGGAATCTATCAGCATATACCGCTGACTTCGAATCCAAGAAGCTCAACCTCACTGCCATGAAGGAAGCCCAAGACCGTCAGATAAAGCATATGAAGAAAACGATTGCTGAGAACGTCAAAGAGGGAAACAAATCCGGCGATGACAATAAGCTCCGCATGGCTAAATCAAGGCAAAAGAAGGTAGACGAAAGGATGGGCTTGCAAGTTAGTGCCACCGGAGGCCGCTTCAAGCTCAACCGCGATAGGGCTGGCTTTCAGAATACGCTCCGTGCTGAGATTGAAGTACCTACCGATGAGAAGAACGTTTCCATGGTATTCCCCAGGGCACAGGAGCTTCCCTTCCCTGGCTCGCTAGTGTCATTGGAAAAGGCAACTTTCCAATACGGTGGTAAGGCTAAGCCGAAAGGTTCAGTAGTCGCTGTCCTGCAAGATGTTGACCTTGTCGTTCACATGGGTGACCGGGTGGGCATTGTCGGTCTCAACGGCAGCGGGAAGACAACTCTCATCAATTTACTTACAGGTGTCGCAAAACCAACCCAGGGAATTGCCTCAAGGCACCCACGTCTGCAACTCGGCTACTATTCTCAGCTTGCTGTGGAGGATCTTCAAGAATCTGGCGTTGCAGACCGAAGTCTAACGGCACTTTCAATGCTTCTGAATGATGCTGAAGGAGAGTTGTCTGAACCTGAAGCGCGCGCACTCCTCGGTTCACTCGGACTTCCCGGCCGAACTGCCTCAGATGTGCCAATTCGCAATTTGTCTGGTGGTCAACTCGTCCGGCTAGCATTGTCACGGATCATCTGGAAGAGCCCTCATTTACTTGTCCTTGATGAGATCTCGACACATTTAGACTTCTACACAGTCTCTGCATTGATTGAAGCTCTGGACGATTTTGAGGGCGCTGTCGTGTTAGTGAGTCACGACCGTTTTCTCATCAGGTGTGTGGTGCAAGGTGAATCGCAAACGGAGGAGGATCGTGGAGATTCTGAAATGCAGGACATGGATGAGACGAGGCGGGTTGTCTATTCCTTGAAGGGCGGACAATTGCATGACCTGGCAGGTGGAGTGAAGGAATTTGAGGCGAGCTTGGAAAAGAGGATTGACAAGATGCTGGCGGACGGCTGATGTATAGCAGGCCAGATGGACTCTTACAATCGTATTGACGTTATGTCCCACGCGAAATATTCATGACGCTCCTTCCTCACTAAGGTCAAGATTGAAGTGGGTGATGTAGGTTCAGTCTGAAAAGTTATGTACCCTGAGATTACGCCATTTTGAGGTCGTTGAATTCTAGCTTGGCAGTTCAATGTCTTCGGAAACCTTGGTCTTTCGCGCCTCACTCTCCATTAACCGCCGACCATCCTGTCTCTGCACTTTTAGAAGCTAACAACTTAGATACGGTACAGGATTCGTTGATACCAAAATACCGTGGCAAATTCCCTGCGCCTCCTCCCCCGTTACCGTTTTGGCCTTTTACCGTTTATCGATGTCGCACATGTGACCTCTGTACCAATGTGAATCTCCTTCTTACACGCCTACCGAACAAAACCAGAAGCATAAATGGGCTAAGCCTATTGATTTCCATGGGAGAGCCTCTGCACGGTCCTTAAGACGCAAAAGCTGTAGAAAAAGAAGCTAATAAAGCTGAGCTGCGAGCTCAGAAGGAACAGCAGGAAGAGGACACCATTAACGTAGTATCTAAGTCTCTAGGGTTTCTTTCTACAACCGCAGGCCGTAAGCAGACCAGCACGTTGGTTGAGAGGACTCCTCATAAGCCTCCTACACCTGTCCGAGCCGTCCTGGCTTTACGACAGTCCCCGAAACAGTCCTCACTTCCTCACAAACCTCTATCTGCAACACCGGCTATACTGTACAAAGAGAAGAAGGGGAAGGAGCGCAGAAGGACCACCGAGGGAGCAGAAGCGAGGGAGCAGAGGCCGCGTTTCGGTGGCGATTCGCAGGCTCATACACCTCAGCTGGCATGGATCAGTTAGAGAGGCCCAGCTGGGCAAGGACCAGCCGGAGAGACTCAGCCGGGTAGGAACCAGCTGGAAAGGCACAGCCGGACAGGGACCAGCTATATCGCGAGACAGGTACTCGGCCGAAAGGGGTTTCTTATGCCTATAAGTATCAACTCGCTACCCAGATAGAATAGATAGGTAGAAAGCAGTGCTTCCACAACTAGCATATACATACCTAAGCATCCCGGTCTCCTATGCTCTGCTCTCTGGCTTCGGCATCTTAGAGTTTGATCGACCGGTCAAAGCTAGACGAGAGGCTGGTGTTCGTCTTTGGGGAGCTTGCAGAGCTCGAACATCCTTTCTTAATACAGCAGGGAAATGGTTGTCGGCATCGTCCTCCAGAAAGTAAAAGTCCTGACTGGGCTTATTCAGGACAATGTTGATCCTGTCTTCGTCCTCCGCCGGTGGGTGATGAACACTGATGTTAAGTTTTTCGATGCCTGCCCACCGAGGAAGTGAAACCAAAGACTGTCTTGATTCTAGTCCCTCCGATCGATGCAGTACTTCAACATTCCGCTGGCCCTTTCCAGGCTGATATATGACCTTATTGAGGGTTGTCGTGTCGTTATGATTGGAGTAGTGAAGATGACTCAGTTGGGTAGACGTCGGAAGATGTGTCAGACTATCTTCCATCTTGGGCGTGAGATTTGGACTACTAGTAGAGTCCATATGGAAGCACATGCGCCAATCTGCTGCCTGGTTTTGATTTGTTTGAGCTGATCGGTATGCAGGATCTTGTTCGATGGACAAGACTTCTGAAAACCGTGCCGCAGTGTATCTGAAGACGATTTGCGTCCCACAAGCAGAGAAGTCAAGACTTTCGACGCTAGGTTTGGTTACACTGCAGGGATACGATATTGTGCTCTCATTGTCAAACACAACAGAATCGCGAACCGTTGCGAACGACCAGAGTCCGATTCGAGATTGAGATGACAGCGAACGACAGAAGAATAAAAGTAGCGGCAGCTGTGGGTGGAATGAGCAGAATCTAAAAGACAGCTGCGCTGCTCCGTCTCCGCCCCCAATTTGACCGCGCAAATGGTATTTCCAGGCAGTCCCAGATCGCTCAAGCTCGAAAATTGCTATTGCCGAGCTCACTTTACCATTTCCATGTAGGTTGATCGAGACTTTATCGCTGTAAAGAAGAAATCTGGCGTCCCCGCCTATCTTTAGGTCATATGAATGAGAGACAACCAAATTTGACGCCTTTCTCTTAGCCCCCTGACTGCTGGAGCCTTGTTGCACAGGGTCGTTTGCCGCAGAGAATGCTCCTAATGTATCCAATGGAACAAGGATTTGCTGCCATCCATTAAGCGTTCCCAAACAGTTGTTCGGGGTCATGGGATCGTCGTTGACACGTAGGAAGACAGTTCTCAGCACAGTGAACGACTGGAGATCGGGGGCGATGCTGGTTGGAAAAGGTAGTGCCCAGTGACAGCGGAGCTGACTTTTTCGTCTCACAAGGGCCATGAAGTGCTCGATCTGGGCCTCGATCTCCTCCTGCGCCAAGTCGAAGTGATGGTCGCTGACAAGTTGATGCTTGGAGCTAACAGTGCTCCAGATACTAAACTTGGCGATCCATCCGGCGCATTGATCCTGTATTTCAAAACTTGAACGTCCAGAAATCACGTCTGACCACAGTATTTCATAAGACCTGTATTATTTGAGTCCCAAGCGGCTTGAAGTCTTACATTGTGGCTTACCTGGAAGGCCAGATACTTAAAACAGCTATGTCTTGTCCTTCGTTGGCTTCTTCTGAGATTGTACTAAGAGGCTTCGTGCTTTGGATGCCATACGGTCTTTGTGCCGACATTGAGACGAATGAAGTTGCTCGAGTTTGAGCTAAAAACCGACTGGGGTGGAAGGCAGTGATATCCTGCCAGATAAAATGAGGACTCTTCTGGAGCTTGTCGCCCCAATCTTCGTCTATAGTAATCAGGTCTTTGGCGAAATCCGCCAATTCTCGGCCCAAAGGCTCTGCAGGCTCAAGAGTCGAGGAACGCAAGGTATACAACTCCTCGCTTGTGATTAAGAGGGGGACGTTTTTCATCGCGTTGAATAGTTGATCACGTTCCCTTTTCAACATGCACAAATATATAGATTCGACCCAGGACATCAATATCAACTTCGAAGACAAAAAGCGAGATAAAGTCCGCTGGAGCCCGGCGAGTTTTGCATTGAAATCCTCGTTTCGGCCTTTATGCGGCGCTGATGTCTTTGTCGCTGACGCGGACAGATGATGCATCCACTGTGTTGAGGCATAGGCGAGGAAGACATACTTTGTGGCCACTTCATCGATGGATATTGACCGCCGCATGTCGCCAGAAAGTGGATGCCCAGGGCCCTCGAAGAGTAGGTATGTCAGACATGCATCCGCAAATTCGGCGTGTATGGCGGGTCTAGTTGTGAGGAACCTTCGAGGTATCTCTCTTTCTGGATCATCCGGTCTGTCCAAGCTGCGTGCCGTATCTGAACAGTCCATGAAAAAGTCATACGCAGACTTATGGATGAGACGGTATCTGCCCCGTCCTACCTCTACAAGACTGGCACAGATGATGACCACGGTATGCTCAAAATTCGTAAAGCTGTCTGATGAATGGTCTGTTTCCATATTCTGCAACGCTGATCCCAGCTTTCGAGGAGTGACAACACACTGTAGCTGCTGCCCGGTAAGGCTTTTGTGACCATAAACAATCCAGAAAATGATGCTTCGAGCCAATTCCTGCTCTTCTCTGATTGTTGTCCCGATCATCCGAAGTATTCGGATGTACATATCGTCGAGAGTCCCAGGAGATTGGAGGTTCTGTATGGCTGCAAGACGGAGAGACGGAGTATGGGCCGGAGATTTTAGGTACTCAATCATCAAACGCCCCCAAAGAAACATACCATTTGCACCCAGGAGCAAATGATCCAAAAGATCTTCAGTACGAGTACCCGGCGGCAGGTGTTTCTTCTGGAGCATTTCGAGTCGGGGTGCCAGGTATCTGCGTATGTCTCTGTGGTTCGAATCATGCGTAATGGTAATAACGCTGTTGGGATCATCAACCTCAAGTAGTCGCTCAATATTCGGACGACTAAAAATGATCAGCTTTGTTGTGCATCCTTCGAGAGCAAGCATCAAATCGCATAGACAACCGTCCGGGTCCCCACATTCGTCAAGGCCGTCAATGACAATGTACACTTCATGCAGACGACGGAGTACAACGTTCAACAACTGTTCCAGATCCTTCTTCGAGCCGCTACTGCTCTTTCCAGTGTCTCTTGTTACAAAAGAAAAGATGTTGAAGATTTCGGGATCGTTGTGGCATTGCTGAAGTATTTGAGCCAAAACCGACCTAGAGAGACTGCCCATTCCCTGTTTGCTGGCGTATTCGTACGAGAAAAAGTATGAAAAGACGAAAAGTCTGCCGTCCGCAGTCACAGTGTCGGTTAGCTCTTGCACGATGGCAGCAGCCAGGACCGTTTTGCCACTCCCCGGCTTGCCTGGAGCCGTATTCAGATCAAAGTAGATAACGCATGCGTTCTCATTGACTCACCTTTCACCCATAGTAATCTCTCATACGATTCGCCAGCTGTCGAGTCGACGAGCTTGTTTCTCCAATTTAGAAAAGAGGGCTCCTCGAAGATCCACTCCGCTGTACTATCCTCCCGGAGAGACTGAGAGTGTCGTAATTTTTCCATATAATCGGGCGGATAGTTTAGCCATTCCTGAACATTGGTGACTTTCTTATCTGTGAAACAGTTATTACATTGTTCATGCTATGCTGTTCCGTTTTATTACCAAAATCCTCCTTGGTCATTTTCTGCTCCATTTTGCGAACGAGGTCGAAATGGACCCGGGTCTCATCACGAAAATCTGCTGCAGCTTGATGCTCTGCAATCTGCTCTTCGGAGGTTGACGAGGCAAATTTTAGCTGGACAGACTCTTGTTCATGTTCCAAGATTCGATCGTAAGTCTCAAGCTTTTTGCAAAATTGGCCAAAGCGTACATCGAAGGGCTGAAATAGCAGCTTCGAGATGACCATGGGGGCTTTTCTAATCTCTAAGAGAGAATCAGTGCAATTCACAAGTGGAGGTTTCGAGGCACGGACTTCCATTTTTCTGTGTGAAGACGAGAGCAACCGATTGGAAGAAGTCAAAGAGATCCACATAGAAACTCCGTAGCGAAGAGCGGAATTCTTGAGAGACATGCCTCTGTCCATGTTGCAGGAGATCGGCGAAGTGAGGCATTTTCAAACGAATTTGGTCAAGGAGGTCTGCAAGCCTTGAGAAGAAAGTGGAGAAGTTGCAAGCCAGCTGTGATGTTGTCATATTTCAGCACGACTTTGGAAAGGATCACACAGAATTTGGTGTACGAGAACCCACCTGCAAGATAAGGCGAAAAGCCCCCCAGGCAATTGCTGTCCACTCAGGATGTGATTGTATTGTGATGTTTGCAATTTCAAAGTAAGGCTGCAGACAGTCACAGAATTCCTTCACGCGTCCCATGGTCTTAGTCCATTCCTTGTGCTTTTTCCTGAAGGCCTCGGGCTCCTTGATCTCAGCGAGCAATTGTTCTATAGACGCACATTTCGAGAATCTCGACCTCTCTTGCATTGGCAAGGAATCAAGAAACTTGTCTCGTGCCTCGCAAAATATGCGTGAATCTTCAGCCAAAGCAGGCTGGGAGAGAGAGGCACCGGGCGACATGGTCTGCTGACTCACAGAAATGTCATAGCCGGAAATTGGTTATTACTGATGACCTGGTTAGAAAAATTGTAGCGCAAGATGAGGGGCATACAACTAACAAAGCACGAAAGCTTGCAGAAACTGAGGTGGGCAGGTGGTGGGGCGGAGCGCCTGTGGCTTTGCAGCACCAGAGCGCTTGCGACTTTGCACAGCCTCGCTGGTAAATGCTCAGTCAACGAATCTCAAACGTCCTTTTTACCCTTTCCACAGCGAATGCCAGTGCTAGCAACGATGGAGATTGATCGCCCATGACATGCACGCCTACGAGAAGCACGCTTATGGGAGGCACGCCTATGACATACAAGCCCATGAAAGGCACGCCTATAAGGTACACGCCTATGAGGTGCGCGGCCATGAGGTATACGCCTATGAGGTGCACGCCTATTGAGATGCACGTTTATGAGCCTTGGAGCTTTCGGGCAGAGGCTCGAGCTTGGTCGTGGCGGGCCTAAGGCTGTCCGTGCTCACGTGAAGCACATCAATAGTCAGGACATGAAAAGTCTTGTGGGAATGTTCTTCAAGTCTGCAGCGCAATGGCGACCACCGAGAGATATTCTTCTAAGGGTATTTCTTCCTGCCAGAAGCGGCAACTTTAGATGACGTTGTTGGGTTGTCGGCTGTTTGTGTGGCTGGCTTCGGCAAGATGACGGTGCGAAGTTGGAGAGAATTGGTACGTATGGAGAACTAGGAAGTGATCCTCATCCTCCTCCGCATTGGGTCCAATATCGTCATAAGCACGATGGCGTCTACAATGGTAGAAGGAAAAGTGCCCGGTAATTTCCTGTCATCCACGACTGCTTTTTTAGTTCTGCTCTCTGTATCGTAGGACCTGTTTCGGTTATTGTCCCGTCCATTTTCCGACCCAGATTCCCTCGGTTCATCCTGTGTTTATATACGTCTTCCCTTTCCTCCAGTTTGAATTCTCAGTCGGGCCAGTGTTTTCAAGTGACTGCCACCAGAAGCCTCCACCTATCAATCTTGAACAAGAGGCAATGGTGCAGAAATTACATATCGGAATATGTGGCGCGGGAATTGGCGGCCTAGCTGCCGCTATTGCCATGGCAAAGGCAGGAGCAAAAGTCACCGTGCTCGAAGCCGCGCCAGAACTTGGAGAGATCGGTGCAGGTATTCAGATGACTCCGAATGTAGCTCGCCTTCTCGTTAACTGGGGCGTGAGCGAGGTCATCGGAGACAACTTGGTCGAGTTTGAAGAGCTGAATATGCGCAGGAGAGACGGAACTCCAGTGGGCTACACGAGAATGGTACCAGATGTGCGGAGGAATCTGGGCTATCCTTGGTGGCTTGTTCACCGGATGCACCTTCACGAAGGCCTAGTGAAGGTGGCAAGAAAAGCAGGAGCAGATCTCATCATCAACGCTCGAGTTGTTGATATTGATTGGACGTCCTCAAGGAGAGTTACGGCCACAACGGAGAGTGGGCAGAAACACAGCTTTGATTTACTTGTTGGTGCGGATGGAGTCAAGTCGGTCGTACGAAGAAAGATACTACCGCATGTAAGGCCTATGCCACCTACAGGGAACCGCGCCTACCGGGCAATCGTCCCATACAGCAAAATCCGGGCTGATCCTGAACTAAGGGGACTTATTGAGAAGCTGACAATGGAGGTTTGGATGGCGGACAAGAGCTACATCATTTCCTACCCGATATCGGCTGGCAAGGACTTTAACATGGTGCTTTCTCACCACTGTTCCAGACTGGTAGAAGACGTCGAGGAAGTCGATATCAACGAGTTTCGGGAGACATACAGAGATTATGATCCAAGGATCAAAAAGATTGTGCATATGGTGCCTTCGGTTAAGCGATGGCCGCTACTTGTGACTGGGCCATTAGACACCTGGTCCTCGCCAGAAAAGAACGTGGTACTCATGGGGTAAGGCAGCACACAGAGGCAAGTGATATAGTACTGATTCCATGTTGCAGAGATGCGGCGCATTCGATGGTCAACCACATGGCACAAGGCGCAGCCACATCGATGGAGGACGGCGCATTCCTAGGCCGTACGATACGCGCTGTGGTGCAGGGCAGAATCAGCATGAAGGAAGCGATTGGGATATATGAAAAGACACGTATGCCCTTGGCACATGTGAAGCAGCAGGTCTCCTTCTTGAATGGAGCGATATGGCAGCTACTTGACGGGCCCCAACAAGAAGTAAGTCGACGACCGCTTTCACAGTATCTCCATCGTAGCTGACTGGATCTTCTCTGTAGGCACGCGACAAAGCTATGGCTCGGGAATTGAAGGGAGAGATAATGATCCGCTCACCGAATCTCTATGGGGATCCGCAGACCATAATGAGGTACCTGTCGACCCTGTTACTGTCCGCGCTTGCACTGACACCTTCACAGCGTCTACGGCTACGACGCAGAAAGAGACGCCGATCTCGCCATAGCCGCGTACCTCGACAAACAAGAGCCGATGGATAAGCAAACCGGAGTCACTGTTCGAGAATTGGAGAAGTTCGTAGGTTGGTGGTGGCCTGGGAAGGAAAACCCTCCTCCACCTGCCTCAAAATTAGTTCCCTCAAAATTGTAGACGCCTGTTTTTTTATATCCGTGATCTAGAGAGCCTTTCAGTCTACTCGGTTCTATAAGACGATCCAATGCCATGTCCGGACTCTAGGTCTCTGCGTTGTTCAGCTTCTCCGACATTGGTCTATCCCCAGTTGTAATCTTGTCTAAAAACTCCTTGTCGGCCCTGTAAAGCATGACATGGAAATGTTCCAGCGCATGTACCGACTTTAAACTCCTCCAATTCTTGAACCATATCACCCTCTCCTTTTCTAGTCCGCCATTCGCAACATCGCAGAATGTCCGGTGGACGAATTCTTCAATCTCCGCCCTTGCCTTTGGCGTCAGATCATCCGTTGCAGGATCATCCTCAAGGCGAAACTTTGTCCAGACGACCAGGTGCACCACATCTTCATCGATGCCGTATGGCCAGTCGTTGAAGAGTATTTTGTAATCTGAGGAATCTGTGAAGGGTGGGTTTCCAGACGGAGTATCAGAAGACCACTGCAGGCGCTCGTGCTGTACAAAACTCAGAACCGAGCCATATGATTTCTTCAAGTCATAGATGTATTTCAGGTATCGTCGTAGATCGCTAGGTACGCGCTGGAAGAGGTGAATCGTATTGGTCCCTGCAGAGGCCGCGTATCAGCATCGCGTCCGTGAAATGGCACTGCTGGCATGGGCCTGTGCCAACTCACTGACGATTTCTTGAACCTCCGGCCACGTCTGTCTGCAGTAGTCTTCATCCCGTGTCGACAGGATGCGCTGGTTCTTCTCTGATTGGCCTAGGAGGTATTCAGGGCACTGCTTCGTTCTCTGGCCGGGTGAGACGTTGACCTGCCAATATTGGAGCGAGTCACGTTGCGGTGATTGATGCACTGAGTGAGGCATCTCTTAGACCTTAACGTCCAAGAGGGGAGGTCACAGAAAGGATAGAAAGCTCCTAGACTGAGGCTCTTCGAGGCAGG
>Ga0335075_10009921_pt1 | contig 14475 bp, 14 predicted proteins | sample Lox_Sample_24_FD_206723 | JGI IMG/M metagenome (GOLD analysis project Ga0335075, IMG submission 206723) | Soil microbial communities from Loxahatchee National Wildlife Refuge, Florida, United States - Lox_Sample_2.4 | ecosystem: Environmental > Terrestrial > Soil > Wetlands | place: USA...
GCCGGAGGACACAAGCATGGAGAAATGGAGAGCTCGCCAGAGGAATCTGTTCGAGAGTCGGCTACCAGTAGCCGAAATGCCGGAAGCGCAACGACAGAAGGCCCTGCTGTTGCTAGGATCGCTGTTGACCGAAGCCCTCGCAACACAAAACGAATGCGAGGTCTCCCAAAACCTACGGGAGGGCGGCGATGACGAAAATTACTGCTGAACATCTGAGCCGCGGTGCCATTGTGTATGTTCGTCAATCCACTTTTTACCAAGTGGTGAACAATCTGGAAAGCGGCCGACGACAGTATGGCCTGGTTGAGAGGGCGCGGCAGCTCGGCTGGAGCGATGTTCAGGTGATCGACGAGGACCTGGGCAGGTCCGGCAGCGGTACAACCCGAGTGGGCTTTGAGAAACTGCTCACCGCCATATGCGAGCGAAACGTTGGGGTGGTGCTTTCATTGGAAGCATCTCGCCTTGCCCGGAATGGCCGCGATTGGCACACGCTTCTGGAATTCTGCGGGCTCGTCGGTACGCTCATCGTCGATGAGGATGGAATCTACGATCCGCGTCTGCCAAACGATAGGTTGCTTCTGGGAATGAAGGGCACCATGAGCGAGATGGAAGTTTCTGTCTTTCGGCAGCGATCAATCGAGGCAATAAAGCAGAAGGCGCGCCGCGGTGAGCATTTTTCGACGGTAGCTGTTGGCTATGTGAAATGCGACGGGGACCGTATTGAAAAAGACCCCGACCGTCGCGTGCGTGATGCGATTTCACTGATATTCCGCAAATTTGCTGAACTCCAAACGGTCCGCCAGGTACTTGTGTGGATACGGCAGGAGCAAAACCACTCCGCGATTCGCTGCTTGTCTGCCCGGCGTCCGTATCGGCCACACATAATTTCCAGTCTAGCCAATCGAGAAAATAAACGGTTAGGATTCATGGGCTTGCGGCGTGTTTGCATAGCAGGGGGTGCAAACGGGGTTGCAGAGCTGCGCCGAGAGGGCGAATATAAGGCGAGCATCTTTCGCCATGCCCTCCGCCTCAGCAATCCGGCTCCAGATTGAATCGGCCCTTGCCGCAAGGATTCCTTCTGCGCTTACGCCGACGCCGAGAGTGGTGCGGCCGGTTGCCCCAACAGGCATTGAGGCACTGGATGAGGTGCTGAAGGGCGGGCTCCCGGTGGGCGCGATTACGGAATTGGTGGAGCCGGAGTGTTCGGGGCGGACCTCGCTGGCGCTCCGGTTTCTGGCAGGAATGACGCAGGCCAGAAGGGTGTGCGCGTGGATTGACGTATCGAACGCGCTCGATCCGGCTTCGGCTCCGGCGGCAAGCGTGGACCTGGAGCGGCTATTGTGGGTCCGGTGCGGCGTGGCGAAGATGGAAGCGCCACGCGCAAGACAACGTTATTCGTTGCCCGAAAAGTAGGGGTACAATATCTTCAAGAAACGATGAGGTAAGCTTACCAAAGTAATCGCCAATAGTGTGGATCGATGCTCTGATATTAATCCTGACCGATCTGCAATTTATTCAGATATTTGGCATTCGTTTTGAATGCACATTGGTCGAGGCAAGAAAGATGAAGCAACCTCGGGCTCAGGATATACGGGGTCGCCGAATCCGATGTCAACCTGCATTGGGATCTGCGCTCCTGCCAAAACGGCTTGGATTTTCACCCTGACGCCGTCGTACTCGTCTTCCTCCTTTATCCATGTGCCGGCCACCGATGCGCCATCGAAGAGAATTCCGTCGTTCTCCTCAACGCTGCAGATGGTGCCGACTGTCTATTTGACTTCGGGGATGGCCGACGATCTCATGCAAGCATGTCCGGTCCTTTGTGGTCCGGTGAGTATTGCCTGTCCAGAGCTTAAACGGGATGGTGCCGTTGATGGCGAACTTGTCGCGGTAGTACACCGTTAAGGCCATCGCCACCGAAGGCACCGAGAAGGGCGAAACCAAAGCGAGTGTGCGCCAATCGCGAGTGCCTGGTCCATCACCCGAAGAAGCAGTACCGGCGCACAAATGCCGATGCCGCGTTCAAGGCTGAGCCGGAAAAACGCCTCCGCGAGGAGGCGTTGGCCCAGGCCACCGGCTTACGGGTTCTCAAAGCCATTGGTGACGCGGTTCCGGTCCGCCTGATGAAACGCGACCTGCTGTTTCTCGCCGAACGGCTGACAGCGATGTTGAACGAACGGCGCCTCGCCGTTCTCAACCGGCAGCATGGCATCGGAAAGTCAAAGTATGAGACGGCCCCGGCGAAATTGCTGGCCGTGTTTCTCCCCAAAGGCCGGGCAAAGCAAGCTGGGCTGCATTCTGGTTGAGCTCGTCATTCTTCTGACCATGCGCGACCAGACCGACGCGGCAAAGATTCTCCGCGACCCGGCACACGTTTACATGGTGAACGTGGACACCATCTCCGCGACCGTAAAGCAGGAATTCGCGGCGAAGGAAAAAGGAAAGGCCATGAAGAAGCCCGCGCCCAAGTTAGCATCAAAGCCCACGAAAAAAGCAGCGGCCTCGCCTCCCACCAACAAAATCCCCTCACGAAGCCAGCAAGAACGGCTCCGCATTTTCCTGCTGCTGGCCGTTTGCCCGCCCTCGCGTGATGCCCCGAAAGAGCATCGGGGCGACATCCTCCACCCACCCGACGGCCAGCGCGGCCCGATTGGGCGGCAAAATCTAATTTGAAATCGTCCGGAATCCGAATCGGTCTCAAGCGGTCACAATCACTTGCTGACGACAGCCAGATTGAATACGATGGCCTTATTCGGATTAAACTCTGCTATAATGTGACACCCGGAATTTGGAGCGAGAATGTCCAAAATCCTATATTGCCCCTTTGAAGCAATCAAGCTGGGTGAGCGCGCTCTTATCGAAGAAAAAGAGCATTCGGCGGGTGTACTAGCTTGCGCCGGTTCAGATAGGCGCACAGTATTTTGCATGCGGGTTTTAGATAACCCCACCCATGTGTACGCGCAATGCAATTTCAGACATTCGGTAGACGACCCCTCAACTGGGAAGATGTGCGGTCTTTTGAGTGATTTTCGCGAGAATTTTGGGATCCTAGTTGCTGGTCTGCGGATCCAGCGCGTTCTTTTTGATGATCCTGTTCTTTACCGGGATCTCATGTCGCCTGGGCTGAAGCGAATTGCTGAATTATTGGCACCTCGCGGAACAGACCGGATTGTCCCAGAACAGAAACCCAACAAAGGTCAGAATGGCTCTAGTGCTTCCCAATTAGAATCGGCAACTCCATTTATCCCGTCTTTCGCCACTTTGAGTCGACCGGGATTATTGGAGCGCCTGAAACAATTCTTCCGGGGCTAAGGTTGTCGATGCTTCACTCCGCAACACTACGCGTATCGCCGCCCGGAACGACGTTCTGGGGCACGGGATGGGCTATCGCCCCAAATTGGATCATTACCGCCGCACATTGTGTGCAGGGTTGCGCGCTCGCGGCACAGATTGACCTGTTTTCCGAATCTCGAATGTACGGTTTCCTGCGATGGTTAGATCCAAGTCTCGACGTCGCTTTGATCGAAGTTGCGACCGGTGTGTTTAGCACCAAACTCCAATTAGCTCAAACCCGCGATCAAATACATAGCGGGCAAGTTGGTTGGTCAGCATACGGTTACCCCGTAGGCAATCCGGAGGGTCTCTGGATAAGCGGATCTGTGGAGAGTTTTGCGGCGAGAGTCGGCGACGCCCCGGCGATTCAATTGACTTGTTTACAAGGCGGCGCCGACACCTCAGCCCTAAACGGAATGTCGGGCGCCGCCATCTGCATCAATGGATTTGCGGTGGGAGTTATACGTTCAGGGCCTCCAGCCCTACGTCAACGCGTGATATTTGCTACTCCCATTTCGCCGGTAGTTGCCGCGATCGCAAACTCACCCGTCACGAGTGAGGTTGGACCGCTCCAAGATTTGCCTGTATTAGCGCTTGATGGATATGACCGTTCATTGTCACAGTACCTTTCTAGCGTCCAAATGTTGGCCTCTAGATTGCCGCAGCGTGTTGTTGCCCGTACCGCTAATTCACTCAACGCTCGCCTATCGGAGGTTTACGTGGATCTTCGATTGCGTCCGGTGAATTTCAAGGGTAACGAACTAATCGCGGGCGAATCTTGTCTGGGAGATACAGACGAGATGGCTGGAGCCCTTGACGTACCAAGTGCCCTACATCAAGCGCTAGCTAGCGAGCAACCGCATATATTGCTATTCGGGGACCCTGGTAGCGGGAAGTCGACACTCCTTCGCCGAATGGCTTCCTTGGCATGGAATTCACCTCATGCCCTCGGTCTGGAACGGCCATACATTCCCATGCTTGTGCGGCTCGGAAGTCTATCAGAGAATATGGAAGGGGCTTTGAGCGACTGGCTTTGGGAAGGTCTATGCCGCGGAGCCGAAGTCAAGCCATCAACGCGACCACCGGATGGTTTTTTCACTGAATGGCCCGCCAGAACGGGCTTCAGATGGCTGTTGCTGTTTGACGCTTTCGACGAAGTTCCCGAAACATTGAGGCAACAGGTCAGCGATATTCTCTACACCGAGATTAGCCGACAAGAATGCCTGTGTGTAATCACGTCGCGACCTGCACAAGGCCCCGGAGATGACGTACTATTTCTATGCCCCGAATGCACCACCTACGAAATTCTCCCTCTAACGTCAACTCAGCAAACAGAACTGGCTGATCGCTGCTTGGGGCACCATGCAACGAGTTTTAAGTCTGATTTGGACGGGATTCGTCTCAACGCCTCTAAACGTACTCCGCTTTTCATAACAATCGCGGCGAGCGTATACGCCCAGGACGGATCGCTGCCGGGTAGTCGAATCGGACTTTACGAACGCCTTGTGGACAGTGCACTAAATGAAGCTCGCCATAAGGGTCTATTGCGGATGACAGGGCGTGCCGGCCAAATCGCGAGATTTCTTATCGAGCGCATAGCAATTCGAATGACAGAGTCGCAGGACTGTTCGATTACGTCGATTGTGAGTACGACAACTGATTATCTGCAGGAGGCCCTAAGTCTATCTCGGGATGAGGCACGCGCAATGGCAAGCGAGACGATCCCTGTTTTAGGAAGGCTATCGGGCGTCTTCTCATGCGATGAAGAAAGCGCACAGTGGTGGCATCCGACAATCAGAGAATACCTGGCTGCCTGTGAGATCGAACGAGACGGAGAACGTCATCGCCTCATAGATTTGATCGTTAATTGGGATCGAGAGCCTTGGAGTGGTGTCGCACTGTTCACATTGGCGATCATCGGTAAGCGAGGTGGAGATAGTGAACCGGTTAAGGATCTGATCTCGAACCTATTCGAAAGGGCATTGGACCGCGATGGTAGCAAGGAGAACGGGCGCACGGCACTATTTCTCTCCGCCGCGATGGCTGAAGGCGCGGTGCCGAACCGCCACCTCGAAGGATCACTCATCGGGTATTTGGCTGACTCCGCATCACTGGGAGGTAAACATGAACACTGCCGTCATGTATATGACGAGTTGGCAAACTCCGGTCGATCGCCGATTGATCTGCTCGGTAGATTATTGCCTCGTCGCGCAGCACTGAACGCGCTCTACTCGATAGTTGAAGATGAGTCAATGAGGCCATGGGCACGCAAGAACGCGCTAATCGCGTGCATTCGAGGCGGCGTTCAAGAGGAAGTGGTGGCGCGATTAAACTCTCGAAAGGGTGGACGTCGGCTCCTTGCGAGCGCGATCGAGGTGCTCGACCCGATACCACATCTCAACGAGCGGCACGGGCTGATTAGTTAGCGTCCCCATCGGAGTTGATGCGATCAACGTCCTCGCCCATAGCGCTATAATTGTTTAGCTCTCCTTGTTCCAAACAAGTTTGATCTTGAAGGTGCACTCGCTATCGGCGGACGCGATATATATACCGGCCTTCGCGCTGAATTTGAGTCCGAACTCGGCTTCCACAGTGTTGGCGAGCACCGGTTTGAGGGATTTAGCCAAGAGAGCAGCGATGTCCCCCGCCTGCTGGATGGCGGCTTCGAGGGTGATGTTTGCCTTAGCAACGATTTCACCTGGCGAAAACGCGCCCATTTCTCCGCTCACGTCGCCGCTTTCAGACTCAACTATCACAGCCTTGCTGTCGCTGGAAGGAACCTCGATCAACACTCGCATTGACCTAGTCTAAAGCATCTTGCCATGGATCGTTCGTCCAACGGAGGCCGGGGTATGAAAAGGTGGAGTGCCGGCTGAGAGAACGAATTCCGCGAGTCCCCGAGCCTCATTGAATGCTAGTGTCAAACTACTGCATATCCGCGATCTCAAACTGTGGGGCGCGGCCTTCCCGGTATCTCCCGCCTTGGCAGTACCCTGATTTGCCGGCGCTGCCGGCATCTGTTCCTTCGCTATCGCAGCCAAGGCAGCCAGCGCCACCTACATCGTTGCTCGCATTCCCAGGAGAACCTCTCGACAAGAACAGCTGTTGGGCGGCATCGGTCCACTCTGGGCACCGTTGCACCTGATCATGGACAAAGCTTACAAAGACGATGAAACCGACCATTTGGCACAGGATTTCGGCTTCATTTCGGCCGTTCCACCCAAAAGCAATCGCTTGGAATTTTGGGAGTATGACCGGGCCATTTACCGTAAGCGCAATGAAATCGAACGGCTTCCCCGACGACTCAAGGGCTACCGCCGCATGTTCGCCCGCCTTGAAAAGCTCGATCTTCTCTTTTTCGGATTTTTCACTTTCGCACTGATCGTCGAGGCCCTCAGATAGTGTTAATACGCCCTGATCATTTGTTCGCAACCGAAATGCTGCCTCCGCCTGAGCATTACAAGCCGATACCAAATCCTGTTACCTCAATCTCCGGCGCGGATGGCATGGATGGAGCATCCGTGCTTAGTGAAATTCCGACTTGCGGCAGTGCAACCTCAGCACCAGGAATGGCCTTTTCTACGGTAAGGTGGCGGCTGTCAGAGGTGTAGAGAGCAAGATCGCGGATCTGCGAAGAGAGACGTGCAAGCGTCGCCCGCTGCTCTGCAAGCTGAATAGCCTCGCCCGTGATCAGAACGCGGTCCACGGACGTACGAGGGATGCTTTCTACGGCGTATCCGTACTCGATGTGCTGGGCCCGACCGGAGTCCAACTTGACAGCTTTTCCGCTATCGAGACGTACCGAGAGCACATTGTCCTCCCCGACTCGCTCCACCGTAGCGAAATCGCCGGAACGGATAGAGGCTTCACGGTCGGATAGGGTGAACCGGATTTGCTCTCCCACAGCCAGGTCGCACCTCTGCTCTCGGTAGACGGTGCTCTGTCCGGTCTGTTTCTTCAGGAGCGCCGGGTTGTAGGAAACCTCGTTGCCGTCGCGGGTGGCAACGGTGAGAGTGTTCGCGCGGGCATCGACGGAGAGGACCGTGGCAGTGCTGTTGTCCGCGATGCCATGGTGCACAGGGCTTCCAACTTTGTAGTGAATCTCATCACCTGGCGCGTAGTTAGCGGCAAGGCGGGGATTGCCGAAGTGCCGCTCGACTAGAACGGGGACGGAGTGGCTTTCCTCTTCCAGCCGTCCTTGCTGACGCAGCTTGTCACGAACAAGCTGAGTCAACTCCCGCCGTTCGTCGCCATCGAGTGCAACGATGACCGCTCTATCTTCGAGGGCGGTGTATGCGAGAGAGACCGCCGCAAGGCGATCCTCGGAACTTGCGTACTCATGGATGCGGCCCTGGTTCTGGAGCTTTCCTATGCCGGCCGCGGGATCATTGGCGCGAAACGCCACAATCGCCTCTTGCACTTCGGTCGCGGAACTCGGTCGCCGGAAGTCCACGGCGGCAGTCTTCGAGATGTCGGTGGCCAGCCGCTGTCCGAGTGACTCGGCATCGTTGGTATAGATGCGCACATCGTCCGAAGCGCGTGAGACCGCGACGTAAGCGAGCCGGGTATTGATAAGACTGCGCGGACCTTCGGTATCGAAATGCGCGAGGACCCGGCCAGCAGTCAAGCCTTGAGAGCTATGAGACGTGACCGCGTAGCCGTGATCGACTTGGCGGAAGGCCGATGGATCGAACGTAATCGTGCGCTCTTTCCGGCCATCCATCCGCACTGTTATCTGGTCGTCTTTAATCTCCGTGATGGTGCCAAGGTCACGATTTGCGACGCCAAGCTCTTTATTCGGTGAGGTCGTTTGAATCCTGTCGCCGGTCGCGAACTCGCGCTCTAGTTCACGGAAGACATTGACGCCCCGCAACCGCCGCGGGTCATACGTGACTGTCGAACCATTCGCCAACTCCACCGTGAGGGTGTTGGCGCGCGCGTCGACGGCCCTCACGGTGGCAAAGCTGTCCCGCGCGATCTCTTCGGCCTTGCTGCCGGTCGTATACTGAAGCACATCGCCAGCGTTGTACCGTGCGGCCCAAGTGCGGTCGGCTCCGGTCATATCGGAGCGATGGGTGAGAGTGCGGAACGTCTGGCCATTCTCTGCCAATACGCCTTTCCGAAGCAGCTCGGCGCGGATAGCTTCAGTGATCTGCTGACGGCTCCGGTTATCGGGAGAGACAACGATAGTATTCTCAGGTTGTGCGGTGTAATCCATCGCAATCGCCCTGATGCGTTGCAGCCTGTCGGGGATCTCGCTGACTCTGCCCTGGCTGGCGAGGATGTCGATGCCTTGTTGGGTGTTGTTCTTCGCAAGCTGCTCAACCGCCTTCAGCAATTCAGGATCTTTCTGGCGCATGATCCGGTCGAGCTGCGATGTCCGCATCCCGGCGTCCCGCATCTGCTCGAAGGGTTTTCCGGCATCCACACCCTGATGCTGGCTGGTGTCTCCGATAATCAACACCCGGTCATCGGCCTTGAGCTTGTCCAGAAATGCCCGCATCTGCTTGGTGCTGGCCAGGCTCGATTCATCCAGCATATAAAGGTGGCGCGATTGCGGGTCGGCGCCGGGATGGTTTTCGCCACGGGCAAGGAAGCTCTGCAAGGTGTGCGCGTCGATCCCGGCCTCGCGGAGCTGAGCGGAGGCGCGGGAGGTCGGGGCAAAGCCTTCGATTGTGTAGCCGCTTATCTCGGCACCTTCGCGGATTGTGGCCAGCACGGTTGTCTTCCCGGTTCCTGCCCGCCCTTGCAGGCCGTGAATGCGGTCTGTCGAATTGAGGAATTCTTCGATGACGCGGCGCTGAGAGTCATTGAGAAATTCATGGGACTTTGCCTGCTCCTGCGCGTGCTCTGCGCTCATGATCGGCTCGACCGTATTCCGTCCAGAAAGAACATAAGCGACGTTGCCACGTTCTGCGGCGATGGTCTCCGGGGTGGTAAAGCTGCGTCCGGAGGCATACTTTGCCGCTTCCACAGGACGGAATTCGCCCCGTTCGCGCCGTGCCTCGAAGTCGGCACGCACCTCGGCATACGTCGTTTCCCCCATGCCGCGCCGCAGCGCATCGCGGAAAATAAGCCGCTCATCGGCAACGGCCTCCCGCTCGAAGATGCTATCGCGTGCATAGGTGACGGCCTCTCTAGCACGAAGAGTCTTGTCAGAACTGTGCTGCTGCACCCTGGCTCGCTCGCGGGCCCCCGTCACGGCCTGCCGCGGCTGGTCGCCATACTCAAAAGCCACTTTGCGATGAGCCTCAAATACCTGTTCACGGGTGAGCGTCTGCTTTTTTTCCCGCGTGGCATGGGCCGCGATCTGCGCAGCCTTTGGGCCGCTGACACCCTTCCTCTCCATCTCATCTTTGATCTGGTGCGAACGGAGGCTGGAGGCATCGAGGTATTCCTGCGAATAACCCTTGATCTCCGGTGCTCCACTCTTGCCCGTCTCGATCTCGTAACCAAGGCTGCGAAGCCGATACATCAATTCGGACTGATACACGGCAGTCGTAAACTGCTTGCTCTCAAAGAACGGCCGCTCCTGTAAGGCTCGCGTAGAGCCGTCTTCGCGCTCAGTAACATTGAAGATGATGGCGTGTGTGTGGAGCTGTGGCGCGGCGTAACCGTCCACGGGACGGGCGGTATCGTGTTCGAACTTCGCGGCGATGAACTTGCCGGTCGTCTCGGCGGGATGGTTCCCGCCGATGCGTGCTTGAGTGTATTTCTCCAACTCGGTCAGCACAACCGTGACGGCGGCGCTGTGCGCCTCGCGGATACGTTCATCGCCCCCCACCAACGCGGTCAGCGAAACGGACTTGGGTGCGGAAAACGTAGCATCCCAACCGGCGCGATGCTCCACGGCCTTAACCGTTCTGCCGCCGGCATTTTTGTATTCCACTGCAGTCCGATGCCGAACCATCTGCGCCTCTGTCCGTGGATGGCGGCCTTCCGAAAGGCGAGAGAACTCCAGGGCAGTCACTTCGCCGGAGAGTCCAAACGAGTCCGCCAGGCGCCCTTGCCACTCTCCCGTCACGGCATCACCCTGTCTGTAATAGCTCTGCGAGGCAGAGGTGTATTCCAGCTTGTGATAGGTCTGAGCCTGGCCGGAGCTGAGCGCTTTCGGAATCGTCATCATTGCTACGGCTCCCTGACGTATTCAGGACCATGGAGATATTCTTCGTCTCCAGTCTCAACGGGCATGGGCCGGTTTTCTTGGATGGCCGGTTCCGGTTCCGGCGTTTCTCGCTTCGGACACGGAATGGGATTTATTTCGAGACCGAGTGGCGCATCGTTCGTCATCTGCTCAGCTGCGTCTGCGGCCTCCGGTCTTGACTGTTCTTCCGGTTCAACGGGTTTCGACCCGCGCGGTTCCAGCGTGTCGGGATCGAAGCTCAACCCACCATCGGCAGCCTCACGTGGGATGAAAGCCAGTGTCGGCGTCGGCAGGTCCAAATAGTCGAAAGCGAACCGCGCAACACTATTCCCCAACTTCAGGTAAGCATGCCGGTCGTCCAACCCCGTAATCTCCGAACCCATCACAAGCGGCTCGATCTGGCGTTCCACGGTGAAGTTTTTGCCGGAGCGCGTACCATCGAATTTTGTCTCTTTCAGCCGCTCGATCTCGACCTTGCCGATGGCTTCCGAAATCCACTCGGCTGCCTTCGGCTCGGCAGTTTTCATAAAGATTTTGGTGGCAGGCTGCGAAAGCATCACTTCGGCAAGATGCCCATAGGTAACCTCGAGCTGGGCCTTGCCCTGGAAGCCAAGCACAAGCGGGTTCTTGCTCTTCCTGTTTTCGGTGATGGCCGTATGGAGCTGTGGCAATCTCTGCAGACTCGCCAGCTCGTCGATCACAAACCAGACGGGTTTCTGTCCTGGCTGCGGGGCGCTCAGCAGGCGCATAACCAACAAGTCAATCCAGAGCGAGTGTAGTGGGCGCAGCGTGTCCCGTTCGGGCGGCCGCGACGTGATGAAGATCCAGCCGCTACGCATCTTCGACCAGCTACGGGCATTCCAGACGGGCCGGTTTTCATCTTTCTGCGGCAGGAGCCGGAAGCATTTGGCGACCAGGCCGAGAGAGGACAGTACGCCGGCGCGCTGCGGCCCCGCTTTCCTATCTATATAGAAGGCCATCTCGGTTCCCTGTACCCGCTTCAGTAGTTCCGTATCGCTCGCCATCCACTCGGCGAGCTGATGCGGCGTCGGCCCCAGCTTCAGCAGATGCGCGAATATCTGCGCGGGGGTCTCGTGGAAAAATTCGTCCAGCTTATCGGTCCTGGGCTGATAGAGCGATGCCGCGATGGCATCGGCCTCGGCGTTCGATTCGATTTCTTGCGCCGGTCCCCAATAAGGGCAACGGGCGTCCAGAGGATTCAACACGATGTCACCGCGTTTCACGTCGTAGAACCGCTGGATAAACTCGCAGGCTGGGTCATAGACAATGGCCGAATCTCCCCGTCCCCTGATCTGCCGCAGGCACTGCATAATGAGCTGCGTTTTCCCAACCCCGGTATCGCCCATGAGCTGAAGGTGCTGCGCTTCTTTCCGCAGGGGAATCCTCATCATCTTGCCGGATTCCGTCGTCTTGAAGCCGATGCCGTCACCCTTCTGCGTCCGGTTGAACTCCTTCGGCGTAAGCATAATCGGGCCACGCAGAACGCGGCCATACTTCATACTTTTGTACCGCTGAATGTCCCTCGGCACGGCAAACCAGAGCATCGCCACAAAGCAGACACCACCTTCGATGAGGCTGATGGTGAGGACGGACAGGAGACTCTTGCCGCCGAAGATCGCATAGCGAAGCCAGCGGTACACTGAAGCGTCCGCGAGCTTCTCGGCGGGCCCGCGAAAGGGAAAACTGTAACCTTGAGCCTGTGCCAGTTCGGACAACGCGAAGGGCGCCACCTTACCGCTCGGAAGGGTCATCTTGCCCGGCTCAAAATCCACCGGGAATGCGAGCCGGGGCCTGGCCTTCCGGCCGCCGAGATAGACAAGCCGGTACGTCCCGCGAATATGAATGGCGGCCCCAACCTCGGAGCGGATGTAGTCAGAGATGTACGCCTGCTGCAATGGTGGCAGAGAGAAGTGAAGCCGCTGCCACATGAAGATACAAGTGCAAAGGACCGCGGCTGCCAGGGCGGTATAGCTCATGATGGGCGCATGTGGCGGCCAGATGATCGACTCTTTTCTACCCCATTGGATTGCCATCTTCTCACTCCGTCCCGGTATCTTGCACATACTGCTGCATCACTTCCTGCGCCGCTCTATGCTTCTCTTTCCGCACCATCGTCATCGCCTCCGTGATCCACGCCGGCGATACCTTTTCCCCAAGAATGAGGGGCTTGATGAGATTCACCAGCAGCATCCGCGTGGCGACCAGTTCCGTGAAGAAAGCTGTATGGTTCGATCTTCCGGCTGCTTCGAGCAACACATCGCGCGACCATTCGCGCGGCGTCTTTCCTTCCGCTTCTGCCGCCTTCACGAGGACAGCAATCTCGGCACTCGTGAATCGAGTTGCAAAACTTTCGCTGCGTGGAGCGCGTCCGCGATGTGCTTTAATTCTGCTTTCAAAGTCGAGAGATTTGCTCACAGGTGCACCTCAAAGTGGGTAGGTTCCAGTTGGAACCACATTGGTTGCAATTGGAACCACGGCGCTCTTAAGCCGTCTGGTTTCTGAGTGGTTCCACCTGGAACCACTTTTCGAGCAAAACACCACCCTGGAAGGGATCAAGTGTCAAAAACCTTCCGGTGCGAAGCACCGTTGTGGTTCTGCCACAGATTCCGACGGAGGATCATGCTTTCGATCCCGCCACGGATGCCGCTAGAATGCTGCCGTTGGCAGCACCGTTTGAATGCTTCCTCGGAAGCTGCTCAACCGCATCATTGGTCGATGCCCGACGAATGCGCAATGTCGGCGTGATCTTCTGCGCTTCAGTCGTCTTCAGAAACTCCTGGAAGTCGCGGTCCTTGGCGAACACATAGGCAAGCGCTTGTTCCATGACTTCATCGGCCGAAGCATGGATGAAAGCGGCGTATTGATCGACCTGCATCGCGGTCGCATCAGTCAGTCGAATCGACGCGCTGACGAAGCGGGTTTGGACGACTTCAAGCAGGGGCATATCGGTTCTCCTTCAACTGTGGGATCAAGCTGTCTTGCGCTGGGTAATCATGCGTTGTGCCGTTGCCGCAATCTCCCGCGCACGGGCGCAGCAAAGTGCTGCGGGAATCTCGAAGCGGCGGCGGACTTCGAGCATGACGATGACGTCGTCGATGCGGATACCATCGGCGAGCCAAAGGCGGGCCGAGGCGACATCGACGGTGCGCTGGGCGTAGTAGAGTGGATCGGACTTATCGGAGCGGCGCCAGGCCAACTCCTGTGTGAGCTTTCCGGCGTCGTGTCCGTGCGAAAGCTCATTCAGAACCCAGGCCCAATCCTCTTCCGAATGAGAATGCTTCCGCGTCGGCGACTTCCGTGCGTTCGCGCGCAGCGGCAGCACAGAAGAGGCGGCGACGTTATCGAGCCGGAAGTCGGCGGGACCATAGGTCCGATCTGCCGGGTATTCGACTGTGACACGGTGCGCGGGAGAATACTTCCGGTTGAAGAAACCCGGCAGGCGTAGAACCCGGTTGCAGTCCGTGCAAGCCAGATCGCCGCCGAAGGCGATCGCGATCTGCTTGAGCGTCTGTTCCTGACGCTCGAAGTCGAAGCCGGCCACCCGCCAGAGCACTTGATATTTACCCAGCGATGTGGAGAGAATCGCGGTCGGCGTGGGGACCACATCCGACGCCCGCAGTGCAGCGAGACGGGCGTCGCCGTCCGTGTCGATGTCTATATATAGATGGCGGACGGAAGCGATGCTTTCCTTGGTGCGTTTACGGCTGCCGGGGCACAGCGGATTAGCGGAGACATAGATGTTCGCGCCAGCATCGTTTTCGTAGGCCAGCCATCGAAGATAACGCGGCGCGAGAACCTGTTCGAGCGTGACCACGCGCTGCTGCGGCCGGGGCGCGTCCTCGCGGCGTAGCAGCAACGCAATCGTTTCGCTGAACGCGAAACTACGGGTGAGAAAGTCGGCGGCGGCTTGATTCATCTGTTTACCTCGGAAAGAGCGCGATTCCACGAGCCATTACCAGCAGGAAAGCCCGGCGCTC
>Ga0335075_10009922_pt1 | contig 14475 bp, 13 predicted proteins | sample Lox_Sample_24_FD_206723 | JGI IMG/M metagenome (GOLD analysis project Ga0335075, IMG submission 206723) | Soil microbial communities from Loxahatchee National Wildlife Refuge, Florida, United States - Lox_Sample_2.4 | ecosystem: Environmental > Terrestrial > Soil > Wetlands | place: USA...
CGCGAACCGAGATCATAGGAGAGCATTTTTCGCGCTTCTACACGGAGGAGGATCGGCTCGCTGGTGTTCCTGATCAGGCACTCGCCACGGCTAGGAGCAAGGGACGCTTCGAACAAGAGAACTGGCGAGTTCGCAAAGACGGCACCCGCTTTTGGGCCTACGTCGTCATTGACGCCATTCGGGATGAGCACGGTCGGGTGGTCGGGTTCGCCAAAGTAACTCGTGACATGACCAAGCATCGTTTTCTAGAAGAGAGACTCCGACAATCACAAAAGATGGACGCCCTCGGACAACTCACCGGCGGCATCGCCCACGATTTCAATAATCTCCTGACTGTCATTGTAGGCAGCTTGGACATATTGAGCCGATGGATGTCTGCTCCTCAACCTGCTCCACTGACTGCGCGCCTCACCCGCGCGATGGCGGCGGCGAAGGATTCCGCTCGTCGAGCAAGCATCCTGACGCGGCGACTTCTGGCATTCTCGCGCCAGCAGCCGTTACAACCAGAAACCATCGACCTCAATCGATTGATCTACGGTTTAGCTGACATGCTTCGCTGCACGCTAGGCGAGCAGGTCACGATAAAGACGAGACTCTCATTTGATACTGGACTTGTTGACGCCGACCCGCTGGAACTTGAGAATGCGCTCCTGAACCTGGCCGTGAACGCTCGCGATGCGATGCCTGATGGTGGCGAGCTTACAATTGAGACCGCCAACGCTGACGACCGCGGAATGGCTGGAGATCCGGGCGACGATACCGACGCACAGTACGTTCTCATTGCGGTCACAGACACTGGCATCGGCATGGATCAACAGACTCTCGCTAGGGCGTTTGATCCGTTCTTCACCACTAAGGCGACTGGCCATGGCACGGGTCTTGGACTGAGCCAGGTTTATGGTTTTGTTGAGCAATCAGGTGGTCATGTGCGGATCGACAGCCAGCTCGGCGTGGGAACCACGGTTCAAATCTTTCTGCCGCGTTCACAGGAGGACACTAGAAAGCCAGAACTTCAGCACGAGGATGTGGTGGACAAAGAACAGAGCGGAAGCGAGTCGATTCTGGTGGTGGAAGACGATGACGCAATTCGCACGTACATTATCGATGGTCTTCGCGAGCTCGGGTACCATGCGTTGGAAGCACCCAACGCTGGCGCGGCCCTCGAAATATTGGATCGCCAACCGAACATGCACCTCTTACTCACGGACATCGGACTGCCCGGTGCGATGAATGGTCGCCAGCTATCGGACGAAGCACGCCAGCGACGACCTGGACTGAAGGTGTTGCTCACGACCGGATATACCAGGGATGCGATCGTTCGTGCCAGCAGGCTGGAAAGGGGCGTCGCTCTGCTCATAAAGCCTTTTACCTTCAGTGACCTAACAACGAAAGTGCGCGCATTATTGGATGCGTGATCCCGTCCGCGCGGGATCGCGACGCCCGGTCGGCAGGAGGCCGCGCCGGCTCGGTGCGCCCTGACCCTCTGGCCGGACGGGTGGGTTGTGGGGCGGTTTTTCACCCAAGGCCGCCCCACGACCGACTCTCGGCCTATGTCCGCTTTCGGGACGCCAGAGAACGCGGCGGAGCGACTGGGATGGTGAAGGTTTTCGGACGCCGGCCATCGCAGGTCGGTGGTTTGGGCACGGGCCGGCGTACGGAAACCGCCCAAGCACGAACCGCGGCGACCAGCCGACACTATGGCCGGAACTTGTATGGGGCTTTCGGTGTCAAGTAGTTTCATCGTCTGCGTCCTGATTTCGCTGCGGCAGGGTGTGGGCTGGCCGTCGTGGCTTTGGGCGCGGCGGTAGGGTGATGGGGGCCTGTGTCATGTTGCTGCAATTGAGGTTCTGATTCACTTTCGGTGCAGGGTGGTCCTGGTGGCATCGTGGTCGGGGGAACGGAGGCCCCGACATGATGAAAGCCCTGCCAGTTTGGTCACCTGCGCCATACCTGAACGTGACTAAGGTCGAGCGAGAAAATTCGCGATGGCTGGTAATGACATCTGGCCGGGAGCGCGCATGCTGTCCGCTATGTGGCGTGCAATCGAGTTCGCGTCATAGCTTCTACATGCGGACGCTTGGCGACCTTTCCGCTCAGGGTGCGCCGGTTACGATCCGGGTGCGAGTGAGTCGCTGGCGCTGCCGGAACGAGCGGTGCGATCGCCAGATCTTCGCTGAACGCCTTCCAGGAATTGCAGCCCCTTCTGCGCGTCAGACCGACCGCTTGTCAGAGATCGTCAGGCTATTTGGCCACAGCGCGGGCGGGCGCCCCTCCGAGCGATTGATGGTCCGTCTGGGCATGCGCGTGAGCGACAGCACGATCCTGCGGCGGGTCAAGCGTCACGCCAGAAGCAGGCCCAATCGAGCCATGATCCGGGTTGCTGGTGTCGATGAGTGGGCTTGGCGGAAGGGCACGAAATTCGGCACGATTGTCGTGGACTTGGAGCGCCGCCGTGTGGTGGATCTGCTGGCAGATCGCACGGCAGACAGGATGGCAGATTGGTTCAAGCACCATCCTGAAGTGGAGATTATCAACCGCGACCGCGATGGCCTTTATGCCGATGCGGCCCGTCAGGGCGCACCACAGGCGCGGCAGGTCGCTGATCGCTTCCACCTGCTGAAGAACTTGCGAGAGACCATCGCGCGGCAACTCGGCGGGTTCGAGGCGCCCATCCGGGCATCTGCTACCGAGATTGAGGCTGACCAGGACACGCCGGAGCAGCCAACTGCCGACAGATCAGATCGATATTCAGAGACCGCGGAACGGGAACGGCTGAGGCGCCGTCGCCGCGCTGCCGGTCAAGCCATGTTCGATAAGATCAGAGCTCTCTATGACGCTGGCAGCACCGTCAGAGAAATTGCACAGAAGCTCGGTCTTGGTCCCCGACGCGTGTATCGCTGGGTGCGGCGCATTGATATGCCGGAACGCAGCGCCATGGCACCCAAGCCTTGCACGCCGGCTTATTTCGGGGCTTTCCTAGCGCGGAGCTGGGCGGAGGGGACCACCAAGGTGCGTCACCTGTTCTCCGACATACGCCACCGCGGCTACACGGGCTCATACAGCCATCTGGCGCGTTTCCTCGCTCCCTGGCGCAACAACGGACCGTCGCAGGACGGGAATGATGAATTATCTGCCGACCAGGATGCAGCTCCGCTCCCGGTGTACGTGCTCGATCCAATGACCGGCCGCCGGATCTCTCCCCTTGTGGCAGCGGCACTCTGCGTAAAGCCGCGTCGGCAGATGACCGAGCGGCAAATCGTCAACGTCGATGCACTGAAGGCCGCCTCAGCTGAATTCACGACGATGCGCCGTCTGGCGATGCGGTTTCGCGGCCTGCTCCGTGGTGGCACGGTGGAGAAATTGGACGGCTGGATGAGCGACGCACGGCGGTCCGGCATTTATGGTATGCAGCGTTTTGCCAGAGCATTGCGGCATGACTTCGAGGCCGTACGCAATGCCGTGCTGGAAACGTGGAGCAATGGGCAGACCGAGGGCCAGATAAACAGGCTCAAGACGCTCAAGCGGGCCATGTATGGCCGTGCGGGTGTTGACCTGCTCCGCGCCAGATTGATGCCGTTAAACAACAAAAGCCTGCACCGAAAGTGAATCAGAACCGCATTTCGTGCAGCCCGACACCCACTGACGAGGTCGCTGATCCGAATTTGCACCACATCGTAACCCCGCAGCTTGCTGTCGATAGCAAGATCGAACAGGGCTCGGTCACGAAGTCGCCCTTCTCGATCCAGCCAGAATCGCAAAGTCCATACCTGTTGCGCCTTCAGCGCCCGTTTGGCACCGACCATTCGCCCGGCATTCCAGGGCCGCCGCTCACGCGTTGCCGGGTCGAATCCGGATTGTCCCATAGCTCCCCCCCTTCGGCCGAATGGCCGGCGGGAGCGTGCGTGACGTGAAAGCCAGTTGAGCCCGAGATCACCGTTCTGATGGGTGGAATGCGGAAGGTCCGTTCCCGGGCGGCGATGAGCTTGAACCGGACATTCGATTCATGGCCGGGGCTGGCCAAAGCCAGATTGGCAAGTTTCAACACACATCGCGAGAAGCTGCTATTCGTTCAGTGGGGCCGTCGGGACGTTCAGGGTGCGGACCGGCCGAAATTCCCGGATGGAATGAGCGGCGACGGTTGACTTCAGGGGAAGAACGCCAGGGCCTGCCCGTACAGGCGAGGGAACCGCACCGTCGTGCCAAGGCATCGACCGGTGGCGAAGTCGAAGGCGACCACCTCGTCCTGCGCGACGCAGTAGAGGTGGCCGTCCGATCCGAACCGCAGGCCGCGCGGCTGGCGGAATTCCGCCAGCCCGTCCGGGCGAAACACGCGCACCAGACGCCCATCGGTGGCATCGTACTCCCGAAGCGTGGTTACCGCGTCGGCCATGCCGAAGGGGTGCTCGCTGCCGACCAGGACGTTTCCGTTCGGCGCAACAGCCAGGTCGAGCGGGCTGAGGTCCGCATCCCGTACCACGAAAGACACCAGCCGCTGCCGGTCCGGTGCAAACGCAACGATGCTGTTGTCGCCGATGCCGTCCGGCCCCATTCCCGACGCCAGGAACAATCGGCCATCGGGGCCGAAGGCAAATCCGCGCGGGAACGGCACGATGCCCGGCGGCAGGATCTGGTCGTCGCGCCCATCCAACCCGGGCGCGAGCGCCATGATGGTGCGCGCACTGCGCAACCCGACGTAATAGCGCCCGTCGGGCCCGAAATTGCCCCCGCCCGGATTCAGCCCATCGATCGGGCCGCTGTCGCGCACCACCACACCGTCGCGGTCGACCGCCAGCACGCGATCGGTACCGCTGTTGACGAACAGCAGCCCATCGTTCCGGCTGACACCCAGCCCGCGCGGGTCGGCGATCCGGGCATCGCGCGTGAACGGGCCACGCGGCCGGCCGTCATCATCGAATGCGAGCAGAGCGCCGTAGCCATCGCCGTTTGCCCCGGCTGCACTGGTGACCACGAGAGGCATCGCCAGTCACTCCTCACCCAACTTCACAATAGTTTTTCTACCGTAATAGGCAGGTCGCGCACGCGCTTCCCTGTCGCGTGATAGACCGCATTGGCGATTGCGGGGGCCACCGACACAGCCGTCAGCTCGCCCAGGCCCTTGGCGCCAAGCGGGCTCGCATCTTCGTCGAAGTCGCCGACAAACAGCACATCGAGTTCCGGAATGTCGGCGTTAGTCGGAACCAGGTAGCCGGAGTAGTTGCGGTTGAGGAACCGGCCCATCAGCGGATCGGTTTCCGACTGCTCGAGCAGCGCCTGGCCGATTCCCCAGATGATACCGCCGATCGCCTGGCTGCGCGCGGTCCTGGGGTTGATGATGCGCCCCGCGTCGTAAGCACCAACGAAACGGCTCATGCGCACCAACCCAAGGTCTGGATCGACGCGCACTTCGGCGAACACGGCGGCGAAGCTGAAGATCGCTCGCGGTCCGTTGGCCTCGGCGACCGGATCATAGTCGCCGTCGGCCACCAGTTCGGCAAGCCCATTGCGTGCCAGCAGCTCGGCGTAGGTGATGGTCAGGTTTTTTCCCGCCAGCGCCAGCCTGCCGTCGTCGATCTGCACGTCTTCCGGAACTGCACCGGCGAAAGGGGCCTCCTGACCGGTCAGCGCCAGTTCGATCGCCTTGTCGCGGGCGGCCTTCGCCGCGAGCATGACCGACGCGCCGGCGTTGGCCATCGTGGCCGAACCGATCGATGCGTGGGATTCGGGCAATCTCGTGTCGCCCAGCCGCACGGTCACCTTTTCCGGGGCCAGGCCGAGCGCGTCGGCGGCCACCTGCCGCATCACGGTGTACGTGCCCGTGCCAAGCTCGTGCATTCCGGCCTCAACCACTGCGGAACCGTCACGATCGAGCGTCACGCGTGCCTTGGCCGGCCATCTCCAATGGGTGTAGACCGCGCCGGCCATCCCCTGGCCAACCAGATAGCGACCGTCGCGCATCGAACCCGGCTCGGGCGTGCGGGTATCCCAGCCGAAACGCGCGGCACCTTTCGTCAGGCACTCGCGCATCGCGCGCGTCGAAAACGGACGGCCACTCAGCGGGTCGATCCCGGTGTCGTTGCGCAGACGTAGGGCGAGCGGATCGACCCCGGTTGCGTAAGCAAGTTCGTCCATCGCACTTTCGAGCGCGAAATGGCCGAGCGCCTCGTGCGGGGACCGCATCGCCGTCGGTGTGTTGCGGTTCACATGGACGACCTTGTGGGTCGTCGAGACTCCGCCGCTGGCGGCCCACAGATGCCGTGACGCGATCGCCGCGTATTCGATGTAGTTGTCGAATACCGGTGTTGCCGAAATGCTTTCATGGCGGATGCCGGTCAGCTTGCCGTCCTTGCCGGCGCCGAGCGTAATCGTCTGGATCGTCGCCGACTGGTGGCCGACCATCGAATACATCTGCGCCCGCGTAAGCTGGATGCGCACCGGCCGGTTCAGCGCTTTCGCTGCGAGCGCGGTCAGCAGCGTATGCGGCCAGACATATGCCTTCCCGCCGAAGCCGCCGCCCAGAAAATGCGACACGACGGTGATCTTCTCGATCGGCACGCCGAGCACGATCGACACCAATTCCCTGGCGCCGAAGATGTGCTGGGTGGTCTCATACAGCGTCAGCGCGCCGTCCGCATCCCAGACAGCCGCAGTCGCATGCGGCTCCATTTGATTGTGATGTCGATCCGACGTCGTGTAGGTCCGTTCGAGCCGCACCGCACCGTCCCGGATTCCTTTTTCGGCGTCGCCGACCGACGATGCGACCGGCCAGAGGAATTGCGGCGGATCGACGGCCTCGTTGGCGATCTGGCGGCTGAATACGACCGGTTGGTCAGCCGCATATTCCGCACTGATCAGCGTCCCGGCATGCATCGCCTGATCGCGCGTTATCGCGACCACCAGAGCGATGGGCTGGCCGGCGTAGTGGATCTCGTCGTTCTGCAGCGGCAGGTAGCCCTGGCCGTGTGGATGAAGGTGGCTCCACGGCCTGGGTGTCGGGTTCATCCGCGGCATGTTGCGATGTGTGAACACCGCCAGGACACCCGGTGCCTGCTCGGCGGCGGTGGTATCGATCGATACCGTCCGGCCGTTTGCAATGGTGCTGTGGACGATGGCGGCGTGTGCGGCGCCCTCGAGCGGGACATCGGTCGTGTAGCGCGCGCCCCCGGTCACCTTCTGCCGTCCATCGGCGCGCAAGATCGGTTGGCCGATCGCGTTCATGCGCGTTCTCCCGCGGTTTGCAGCGCTCGCAAGGCAACGCGCTGGGCAAGCTCGACCTTGAAACCGTTGTGGTCGAGCGGGCGGACATCGACAAAGGATTCGGCGATCGCTGAGCGGAGCGCGTCGATATCGTCCAACGGAACGCCGCGCAGTGCCGTTTCGGCGGCCGCGAGGCGCCAGGGCTTGTGCGCTATGCCGCCCATGGCGAGCCGCACCGAGCGAAGGTGCCTGCGATCGGTCGCGACCGCGGCGGCCGCGGACACCAGGGCGAACTCGTAGGATGCGCGATCGCGGACTTTCAGGTAGTGGGACGCGCGGCCCTCGACCATTGCTGGTACGTCGATCGCAACGATCAGGTCGCCGCGGTCGAGCGTGTTGTCGCGCTCGGGCGCGCTGCCAGGAAGCCGATGGAAGTCCGTGAACCGGATCAAACGCTCTCCCGCCGGTCCGAGCACGACGACGTTTGCATCCAGCGCCGCCAGTGCCACCGCAAGGTCGGAGGGATGCGTGGCAACGCAGTCGTCGGACCATCCGAAGATTGCGTGATTGCGATTGAGGCCGTGGCGGGCCGAGCAGCCCGAGCCGGGTTGCCGCTTGTTGCACGGGGGACCATCGTCGTCGCGGAAATAGGCGCAGCGCGTCCGCTGCATAATGTTGCCGCCGATCGAGGCCATATTGCGCAACTGGCCGGATGCGGCGAGCAGCAGGCTTTCGGCGATGACCGGAAAGCGCCGGCGGAGGTCGATGTCGGCCGCCACGTCGCTCATCCGGGCCAGCGCGCCGATGCGCAGGCTGCCGTCCGGCAACGCTTCGATCCGCGCCAGATCGGCGAGCCCGTTGATGTCCAGCAGGCGCTCGGGAAGCACCGCGCGGTCCTTCATCAGGCCGAGCAGGTCCGTGCCTCCCGCAATGAAGGCGAGTTTTTCGTCGTTGGCGTGCGCCGCCACGGCCCGCGCCGGATCATCTTCCCGCGACAACGTGAAGCTGTGCATGGTTCAGATCCTCCCCGCCGCAGCGGCCACGGCGTCGACGATGTTGGGATAGCAGGCGCAACGACAGAGATTGCCGCTCATCCGCTCCCGGATCTCCGCGCTCGACAGGTCCGCGATGGTGCACGGCTTTGTCACGTCGGCAGTCGCGGCGCTGGGCCAGCCGGCTGTCGCCTCCTCGATCACGGCAACGCCCGACATGATCTGCCCGGACGTGCAAAAACCGCACTGGAATCCGTCATGCTCGATGAACGCCGCCTGGAGCGGATGGAGCACGCCGTCCTGCTCCAATCCTTCGATCGTGGTGATCCGCTTGCCGTCCTGCATCGCCGCCAAGGCCATGCAGGACAGGACGCGGCGGCCTTCAATGTGGACGGTGCATGCGCCGCACTCGCCCCTGTCGCACCCCTTCTTCGTGCCGGTCAGCGCCAGTTCTTCACGCAGCGCGTCAAGCAGGGTCATGCGCGGTTCGACCATGATCGTGCGAGCGTGGCCGTTCACGGTGACGCTCACGCGCACGGACGCAAGCCACGTTGCAATTCTGTCGGCAGCGTCGCCGTAGAAGGTTCGATAGAGGTCCTCGGTGACGTAGCCGATGTGAGGCGTCGCGAGGACGTTGTCCAGCTTCCGGAAGGGGTGATCGGGAGGCAACGGCTCCATGTCGAATACATCGACCGCCGCGCCGGTGATCCTGCGCGCCTGCAGCGCCTCGATCAGGGCCGCCTCATCGACGATCGGACCCCGTGATGTATTCACGAACCTGGCCGCCGGCTTCATCAGGGCGAACTCGGGCGCCCCGATCAGGCCCCTGGTACGGTCGCTCAGGACGAGATGGACCGTGACGACATCCGCCTCGCGGAACAGCGTCTGCTTGTCGACGAGAATGGCGCCGGCAGCGCTGGCCTTTTCCTCGGTCAGGTTCTGGCTCCAAGCGATCACCTTCATCCCGAAGGCGAGACCGACCCGCGCAACTTCTCTTCCGATGTTGCCCAGTCCGACGACGCCAAGGCTCTTGCCTCGTAGGTTCGAGCCGAGGCCCATCTGCCAACCTCCCGCTTTGAGCGAAGCGGCTTCCCGATCGACGCCCCGTATGCTCGCTAGGATCAGCGACCAGGTGAACTCGATGGTCGGAGTGGAATCGTAGCCCGTCGCGGTGACAGCGATGCCGAGATCGGCCGCGGCCTGGCTGTCGATCGCGGCGTTTCGCGGTCCGGTCGAAGCTATCAGCTTCAGGTTCGGCAGTTGCCGCAGAATTTCCCTTGTAAGCGGGGTGCGCTCGCGCATGACGCATACCACGGCGAACGGCCGCAATCGCTCGACGACGGCCGAGGGATCGGCAACGTGGTCGTTGAACACCGTGATCTCCGCGTGGCGCCGGACGCCCGACCAGTCGGCAAGCCGCAGCGCCACGTTCTGGTAGTCGTCGAGGATCGCAACCTGCATGGGTGTATCCTTCGTTCAGCGTTCGGCAGCGAAGAACTCGGCCAGGGCGCCCGCTACCGCCTTGGCATCGTTCTCCATCGGAATGTGGCCGGCCGACTTGATCCGGACGAGCCTTGTTGCCGGAATTTCGCGGGCGAAGCGTTCGGCAAAGTCGATCGTCTGGAATCCGTCGTCCTCGCCCCAGACCAGAAGTTTTGGCGTCTTCGACTGCCGCAGCGCAGGCAGTATTTCCATGGTGTAACGGTTGTCCGCGGCGCCCGCGAGCGCCAGCCACGAGCGGGCAACCCTTGGATCGTTCCATGGATCGAGATATTCCGCGATCTCGACCTCGGTTGCCGGGCGTCCGAGCGCCTTCACGACCGATACGCGACGCGCGGCGAGAACATCGTCCCTCGTCGTTGCGGCGGCCACAACTGGATCCCGGAAGCGGGCAACGCCGGGGACCGGCCATGAGTCGTACATCACGCCGTTCACCACGGCGAGTCGTTGCACTTCCACCTGGTTTGCGACCATGAGATGCTGCGCGACGCCGCCGCCGATGTCGTGACCGGCAACCATGACGGGGCCGCGGTGCCCCAACGCGTCGAGGAAGCGCGGCAACCAGGCGGAAAGGCGCGGGACCGAAGCCTCGATCGCGGTGAGCTCACCACCTGAGCGGCCGCAGCCGGGGAAATCGACCGCCACCGGGCGAAGCCCCGCGGCGGCGATGTCGTCGAGCACCGGTTGCCAGACGCGGCTCCAATAGGTACCGTGAAGCAGCAGCACCAGGGGACCGAGTTCGCCGGCGGCGAGATAGCTGATCGGAACGCCGCCGACATCGATTGTCTCGCGTTTTGTCACCGGACGATGCGCCTGACATGGTCCTTGCCGAGCCCAACGGCTTCGTAGTGCTTGGTTGCGTGCTCCAGCTTGGTGAAAACGTCCTCGTAGCCGAGCGCCTCGCCGTAGGGATCGACATAGGTGTACCCGCCGGTCACGTGAAACAGCGTGGCCATTTCCTTGACGTCGTCCGGAACGACCAGGGTGTGGGTCTCGCCGGGCGGTTCGAACGCGTAGTCGCCCTGAGATGCGACCCAGTCGTGCTCGAGGTAGTGCCACCTGCCGCGCAGCGTTAAGGCGTGCACCGGTCCGGAATGGCGGTGGCGCGACAGCACGCCGGAGGACCGAACCCGCAGAATGTTGATGTAGTAGCCCTGGGTCACGTTCAGTATGAGCGGCCTAAACGCGACCGTGTCCGACTGCGGCACCCATTCGCGTTCATCGCCGTCAAGCTCCAATGCGGAGCCGACGAAAATATCCGGCACCATGCCTGCGGGCTGGGGCTTCTGGTACGCGATCTTACTCTGATCGATGGACCGGCGCTCGGCTGCCGGCTGTTGCTCCGATGAAGACGTGGCCGTCATCTTCTCCTCCATCATGCAGTGGGAAGTTGGGACATTTCGCGCCGCTGCCGTCAGGCTGCCGGCGCCCTATTGGCGGTCTGGCCGAACAGAATGCTCTTGCCTTCCTCGGTGACAGCGGGGCGGCCCGAGTACGGCTCGCCCTTCGCGTAGGCACGCTGCGTTCCGGGGCGAGCGCGCACCAGGTCGAACCAGCGCCGCAGGTTCGAAAACTCGTCCAGATTCTGCTGCTGGCGCTTCCAGGGAACGATCCACGGATAGGCAGCCATGTCGGCGACGCTGTAGTCGTCGCCGGCGATGAACGTGCGGGATTCGAGATGGCGGTCGAGGACGCCATACAGCCGGTTCGTCTCCTTCACGTATCGCTCGATCGCGTAAGGAATCTTGCTTGGCGCGTAGACGCCGAAATGGTGGTTCTGTCCGGCCATCGGCCCCAGGCCGCCCACTTGCCAGAACAGCCACTCCATCGCGGTTTTCCGGCCGCGCAGGTCCTTCGGCAGGAAGCGGCCGGTCTTCTCGGCCAGGTACAACAGGATGGCGCCTGACTCGAACACGTTGATCGGCTCGCCCAGGTCCGCCGGCGCGGTATCGACAATCGCCGGCATGCGGTTGTTCGGCGAGATGGCGAGGAAATCGCGCTTGAACTGATCGCCGGCGCTGATATCGACCGGATGGATCGCGTAGTCGAGTCCCGCTTCCTCAAGGAACATCGTGATCTTGTGGCCGTTCGGCGTGGGCCAGTAATAGAGATCAATCATTTCGGTCTCCTCGGCTTATTCGCCAGATGCAAAGCGGTAGACGCCGGGGCCAAAGCGGTGAACCCGCAACAGGCGCCGGGACATTCCCCGCCCGCTTGGAGATCCGGTTTCCGCAACGCTTGCGCGGGCAGGTCCGCTGTCGAGCGTGGCGTTCGAGCAGGACCTGCACGCCTGGTCCATTCTCCACCCTTTCGCATGCGGCGGCACATCGCGCCGCGATGCGGCGCGATGTGCCGATGGTTCAACCCGCGGTTCGCGAGCGCGCGACATCCGCCGCGGAGATGCCCTCCAAGGCGAGCCCAAGGGTCACGCCCTCGTCGATGATGCGGCGCAATTTCTGGGTCATCGCGATACGCGTGTAGCTCGTCGCCAGCGGCGGCAGGGCGGCGAGGCCTTCGCCGATCTCGCGGGCGCGGGCGAGCAGCCGGTCAGCCGGGACGACCTCGTTGACCGCGCCCCATGCCTTGGCGGTCTCGGCATCAAGCTCCTGGCGGGTGAGGATGAAATACCTGCCTCGTATCGTTCCGATCGCCTCCTGCCACAGCAGGTGGACACCGTCGCCGGACACGATGCCGAACCCGAAATGCGGCCTATCCTGAAACACGGCCGACGGTGTCGCCAGCACGATGTCGGCGAGCAGGACGTACTCGGTATGCAGCCGCATCGGCCCGTTCACCGCGGCGATCAGCGGCACCTCGATGTCGAGGAGGTTCATCAGGACCTTTCTGCCCTCGCGGTAGATCTTGTCGTAGCCCTGCGGGGTGAAAAAATCGAAGCCGTCGAGGGTGATCTCCTCCATGAACGACCCGCCGCTGCCGGTCAGGATGACGGCCCGGTTGTCGCGATCGGCGCCGATCGAGTGAAACAGGTCGACGAACTGTTCGTGAGTGTGCCCGTTGAAGATCAGCGTTCCGCCATCGGTGTGAAGCGCCACTTCAAGCACGCCCGTCGGCGAACGGCTGAGACGGGCATTGGGAAAACTGTCGCGATAGGCATTGAAGTGAGTCATTGATCCTCTCCTTGTTGCAAGCTGCGCTCGCAGCCGTTCCGGTGTCGTTCATGCAACGGCCGAGCGTGGCGGTACGTTCGCGAGCAGGAACCCCAACCCCTCCGCGATCGTCAGATGTGCGATGACGGCGTCGCGGAGTCTGGGGTAGGGCAGCTCCGCCAGCATCGCCGTCTGCACCGCGGCCATGACCTCGCCGGCGTCGGAAATACGGGCACCAAACACCGCGATAGAAGCTGACGACAAGCGGGCCTTGCGCGAGCAGCGCGGGCAAGGCGACGGCATAGCCATTCGCATCGTTCAGCACAAAGGGCGGGGCGCTATCACCGGCCTTCACGGCGCGTGACGCGGCGCCGGAGGCGATCAGTTCGGCGGTCGCGCTGTGCATGGTCTCACTGACCGTGCGCGGCACGCGATATGGCAGCTTGCGGCCTCAAAATCAGCCTTGAAAGCATCAAGCCTGGCTTGCAGTGGCATCGCTTCTCTCCAGGATCTCGTGCTCGCGGCGGAATGTGCGCGTGATGAACTTGGCGACTACGGGGCTGGTGCGGCAGGCATGGCACAGCGATAAGCTTTATTCCTTGGAGGAATGGGCCTTGGGAGGATAAGCGAGTGGATCGGTTAAACGCGATGGAAACCTTTGTGCGCGTCGTCGAGACCGGCTCGTTCTCAGCGGCGGCGCGGACACTGAATCTCGGTCAGCCGGCGGTCTCTAAGACCATCGCGCAAATGGAGGCGCGGCTCGGTGTGCGCCTCTTGATGCGTTCTACGCGTGGGCTATCGCCGACCGAGGCCGGACAAAGTTTTTATGACCATGCGCGGCGCGTGATCGACGAGGCGGACGAGGCCGAACTGGTCGCGCGCGGCGCCGGTGTCGGCCTGACGGGTCGTCTGCGTGTTTGTGCTGCCGTTACCTTCGCGCGACTGCACGTCATTCCTCGGCTGCCGAAATTCCTGGCAGCGCATCCCGACCTGACGATGGATGTGGTTCTCGACGACCGGTGTCGTGCTGCCGCAAACGATGAGAAAAGCGCTCATTCGCGAATTTTGCTGCCGCATGAAATGAGAATCTTCTGCCGAACTTTTCTCAATATTGCCGCAAAATATGCGACTACGCACCGGCGTTGCGCCGCGGCCCGCCGCGAAGATCGGACATAGCAAGCGCCGCGACACATCGGAGGATGCCGGCCCGATGCAGTGGCGCAGCAGCGCCGAGCAGCTTTTCAACCCAATATGCCAGGTCCTCCACCGCCCTGACTGTCAGCCGGTCAGGGTAGCGGCGGAGCAGGTCACGGATTGCTTCCTCGCGTCGGCAGGCCTCAACCCAGGCCGGATCGTTTTCGGCCACGTCGTCCGACATCGGCGCCTAACCTTGCAGCAACGTTGCTGCCAGAAATTCTCACATTTGCGGCAGCGAAAGCAACCGCGTTCTCAAATATGCGGCAATTTCGCATATTATAGTGCAATCGGAGGCGCTTGTTTTCGCTGAGTTGATCGTCTCATCAATTGCAGCAACATGACACAAGTCGCAGTTCCTGGTGGACTGGGAGCAACAGGTCGTCACCTGCCCGGCCGGCAAGCAGAGTATCTCCTGGCTGCCAAACACCTGGCCTGAGAACGGCATGGAATTCGAGGTACGGTTTGCTCGAAAGGACTGCACGCCA
>Ga0335075_10009923_pt1 | contig 14475 bp, 11 predicted proteins | sample Lox_Sample_24_FD_206723 | JGI IMG/M metagenome (GOLD analysis project Ga0335075, IMG submission 206723) | Soil microbial communities from Loxahatchee National Wildlife Refuge, Florida, United States - Lox_Sample_2.4 | ecosystem: Environmental > Terrestrial > Soil > Wetlands | place: USA...
AAGTCATGACGAGACAATCCTCCTCGGGTATCCTACGGATTCCGACAAACCTCTGCGACAAATTTTCATGATACGCAGAGCACTGAGTCTGGCAGTCAATACTGCCAGACTTCATATAGATCCCGTCCGATACTTCCGTGGTCGGGGCGTCCAGATTGGTGAAGGTGTCGAGATTTTCAGTGGCAGCTTGTTCACGTTCGGCAGCGAGCCTTATCTGGTTTCTATCGGAAACAACGTTACCATTAGCCATGACGTCGACTTCATAACACATGACGGCGGAATGAGAATTGCTCGCGCTAAATCTACTAATGCTTATCTTTACGGACGGATCTGTGTGGAAGATGACTGCTTTCTCGGAGCGCATTGTGTCCTAATGCCCGGCGCCAAGGTTGGTGCCGGTTCCGTCATTGGCGCTGGCTCGATTGTCACAGGGGAGATCCCCTCTGGCGTCGTCGCGATTGGCGCTCCTGCTAAACCGATTAAGTCAGTCGACGATTATATTCAAGGAAAGCGGCATTTGTGGATTGACACTAGTGGCCTAACGCCCAGCGCGAAGAGAGATTTGCTCGTGCGTCGGCTGCCAGAGTAATATAGGTTGCAGGTTGCGGGGCCGCCGATATTGATCACCGGGCGGGCCAGTTGTCGTCACATGGAATGTTTATGGCTGCGAGCACATACCCTGCAGGCGGGCATGACGAGACCGGTAGGAGTGCCCGACGGAGCGCAGGCCGTTTGCGTGCAGAATTCTTCTTCGGGCCTGTCGGCGTGCCGGTTGGAACTGATGGTCCCGTAATACCGACTCCGACTCAGTCTCGCCGTCCAGGCCGCCGGCTTATGTTCCGGCTCTTTGACCGGCCGTAGGTCGCGACTTCTTGCCGGAGGCCGACGCACGGTGACCTAGGACGGCCAGTATGAAATCGGCCCGCGACATGGACAGTCAACGCGGTTCATGCTGACGGCTGCCAGATCTCCGAAGTAACGCCGACGACCGACACGAACAAGGCGTTGGTCTCTATAGCTTAAAGAGCGAATGGCCTCAAATGGATAGCAAGGCTACGGACCTCCTCGACCCCAGTGACGCCGGGAGCTGGCCGAACCAGTCCACGCAATGAGTCAGCTCGAAATGGAAGCCTCAACGGAGTGCGCTCTCCTAGCCACAGTACTGCGTACAGGGGCCGCCATGGTACAGGGACGAGCCGGAAGCGTGAGCGTCCAGCCATCGCCACTATCGCCCGCATCAATAGACGGAAAGGCACCGGATCAGAATTTGCGAGTCCGAGAGGAATGTCGGGCAGATCTGACGCCTGCGCCAGCACGACAAAGGCGTTAGCCAGATCGTCCTCATGCAGCGTATATTGATGAAACTTACCGGCGACGAGCGGAACGACTGGCAGTCTCGCCATCTGCTTGAGCGCTCCGGCCATCCCCCCCCAGCCCGGTCCATAGACCAATCCCAGCCTCACCACTGCCATGCCGAGGTCCAGAGCGATCTGCTCCGTGTCTAGCTTGGCGCGCCCGTACAGCTGATCGGTGCCCGGGTAGGCGGACATGGACGACACCAGGATCGTACGGCGTACTCCACTGAGCGCGGCTGCCTGAAGTAGCCGCTGGGTCCCTAGGACGTTGACATCCCAGATATCGGCCTCGGATGTAACTCCGAAGTCGTAGGCAGCGTGGATGAGAGTATCCACTCCATTCAGTAGGCTCGCATCCGGTTTGAGCCGCAGGTCGTAAAAACGATCCGTCGAACCCTTCGCCGGTCGCCTTACCAGCGAGATGACATCGAAGCCGACCGCTCCCAACGCCTCGCTGACGATTCCGCCGACGTAACCGTGCGCACCTGTAATCGCGGCGATCGGCGGCATCTCAGACTGGTGTCGATCAATCATTGCTCCAGGCCAATCGCTTCACTGGCTATGCGATGGGCATTCGCCATGACCGTCAACGTAAAGGTCGTTGCCGCTACTGAAGGAAACACTGACGCGTCAATGATACGGACGTTGCTCCAGGCCCTCAGCCGTCCCTGGCGGTCCGTCTCTAGGAGGGCACGCGGCTCACCATCTGCGTGGGGAAAGCTTCCGCCATAGTGATAGCTCTTTCCCGCGGGCGATACCGCAAGCTTAGGGAGCACAGGCCAAAGATCGAGGCTTGGCGCCGCTCGCAGCAATCGACGTATCACAGTGCGCAGCATCGGGGGAATGCGACGCCCGTCATCACCGCTGATCGTGAGGATCGGAAGCATACCGTCCCCAGCCGGCCGGGCTACAACATGTATTCTGGGGGACTCCCATGACGGGATATATCCCAGGCCAACAGAAAGTCGCCGCAACATCGAGGAGGTTAGCGCGCCGGCGAACCGCAGTTGCAGAAGCGACGGCAGTGCGGCCAGAAAGGCGGGATTATAAGGATAGAAATGGACCTGCGCCAAATTGACGCCGCGGCCGTCGGTATCGACCACTACATTAAACTGATTTAGCGTGAAGTTCTCTTCCGCACGAGGATCGATGCCGGGCCGCGACGAAAGGGTCGGAAGAACGAACTGAACGGACTCTCCCAGAGATACGTCGCGACCGAAGTGGCAGAGCGAGCCGAGAACCAGCCGCGTCGTTCCTAGAGCTCCGCAGGCTACAAAAATGCGGTCAGCCTCTAGGCGTTGAGTACCGCCGGTTCGCAGGTCCCGGACCTCCGCGAATGGCCGTCCGGCCAACTCTCCGATGCGGTAGACCAACAGGCCCGAAAGGTAGGCGATCCTGTCCCGAGCGCGGAGGCGATCAAATGTGTGCGAAGCCGAATAAATCAGCGCATACGGGCAGCCAGTCATGCACAAGCCACAACGCACGCAGGGCCGAGGGTCGATCGCCAACCGTGCCACGCCAACGGTGATCCCCTGAGCGCGCAAAGCTCGTCGTCTTACATTGTAGCGTTCAAGGACCATCCGACTGCGCTGAGCCAACTCTGGTGGGTCCTGCGTGTCGGTTAGAAGAGGGAACAACTCCGAAAGGTCGTCGTCAACTCCGCTCAGGGGAACCTCGTCAAGGACCGACCGATAATGCGGTTCCATTTCCGACCACTTGACCGGCCATTGATCGAATGTCGGCGCACTCCACGGCATGGTCTGAGCACCCCAGATATTCGAGAAGCCACCGTATGCGGAAGAAACCACAACGCGGTTAGCGCGCCCCTCGCTGTGGATTCCGTCGAGTTGGCCGACGTCGCGGAAAGGGAAGTCAGACCCATAGGACCTTTTCTCGGGCAGTGACCTGCGATCCTCTTCCACCGGCTGTCGGCTGATCGCCGCTAGCTCCGCGGTGCTCCACTGAGCACGACTGCGGCTCGTCATTGCGGCGACGATGCGCTGCTGATCGGGTTCGAGCAGGGTACCAATGTCAACAACAGTGACCGCCTGCTCTGGATCCTGCGTCAACGCCAATGCGGCGCCAGCGGCCGCAGGCCCTGAGCCGATAATGAGATTGTTGGACAACGACATCAGTTCCTCTGCAGATTTTTTGGCCTGCGCACGATCAGTGTCGCTTCAAGCAAAGATACGTGCAGCTCGCTTCGGCCATCTTCTAAGGCGTACTGTGCATACGGTGCAACCGCAGCAATCGTGCCTTCCCCGACAAATGGCCGATGCCAGCGAGTAGAATACCCGCGAACATGGCACCCATACGCAAAGGCGCATACCAGTCCCCTCTTACTGCCTGAGACAATGCCTTCGGGACTGCTCCTACCATGATTCCTCCGACAAAGGCAAGTTCCGCGCCAAGGTTCGCAGCGCCGCGCATATTGGCAAAAGCTTCGACCTTGCCAACGTTGACAAAGTAACAACGCCGCCAGAAGTAACTCCAGGTAGTGCGGCTGGCAGGGACGAAATGATTGACAACCGCGAGCGGCTCATATAGCACTGTATGGCGCGCAAACGCGAGCCGGTGACACATGTCCATGTCATCGTGATTATCTGAGTGGAACCCGCCGATTTCTCTCAGAGCTGAAGTACGCACCGACATATTTGCGCCAATAAGATGCGCCAGTCTCGCACGGCTTGAGGGCAAGCCGCTGTAGGCACAGCCGAAGACCCAGTCGAACTCGTCTGGAAACCAACGAGGCCGCCGCATCTCGAAAACCGGCAATGGAGCTCCGCCGACGGCCGACACCCGTGAGTCTTCATACGGTGCGATAAGACACTCAAGCCAGTCGGGCGCCGCGGTGGCATCATCATCAAGGAAGGCAAGGATCTCGCCATCGGCGATCTCTGCCGCTGAGTTGCGTGCGGAACCAAGACGGCCGTCGTACTTATTTGCCACTATGGTCAGGGCAATCGCATCTGCCCGGCGCCTAATTCCGAAGTGCTCCTTACATTTCTGCAACAGCTCGTCGTTATGGTCGATACAAAGAATAATTTCGATCGGTGGTCTTGTCTGTATGTCAACTGACGCGACACAGTCCACTAGTAGTGACCAACGATCTTCCGTGTATGCACAAATTATGACTGAAACTGCCGGAGGGTTAAACAATTCGCTGCTCCTTCAGCTCAACTTGGATCGCGCTGGAACGATGCCACGTCCGTAGGTCATCGAGCGGTCGTCCTGTCATGACGCCGCCGGTAGATCGCGCAAAACGTCGCCATAAAATCCGGCCATCGCCTCAGCCGCAGCCTCTACAGTGAAGAGACTTCGGAAGCGCTTTTGGCCAGCGTCCTTCCTCTCTTCGTTCGCAGCCCCTGCCTGGAGTATTGCTCGTAGCCCTTCAGCCAACGCCCGCCCGTCGTCCGGCCGCACCAAGGGCCATCCCACTTCGCCGATCACCTCAACCAAAGGAGTAATGCCAGACGCGACGATAGGAAGCCGCAGAGCCATGGCTTCGATCAGCGTTCCGCCTAGTCCCTCCCAACGTGAAGGAAAGGACAGGACATCTGCAGCACACATGAGGTCCGGAATGTCGCTTCGATGGCCGAGAAAGCGAATCGCCGGCAGACCTTGAGCGTTTCGTTGAACAACTGCACTCGCGTTGCCAGGGCGACCCGCGATGAGAAGCACCGCCTCTGGCATTGAGTCGCGCAGATGCCGGAAGGCTTCGACAGTTGTGTCCACGCCCTTCTGCCGATCGAGGCGACCCACGCTGAGTATCAGTGGCGCCTCCGCGTCGATCGCAAGTGCCGCCCTCATCCGCCGTCGCCTGTGAAGAGATGGAACACCCAGCCTCCCAGGATCACGTCCTCGGTAGATAACGCGAATCCGAGATCGTGGAATTCTCAGTCGACGGCTCATGACGTCAGCAACATCCGCAGATATCGCGTGAAAACTCGTCGTCAGCGGAGCGGTAATAAGATCAGCCGCCTGCACTGTCCGCACCCCCAAAGCCCCATAGCGAGAGTTCGCGCGGTGCTCCGGCCCATAATCGTGGTTGGCCAAGGTCGTGACGACCGGGACACGAGCGGTCCGTGCCGCGATCCGACCCAACAGATTCGAAAAGAGCAATGTTGTATGAACAAGGTCCGGGCGTTCGGCACAAACGGCGTTGTGCAGTTCCACTACACGCCTCAGCGGATCACGCCGACTCACGCGTGTGCGTGTTATCCCCAGAGCGCCGACTCGGTCTTCGAGAACTCCATCGTCGGGCAAGAGTGTGACAATCGAGGTCGTGACGCCACGGGCGGCGAGACCCGGTACGATCTCGAGAAGAGAGGTCTCGGCACCGCCACCGTGCAGGCTGTCAATAACGTGCATAACGTGCATGCTTCATGACTTTCCTGAGAAAGTGCGAGGACCAGGTCTGGTCACTCGCTTTCGCAATGAGTGTCTATAAGTAGGAGCTATCATTCTCGACGCCCTGCGGATCTCTGCACTCCAACGCATCCAAATAGAACTGCCCGAGAGCCCGTGCCGCCATATCCCAAGTGGGCAACTGCCTTTGACGATTCTCGCGCTGTGCCTCGAGTGCCGCCACCAATATTTCGGCGATCTCTTTTGATGACGCGTCTCTAGGTACGCCTTGCACCAGTCCCTCGTCCACGAGGTCGCCAATACCCGCAGTATTCATGCCCACGGTGGGGATACCCAACGCAAGTGCCTCCATGACGGCGAGCGGATGAGCTTCATATTCTGACAAGGCAGCGAAAACAGCCGCTTCGCCTAGCGATTGGGCCATTGCATGACGATCACCTGGTGCGCTCGAAGAGATTGCTACTGAATCTTCCAAACCCAGAGCCTTTATGAGTGCGTGCAAACGGCCCTCGTAAGGACCGGATCCCAAGATCTGCAGTGTTGCATTCGGGATCGAACGTTGGACGATTGGCAACGCTGCTATTACTCTGTGGTGGCCTTTATAGCGTTCAAGGCGACCGCTCGAGACTATACGGCCAGGGACCTCTTGAGCTGGAACGACACTCGACGGCAGATCTCCACCGTTCTGGATGATCCTAAAGCGCGAGGGCTCAAGGTGGCATGCTTTCTGGAAGAGTATCTGCTCGAAACGGCTTACTGCCACTAGGCCGGCTGCACCGCGAAGTAGCGGACTCAGCATTCGCCATTGGACACTTCGGAGTCTATGCCGGAGCCCTGAGGAATGACCACCGGTGTGAAACGTAACCACGTATGGAATCCGCACACGCCGTGCGGCCATCATTGCGAGTATTGGTGCCGCCGAATGAATACCCTGGCAGTGAATGAGATCGTAACGGTGGCTACGTATATGCCTATAGATACCTGGCGCAAAATAATAATCACGACGCCTAGGATAAGCGCGACAACGCAAGACAGTAAAACCTTCGAGTTCCTCCCTGACCGGCAGGGTCCCTGTTCGATCAGTTGCCAGGATCGTGAGTTCGAAGTTCCCGCGTTGCACAATCCGGCGCGTAACCTCGTATGTGTGAGTCTCGGTTCCGCCGAGCTCGGGCAGAAAACGCGCCACAACAACTAGTACACGGATTGGTCTGTGCTGATTAACTAGGTCCGGAACATGGCAATATGCGTCTTCAAGCTCCGTCGATTTTCGAGGCTGAGCTTGATCAGGTGCCGACATTCTAGGTGATGCCATTTAGGAGCTTTCTCTGAGCGACAAACGCAATCATTATCATGGATACGGCGAAACAAAGAGCTTATGGGTCTTGCTGGACCACTGGCGCTACCGAGGACCTCATGAACGCACCGGCATCCTCGCGGAACGACGTTAGTGCCGCCGGGTTATCGATACGCCAGTCCTGGGGGACGCCCTCGGACGTCCGACCGGCGTTGGCGTCGAACCACATAAAGCCCATTAGCCCATAACTTTGTACGCCTTCGAAAAGATCAGTAATCTTCGCTGCTTGGCCCGCGTCGGGAGACGCGCCAGTCTCTGCGATGAGGATCGGGTCGTTGGTTAGCTCGCGTAGGTCGACGATCGTAGGGCCGAATACCTGAGAAAAGGTCGACGACGGACCGTAGTAGTACCCATCGATACCTACCCACGTCACATACGACTTGCCGGGCCACCAGGGGCCCGGATTGGGGATTGGAACGCTATTATCGATCCTGTTAACTGTCCACAGCCAGATCACGTTACCGGCTCCCGCCGCACGGAAGACTGTGACAATGTGCCGCCAGGCGGCGACGAATGCCGTCGGGGAGGTGTGCTGATTAGCCCATGAGTACCAGTTGCCGTTCATTTCATGACCGAACGACAAAACTACTTCCGCACCAAATGCCTTGACTGCCGCAGCATAAGTCCGCAGATACCCGTCGTATTTGCCATTTGCAATGCTCACGAGCGAGACATTCTTTGGATCTATCTGCACTACCGTGATCGCACCGTGCTTCGCCGCCAAGGTCGCGAAGCCGACTTGAAACGGCTCAAGATCAAGCCAGGAGCTGTAGTACGACACGAGATTGGGCTGCCTTCCAATTGCGTCCGCGAATTGGTCCACGCCGGCGTATGTGGCGGGCGCGTCCGGTTCGTACACACCGAGATACGACACTGAGTGATCGGGGCGAATGGAATTAGCCCATGGCTTGACGACAGCAAGCGCTGCAGCGGAGGCGATGACGATCAAGGCGCAGATAATAGATCCAAGACGCTTCTTGTTTTTAGCCGCCGCCTGACGGATCGTCGGACGGAAAGCATCGCCCGTATCTGGCGCCGTCATGCCAGATTCCTTTCAAGAGGCCATGATTGCCCGTCAGTTGGTGCCCCGACGGGCGCCGCGGTCATCGCCAGAGGTTTGGGCAATTGGGTGGCGGTCAAGCAGGTTATTCTCAGGTCGAGCATACTCTGTGGATCGTTCATTATGATGGCCTGTGATACATCTCGGCACCGCGACGGAATGCGGCCATGGCGGCGTGGCCAGTCAGCCGCCAATCTTGAGTATGCACAGCATCGAACCAAACCAACCCGAGCAACCCGTATAGATGGATGCCCGTGAACAAGTCGCTAACCTTAGCGGCCTGGTTTGCTCCGGACGGCGCGGCAGTCTCGGCGATGAGTATCGGATCATGAGTCAAGACACGCACTGCGGCGATGGTCGGCCCGAAGGTCGGGGCGAACGTGTTCGATGATGTGAAGTAGTATCCGTCGATCCCTACCCAGTTCACATATGAGGCGCCCGGCCACCATGGGCCCGGAGAAGGAACGTTCGCCCGTTTATGGATGGTGTTGATCGTCCACATCCAAGTGACATTGCGGGCTCCCACGCTGCGGAAGAGACTGACGATATGCCGCCAAGCCGCCACGAACACCGCGGGAGGCGTGTTGCGGTAACCCCAGGAATACCAGTACCCATTCATTTCGTGACCGAAGCTCAAGATAACCGGCCGACGATAAGCACGAACGGATTTGGCGTAACCGCTGAGGTATTCGTCGTAATCCCCAGAGGCAATTGCCTTGAGACTCACGTCCTTCGGGTCGATCTGCACGAGTGGGACCGCACCATTATTGGACACGGCCATCGCGAAACTCTCTTTGAATGATTCTAGCCAGCCACTGTAATAGAGGACCAGGGTTGGCTTGACCCCGGCGGCATGAGTAAACGCTGTTACGCCTGCATATGAATAGGGAGCACCATTGGGATAGAGCCCGACGTAGGAGTCTGGACTGGTGGGAAGGCTCGTACTGCCACTTGGCGATCCAGAAGGGAATGCAGTGGGCGCAGTAGGCCCAGTCTGAGGCGGATCCTTTATGTCGTGCACAGCGAAGAGAAGAACGGTCGCTATAACCCCGACGACGGCGACGAGAGCCAGCACATATCTAGTCCAAATGCGCGGGCGAAGTGGCGCGCGGAGAGTGCCCTCACCGGCTTGACGGTGCCGACCCGTGCGGTCAGCGCGGTCAGTGTCAGCAGAAACGGGTGAACCCCCCAATCACGATTATGTCCAGCACAATCGGCATTTGCGCATCGGTCATGAGCCAGGCCTTTGAAAGGTCTTGGCACCCTTGCGGAAGGCGGCGAGCGCCGATGGGCTGTCGTTTATTTCGAAGCGATCGCCCTTGGTGTTTGTTGTGTCGTACCAGACGAAGCCGAGCAGGCCGTAGGCGTGAATACCCGCGAACAGGTCGGAGATCTTCTTCGACTGATCCGCAGCCGGAACCGCGCCGGTTTCCGCTATGAGTACCGGGTCACTCGTCAGATTCTTGATCACTCCGATGGTTGGTCCGAACAAGGGAGCAAACTGCCATGATGATTTGAGATAGTAGCCGTCGATACCTACCCAGTTCACATATTTGCTGCCCGGCCACCACGGAACTGGGCTAGGGATCTTGCCGCTTTGCGTATTATTGATAATGTTCACCGTCCAGAGCCAGGTGACGTTCTTGGCTCCAAGGGCGCGGAACAGCGTGACGATATGCCGCCACGCTGCTACGAATACGGCCGGAGGGGTATGCTGGTAGCCCCAAGTGGACCAGTTGCCGTTCATCTCGTGCCCGAAGCTCAGAATGACCGGATGGCGGTAAGCACGGACGGCCTCGGCGTAGGCGCTCAGGTAGCCGTCGTATTTCCCCGAGGCGATCGCTGCGACCTTGACGTCATCCGGGTTCATCTGGACAAGTGGGACAGCGCCACTCTTGGCAGCCGTGTTAGCGAAACTTGTCGGAAATGGGACATACCATCCGCTATAGTACATAACGACGTCTGGGCTTGACCCGGTCTCGTTCGCAAATGTCGTGATGCCGGTGTATGAATCGGGAGCACCCTTCGCGAAGACGCCGAGATAAGAAGCGGTCGCAGGCGGAAGGCTATCCGGCAGCGGCGCGGGTGAATCCTTCGACTTCTGGTAGACGATGATGCCCGCGGCGATCGCGGCCGCGACGACGACCACCCCAACGATCACGAGGAACCGGCTTGACTTTCCGTGCCGTCTCCTGCCTTGTTGTTGCCTCATCGAACTGCTCCTCCTGCGGTCCGGGCTCGGCTCCGGCGCGAAGCGGGCACCATCGCGGCGCGTTGTCATGTTGTTGCCTCCTCATGCCGGGCGCGTCGCCGGATGCCCTTGCTCGGGGTCAGTAGGGGCGCGAGTATGTAGAGCTGCACGGCGCCTAGGACCTCTGTCGCCCAATAGCGATGCCAACCGAACTCGTGGACACGGAGCGCCAGCCCGGACCAGAGAAGCACCTCTACGATCAAGACCCATGTACAGAGGATCCGGTTTACCGTCACGGGAACCTTTCCGCCATCGGGCGAGGCGCCCGTCGGAATCCACTCGGCGACGCGGTCGCGGATCGCATACCAGATCGCATAGAGGTGACAGCACGAGTTGATGGCGCACACACGCCAGATCGTGAGACGCCATCCACGGCTGAGCAGCGGGAAGGCCAGCAGGGTGGCGGCGAGCGCGGGCAGGATCACAAGGTAGTTGTGCGGGTAGATCCGCTGGGGGTAGAACCAGATCATGGTCAGCGTAGGGAAAGGGCCGGTGAGCAGCAGAGCGGCCGACGACATGTAGTAGAGGAAGGCCGCCCAGAATGCAGCTCGTTGCTGCCAAGTGAACGGTGCCTCCCGGAAGTGCTTCTCGATCATCAACAGCATCGACGAACGGCACCAACGGGCCTGCTGATTGGCCAGCGAGGCGAAGTCGGTGGGAGCCACGCCCATGGCCAGGCAGAGCGGCACGTAGCGCGTATCGTACCCGGCCCAGAAAAGCTTCACGCCAGAATGCACGTCCTCGCCGATTGGGACCTGCGCGAACCCGCCCGCCGCCACGACGGCGGCACGACGGTAAACCAGATTCGTACCGGCGCAGATCGCGGCCCTGTACCGGTCTCGTGCAGGCTGGATGAACCGGAAAAAGATCTCTTGAAGCGTTCCCGCATACCGTTGTATGTAGGAGAAGGAACGATTGCGGACATCAAAAAACTGCGCCGTCTGAACAATGCCGATCTTCGGATCCGCGAAATACGGCATGGTCTCGTAGAGGAACTCCGGGCGTGCCGCGAAATCCGCGTCGATCACAGCGATGAAGTCCCCGCTACTGATCCCCAGAGCGTGAGTGAGGTTCCCGGCCTTTTTCATCTCGCCGGGGTTGGGGCGCACGACGTACTGGTAGTCGTAACGTCGGGCCAGGTCGCGTACGGTTTCCCGATCAGAGTCATCGAGTACGTAAACGGTTTTGGGTCCGGCCCAGTTCATCGCGCTTACGTATTTGAAGGTGTTGTTGAGCACTGGCACCGGCTCGCCGCAGCTAGGCAGGAAGACATCGATCGCCTCGCCGTGCGCCCTGTATTTCGCCACGAACGCTCGGTGTTCGGCAAGCGTCAGCCTGGAACGCCCGGTGCGGAGCCAGAAGTTGATGAAGACCGGCGGCACCATGACCATTAGTAGCAGCCACATGATCGGTGAGACGACCCAGGCGCGCTCGGCGACGTGGACGTAGCCGTACAGGACTCCGATAGACGCGATAAGGAGCCAGGCGAACACCCAGCGGCGCGGCTTGCCGAAGTAGGCGTACTTTTCCTGATCGTCCGGTGGCCGCGGCAAGTACAGTTCCTGCGCATGCTCCTCGGTTGAGGACCTAAGACCCAGCATCTATCCTCCTGGATGACCGGGCTGTCGTATCCGTCCCCAATGCCCAGATGGTGTACCGGCCGGCGCGTCCCAGGACGTAGTAGTGACCCGCGCGGCGCATGTCGGCCATGATCTGGCGGTCAGCAGCAGTGGTATCCGCGAAGTCCAGGATGACGAGCGAGAAGTAGCGGCTGGCTATCGCGGCTTCGTAGGAGGTCGCTCCCGGCGGCGCGCCCCGATAGCTGAAGTAATACGTGTTCGACCACCGCCGCCACGGAACTTCCGCGCGCAGGTAGTAGGCCTCGACGTCGTAGCCTTCGGCCAGGTAATTCCCAGGGTGCGCAATCACAGCGGTGCGCAGGAGCCGTACGGCCGCAGCCGAGTTTGGCCAGACCGCGTAGAGAGAGGCCGCCTGGCCCATCGACCCAAACAGCGTCGCGGCGACGATGGGCAGCGCCATGATGGCGGCCCATCCGCGGCCCTGGTCGACCCTGCTCAGCCGGGCCATCGCGTAGCCGGCCGCGATCGCCGCGAACCACACGCCGAATACCACGTGCTTCTGCAGGCTGACCGTCGTGTGCAGTCTGGCCTGCATGGCCGGGGCGAGCAAGGCCGCGGCGGTGAGGACGACGGGCAGGAGTTTCCCGCGTGCTTCAGCCCGGAGCGCAAGCACCGAGCCCAGCACGGCCAAGACCAGGATCAGGCTGGTCCACACGTACGAGTGCTGCAGAACCGCATTCACCGGGACCGTTGCTTGCGGTCGCTCCAGGGTGCTGGCCATAAAGCCGAGCCAGTAGTCGTGCCCGGCGACGGCGATCGCCGCCGTGACGAGCGCTGACCAGGAACCCAGCACGGCCAGCCCGGCCACGAGGCCCGCGCCGCGACCGCACGTTCGCCACGCAGCCATCGCCACTACGACGATGACGACTGGCGTAAAGAGCGCAGTGGCATACTTCACCGCGTCTGCCAGGGCGAGCACGAAGCCTGCCGCCATGAGAAGAGTCATGCGCGCCGGGTAGTCGCAGTCCGCGGCGCGCACGCCGACCCAAACCGAGAGGGCGAGCAGCAGCAGAGCCAGAGCGTCATAGGTCGCGAACGCGCCGAGGAACTGAGCTCCAGCGAGGGTCGCGAACAAACCGGCCGCCAGCAGAGCTGCCCGCTGGCCGTATAGCCGGAGGGTCGTGGCCCACAGCAGGCTGGTCACGGCGAGCATGAGGGCCAGCGAAAGGATACGCGCAGCGACGAGCCCCCCGAGGCTGTCCGCGACCGCGGCAATCGGCGGGTAGAGGACGGGCGCGCCTGAGAAGTACGAGGGAAAGTTCGGTATCGGCGATCCGTGTAGCCAGTGGGCCCATTCCAGGTGCCCGGCCCGCAGGTACAGGGCTTCGTCCTGAAAAGCGGTGTTAGACCAGACAAGCCGCAGTGACAACGCCGCCTGGCCGGCCAGGATAGCGCTGAGCGGCCACCGGACGGCCGCATGCCCACGGGAATCCGGTCGGTGCTCAGCACCTCCCGGCCACAAGACGAGTCTGGCCGATGTCGCCGTCGCCTGAAGATCACTTGTTGGCAGCGGCATGTTTCCGCTCACAGGCGAGCTGGCCAGCATCTGTGCTGGCTCAAGCGCCGCAGCAGCCTGGATTTCAAGCTCGGCGGTTGCCCCGACGACGGACGGGCTCGGGCATTTCATCGGCACGGAGTCAGGTATGGCAGTCACTGGACCTGCTCACAGCTCCGGCCGAAGCCGTACTCGCAGCGACGGGTCTCGTCACACCCGCCGACTGCAATGCGATCATGCCGTGATTCATGAGGTCGCACCTGCCCGCTATTAAGGCACGCAGCAGGGTGCCGCGGCTTCCCCCTCGCGGCCTGTGCACCACGCGTACGGGCGGCATCGCGTGCCGTGGCGATACCCCCCCGGATAGGAATACCGCCCACCAAAAACCTACAGTCCGATCTCCGCGCATGGAGGCGATTGGCGAATTCGTGACGATACGATTGATCACCACTAAGCGTGTGTGAAACGCTACAATTAGTCACCGCAACTTGGAGCAAGGCCCGACTCCCGCGCCGCTACTGGGGTCCGGTCGAGGCAAGCGTCAACTGGTGGACGCCGTTCCGAAACGCGAGCTGGGCCAGGGAGCTGTCCTCGATGCGCCAGTCCTTGTGCGGCGTGCCCGGAGGCGTGGTCTGGCCAGTCTGATTCTTGTCGAACCAAACCAACCCCAGTGTGTTGTAATGAGCCATCCCATCGAACAGGTTGACGATGTTGGGGAACACGTTGGGGCTGCGCTCAACTGCGGTCTCCGACAGCAAGATCGGCTTTTTGGTGAACGTGCGTACCTGGTCGATGGTCTTCGCGAAGACTTTGGCAAAGCTATCAGTCGGCGTGCTGTAGTAGCCATCGATTCCGACCCATTTGACATACTTCGAACCCGGCCACCATGCGGAGATCGGCCCGGTGCCGGGTTCATCAGCCTGGACCGTCCAGAGCCAAATGACGTTGCCGG
>Ga0335075_10009924_pt1 | contig 14474 bp, 17 predicted proteins | sample Lox_Sample_24_FD_206723 | JGI IMG/M metagenome (GOLD analysis project Ga0335075, IMG submission 206723) | Soil microbial communities from Loxahatchee National Wildlife Refuge, Florida, United States - Lox_Sample_2.4 | ecosystem: Environmental > Terrestrial > Soil > Wetlands | place: USA...
GCAGGGATACCACCGAATTTTCGGGCGCTACTTTTTGCGTGCTCCAAGGGATGAGCCATAGCCTAGATCTCCCTTGGCTCGTCGGGATGGCTGACGGTCTCGTACCAATTGTGTTCTACGCGAATGAGTAGCGTTTCGAGATCGAACGTTACGGTTCCGAAGCCGCCCTCGCCGTCTTCGTAACCTTCAGGCGCGAAACTCTCGAGAAGATCGCTAAGTTTCTGAAGGTCGAGACCGATTCTAAGGCGCGACTCCTCGATGGGATTTCCATCCGCGTCTTGGAACTGAGCGGGCTCGGCGCGACCCTCATCTCCATCCCCGTAGTAGCTGACTGTCACTTTCGCGACTGCTGCAGCGCGCAAGCCATCAGAGAACTTCAGTACTTCGGCCTTCGTTGCTTGGTCTGTGCTCATCCGACACTCCTTCAGTGTTAAGCGAAAACGCTAAACGGCATAAATTCGCAAGCGTAAGAAAAAGGTTGGCGAATCTGGGAGCGGCCACCAGTGCTGCTACAATCGGCGCATATGTCGTCACCATGAGCATGCCGCACGTGAAACATGACGAAGCGTCTCCGGTTACGATGGGACTGCTGCTCGACGAAACTCGCTCAGGCGACGTGCTTGATAGAGGCGAATTGACCGGCGGCCGCGCCAATTCCGGCTCAACCAAGACAGTACGCGGCTTGAGATATTCCGATGAGAGGAACTTGCCTCCTAGCCAACGGGCAATGTAGTCGAGCATCGAACTCGCGTATCGAATATCCGGGTTTTCGGTAAAACCGCTTGGTTCGAATCGCGTGTTGGTCAGTTTGTCGACCAACGCCTTGAGCGGCACGCCATATTGAAGCCCAATCGATATGGAAAGCGCCAAGCCGTCCATGAAACCGGAAAGCGTCGAGCCTTCCTTGGCCATTTTGATGAAGATTTCGCCGGGTGCTCCCTCTGCGTACATGCCGACAATAAGGTAGCCTTCGTGACCGCCAACCGAGAATTTGTGCGTTATTGCTTTCCGTTCATCGGGAAGCTTGCGTCGCTGAGTCCGAGTGGACAGCTCCTGCTGGGCGTTTGATTCGGAGATGGATGGCTGCACCATCGCCGGCGGCTGGACTGGCGGGGGAGACGACACGGAGTCGACTGGACCTGGAGTTTGCACATCGATCTCCTCGGGGCTGCTTAGCTCCTGATATCCACAACGGATGGCGATGCCAACGGCGCCACCAGGAAATGCACATGCGAGCAGCCGAGACACGTTGCCCCTCGTGCCGCGGCCTCGATGGCACTTGCGAAGATTTGGGGAATCTCGCGTTCCTCACCAGAACGTGACCAGAATCGAGGTATCGAGAAACCTGCGGGATCTGGGCCACCTCCGCCAGCGGGAAGGAACCCGTCCACCCCACGAAATAAAACGGTGTTCACGAGACTAGGCCGCCGACCGTTCTCCGTACGGTCTGGTTCGTGGCTGGTGACCAACAACTGCCAGGTCCGGCCCGTTCGCAGTATTTCGACTCGCACGAGAACTGGGCCGATGACGACGGCGTGGAGGCCGTTGACCCCGAGGGCGTCGATCGGATGAAGATACGGCAATGATTCACCGTGCTGGCCGCAGAAGGTCACGTATCGGCCGATGTCCTTCACTGCTCCGCCCGACTCGGTGCCTCGGACTACATATCGTCGTGCCAGATGTTGGTGTTCGACACTCACGTGCGCCCGCGCGAAAATCCCGACCTCGGCCAAACGGCGCAGGACAGTTCTCGGCAACGTGAGCCCACGACGTCCAAGCATGTCCTGTTTCGCGAGCATTCGAGTTCCTCACGCTGAGCGCCGAACCGGGATCGGGCAACCGACGGCGCGCCGAATCATTTCTTTTGTGCACCCGGCCCAGCACAGATATTTCCGGGGGTCGTCGATCGAGATAGCCAAGTTGTCGCCACTCCGATCCTGGCCCGCCTCAGCACAGGACGGGCAGCGCGTCACGTAATTGCGGCCCACCTTTCGGGTCTTACCGACGTGATCGAGAATCCGAAACTCGTGACCAGAGCTCCGCAAAATGGTTTCAGATGTAGGCGCGCTCGGCTTTCGGTCGAATTCGGCCGGCATAGTCTTTCCGGCTATAAAGCTGCGAAGTTCTTCCTCGTTCAATTTCCGCAGCCGCCCCAGATATGCCATCTGTTTTTCGAGGTCGTAGTCTGCTCCGTAGAACCAATAGCGCCGATTTGCGCCACGATGAATTCCCAGTGGTCCCCGGATCGCGTTTCCGTACTCGCCTGGGCGAACTTCATCATGCTTCGGGAAGATTTCTATTCCTTCCGCCAGTCCACGTCCTTTGATTCTCATTCCCAGTTTCAGCGCCAAGTTGTAGATGTACACTCGGCACTCGCACGCGAGAGCGGGTGCTTCCATGAAGATCCAGAGGTGCCCACCGCGCTTGCTCATTTCCAGGGCAGCATCCACTCGGTCTTGCTGGAGGGAGTACTGGAGTTTCAACAGGTCTTCCATCGCACCCGCGTAATCGGCGTCGATGGCAACCCATTTCGACCGCTGTGTAACGGGGTTGATGGCGTACAGGCCGATTGTGATTTCGCCCTGCAGGTGGCGACGGATCGTCACGGCATTCAAGCCAAGTTCCTGGCCTGTTGGCCCGGTTTTTGGCCGATAGTAATGGTGGCGTCCGCTTTCAGGGTCGGGGCGCATGGACTGGAGCGTATACGCACCACGATTTACGAAGAGACGGCCATACCTCTCAACGAGTTCGGGAGTTGCACTGACCACGTATTTCACAAAACCTCCCAACCAAGGCACACACGGTGAAACGACGGTTACGTAAACCCGCCTTGGTGTTTTGTCAAATAAGTGAGGAGTGCCCGCTAACTCTTGCCGCTGCTGGCGTTCCCGACGGACTGGTCGCGCGCCGACGTGCCTTACCAGGACTGGAACTGGGGTGTGTTGCTAGGCTGCGGTTCGTGGTGGCCTGCCGAGCTCGACGACCCATCCACTTTTCTTGGCGAGTACGGCCGGTTGTTCCACGATGTCAAAGAAATGGCATTCGCCAACCAATCGGTTGAAGTCGGTGATCGTGTATCCCCCGAACTTGTCGTCGTCAAAGTCCACCCAGAACCAGACCCTTGAGCGGCGGTCGTACACGTAGAAAGCGCCGGATTCAGGATCGCTGGGGACGAGAAGGAACACGAACAGGGCCCTCGGGAATTGGACCCATTTTTCAATTTTCGGGTGATCGGTGACGTCGAGCAACCGGGCTACAGCCCCATCCGAAGAATTTGCAACCTCGTCAGCCGCGTTCCGAAGATCGAGCACCTGGATCACATTCATTTTTCCAAACATTGCCTGTCTCCTTTCAAATGTGAAGTCGAAGGGAAAACCCAATCACTGGTTTGCAAACCCGGTCCCCGGAAATTCAATGCCTGTTGATGCTGAGGAGGACACGGATGGCTATTGGAGAGCGCCCGCAGTCCATTCGCGAAGAGAAGAAACTTTCACAAGGGGACATCGAAAAGCACACCGGCCTGCTCCGCGCTACATCTCCCGAGTGGAAAACGGTCATACCCTGCCGGCGGTTGAGACAATGGGTGATACCGTGTCTTATCTACACGGAACTTTCAGTAAGTTGCGCTAAGGGAATGGCATCGAGGATTCCGCGTCCACCCCGCCTCCGGAAGATGTTCTGGCCAGACATAGCCTGCGAGTGGCCGGTCGTCCGAGACGTTGCGCAGATTGCTTATGCTACGACAGGTAAAGGGAGTCGCGTTGCGGACGATCTGCACCACACTCCAGCGGGACGGTGCGGCCGCGATGGTGACGAGATGCGGAGTAGGAACTTTTTATATAGAGACAAATGTACCGAGTTGGCAGGTACATTCATTTCCTTGAACATTCCGACAGTGACTTCACAATGCGCCTGAACTTCGGAGAACCCGAGTCATTAACAAGGGGATTTCTAAGCCTGTGCAAAATTGCGTCCGCTACAATCGCGCCCTCGTAAAAAGATACGAACAATGGATGGTCGCCATGCACTACGCTCATTCAACTCAACGTGTGTACAAAAAAACTCTTTGGCGCTTCGCTGCCTTTATGGGAAGTAAATCGTTAGCGCAAGTAAGTCACATCGACATCCAGAAGTATCTCGCACGAATTTCCGAGAATGGGGTAACTCTGGTTGGGGCGTATCGTGACCTCGGAGTCCTGCGGCTGTTCTATGACTTCTTGAATTTGGGCGGAGTAGTCAATTACGTAGCTCCACGTTTTGTGAAACTGAGGAGGCCGATGTGGGGTAGCCCCGGAGTATTGACAGAGGCGCAGGTCCAAAGACTCATTGCAGCGACTCTGACGCTGCGAGAACGAGCGTTAGTTGAGTTTTTCTATGGAACGGGATGCCGGTTGTCTGAGGTGCGCAAATTGAAAATTGAGGACATTGATTTAGACGCCCGATGTGCGCGGGTCCGTGGAAAGTTCGGAAAGGTCCGAACCGTGCTATTCACAAGGACCGCAGCAGATTCATTGCGCGCTTACATTGGCGAGTATAACAAGGGGTATGTATTCAAAGACGATCTTCGCACCCAAAAGGGCTGTCTGACAATCCATGGTAGTCAGTGGAAATTCAAATATGGTGTTTACACCGGCCCCCACGGCACAAGGGTTCAGAAAACGAAGTGCTTTGGAAGTGTTAAGAGGGTGAGCTTCGACGAAGCCCAAAAACAATATCAGGCGTTCGTTGCCAGCCACGATCTCCGTCGGCCGCCGACGAACCGCCCGCTATCGCAAGAAGCATTACAAAGCGCCATCCAAAAAGTGGCGACCCGCGCCGGTCTAAAGAATGTCACTCCGCATACTCTCCGACGCACCTTCGCAACCCACTTATACAATCGTGGAGCGGGCATTGACGTGATCAAAGTGCTGATGGGCCACGTCTGGATTCAGACCACCATGAAATATGCACGGATGGGCCAAGATCGCCTGACGAAAGCATTTGACCAGTTCCATCCTCGAGAACGCCTAGATGAGCAAAACCAAGAATAAAGCATCCCCCGCCGTTTACGGCAGATCGTGCAGAGCAGCTTCTGGTGAAATCGACGACGTTTTGCTTCAACCTTGGTTCCTGCCCAAGCGAATCGCAGATGCGATTCGAGGAATGGTTCCTGCTGGCTTTTTTAATAAAATGCGTTACTTCTTTGACGATTATGGCTGCATGATCTGCGGACAGGAATCTGCGTACCATTCAAACGGAATGTGTCTCCACTGCTATCAGAAAGTGCTACGTAGGATAAAAAAGAGTGCCGGTCGCCGCGCTCGCGGTAAGCGAGACAAGCGGCTGGACCTTGTAATATTCCGGCAGCAAAAGCTCGCCAGAAGTCTTCTCAGAGGATTGATCCCAGAGAAGAAGGTTCCCGGTGAGAAACTGACCCTGCAAATGTTTAGGCCGTCGAATCCAGTATACGAGCTATTTGGCGCGCACCACGAATAGGGAGACTAGCTACGGAATCGCACTCGTTTGATTCCCGTCAGAGTTTGCGAGGGCCGCGCAGGTCGTACCCACCGGAAGCCTGAACCCGACCTCAATTCGCCCTCTGCGGCTCCGGTCGCGAGGTGCGGCGCTACTTTTGCCTTAATGATGTAGTTAAGATCGTCGCGCAATCAGAAGGCGAGCAGCGGCGCAAACTCTACTATCCGATGCGCGACAGCGTAATCGACCGGTGGCGGGTGTGTCCGAATGTCTTCCGGTTACAGCCGAATTGTCACAAACTTCAGGCGCTCGGCATGTCAATGGACCGCGGCAGAATGACAGCGACGCAGTCTAGTTCCGAGGCACCCTCGGAGTGGATTGTCGAAATCCTGACGCTAAGAACGAATGTGAGGAAGAACACGCGGTGCAGGTGGCGTCCAGGATTCCAGTGAGATTGCGCCGCTCTAACTGAAGGTTAGGGCGTTCCAGTTCTCGTGTTGTCTACCGAGATCTATATCGATTCGGGAACAATCATGGTCGCGGTTCGGATGCTCTGCGATAGAAAGCGACAATCCGAGGTCTGCATCTCTATGGGGCTTTCCACATGAGCCGAGTTTCCGCTTGGGCTAAGGCAATGCTCCGTCTTCTCTCCGCCTGCCCGGGGTTCAGATACCCAACAATGGCACCCTATTCGGACGCATCCGTCACTCCTCGTTCGGGCTAGTCTGGGGTGACTTGTAAGCTGCGACAGGGAAATTCGCAGCGCGCTCTTCAAACATGGGTTCCGCTGCTTGGATTAGTTTTTGGAACCCGAGTGTATCCGTCGGACCGAATCCGATCGTTTCCTTCCCTGACGCCAGTGCTGAGAACATCGCATCGCAGAAGTCGTTTAAGGGGGCGCCGTGAGCCGCTGCCGACAGGCCGGTTTCGACGGCGGGAGGAATGAGTTCAACAACCCGTATCGCCGTCTCTCGAAGAGCATGCCGCAAAGTCATCGAGTAGCTGTGAAGAGCAACCTTGCAGGCGCTGTATATTGGCGCGAAGACCTGTGGAATGAATGCTCCACCAGATGTCACATTCACAACCAACCCTGGTTGGCCGTGTGTCAACATGGGAGGAATCAAAAGATGATTGAGATGAATGGGTCCCGAAAGCAGCGTGTCTATCTCGGCCTGACGCTCGGGCCAAGCTGCAGTGTCGGCAGCCAAAGGATTCCGACGTTGAATTCCGGCGTTGTTGATGAGAATGTTGAGGTTCGGGAATTGTGACCTGACGTATTCCGCCAGTCGAAGTCGTTCGTCAGGTTGGCTGATGTCGTTGCGGAATGCGTGTAGCCCCTTCAAGTCGCCGGCTACGCGATCCAGTCGGTCCTGACTTCTGCCTGTAACAAGAACCTCCCCGCCTACCTTGAGAAACCGTTCGGCGAGCCCGCGCCCGATCCCTTCGCTTCCACCGGTTATTAACGCACGCGCGCTGCCCAGATCTAGCGAACTTGTGAGCATCGTTGGGCGACCGCCTTCCTTTAGGATTGTCCGACCTGTAAAAGAATTTTCCCTTTGGCGCGACCCGAAGCACGACTGAAAGCCGATGGGAAGTCGCGGAGCGCGAACGTGCTATCTACCGGAACCCTCAGCGCGCCAGCTTCGTAAAGTCCAGCGATCAGATCCAGGCGTATTGCACCGGAGGTGTGCAGCATCTAGCTAGACGATTCGGCATGTGCCGCCAATTCAGGATGGGGAAATGCTGCCCTTCTTCCAACGCGATGCAAGAGCCCCAGCCTTGACAACCGTGTCGGCTAAGTCGGTGCCGATGGAATATGGCATCGATAATAGGAAATGCTCAAGCTGTATGACGATCACGAGTGACGCTTAAACGGAACCACTACACCGGAACCTCAGAAACACTCACGAAATCGAGGATAGTCAAAGAATATGTTCAACGAATCCTGCAACTGGCAGATCTCCAGAAGATTCAATGGGGAGACAATCAGCGGTCATAGAAACGTCAATCAAAGGGCAAAGAATAGCTCGTGGCGAGTCCCAGATTCTCGGCTTTTTCGGTACTGCCATTCAGCCCCTGCCGCAACGGGAATGCGAGTTTGCCGTGGCTGTCCAAGACCGGCATTTCTAGCAAGTGCGCATGCCAATCCGGGAGTAGACCGAAGAACACCGGAAAGTCGGCATTCGTGAAAAAACCTGAAACAAATCGAAGAAGATCGTAATTTGCAACCAGATAGAGCAACCGATTCACGTGGACTTCTTGGCTCACGGAAGCGGCGATTGCGCGGTAGCATTTCCCGGCCTTCGGGGTTCGTTCGTATTCCAGCGCAAACCTGCGCTCTCCCTTATCCGTACGGACCGTGACAATTGCGTCGTAGTCTTTGGCATATCCGAATGCCGTGAGCTCATTCTGCGAGCGGATCTCCATCGGTCCCATCCAACGCACAAGCGCTCCGGAGCGCAACGCGCTGAGATGAATCTCATTCAACCCAATTGCATGAAGAGCATTTTTGCTGGTTGTCTTTGGGTCAGATCGGCGACAAGCAACCAAGCAGTATTCGCCCATGTCTTGCAATAGTGTCGCGGCGGTGCTAGCCACGGAATACACCGCATCCCCTGTTCCCGCTGCAAGCGTCTGACGGATCACCAGCCCGTGGCCAACCAGTCTTCGCATCCTCCAGTGGAATGAATTGCGGCTCCGCTCATAGTGATCGAGTCGCGAGAATTCAAATAATTGCGAGTGGGTTACGAATTCCGACCGCAGGATTTGGCGCAGGAGCGGGAGATCGCGGGATTGGTTGAGTTGAATGGACCCTCTTGGATACCGCATCTCCGGCGCATCCTTACGCGGATACCAACTGGAGCCGGGCACTCCACGGCCAAGAGACGAACGGTCTAAGCTCGAATTTGCCAAGCGAGGTACGCAACCAGCCCCGGAATGGCATCAATAGCATTGCTTCCTGTTCCTTGCGGCATTCGCTCAAGGAGATGAGGAGCGTGCCTTCCGAGCGCCAAGATGGAGAGCCAACGTCCAAACGTCCAGCTTCAGCGGCCTTGACCACAACCAGAAAGTAATCGGGTACGCGTGGAGCAGGCAGCATTCTCTCGAACAAAATCTTGTTCTGCCCGTTCCACACGCACGGCTCCGCGCATTGAAAGACGCTATTGATCATCGTCAGCGGGCGGTTTGGATCGAAACCGCCGACGCCGTTGAATCGCACATGCCCGACGATCTTGGGTCGCGTTTTGATCGTGCCGTTCACGGGAACGCCTGTGGTGTTGAAGTAAGCTGCCCGTACAAGCCGCTTTGGATCGTTCTGGTCTGTGCCAACGCGGCGACGCCAAATACTTCCGAATCCGGTGACCGTGATCAGCATGTTTGTCATGCACCCTTCAATCGCTTGTTCTTCTGTCGTTCGGCATAAAGCTCTTCCTGCAGTCGATTGATGTGCCCAACCAACCGAGCGCCCTCTCCGTTTCCGTCTGGTGATGGTTCAGTTGAGATGGGACGGATATCTCGGGCTCCGTTCATCTTTTTGGCCAGATTGTCGAGTCGCGTAGAGAGATCGGCAACGATCATGGCCTTCTGCCGTAGCTCGATCTGCAATTTGTTGCGTTCCTGGGTCGTTGCTTCCAGTTCGGCGGCGGCGCGCTGAAGTTCCGCCTTTAGATGTTGGGTTGCTGTGTCGCCCCATCCTGGCCGGCCATGACCGGCCTCCTCAGCTTCAATGTCACGATTGCAGTGTTCGATGTGCTCGTTGTACTTGCGAATCGCTTCATTGGCGGCTTGCCGAGAGTAGAGGTCGTGAGTGTAGATGTCAGCCATCATCTCGGAAGTGACGCGCATGCTGCGGCGGTGGTCGAGATATAGCTTCGTGTACGCTACAAGGGCAACGAGCATCCCTGCTGTTACTGATGAGCTGTACCAGAAGTAAGGCTCTTTGGCTGTTGCTTCCAGAAAAGCGTTACGGCGCTTCTCGAAGCGCGCCCCGTAATCAGTATTGCGGGGATTGAATTGCTTCAACAGAAACTCGTACCAGGTCTCGCGATTCGCATACGGCTGGCGCTCGGTTTGCGCACGGACAATAGAGCAGGCGAGCAAAAGGAGAGCGATCAAAGTAGCACAACCCGTTCTTTGCTTCATTTAACTCCTCGGTGCCCACGTCGGGCAAAGCGTGCCTCGGAGAACTCAGCACTCTTAAATCGGAGATTCGCGCCCACCGATGACATGCGGGACTGCTTGAGACGGGGATAAAGCTCCGGCGCAAAGTAAGGAACGCGAACGCTGGTCGGAGGCCGCACGTGAAGGTGCGCGTGCAGCGTCCCTTGTGTGTCATCGGTCATCAGAATTTCCATTTGCCCTTTGGGCAGATTCTTGATGTGCTCATCCAGCGCGCGCGTCTCCGTCGCCTGAACATCCATGGCCCGACCAGTTTGCTCGTAACGTTCGTATCCAAAGAACTTCCATCGCTCCATCGACAGGCTGCGCCGGGTGACCTGATGTTCGGCGGAGGCTCGCAGAAAATAGCGCGCCGTTTCTTCGTCGCGCGTCCGCAATGTCATCGTCGTATTCGGCGCGGACGACACGTCCTCTTTGAAGCCGCGGCCTACGTGCATGAGTTGCGGCAGGCTTTGCATCGAAAACAGGAACGCGGTATTGGTGCCGCGCGCCGTTTGCAGGATTTGCGGAAAATTGCGGTAGCCGAAAGGCGCGAATTCATCGAGGATCACGCTCAACAGCGGCCGATTCGCCCTACGGCGTTCCTCCTCGCTCTCATAGCGTCTGCCCACTACGAGCTGCAAGTTTTGCAACAGCATTTTCCCAAAGGCACGCACAGGCTCCGTGTTTTTGTTCACATTGAGCGTCACGAACAAAATGAGCTCTTGCTCGATGACTTCGTCGAGCGACAGGAGATCCTCATAAGGCCCGGTAATGACACTCAGCTCGTCATCCAGAAAGGTCATGCACTCATTAAGCAAACCCTGAATTTTGGGAACGCGCTCACGGTCCTGGAAGGATTGATACAGATTCTTCACCGACATTTCGAAGTTCAGCTTGCGCTGTGTGCTGATTTCGTGGTCTTGCTCTAGACGTCGCGATGCTTTTGTTACTTGCTCGCGCAAAACCTGCTCGTCAATGGCCATCACCAGAACATCATAGAAATTGAATTTCAGGCCTGTGTAGGCGAGCACGCGGACGATGTCGGCGAGGTAATTCAATTGATGCTTGGCGAAGAATTCGTCGTGCAGGTTGAACGATCCGAACACCATGTTGACGACCGGCATGTAGTTTTCGTCGGTGCAGTAGAAGGGGTTGTACCGCACCGACAAATCCGGCCGGCTTGGATTCAGAATCCGTAATTGATGGAGCCGACCCGCACGGTGGATGTGCGGCAACAAGCTCTCAAAGAATTCCAAATCCGCCTTGCCGTCCAGAATGATCATCGGAATGCGGTGCGGATCGTCCGGAGGACCGACGATGCGGCACAAATCCTGAGTAATAATGTTGCGCAGCAGCGTCGTCTTTCCCGATCCGGTCATACCTAACACGATCCCTTGCATCACTCGGACGCGGTCAGGCCATATCCACGGTTTTCCGTGTACGTCATAGCCGAGAACCACAGATTCTTGCTGCCACGCTTGGCGCGTTGCGCGCTCATCGTTTCGCGGATGTAAGACCAATGGCGGGTGCGGCCACTGTTTTTCTCGACGGGAGCGCGCCGTCGCAAGCAGATAGATCGCCGAATAAACGGCGATGGCTATGATGAAGAGATAGCAGGCTAGCTCTGCAATCTGACGGCCTGTGAAGCGGTACCGGTCTCTGGCCACATACCAAGCGAACCAGGCGCCGGCGAGTATCAGGATTGCGATGACCGTCTCGTAGGCTTCTACGAGGGGAGCGTGATCGCGTGGTGTTGAATTGGCTCGATTCATGGACGGGTAACCAAAACTCGTTCCTCGCGCGATTTGTAATGTTGTTTCCTCGGCAAAAAACCACTCGGATTGTGTACGGCTCGTCGGGTTGGCAAACCTACCGAGCCTCGCGCGGGATGGAGAAGTTCATTTACGATGTCGACAGCGATCGCAAAAAGATACGCGAGCGCAAGTGCTATTTCGGTCCCGAGCTTCAGGTCGGTTCGGGGAATGAGACCGCAAGCTTTCGCGATGCTGTACAAGCTAATGAATTCAGCCGCGATTAGAGACAGCAGGAGCAAGTCCGGAACCAAAGCCGAAAGCACATTCGCGACGTGGATGAGAAACTTCACTGTCTACGATCCTTAGCTGCCAAGGTTGAAATAGCAAAAGCATATGGCTGCGGCGACGAACAGGACCGCGCCGAGTACAAATGCAGCCTTCGGCTTGCGTCGAGGTCGCGGGTCAAACGGGCTGCGAGCTTCAAGAACGATGTCCGTCAGGGCCTTTCGAAGGCCGATGTGCGGCTGCTCGCTGATCTCCTGCTCGATCCATTTCTCCATCTCGTTCGGCGAAATCGGTATTGCCATCTCAGAGCACCAGCGTTGCGGCAACCGGCCCCTTTGGGCCGGCAAGGAAGATCACTCGCAATACCTTTGGGCCGTTCGGCACCGATGCCAGCTTGATGGCTACGATCCCTGTTGTTTCCTGGCCGGGTTCGATTCGCTCGGACTTCAGTTCGCTCTGCGCTATTTCGAGCGGGACTTCGCGCCTGCATTTAAGTCGCGCTGCTTGATCGGGGCTTAGTTGAGAGTTCGACAGAGTGTAGAGAGACTCGCGGTAACGTGGTGCATCGAGCGCCCAGACTTGCGGGCTGCCGGGCACATACGCCTTCTTGGTTTCGTTGCGGATGGTGTAGCGGATAAAGACTTTCCCATCACGTTCGAGCGAGTCCGTCAGATAAAAGGCCACGCGGTTCTTGTCAGGAATTTTTCGCAGTAACTGAATCGGCTTGGCTGCTATCAGCATTTCTCCGGGTGACGAGTCAGTCGCATCGCTAGTGCGAGAAGCAAGAGACGCGGCTTTCGGAGGATCGGCGGTGGGTTGGTCGATTGCAAAAACCATCTGGGGCACAATGCCCGCGGGATCAAGCTCATAATTGAAACGGCCAGCGGCGGTCCAAACGAACAAATTGGTGGCCACATTTGGGTCAGTCGGCTCGATGAAGACTTTGCTGCCGCGCCATTCCACCCGGAAAACCGGACTGCCCACAGCGACTGTGTCTACCGGCTGATTCATTTCGAGAATTGTCAGATGGTTAAGAGCCGTTTGAACGTGGATGATCTTGTCGCTGTCTGGTTTTTCGACCTCCACCTTTTGTCCCCAGGCGGGACATGTAAGAGCTGCCGCTAGCACGGAAGAAATCCAGAACCTGTTCACGTCTCCTCCTTCGGTCTTTAATGAAGGGCCGCCCGAGAGGTCTGCGTGCAGACCTCCCGGACGGTCATTTGCTACGAGCTTCCTGTTTGTGTGTCAGTCACGCTGGAAGTTGTTGCGCATGGCTGGTTTTGGTTGACGGTTTGGCGTCTCACGGTGGTTCGCTGGCGAATGTCGCTTAGTACCAGCTTTCCATCGCGAATCGCGCCGGTTCCGTATCGCATCGGGAATGGCTGCACGCGCTCGACAACTTTCCCATCCAGGACGACTTCACCTTTCTTGGTGATCTGAAGGAGAAAGATTTTGCGCTCGTGCGTACTGCCGTCGCCATTTGGAAACTGCTCGACGAGGAAAACACGGCCATCGTCGTCGAATTCAATTTCGCCATCGAGCAAATCGGGGATGAAGACTTGCACGGGATTGCTGCCCGTCTCCTCGGCGATTTTATCGATGACCTCTTGAGGGAACGCGTGAAACAGGAGCGACCCGTTGCCCTTGCCCGCACAAACGACGGCGTGCAGCGCTTGGCACCAGCCGGGACGATTCTGTTTCTTGCCATCTCCCCAAGCGCGAATGATCGAACGTAGCGCCTGGAATTCCTCGCGAGACCGTTCCTTATAAGCGTGAACCGCACTGCGCGCTGTGTTGCGGCGGGTTCGCGCTTCATTTCGGGTTGCTGGATCGTTGCGCCCGACCTCATATTCCGCCTCGGCTTTTGCCAGGGCGTCGTCGAAGGTCTGCTTTTCAGTGATGAGTTTTCCAACCTCGCCTGCGTAGATGCGGTTGACCAGCCGGCACTCCTGGGACATTTCACGCGTGAAATGCTCTCCGGTGATTAGCCCGTGAAAGTCGCCGATGGGAAGCATCGAAGAAAAGAAGTCTTCGACTTCCTTTCTCGCGAGGTTATAGAGGTAGCCGATCTTGTCGGTGGGTAAGACTTCGAGATGCACCGGCATGTCTCTGACTCGTTCTTTGTCCTTGAGCTGCAGCCAAGGCGCGAGCGGCACTTTTTTGCGGATCTCGGCGATGAGCTCCTGGTTCACCTCGGTACCCCATTTCAGGCTATCCAAGGCGTGCTGCAGTTCATCAACGAGTTGATATGCCTCTCCGCTCAGGCCTGCGGCGTAGCACGAGGTCTTCAGATCGGTGATTGAGCCAATCTGATTTCCCTTTGCTTGGTTCGCCACCAGAGCGAGGTTCCACCAAGGACTTTGCTTCTTGGTGCGTTTCGTTTTGCCCTTTTCGTGCCGGTCTTGATGCGCGAAACGGCTTTCGACGAAGCGGGGAAACCGGTCTCCTTCCACAACTGCTACGAGGTCGAAGTCGAAGTCTCCTCCGTTTTTTGCCGCTGTTTCGCTGTGGAGTGTGAACGTTCCCTCGAGTTTGATCTGCTTTTCGACCAAATCCACGGCTGTCTGTTCGTCAATCGAACAGCCGTTTTGCTCTTCGATCGCTTCCGTCACAAGCACAGCTGACTCTTCCGTGGACACGTGCGTGTACGGGAGCAGGTCTTCGAACATGCGGATCGGATAGCGCACGACCAGACCCTTCCGGCACGGAACCGAACTTATGGCCCGATCCTCCGGCAGCCAGTCGGATGCGGCGAGGACTTGTCCTTCATGGAGAGCAAGGAAGCCATCGTCGGCGAGGGCGAAGCCTGGAATTTTGAAT
>Ga0335075_10009925_pt1 | contig 14473 bp, 14 predicted proteins | sample Lox_Sample_24_FD_206723 | JGI IMG/M metagenome (GOLD analysis project Ga0335075, IMG submission 206723) | Soil microbial communities from Loxahatchee National Wildlife Refuge, Florida, United States - Lox_Sample_2.4 | ecosystem: Environmental > Terrestrial > Soil > Wetlands | place: USA...
ACGCGGCCGTGTATCCATGGGTAGAAGAGGGGGTTCCCGCGCTTTCTCCCGTATGGCGGTCCGGCTCTGCCCGGTCTGCGGGACCTCGATCCCGGGGGACAGTGCCTTCTGCCCGGCGTGCGGCTCGCGGATCCCCGCCCGGTGGAAGTATCGGTTCGTCCGTCCCTACGTGTTCCCCCGGTTCCAGATCGACCCGACGGAGCCCCAGCCCCAGCGGGACATTCGATGGCCCGCGCTCCTCTTGGGATTCTCCTTCCTGGTCACCGGAGGCGTCCTCCTCGCGGTCGACGCCGTCGTCGCGGCCGCCGCCGGCCGGTCCGCGGTGGGCTGTGGGATCGCTCTCGGGGCAAGCGGATGCGGGACGCCCCTCTTCGAGTGGCTGTTCCTCGTCCCCGGCTTCGCCCTTCTCGGCGTCGGGGCCGTCCCCGTCATCGCGGTGCTCCGCGAACTTTGGTAGCCCGCACTCACTATCCACGGGGGACGGCACCCGCGGGCCCCGCCGGGGCGTCTCGGTCCCGCGGCCGGGCCCCCGCGCGAGCGGCCTCGAGCTCCTCTTGCGAGACCAGCGGCTCGAACGGATGATCTCGCTGGTACCGCTGCGCCGCCTCCGTCGGAGCGGCTCCGGCCTCGATCAGCTCGATGAGCTCGGCACGGCGTCGGCGCAGCGAACGGGCGAGGCTCGCGTAGGCCACGCCCGCCGGACTGTCGTCCTCCATCGTCTTGCGACCCGCATCGGGGGGCGGGCGCGGCAGGTCTCGTGTTCCTTCTCGCGGGCCGTTTTCGCTCACGGCAGTCTCCGGAGGCGCCGGCGAAGATTACGTCCGCGGCCGAGCGAGCCCCGGTCGGAGCCCGCCGGGGTCGGACCCGCATGGGCGGGTCGTCCCCGACCGGCGCCCTTAATGACCTCATTCCTCGTTACCGGGCCGAGCGCGGGATTCCCCCCGCCCACGACCACGGCGGCCGCAACATCGGATATGCCCGATCGAAAGAACGTGGCCCGAGGGGGGCCGTCGGGCCGGGGGCCGACTTTCCCCCGGGCGCGATCCACCGCGGCTGCCGACGACCGGCTGATGGAAGTGCGGCTGAGCGCGCGAGTCCCGAAAGGCTTTGCCTGGCATCGATTCCTGCTCGACCATCCGCAGCTCACGCTGGTCGCCGCGAACCGGACCCCGGTGGACGACCGCCACATCGTGGTCGAGCTGGTGATTCGCGGGGGCGAGGAGAGCGACTGGAGCTCCGAGCTCCGTGCTCAGGCGACGATCGTCTCGGTCCAGGAACTGAGCCATATCGGTCGCCCGCACGTCTATCGGGTCAAGTGGAAGGCGCCCCAGTTCTACACCGAGCTCCTGCATCGGTTCGACCTCGTCGGGGCGGTCCCGTTCGTGCTCCACGGCGAAAAGGCCACGCTCTCCCTCGCCCTCGCCAAGCCGCGGCTCCGGGCGCTGATGCGGGAGCTGCGCCGACGCGGGTTTGCCCCGGAGATCCTCGAGTTGCGCGCGCTGCGAGGACCCCCGCGCGGCGGCGGCCTCACGCCGAAGCAGCGGGCGCGCTTTCAGACCGCGGTCGAGGCCGGCTTCTTCGACGTGCCTCGGCGGGTGAGCCTGGACGAGCTCGCCCGCCGGTTCTCCGTTCGCAAGTCCGCCTTCGCGGAGTCGCTCGCCCTCGCGCGCCGGAAGATCTTGATCGCCGCGGGCCGGGCGCTGGTGAGCGGAGAGGCGGCGGCCGGCGCCGCGGTGCTCGGTCTGCCCTGAACCCGCACCCGTACGGTCAAACCCTGACGTAGTGGGGGGCCCAGTGGCGGTCGTATGGCCTCCGCATTCGACCCGCTCTTGGCCCGGCTGCTGACCCACGATTCGACCGACGAGGCGGGCTCGCTCTCCGGGCTGCTCGCCGGCGCGGCTTCCGTCTACCTCTGGGGTAGCTCCCGTGCGACCGTCAACTCGGTGCTCTACGCACTCGCCCGCCGCATCGACCCGGAGTTCACCTGGCTCCACGTTCGAGACGCGACCCCGCGGGCCGTCGACCAGCTGCTCGCCAAGGGGATCCCCTCGCCGCGGGCGAATTCGGTCGTCGTGCGCCCCGAGGCGCTGATCCCCGGTCCCCGGATGAAGATCGCCTCCCTTTCCTGGATGGTCAGCTTCGGCGAGCGGCCCGAAGAGCTCGACCAGCTTCGGGCGTTCCTTGCGCTCCCCCCTCCCCTCCAGGAGGTCGTCGGCCGTCCCGTCCCCCAGGGTTTTCCCCGGATCCTCGCGATCCCAAACTCCGACCGCCTCGCGGCGCTCTTCGCCGAACGGATGGAGATGCTGGCGGCGCTCGCGCGGGTGCTGAAGGAGTCCGGGGTGTCGATCCTCGCCGCGCAGAGCGAGCGGGACGGCCCACTCCGCGATCTCTTCGACTACGCGTTCCAGGTCCGGGTCGACGACCTGCGCTCCTGGAGAGACGGAAACCTCGTCTGCGAGCGAACCCCGAGCGTGACGGCGAGCGGTGCCGGGGTGAGCCTGCCGCTGCGTCGGCTGTCGTGGATGGCGGACGTGCTCGACGCCGCGACCGCCCTCGACTCTCTCTGAGCCCGGCGCGCCCGGCGCCCGAATATAGGGGCCCGGAGTGAGGGCGTGCGAGCATGACCGACCCTCCCCTGTCGAAGCGGCCCGCGGAGTTTCTGTGGAAGGACCAGCCGGCGCTCGCGGCCGGAGCGCGGTTCGCGGTGCTGCTCGGGGACCCCGCAAAGCCGGGGCGGTACGTCTTCCGCCTGCGCGCGCCGCGCGGCCACCGCGCGCTGCCCCACACCCATCCGGACGAGCGGATCTACACGGTCGTCTCCGGGACGTTCGGTCTCGGGTTCGGCGAGGAGTTCGACGAAGGTCGGATCGAGGAATACCCCGAGGGCAGTGTCATCATCGTTCGGGCCGACCGTCACCACTTCCAGTGGGCGAAGTCGGGCGACTACGAGGTCCAGATCGAGGGCGAAGGGCCGACCGCGGTCGAGTACGTCCACCCTTCGGACGACCCGCGACGATCCGCCGCCCTCCGCTGAACGGCCCGAGCCGGGGAACGGCGGACCGGCCACGGGTTCGATCTCGCACGGCTCGGGCGAGACGTTGTCAACCTCGTTTCCCTGCGCTCCCGAGTCGTCGGTCCCGGATCCACCATGCCCGAGATGAACGCTGTTTCCCGGTTCTTCGTGAATCTCTCGGCGACGCGGCGGGCGGCGCGGGTTTCGGAGTGGATCCGCTCCGCCGTTCCGCTGCCGAAGGCGGCTCAGTGCCTCGAGCTCGGTTGCGGGAGCGGCACCCTCGCGGTTCGCTTGGTGGACGCGTTCGAGCCCGCGAGATACGTCGCGACCGACTTCGACCCTCGGCAGGTCGACGAGGCCCGGCGTCGCGTCGCGCGGCACTACCGCGGGCGCCCCCCCGCCTCGCTCGAGCTGCGACCCGCCGACATGCTCGCGCTGCCGGACGGGGAGGAGTCCTTCGATGTGGTGCTGGCGATGGTCGCGCTCCACCACGCGAGCCCGACACACGGTGACTTCTCTCGGGTGCCGCAGGCACTTTCCGAGGTCCGGCGCGTGCTCCGCCCGGGAGGTCTCCTCGTCTACGAGGAGTTCCTGCACAAAGAACCGATCCGGCAGTGGCTCACCGGCCACGGCTTCTCAGTCGAACAGGTCCGCCCGCGCTGGCGACTCGAGTCGGTCGTGGCACGAAAGCTCGCCGGTCCGCCCGCGGGCACGACCCCCCCGTCGGGCTCCCCGGGCGGATAGCGGACGGGGAGCTCCTCAGTTCGCCCGCAGGAAGTCGGCGACGGACTCCACCTCTCGCAGTACCGCGGCGGCGTCCGCCCCGGGACCCACGACCGCGACCACGAACAGGGTCCGTCCGCACGCGACCAGGAGGGTCCGGGCGCCCGGCCCGTCGATCACGATGCGCTCCGGGGCGGCGAGGTCAAGCTCCCGGTTCGCCGCCACGGCCGCGCCGAGGAGGGTTGCGCACATCACGGAGAACGTCTCGGCGTACGCGCCCTCCGGGAGGGCCGCCTCGAGGAGCCGGCCGTCGCGCGCGACGAGCGCCGCGGCGATCCCGTCGACCCGGGCACGCAGGTCTTGGATCGCCATCGCCGCGTTCGCGACGGCCATCACCGTACGGCCTCCCGCGCCGGGCCGGGGCGCCGCTCTCTTCCCACCGCCACCGCGAGGCTGCGAGACTGAGTGCCCTCGCCGAGGACTCGTTCGAGGTCCGAGAGCCGGTGCGTGTAGCGGCACTCCGGTCGCTGGGTCGGTCTCGGCTCGGTTCGGTCTCGTGCGGCGTTCCCGGGGACGCGCATGCGTGAGAGAGCACGGTTCGGGTTCATAGACCCGCGGTCGATTCCCGCATCTTTTCTGACGGTGAACGGCCTTCATTTCCCGGTGCGCAGCACGGGAAGGCCGGTGCACGGGGGTCCATTTCCGAACGCGCCCGGTCGAGTTTCGGTGCTCGGGCCGACCGACCCCGTTCGGTCCCTACGGGCGGGCTCGGAGGGTCCGTCGCTCGCCCGTCCCAAGTGGCGTGCGGCCGCCTTCATCGTCCATCGTTCGCAGAGGGCGCAGGCAACGTCAGCCGATCGAACGATGGGGGGGCGTGTCGGAAGTGGCGTCTCGCCGGCCCCGTCGCGGGATCGCCTCCGGCGCGCCGGACGCGAAGTGGCAGGCCGCGGTTCGTCGGTTTGCCGAGGAGTCGCTCACCGACTCATCGATCGGAGCCGGCTGGAAGCGGCGGCTGCTCTACGAGGTCGCGCGCACGCCGGCGCTCTTGCGGCGAGTGGGCGCGACCGACCCGCCGTCCTCCCCCGGGAGGTTCCGAGTCGCTCACGCACAACGGCTCAAGGAGGGGCTGCCGTGGAGCCCCGCGACGTTCACGTTGCACTTCGCCGCCCTTCGGCGGCTCCTTCGCTGGGCCGACAACCCGGTCGCCGGTCAACGATCGGTGTGGGCGGTCCCGGCGGAGACGGCGGGCCGACGGCGGTGGCTGACGCCCGAGCAGCTCGCGCGTCTCTATCGCGCCGCCCGACGTCGGGAGCGGGTGCTCATCGCTCTCGAGGGGTTCAACGGGCTCCGCCGGGTCGAGGTGCTGCGACTCCGTCTACGGGACCTCGACTTCGAGCGCGGCCGGCTCCACGTGCTCGGAAAGGGCCGGCACGGGGGCAAGTGGCGGACCCTGCCGATGTTCTCGGAGACCGCTCGCGTGCTCCGCGCCGTTCCGTCGCTGCCGCTCGACGACTCGAAGGTGGTCCCCCTTTCCCGGTCCGGCGCGGACCTCCTGCTCCGGCGAGCCGCCGACCGAGCCGGGTTCTCTGGCCTCGGAGTGAGGGTCAGTCACCACGACCTCCGTCGGACCTTTGGGCGGCTCGCCCACCGCGCGGGAATGGACCTGGTTCAGCTGAAGAACCTCTACGGGCACGCGTCGCTCGACCAGACGGTGCACTATATCGGTCTCGACGAAGACGAGATGCGAGCGGGACTGGACCGGCTCGCGACCTTCATCCGGCCCCTGTTGCGACGGGGTCTCTCGACCGCCCGCGGACGACGGGGCTAGTCGTCCGCCGGCGCGTTCGCACGGCCGCCGATCGGGTCCCGCGGCGCGCAAAGGGAGGACGGGGCTCAGCCGCTCACCGCCGCGAATCCGAGGTCGATGACCGGCGCGAGGACGGGAGCGACGGGTGCCGGAGCTCCGCTCGCGTACTCGGAGAAGACGACCGTCTGGAACCAGAGCTGGATCGTGACCGATTGCCCCCATCCCAGCGCGTAACCGAGGCTGGGGTCCGCGCCGGTGAAGTAGAACGTCCCGTTGATCGGATAGGAAACGTTCACGAGCGCGTAGTATGAGCTCGCACACGCCCAGGCGGTGTGGAGACCGGCTTCGGGCCCGCAGGTGTTCGTGACGTTGATCAGACAGTAGTTGGCCCCTTGCCCCATGTCCGAGCAGCCGGTGGGCGTGACCTCGAGGTAGGTGAGCGCTCCGACACTCTCGAAAGTCGGAGCAAACGCGTACCAGAGCGGAGTCCACGTGGTCCCGTTGACCCCGTTCGTCCCGTTCAGTCCGGCGGTCCCGTTCTGGCCGTTCGCGCCGGCCGACCCGTTCTGACCGTTGGTTCCGTTCGCCCCGTCATGGCCGTTCTGCCCAGGAGCGCCCGCGGGTCCGGCGGGGCCGGCCGGACCGGCGCCGGGCCCGTGAAATGCGCTGGGCTCCAGAACGGCGACCGAGCCGATCGCCAATGCGAATACCGCAAGGATCGTCGCGAGCATCCCCAAATGCGTCCCAATCTGCATCGTTCTCCTCTCCCCGGAGCCCGGCCGAAAGAGGCGCCTCCGCAACTATAGGGCGGACGTCAAACGCGGTTGACGGCCGAGAGGCGGACTGGCGCACGGCGGGGAGAGATCGCCTACGGGCGTCCGGTGCCGAGCAGGTAGCGGAGCGAGCGGACGAGGGACCGTCGAGCGGAAGCGGCTCGACCGTGGAGCATGAGGTCAAGCACGCTGCCGTGCAGCAAGGCGAGGATGATTTCGGCGACCGTGTCGCGGTCCCGCAGCGGACGGATCCGCCCCCGCTCCTCCAACCGCCGAAGGAACGAACGCATCGCCCGGACGTCCTCGCGTTCGTCGACCCGAAGGGCCGCCCGTACGTCCGGGTGGGCCGCGGCCTCGGCCACCAGCTCGAGCCAGATCCCCGGGTCGACCTTTCCGCTGAAGACCTCTTCCAGTGAGTCGGCGATCCCCTCGGCGACGTCCCCCGACTCCAGGAGACGACTCCAGGCGGCGAGGACCTGGTCGCGCGAGCGCTCCTGGATCGCGCTCAAGAGGTCGGTCTTGGTCCGGAAATAGAGGTAGATCGCCCCCTTGCTGACGCCGACCTCCCGCGCGATGTCCTCCATCGTCGCCGCCCGAAAGCCACGGGCGCGGAATACCGCCTGAGCGGCATCGGCGATCCGCTCCCGCGCACGGGCCTTGTACTCGCCGACCACCTTCGGCATGCCCCGAGACCCGACCCTCTCGAGGGGACGACAGCGGGGCGGCGTATTTCTACTTTCTTCGCCCCGGTAAAATGACCGCAAGTTATTATACTGACTATGAGTCACTACTACCCGTCCCTCGACGCGAGGGACGGCGGGAGCGAACCTTCATGCAGACGACGGCGGACCGTGCGCCGCGGGTCGACACCGACCCCGCGAGAGTCTCCTTTGGCCGCCTCTCCGATCTCGGTGCGCTGCTCGTGATCGTCGCGTGCTTCTTCGCGATCCTCATGGGTGCGATGGACTCGCTCGTGGTCGCCACCGTCCTCCCCACGATCGCGAGCGACCTCCACCAGGTCAACGGGGTCACGTTCGTGGTCAGCGCCTACCTGATCTCGTCGACCATCGCCATTCCGATCTTCGCTCGGCTGTCCGACATTGCCAGCCGCCGCAACGTGTTCCTTGCCGGGCTCGCCGTCTTCATCGTGGGTTCGGCGCTCGCGGGTCTCAGCCAGAACCTGACCGAGCTGATCGTCTTTCGGGGAATGCAGGGGTTCGGCGGCGGCGGGGTCTTTCCCGTCGCGATCGCCATGGTCACCGTCCTTTTCCCTCCCGCGACCCGGTCGCGGGTGACCGGGATCCTCTCGGGAGCGGCCGGGATCGCGATCGTCCTGGGACCGCTCGTCGGGAGCGCGATCGTTCAGGTGACGTCCTGGCGGTGGGTGTTCTACATCAATCTCCCGTTCGGCGTCCTCGCGATGCTGGTGCTGCTCTTCGCGGTCGGCCCGCTAAGGAGCGCCACCCCGGGCCGGTTCGACCTCCCCGGCGCCGCGCTGCTGTCCGCATGGGTCGGCGCGCTGATGTTCGCCCTGGTCCAGGTAGCGGACTCCGGCTGGGCCTGGACCGACCCGAGGACCCTCGGCCTGCTCGTGGCCGCGGTCGTCCTCGCCGCGACGTTCCTCGGGTGGGAGCTCCGGGCGAGGGAGCCGCTCGTTCCGCTGCGGTTGATGGGTCAACGGGTCATCGCCGCCAGTAGCGGGGCGATGCTGTTCACCGGGGTCGTGTTCAGCGCCCTGATCACGTTCCTCTCGATCTTCGTGGGGATCGTCCTGCTGGGAGACGGCCCGAACTCCGCCGCCAACGTTCGCGACATCATCTACTTCCTCGCGATCCCGCTGATCGTCGGGGCGGCCCTGGGGGGTCAGATCCTCCTCCGCGTATCGTACCGGAACATGATCGCGAGCGGGCTCGCGGTCTCGGGGGTGGTGGGGCTCGCGCTGTCCCGCCTCACCGCCGCAACGCCGCTCTGGGTGCTGGCGGGCGGGGTCGTGCCGGTCGGAGGGATCGCGCTCCCGTTGATCCCGCTCGGGTTCGGGCTCGGTCTCTCGCTGACCGGCGTCACCATCGCCGTTCAGAACGAGTCGCCCGCGGCCGAAGTCGGAGCCGCGATCGGGCTCACGCGATTCCTCCAGAGCCTGGGCGGCGCCATCGGCATCTCGCTCCTGACCGTGTTCGAGACGTGGCGCTCCGGAGTGCTCTCCTCCGGGGCGACGACCCCGGCGGAGGTCCAGGCCGCGCTCGTGACGACTTACAACGAGATCTTCCTGATCCTCGCGATCTGCATCCTGCTGGCGTTCGTCTGCTCCCTGTTCTTCGTCGGGCACGTCCCGCGGTCGAGCGCCGAGGACCCGGAGCAGGGCGGCAAGGGGACGGCCGGGGTGGTGGACCCGATCGTGTCGGGCCCACCGTCGACCGGAACGAACGGCCCCTTCTGAGCCGCCCCGCGCGCGGACAGTGGGTCGTCGCGCCCTCGCGGGGCCCGCGAAGGCGAGGGGTCCCCAACTGAACGAGTCGGTTTATGGAGGGCCGCTCCTGTCCGGGGCGTGAACCCTCCCGCGCGCGCGCCCTCCCCCGGCCTGGGCCCGTGGGCGGTCGCCCTTGCGGCGTTGGTGGGGACGGCCGCGGGGTCCTTCCTCGCCGCGTCGATCGCGAGCGCTCTCGTGACCGCGGGGTGGGTGCTGGGCGGGTCGGCGGCCATCTACGTGGCGTCCGCCCTCGGAGCGGTCGTCGGAGCCGGGGTCGCCGCGCTCGTCGCCTTCTCGCTCGCCCGGTTCGGATGGTTTCGCATCGGCGCGCTCGCCGGGGCGCTCCTGGGGATCGCTGTCGGGGGGGCGATGGGGTACGTCGCGGAGTCGTTCGCCCAGAGCTGGATCGCGGCGTTCTCGGGAAATCCCCCGGTCGCTGCGTTGGTCGGGGGCGGCCTCGCCGGATCGCTCGTCGGGGTCGCCGTCGCCGCGGCCCTCCGCATCCTGCGCCGCTCGGGTATGCCGGTGAAGCGCGCGGTGCAGTTCGCGGGGCTGGTCGGGAGCCTCGCCGGCGCGTTCGCGGGGGTCGGGGGCGCGAGCATCGGGATCGCGCTGGCCGAAGCGACGACCCTCTGCCCCAACGGCTACTACTCGAACCCCGGATTCGCGGCCGGTTGCGCGGTCGGGGTCGCCAGCGGAGCGCTCCTCCTGGGTCTCTGGGTCGGCGCGCTGATGGGCGCCGTCGGAGCGATGACCACGGCGGAGATCCTGGGGCTCCTTCCCCCGCCCGCGTCCGTCGAGCCCCGGGCCGACTAGGACGCGCGACTCGTCCTCAGATTTTTTATCGCATCGTCGGTACGGCCCGCCGCGGGCGGTCGGTGCCCGCACGCTCATGGCACGTCCCCCGATCTCGGCGCCGTCGGAGCTCCTCACTCCCGCTCAGGCGCGGCGACTGTTCGCGTACAACTGCGAGGTCTTCGACCGATTCGTTCGGCGGGTTCGATCGCTGTCGTGGCGCGACGCGCGGCGGCGCCGCGAGATCGGGCACCAGACGCTGTTCGACACCCTCGTCCACATCCTGAACGCGCAGGAGGTGTGGATCGGCTACATCCTGCAGGGGCGCAACACCGACCCCGAGCTCGAGCAGCTGTTCGACGACCCGACCCGCCACCCGAAGGATTGGAAGGAGTTTCGGGTCTACGCCTCGCGAGTGCGGGCCACGATCGACGGCTACCTCGCGCACGTCACCCCGCGCTCGCTGCGGGCGCCGGTCCGCGCGTTCTGGATGCCGGGCGCCTACGCCGCGTCGGACGGGCTATGGCAGGCGACGTTCGAGCAGGCCCATCACCTCGGGGAGATCATCGGCGCGCTGTGGCAGGACGACGTCGCGCCCCCCGAAATGACGTGGATCGGGGTCGGCCGTTCCCTCCGAACCCGTCGTCGCTGAGCGACGGCGCGGGCTCACGCGGGGCGACGCGGGCGCCGGGGCCGGGCCGCCCGGGCGCGGCGGGCGCGCCGCGGGCGGGGGGTCGGGCCGGGCCCGGGGCGGGCGCGAGGGATCGGACCGTCGGGGAGACCGTAGCGCCGGAGGAGCGCGACGAACCGGGGGTGGGTCCGGATCGGGTCGTAGAAGACCCCGCGGTAGAACAGCCAGAGCGTCCGGTCGCCCTCCCGATAGTCTCGTTCCAGGAGGTCGAGCGCCGTCTCGGCCTCCCCGAGGGCGGAATGGTAGATCGCGAGGTGCTGGAGCGAGGTGTAGGACTTCGCGGCCCCCTGTTCGGCCTCGCGGACCACCCGGCGGAGCTCCCCCGGTCGGCCGACCAGGGCCTTGAGCAGCGCGTGGTCCGACCGGACGACATCGTCCGCCCCGGCGATCGGGACGTCGGCCTCGCGTCGCGCGTCGTCGATCCGGCCGACCTCGACGTAGAACAGCCCGCGATAGACGTGGAGCCCGGGGTCGCGAGGGTCGTGGTGGCGGTGCTCCTCCATGAGGCGACTGGCCCGTTCGAAGTTCCCCGAGCCGAGCTCGGCCTGCGCGAGAAGCATGTTCCCCTCGCCGCCCGGGTCCAGGCGGACGATCCGGCGATAGACGTCCTTCGCCTCCTCGAACCGCGCGAGCACGAGGAGCAGGAGCGCGTAGAAGCGGAGGGCGCCGACGTTGCTCGGGTTGAGCTCGATCGCCCGCCGGAACTCGGCCTCCGCGCGACTCCAGTCGAGGTCGAACTGGAAGGCGATGTTCGCGAGGGTCGCGTGCGCCTCCGACGACTGAGGGTCGATCTCGATCGCGCGCGCGGCAAGCTCCCGGGCGCGGGGCATCACCTCGCGCATCGAGAGCAGATCCCCCGCCACGGTGACGTAGAGGTTCCCCCAGGCGGCGTACGCCTCCGCGAAGTTCGGGTCGAGCTTCGTCGACTCCTCGAAGAGGCGGACGGCGTCGTCGGTCCCCTCCCGGTCGTGCGCGCGCGCGACCACGAGCCCGCGCAGGTAGAGGTCGTAGGCCTCGACGTTGGCGGTCGGCGTCCGCCGCTCGCCGGCCGGAACGGTCGCGCCGAGCTCGAGACGGAGCGCGTCGGCCGTTCGCTCGGCGATATCGGTCTGGACGGCGAAGACGTCGTCGATCTCCCGGTTGTAGTTGTTCGACCAGAGGTGCCGCTGGGAGGCGACGTCGATCAGCTGGAGGCTGATCCGCAACTGGTTTCCGGATTTCCGAACGCTTCCCTCGAGGACGGTGTCGACCCCGAGCTCGGCGCCAACCTGCGCCACCGACTTGGGCGCGGTCTTGTACCCCACCACCGAGGTGCGCGCGATCACGCTGAGCCCGCGGAGCTGCGACAGCGAGGAGATCAGCTCCTCGGTGAGGCCGTCGGCGAAGTACTCGTCGCTCGGGTCGGGGCTGATGTTCGCGAGCGGCAGGACCGCCAGGCTGCGCCCGCTCCCGGGGGGCCGGACGGGCGTCTCGGGCGCGGGACCGTCCCACGGCTGGACGACCTTGAAGATCCCGACCGGCACCTGGATGTTCTTGAGCGCCACGGGCGGCAGTTTCGTGAACGGGGTCGCCACCTTGTTCTGGAGCTGGTCGTAGACCTGCTGCGTCACGCAGATCCCCTCGGGGTCGGCGACCCCCTGAACCCGCGAGGCGATGTTCACGACGTCGCCGAGGACGTCCCCGGCGGCGTGGACCACGTCGCCGACGTGGATCCCGATGCGGACCCGGATCGGGGTGCCGCTCGCAGGTCGGCGGTTGTAATCGTGCAGCACCCGCTGGATCTCGAGGGCGCAGCGCGCCGAGTCGAGGGCACTGTCGAACTCGACCAGGAACGCATCGCCGACCGTCTTCACCTCGCGACCGGCGAACTTGCGGAGGATCGGCCGGAGGAGGCGGTTGTGGCGCTCGAGCACGGCGAGGGCGTTCGCCTCGTCGGCCTGGGCGAGCGCCGAGTAGCCCACCATGTCGGTGAACATGATCGCGGAGAGGCGACGGCGGGTCTGCAGCACGGAGCGGGAAACCGACCGGAGTGAGTTAAACGCTCGCCGAGGAGGTCGGGGAACGTCCCGGAAGGGAGCGTTCCTCGAAAGGACCGCCCTGCGCTCGGAGCGTGAGGAACCGAAGGTCATTCGTTCGGGGGCGCTCGACTCCCCCAAACGAAGAACGCTCCGAGGGCCAATACGATGCCGACGGTCGTGCCGAGCGTGCCCGGAGCGAACACCGAGCTCCCCGCGTAGTAGGCGAGCTCCCAGACCGCCCCCACCGCCGCGGCGATCGCGACCAGGCCGAAGGCGAGGAACGGCGAGAACCCGCGGGACGGGCGCGCGGAGTGCTCGGAAGCGCTCATGCGACGCTCACCCACAAGACCCCCCAGAGTCCCATCACGAACCCGGACTGGGAGCCGGTCCCGGTCCCGGAGTCTCCGTTCGGGTCGTACGAGTACGCGACCGGCGAGACGAGTCCGTAGAGGTAGACCCCCGGGGTGAGCACCGCCGACTCGTTGACGACCTGGTTGACGAGGAGGGGCCCGGAAGTCACTACCGAGAGCCCCGCGGCCGGGTCGATGCGATAGATGCCGACCGGGAAGCCCAGGTCGTCGCCCTGGGCGATGACGTACTGCTGCTGCGCGTTCGGGTCGTTCGAGGTGACGTTGACGAGATAGTTGTCGATCCCGATGCTCGCGAGCGGAACCTCCCAGGAGAACGCGACCGTTCCTCCTCCCGTCGGCACCGAGGCCGTCAGGGTGGGTCCCGGCACCGAGCTGTTGAAGAGTCCCTCCGCGTCCCCGACCAGGCTCGCCCCGACCGTCGACTGGACCGGCGGGTCGTAGATGTCCCCACCGCCCCCGTTCGACTGGAACGCCGCGAGCGACGCCCCGGTCGCGCCGGCCGGCGGCAGCACGACCAGGGCGGAGACGTCCTGCCCGAACCAGGGGCCGTCATACTCACCGTCCGGGGCCCCGTAGACCCCGGGGATGCTCGGGGCCTGAAACACCGCGGTGGACGGAGTGCCCGGGACCGCCTGTACGTTCACCACCGCCTGGTCGCGGAAAGGGATGAGCAGCGACTGGGTCGCTCCGCTCGCGCTGAGGTTCACCTCGACCCAACTGCCCGCGACGACCACGATCGCGTTGTCGAACGTGCCGTTGACCCCCCCGGCCTCGGTCGCGGTCCAGTAGTACTGCTGGCCGTAGAGGTCGACGTACTCGCTGATCGGTTCGCTCGGGCCCGCGCCGTTGATGCTGTTGCCCACGGCGAACGCACCGGGGGTGGACGCCACGAGGACCGCCGTGAGCAGCACGACCACGGAGGCGACCCAGCCGGCCTCGACCCGCTCGCGCCGGGACCGCGGGACGCGGCGGGCGAAGGGGATGTCGCCGACCGGCACGCGGCGACGGGCGGGCGCCGTCGACTGCGCCGCCTTGCGGATCGCCTCGTCGAACGAGAGCCCCGACGCGCTGAAGAGGGTCCCCTTGAAGACGGTCAGGGCGCCGTTCGCGACGAAGAACAGCTGGCCGACCAGGATCACAACGATCCCGCCGTAGAGGACGAGCTGGTAGAACGTGATCGCGGGGAGGAGGGGAACGATGAACTCGCGCCGCAGCACCCCGAGCGAACCGAGCTCTTCGAACGCGAGGACGATCGCCACGCCTCCGACGACCGTGAAGAGGAAATGCAGGCGCGCCAGCGCGGAGGAGAACCACTGGCGGCCCGTGAGGATCGGAAAGACGGCGTAGAGGAGCGCATACCCCCCGGCCACGATCGAGAGGATCGTGATGGCGTGGAAGTGGCCCAGGACGAACAGCGAGTTGTGGACGTCCACGTCCCACGGGATCGTCGCGAGGGCCGGACCGGAGAGGCCGCCGAAGATCGCGCCCCCGAAACTGAGCAGCGCGAAGAGCGCCACGGCGTTCCACTCCCACTGGCCCGCCGGTACCCCCTTCACCGTCATCCAGACGGAGAAGAACGTGATCGCGGACGGGAGCACGATCGCGAACGAGAGCGCCATCGTGAGCCACGTCGACCAGGCGGGGACCGGCGTCAGGTAGAGGTGGTGGAGACCGAGGAGGGGGGTGAGTAGGACGAACAGCACCGCGGAGGCGGCGGCGAATCGATAGCTGTAGATCGGCCGTCGGGCGAGGATTGGGACCAGCAGGTAGAGCTCGATGATCGGGATCAGGAAGAGGACGTAGACGATCGCGTGG
>Ga0335075_10009926_pt1 | contig 14472 bp, 13 predicted proteins | sample Lox_Sample_24_FD_206723 | JGI IMG/M metagenome (GOLD analysis project Ga0335075, IMG submission 206723) | Soil microbial communities from Loxahatchee National Wildlife Refuge, Florida, United States - Lox_Sample_2.4 | ecosystem: Environmental > Terrestrial > Soil > Wetlands | place: USA...
GCGTTCCCTTCCCGGCGGCGCGCGCGTTGCGGGCCCAGTCCGAGGTGCCGATGGCGGCGATCACGTACCTCTTGCCGTCGACTGTCCAGGGTGTCACCGGCGTCGAGCGAGGCTGGCCCGACGTGCGACCAGGCACGGTGATGACGTTGACAGGACCGGTCTTGACGCCCAGCCGGGTGAACAGCTTGACCGCGGCGTTGCCGGCCGGCACGTACCTCGGGATGCGCGGTTCCATGCCCCCAATCCTCCCACCGGCTCGCCCGCCGTCGGCCGGGCGGGCTGACCTTGACTGTCTGGTAAGCCCGGATTAGCGTCGAGCGGGTATGCGCTAGGAGGTCAGGTCATATGCTGAGCAGCCAGCGTAATGCGCTGCTGTGCGAAACCGGTCCCGGAACTTCGATGGGCGAACTGCTGCGCCGCTATTGGCAGCCAATAGCCGGAGTCAGTGAATTCGAGCGGCAGGACACAAAAGAGGTTCGCATCATGGGGGAGGACCTCGTCCTCTACCGCGACCGGGAAGGCAATTACGGGCTCGTCGACCGGCACTGCCCGCATCGCCGCGCCGACCTGGCGTACGGGTTCACCGAGGACCGCGGGCTGCGCTGCAACTACCATGGCTGGCTGTGGGACCACACGGGGGCCTGCCTGCACCAGCCTTTCGAGGAGACGCGGCATCCGGAGGGGACGTTCCGCGACAAGGTGCGGATCAAGGCGTATCCGGTGGTCGCCAAAGCCGGGCTGCTGTGGGCCTACCTGGGTCCGCAGCCCGCCCCGCTGCTCCCGGACTGGGACCGCTTTTATTCGCGCGGCTACAAGCAGGTCGTCATTTCCGAGATTCCGTGCAACTGGTTCCAGTGCCAGGAAAACTCGATCGACCCGGTGCATTTCGAATGGCTGCACTCCAACTGGTCCATGGTGCTCCGCGGTCAGGACGGCCCGCGGGCGCCGGCGCACACCCGGCTCGGCTTCGATGAATTCGACTATGGATTCGTCTACCGCCGGATCCGTGAGGACACGACGGAGAATGACGAGCTCTGGACGACCGGGCGCGTATGCCTGTGGCCGAACTGTCTCTACGTCGGCCACTTCGAGTGGCGGGTTCCGATCGACGACACCAGCACGCTGAGCGTCGGCTGGTTCATCGACGAGTTGCCCGGTGACGCCCCGTTCGAGCAGGAACGGATCCCGACCTGGCACGCGCCGGTCCGGGACGAGAAGACCGGCCGGTGGATCGACACCCACGTCATGAACCAGGACTACATCGCGTGGGTGGGCCAGGGCGAGATAGCCGACCGCACCCTGGAGCACCTGGGGGAGAGCGACCGCGGCGTGATCATGCTGCGCAAGCGGATGTTCGACGAGATGGAGGCGGTCGCGGCCGACCGCGACCCGCTCGGCACGATCCGGGACCCCGCGCGCAACGATCGCGTGTACCTGCCGATCGTCGGCGGCCTGAACCGGCCCGCGCGGGGCGACGGTCCGCAGCCGTTCGTGTTTCTCGCCGGGCAGCCCGACGAGGTGCGGACCGAGCACGAGCAGGCGTGGCAGCAGTGCGCCGCCGCGTCCGCGGCTGGCTGACCGTGACCCAAACCGCGGCCGGACCCGGGCCGGAGTCGTACGAGCTGGCTGAAGCGCGCGGCTACGGGCTGACCGCCGGCGACCTGCGCCGCTGGGACCCGTTGTCCGCGATCCAGATCCACTGGGCGCGCAAGCACGGGCTGTCGCCCGATGACGCGCGCCGCTGGGCCCGCGAAGGGGTCGGCGTCCGTGACGCCGTGCGCGCCGTCCGGCTCCGCGTCACGCCGGAGCAGGTGCGCCCCTGGGCGGCGGCCGGCTTTCTGCCGGGGGACGCGGTGGAGGCGGCGGAAGCCGGGATGACCCTGGCCGAAGCGACCGCGTGGCTCCGGGCCGGCTTCATCCTCCCGGACGCCGCGCTCCTGGTCAGGGACGGCTGGACACTCGCCGAGGCCACCGCCGCCCGCTACGCGGGCGTGAACCGCTACGCATGACGGTCCCACTGGACGATGTCGCCGGCCGGGTGCCGGGCGAAGTCGGGGAGCGCGGTCAGTGCCTGCTCCTCGCCGCCCGGGGTGTAGGTCACGATCAGCCTGAGCGTCCGCCAGCCGGTGTTCATCGTGGAGTGCATGGTCGCCATCGGGATGTAGACCATGTCGCCCTCCGCGATCGGGAACTCCTCGTCACCGACGGTCTGCGTCCCGGTCCCTGAAATCACGTAAATGAGCTCGTCGGCGTGCTCATGCTGGTGCCGGACGTGTCCCCGGCCAGGGTTGATGATCACCTCGCCCTGGGAGTTGGCCGCTCCGGGGATGGTCACGGGAGACACGAACCACTTCATGGTCCCCCAGTCGAAGCTGAACGTCTCCGCGTCGGCCGGCCTGATGTGCGTCACAGCCATGTCCAAGATCCTCCTGCCAAAAAGGGTCAGCGAATCGAAAGCTCGGTGAACGCGCGCACCTGAGCGGTGAGCGCGCGCTCGACGGGCAGCCGCTCCATCGACGACGCGCCGAAGAAGCCGCAGACACCGGTGGTGCGAGACAGCACGTAAGCGGCATCCGCCGGCTCGGCGATCGGCCCGCCATGGCAGAGCACCAGGATGTCTGGGCTGACGGCGACCGCCGCGTCCCGCATCGCCTGCACCCGCGTCACGGCCTCGTCCAGGGTCAGCGCCGTTCGCGCGCCGATCGAGCCCGAGGTGGTCAGCCCCATGTGCGGGACGAGCACATCGGCGCCCGCCGACGCCATCCGCGACGCCTGCCCTGGATCGAACACATACGGGCAGGTCAACAGCCCCCGCGAAGCGGCCAGCCGGATCATCTCCACCTCGGCGTCAAAGCTCATCCCGGTCTCTTCCAGGTTCTGCCTGAAGACCCCGTCGATGAGCCCGACAGTAGGGAAGTTCTGCACGCCCGTGAAGCCGATCGCGGCCAGTTCGTCGAGGAAACGGGGCATCAGCCGGAACGGATCGGTGCCGCAGACGCCGGCCAGCACGGGCGTGTCCCGCACCACGGGAAGCACTTCGCCGGCCATCTCCACCACGATCGCGTTCGCGTCGCCGTACGGCATGAGCCCGGCCAGCGACCCGCGGCCGGCCATCCGGTACCGGCCGGAGTTGTAGATGATGATCAGGTCAGCGCCGCCCGCCTCGGCGCACTTGGCCGACAGCCCGGTCCCGGCTCCGGCGCCGATGACCGGCTTTCCCGACTTCACCTTGGCCCGCAGCCGGGTCAGCACCTCGCCGCGTTCCATGAGACTCAGCTCCCCTCGGTGATCATCTGGTGCAGCCGGTCCGCCATCGCGGTGGCGAACACCGGGTCGTTGATGTGCGCGTCGATCCGCCGCAGGGTCATCCCCGCCGCGGTCAGCTCCCGGTCGAGCGCCGTGCGGCAGGCCTCGTCGGCCACGACGTCGCTGAAGGGCTGGCCGTCGGCATCGAGCGCGCTGACGCCGCGGTCGGGCCAGAACACCTCGACCGGTCCATTCCCGGCAGCGGCCCCGGCTTTCCTGCCGATCCGCGCGCCAAGCTCGGCCATCTCCTCCGCCGTCGTCCGCATGAGCGTGACGGTCGGGTTGTGCTCGAAGAACAGGCGGTCGCTGAACCGCGAAGGCACCGTGTCTGGCGGCCCGAAGTTCACCATGTCAAGCGCGCCGGGCGCGATAACCTGCGGCAGCCCCGCCTCGCCCGCCGCGGTGAGCCGGTCAGGCCCCGCCGACAGGACGCCGCCGACCAGATCGTCGGCCAGCTCGGTGGTGGTGAGGTCAAGCACGCCGCTGAGCAGCCGCGCCTCGGCCAGCGCCTCGAGTGCCCGGCCGCCGGCCCCGGTGGCGTGGAAGACAAGCACCTCGTAGCCGAGCTCATCCAGCCGCGCGCGGGCGGTCTCCACCGCCGGGGTGGTCACGCCGAACATGCTCGCCGCGACCAGTGGCCGGTCGTCGGCGCCAGCGCCGGCGTCAGCCGCGCCCGCCGCCCGCTCTCGCGCGGTGACCATGCCCGCCATCGCCGCGGCCGCGTTGCCCAGGACCAGCCGGGAGATCCGGTTGATGCCGGCCACGTCCACCACCGAGTACATGATGCAGACGTCCTTGGCGCCCACGTACGGTGCGACATCGCCGGAAGCCATGGTGGACACCAGCAGCTTAGGCAAGCCCACTGGCAGGGAAGCGAAGACCTGCGCCGCGATCGAGGAGCCGCCAGAGCCCCCGGCCGCCAGCACCCCGCCGACCCGGCCCTGGGCGGCCAGGTCCGCGACCACCAGCGCCGCGCCGCGGCCCATCTCGGTCACCGCCCGGCCCCGGTCCCCGGCCGCGCGCAGGTCGGCTCGGCTGGTTCCGGCCGCGGCCGCGACCGTCTCGCCGTCCACGTCAGGCGTCAGGCCGTCCGGCGAGCCGGTGCCAGCGTCGACCACGATCACGTCGGCGCCCGCCGCGCGCAGCCGGCCGGCCAGGAACGCGAGGTCGGTGCCCTTGGTGTCCAGGGTCCCGACAAGCGCGACCGTCGCCATCGTTCAGGTCACCTCCGACAATCGCCTTGATCGGGTGACGGCTGCTCACCCGCTTCTGAGCCAGCCTCCCATTTATGGCAGTCAATCAAGAAGTAGAACGTCCCACTACCACAAGAAGCGCTGGCCGTCCCGGGCAATGGTGGGCGCTGGCCGCCATCTCGCTGGCGGGCCTCACCATCGGAATCCAGTCGACGGTGATCAACATCGCGTTGCCGCAGCTGTCGACGGCACTGCACGCCACCACCGGGCAGTTGCAGTGGATCACGTCCGCGTTCATCCTCGTCGCGGGGGTGGGCATGCTGCCCGCGGCCAGCCTGGGAGACCGCTACGGGCGCAAGCGGCTGCTGGTCAGCGCGCTGATCTTGTTCGCGGCGGCCTCGGGCTGGTGCGCGCTTTCTGGTTCGACCGGTGAGCTGATCGCCGCGCAGGCGGTCCTCGGGCTGGCCGGCGCCGCCTTGCTGCCGCTCGGGTTCGCCATGCTGCCCACCTTGTTCCCCGACTCCGGGCAGCGGGCGAAGGCGGTGCTGATCTGGACGGCGGCCAGCACCGTGGGCCTGCCGCTCGGCCCGATCGTCGGCGGTCTGCTGCTGGATCACTTCTGGTGGGGATCGGTGTTCCTGCCGAATGCCGGCCTGGCCGTCATCGGCGCGGCCGCGGTGGCGGTGTGCGTGCCAGAGGCGCGCAGCTCTCGCCCGGTCGCCCTCGACGTGCCCGGCGCGCTGCTGTCCTCGGCCGCGCTGGCCGGGGTGATCTATGGGTTCATCAACGCCGGCCAGCATGGCTGGGGCGCGGTCGGGACGTGGGCGCCGATCCTGGCTGGCGTGGTCTTGCTCGCTGGTTTCGTGGCCTGGGAATCGCGGAGCTCCCACCCGCTGATTGACCTCGGCCTGTTCCGCAACGGGCACTTCGTCTGGGGAACAGTGCACGCCACGATCGCCAACTTCGCGTTCTTCGGGCTGCTGTTCGCTGTCCCGCAGTACTTCCAGAGCGTCGACGGCGACACCCCGCTGGGCACCGGGGTCCGGCTGCTGCCGATGGCCCTCGGCCTGATCGTCGGCACCCAGCTCGCCGGGCTGCTGGCCAAGCGGTTCGGTACCGGGATCATCATCGCGGCCGGGTTCGCGCTCGCCGCCGTCGGCCTGGCCCTGGGCGCCACCACGAGCACCGGCACCGGCTACGGGTTCGCGGCGGGGTGGATCGCGCTGCTCGGCCTGGGTGTGGGCATCGGGCTCCCCACGGCCCTGAACGCGGCGCTCGGCGCGCTGTCGGCGGAGCGGGCAGGCGCCGGTTCCGGCCTCATGCAGGCGATGCGCCAGGTCGGCGGCGCGATCGGCGTGGCCGTGCTCGGCACCGTGCTGTCGTCCGGCTATCGCGACCGCGCCCAGACCGGCCACCTTCCCGCGGCGATCGCCAGTGTCGTCCACGACAGCGTCGCGGCCGGCATCGCGGTCGCCCGGCGGCTCCACGACCCCGATCTCGAACAGGTTGTCCGCGCGGCCTTCGTGCACGGCATGGACCTCACCCTGATCGTCTCCGCCGCCGTCGTCGCCGCCGGCGCGCTCCTCGCCGCCCTGTTCCTGCCCCGCCGCCACACACCGTCGCCGGCCGGCCAGCCCGTCACCCGCGAGCAGGCCACCACCAAGTAGCAGGCCACCACCAAGTAGCAGGCGCACTAGTACGCTGGCCCCGCGCCCGAGGGTGCCGCCTCGGGCGCGGGGTGTTCCGCCAGGTGCCGCATCCCGGCCCGCACCCCGGCCAGCCACGCCCCCAGCGCGACCACCGCCACGACCACGGAGTCCCACGGCGCTGGTATCCAGTTCGTCCCGCCGAAGTCAGCGGACCCGATCCCCGACACCAGCAGCACTAGCGCGAGGTACGCCACCAGCCACATCCCGAGCCGCGCGTCCTGCCACGGAGCGCCAGCCCGCCAGTGCTGGTACGCGTACACCAGCACGCCGATCAGCAGGATCGGCAGCGCGATCCGCAGCTCATGCCAGCCCGCCCAGTAGATGATCAGCGTGGCCAGCACAAACGCCAACGGCGCCAGCCACCACAGCCACCGCGGCACACCGCCAGGGAAGGCGGAACCCCGCGCGAACACCACCGCCGACACCGACGGCAGCGCGTACGCGATCAGCCCGAGCACGCTGGTCGCGGCCACGATCTGCTGCCAGCTGCCGAACGGCAGCAGGAACGCGACGCCGATCACGAAGTTGATCACGAGCGCCCGCCGCGGGATCCCCGACCGGCTGTCCACCCGGGCGAACGACGGCGGCAGGAACCCGTTCTTCGCCATCGCGTAGGACTCACGCCCGGTCGTCGCGGTGAACGACAGCGCCGACCCGGCGGGGGAGGCGATCGCGTCCGCGTACAGCACCCAGGACAGCCAGGTGAGGTTCACCGCGACGGCGAGCTGCGCGTACGGCGAGCTGAAGTTGACCCCGTGCCAGCCGTGGATCAGGTTCACGCCGGGCACGGCGCCGATGAACACCACCTGGAGCAGGATGTAGAGCACGGCGGAGAACGCCAGCGCGCTGACGACGGCGCGCGGCACGTCCCGCCTGGCGTCCTTCGCCTCCCCTGACATGTCGATCGGCCCCTGGAACCCGGTGTAGGCGTAGATGATGCCGGCGAGCGCGATCGCGGACAGGCCCGGCGTCCATCCGTACGGCGCGAACCCGCCGTGACCGGTGAAGTTGGAGCCGTGGAACCCGGAGGCGAACAGCGCGATGATCGTGATGGCCGGTATGACGAACTTCGCCACCGTCAGCGGGCCGTTGATCCGCGCGAAGAAGCGGATGCCGGCCCAGTTGATCGCCACGAACACCGCCATGAACCCGATCCCGAGCAGCACCCCGAGCCCGGTGAGCGACGTGCCGCTGTAGACGCCCGGCACGTACTTGCTCATGTACTGGATCATCGCCGCGGACTCGCTGGGCGGGTTGGTCGCCCACGCGATCCAGATGCCCCACCCGGCCATCGTCGCGACGAACCGCCCGTTGGAGTAGTTCGGCCAGCGCACCAGCCCGCCGGCCTCGGGCCGCGAGCCGCCGAGCCGGGCCATCACCAGCGCGATCAGCGCGAGCACGACGCCGCCGATCACCCACGAGAGGATGGCCTCCGGCCCGGCGTACTGCGCCGCGTACATCGCGCCGAGCAGCCACCCGGACCCGATGACTCCGCTGAACCCGACCGCCGTCAGCTGCCAGTACCCCAGCGACTTGCGCAGGTGCCGGTCCTGGCCGATGGTCTCCGGCGCCGCGGTCTGACTGTCGTGCATGAGCCACCCCGCCTCCGTTCGGATAAAAAGCATTCACTTTCCGAACGGGAGCGTGTTTCACCTCATCCGGCCAGCGGTTTTGCCGCGGCCGGGATGGCGGTAAGCGATGGCGGTTCCTGTCAGGACGGCCGGTAGCCGGCGTTGCCCAGCATCCGGCGCAAGTCCACGACCATCTGCTCGTCGATGTCCTTGCCCGTCGGCGGGTCGAGGAATTCCTGCTCGGGCCCGAGCTTGACGACCACTTTCCCGTCATGGCGCACCGTGACCGTGCCGACGGCTTCGAGCAGCGACAGCACCGCGTGCCATTCGATGTTGTGGCTGGTTGGGTGCCGGAAGATCTCGCGCAGCGTGTCACGGTGCCGGTTGTCGAGGTGTTCCGGTTCAAGTCCCGAAGTCATAGCAGTCCTCCGTTGGTGAGGCTTCCCATTGTGGCGGCACCCGAATAAATCCGGACAGCGGGGTAGCCGCCGTCTATGAGCGAGTCGGTCCAATCCTCGGTGGCCGCCGTCAGGGAAACACCGCGGTACACCTATCTTGTCGCGGCGATCGCCGCGATCGGCGGGATGCTGTTCGGTTACGACATCGGCGTCATCAGCGGCGCGGAAAACCTGCTCACCTCCGCCTTCCACCTCAGCAGCGGCGCCGAGGAAGTGGCCGTCGCCGCGGTCCTGATCGGGGCGGTCATCGGCGGCGTGATCGGCGGCCCGATGGCCAACCGGTTCAGCCGGAGATACACGCTGCTCTCGATGGCGATCCTGTACGCGATCGGGGCGATCCTCACCGCGATCTCGTGGGACCTGGCGTCGTTCGTGGCGTTCCGGATCATCACCGGCGTCGCCGTCGGCGCGTCATCGCTGGTCGTCCCGATGTACATCGCCGAGATGGCGCCGGTGCGCATCCGCGGCGGCCTGGTGATCCTGCAGCAGCTGGCGATCTCCGGCGGCATCCTGCTCTCCTACCTGCTTGACTACGCGTTCGACTCGGCTGGCTGGGGCTGGCGGCCGATGTTCGCGGCCGCCGTGCTGCCCGCCACCGCGCTCACCATCGGCATGCTGTTCATGTCGTTCTCCCCGCGCTGGCTGGGCATGGCCGGCCGGTGGGACGACGCGAGCGAGGTGCTCGAGCGGATCAACCCGCGGGGCAAGGACGACGACTTGAAACAGCTGCGCCGCAACGTGGCGGAAAACGAGCAGACCTCGTGGCGCGAACTGCTGCGGCCCGGCTTGCGCGGCGCGCTGATCGCCGGCGTCGGGCTCGCCATCTTCCAGCAGCTCGTCGGGCCGAATACGGTCTTGTTCTACACGCCAACGATCTTCGGCTACGCGGGCGTGAGCGGCAACCCGCTGCTCCCGACGATCTACGTCGGCGCGGTGCTGTTCGTGTTCGTGTTCCCCACGATCGCGTTCGTCGACATCGTCGGCCGGAAGCTGCTGTTCTACCTGGGCCTGGTCGGCATGGGATCGATGCTCGTGCTGCTGGGGCTCGCGTTCCACTTCGGCGCGAAGAGCTGGGGGATCGGCGTCCTGGCCATCCTGCTGGTCTACGTGGCGTGTTACTCGCTGTCGATCTCGCCGCTGTTCTGGCTGATGAGCGCGGAGCTGTTCCCGAACCGGCTGCGCGGCGCCGGGGCCAGCGCCTCCACGGTCGCGAACTGGAGCGCCAACCTGCTGATCAGCATCACGTTCCTGTCGCTGATCAACGCCGTCGGCAAGTCCTGGACGTTCTGGATCTATGCCATCTTCGCGGCGCTCGCCATCGTCTTCATCTGGCGTTTCGTCCCCGAGACGAAGGGCCGCCCGCTGGAGAGCATTGACCGCTACTGGACTCAGGGCCACCGGTGGGAGCCGTCCGGGTCGCCGCATGACCGCGCGGCGTAACCACTCGTCTTCTGGGCTTTCGCCTGGGGTGATGTCGCCGGCGAGCGGCTCGGGCACCTGCGGGAGCACGCGCTCGAAGTAGGAGCGGGCCGCGGCGGCGGTGCCCACGTCCCGGCCGGCCAGCTCCGACATGTACCACCGGTGCTCGAGGATCTCGTGAAATACCTCGGCCGGGGCCAGCCGCCCCCGCAGGCCCTCGGGAATGGCGGTGACCACGGGGTCGTAGACCTCCGTGAGCCACCGGTTGGCCGCGACGATTTCCGGCACCGGGCGGCGGTCCTTCTGTTCCAGGTACGCGCGGAACGACGCGATGTCATTGAGCAGCCGCCGGGCCTGGTTCTCGCCCGCGTCGATGCCGGTTTGCAGGAAGAGCTGCCGGCTCTGGTCTCCCGACTCCGCGACCCGGGTGCGGACGCGCAACCGGTTCCCCTCCGGCGCGCTGATCAGTTCCACTTCCTCGGCGGTGAAGCCAAGCTCGTTGAGGCGGCGCAGCCGCTGGGCGATGCGGAACCGCTGCTCGTCGACCGGGATGACCTCTTCCCGGGTGAGCTCGTCCCACAGGCTGTCGTACCGGCGCTGGAGTTCCCCGGCGACGTCGAGCGGGTCGACGTCGGCGGGGAGCAGGCCTCCGGCTTCCAGGTCGAGCAGTTCCCCGTACACCCGCTCCACGGCGAGCTCTACGTCGTACCGGCGCTGGCCCGGAGAGAGTTCCGGATGCTGTTCGCTCGTCTCCGTGTCGACGAGGTAAGCCTCCAGGGTGCCCGCGTCGTAGCGGAACAGGGAGTTGGACAGCGAGCAGTCGCCCCAGAAGAAGCCCGACAGGTGCAGCCGCACGAGCAGTTCGACCAGCGCGTCGAGCAGCTTGTCGGTGGGCGGGCCGCCGCTGCGGGGGCTGGAGAAAACCGCCCGGTAGGTGGTCGCGAACGTGAGGAACCTGGTCACCAGGATCGCGTCGGCGTCCGGCCCCAGGTCGACCGCGACCCCGACGACCTCGACCGCGGGGATGCCCAGCTCGGCCAGCGACCGGAGCATCCGGTACTCCCTGCGTGCCAGCCGTTCGCTGAGCGACTTCAGCGCGTACAGCACGCCGTCGTCAGAAACGAACCGGACCACGTGACGGGAGATACCGCGCTGGTGGATCTCCACCAGCCGCTCGTCCTTCCACTCCTGGAGCGGCTCGGTCCACGGCAAGGTGAGCAACCCGGCGGCATGCTCGGCTGGGGGAGTGAACACGAACCGCACGGCAGCCCAGCATGCCTTATCGCCAGCCAGCCGTCCAGATGGCCGGCCGCGGGTCAGGTCCGCAGGAAGTCGAGCAGGGCCGAGTTCACCTGGCTGGCATGCGTCCAGGCGATGGCGTGCGGGCCGCCTTCGACGATGACGAGCCGCCCGTCCTTGATCAGGCCGGGCAAGCGCCTGCCGGTCTTATCGAGCGGCAGTACCTGGTCCGCGTCGCCCTGGATGACCAGCACCGGTACGTCGATCTTGGGCAGGTCGTCGCGGAAGTCGGTCGCCCAGGTCTGGATGCAGGCCACCGCGGCGGTGGCTGATGCGGTGACGGCGAGGTTCCAGCTGGCCTGATAGGCCTGGTCGCTGAGCAGAGTGCCGCGGAGGGTGCTGACGTTGTAGAAGTTGTCCAGGAACCCCTTCATCCAGGCCGGAGTGTCGGCCCGGGCGGCCTCGGCGAACCCGTCGAACAGGCTCTGCGGCACCCCCTCCGGGTTGTCGTCGGCCTGCAGCAGGTACGGCGGGATCGGCGAGATCAGCACGGCCTTGGCGACGCGCGCCGATCCGTAGCGCCCCAGGTAGCGGGTGACCTCTCCGGTGCCCATCGAGTGGCCGACGAGGACGACGTCGCGCAGGTCGAGGTGTTCCAGCAGCGTAGCGAGGTCGGCGGCGAACGTGTCGTAGTCGTAGCCGACGACTGGCTGGCTGGACTTGCCGAATCCGCGCCGGTCGTAGGTGATGACCCGGTGACCGGCGTCAAGCAGCACCGGGAGTTGCTTGTCCCAGGCGCGGCCGCTGAGCGGGTAGCCGTGGATCAGCACCACGCCAGGGCCGGTGCCGTGGTCCTGGTAGTAGAGCTCGATGCCGGCGGTGTTTTCCTGGCCGACCGTGATTGCGGGCATGGGTGTCCTTCCGTCGCGGGTGGGATCAGGGTCACGCTCGGCGCGGAAGCGTCGCGCCCGTCGCCACCCCTGGCCCGCTGCCCTGGTGCCGGGTCCGGGCCCGACCAGTGCCTGGCGCTCAGTCGAGGAAATCCCGCAGGGCGGCGCTGACGAGGTCCGGCGCTTCCTCGGGAAGGAAGTGGCCGGTGGGCAGCGCGTGGCCGCGGAGGTCGGGTGCGTACTGCTGCCAGATGCTGAGCGGTTCGGTGCCGGTACCGCCCATGCTCTGCGTTCCCCACAGCACCAGGAGCGGGCATTCGATCTTCTGCCCGGCGGCGCTGGTCTCTTCGTCGTGCGCGAGGTCGATGCCCACCATCGAGCGGAAGTCCGCGCAGGAACCGGCGATCGTCTCCGGGTCGCTGAAGCAGCGGACGTAGTCCGCCATCACCGCGGGCTCGATGCTGGCGCCTTTCCCGAGGAGCTGGCCCGCCAGGGTCCGGATCCAGTAGTCCGGGTCAGCGGCTACCAGGCGCTCGGGGACTCCGGCGCCGGCGGCCAGGAAGAACCAGAAGTAGTTCCCCCGGGCGAAGGCCAGCGTCAGGTTCCGCAGTGACTGCTGGGCCGGCACGATGTCCAGGATGGCGAGCCTGGTGACGCTGCCAGGGTGGTCCAGGACCAGCCGGTGCGCCACCCGGGCGCCCCGGTCGTGGGCGGCCAGCTGGAACTGCCCGAAGCCGAGCTGGCGCATCAGCCCCACCTGATCGCGCGCCATGGACCGTTTGGAATAAGCGACCCCGGCGGCGTCTGGAGCGGGCTTGCCCGAGTTGCCGTAACCGCGCAGGTCGGCAACCACGACCGTGTGGTTTTCGGCGAGGACCGGGGCGACGTGACGCCAGGCGAGGTGATTTTCCGGGTAGCCGTGGAGCAGCAGCACCGGCGGCCCCGACCCCCTGATCGCGCAGCTGATGGGGACGCCCTCGACGTCCACGCGACGGTATTCGAAGTCGGACAGCAGCACCCGGGGCGCTGCCGTGCTGTTTTCCTGGCTGATCGTGATCGTGGACATGGGTCTCTCCTCGTCCGTCAGGGGCCTCGGTACCTTGCTGCAGCCCGGCGGGGTGAGACGGAATCACACGACTCGAGGGATTCGGAGTCACCCGGATAGACGACACACTTGGCCCGTCGGACTGGCGAAGAAAGGGGATGTCATGGGAAAGGAAGCGCGGCTTGGGCTGCTGCTCGGAGCCTCCGCCTGCCTGCTGGCGGTCATGGTCGACTGGGTCGTCGAGGAGCTGAACGAGCACGAGAAGGCCCGTCAGCGGAGTTAACCGGCGCGAAGCGTGCCCGGCCACAGGCTTAAGCGCCTGTGGCCGGAGGGCCCGAGCAAGCCGAGGGCGCGGGCCCGCTCGACGGCCTGCGTGCGGGTGCGCGCCTCGAGTTTCCTGTACAGGTGCCGCTGGTGCGTCTTCACGGTGTTCATCGACAGGTACAGTTCGTCGGCGATCTCCCGCGCGGACAAGTTGGACGGCAGGTAGCGCAGCACCCGGGTCTCCCCGTGGGTTAGCGGTTCGCTGGGCCGTGCCGGTCCGCTGGGCTGTGCCGGCCCGCTGGGCGGCCCTGGCCTGCCCGCCCGGACCAGCAGGTCCACGGCCTCGGAGATCAGGACCGCGGGGTCCTGGTCGGCTTCGGCGAGATCGAGCGTGTGGTCCACGGCGCGCCCGACGGCGTCCAGGTCGCCGAGGGCGTCACAAGCGACCGCGCCGAGCAAGAAGGCCGTCACCACCCAGGGCCAATGGGTCTTGGGGATGTCGAAAAGAGGACTTGGCGCGGCCGCCTGCTGGTCGTGCTGGGCGAATTGCCGGGGGACGACGTGCAAGGGCACGTCTCGAGCCAGTGCTGTCGCAGCGTTGCCCGTAAGGCGGTTGCGAATCGCGCCATTTTTGATATCCACAGCGGGGACCTCCTCCGGGGTCGCGTACCGCGCACCGTCGCCAATGTGACCGCCTCGCGTCTGCTCGATTCCCACAGTCGTCTTCCTGAGACCTCGTCGCGCCCGTGGGAAACCCTGGCACCGGCCCTGGTCTGCGACCCGGGTGCCCCGGTACCCCGCGTCCGGTTGCTGCGTCGTGCCGGACTCGCGGAGTACGCTGGCCAGGGCGTTAGGGGTGTCCGGCGGGAGGCCGCATGACCGTTCATGCCGAGCCGGGCGGCTTCCGGGGGCTGGCGGACCGGTTGAGTGAGCGCGGGGTGCTTGACCGGTTCGTTGACGGGGTGCGGGCCGGCGGGGGCGGCGGGCTGGTGGTGCACGGGGAGCCCGGGGTAGGGAAGTCCGTCTTGCTGGATTACGTGGCGGCCCGGGCGGCCGCGGGGTGCCGGGTGGAGCGGGCGGCGGGCGTGCAGTCGGAGATGGAGCTGGCGTTCGCGGGGCTGCATCAGTTGTGTGCGCCGTTGCTGGGATCGGCGGAGCGGTTGCCGGGTCCGCAGCGGGAGGCGTTGTGGACGGCTTTGGGGTTGAGCGCCGGGCCGGTCCCTGATCGCTTTCTGGTGGGTCTGGCCGTCCTGGGGCTGTTGTCGGAAGCGGCGGGGGAGCGTCCGCTGGTGTGCGTGATTGATGATCAGCAGTGGCTGGACCAGGCCTCGGCGCAGGCGCTGGGGTTCGCGGCGCGGCGGCTGGGCGCGGAGGCCGT
>Ga0335075_10009927_pt1 | contig 14470 bp, 10 predicted proteins | sample Lox_Sample_24_FD_206723 | JGI IMG/M metagenome (GOLD analysis project Ga0335075, IMG submission 206723) | Soil microbial communities from Loxahatchee National Wildlife Refuge, Florida, United States - Lox_Sample_2.4 | ecosystem: Environmental > Terrestrial > Soil > Wetlands | place: USA...
CCTGCCACCTGTGCGGCCGGCTGCTGCGTTCGGTCACGGCCCACCTGAAGGCTCACGGCTGGACCAAGGACGCGTACTGCGAGGCGTTCGGGCTGGAACGCGGCCAGTCCCTCGAGGGCCCGGAGACCCGCAAGCTGCGGGCGGCCGCGTTCACCGCCCGCATGATCTTCGATGCCTCCATCCGCGAGGGCAGCGCCGCCGGGCGCGACCGGGCCCGGGCTGGCGACCTGGCCCGCGACGCCGCCGCCGCGGCCAGGGGGCGCCCGATCCCCGAGCAGCGCCGCAGGAAGGCATTGCGGTCGCTGGCCGCGGTCTCGCCCGCGGTCGTGGCCCAGGCGAACTCGCAGCGCGCCCACCGGCGTCTGGCCGAGGTGGCCGCCGAAGCGGCCCGCCGCGCGGGATTCCCCGATATCCGGGCCCTGGTCCTGGCCCGGGCCGGCGACGGCGCCAGCCTGGCGGCCATCAGCCGCGAGGCCGGGCTGCACAAGGACTGGCTGTCGCGGCATCTCGCCGAGGTCGACCCTGTGGCCGCGGCCGCCGTCCGGCCGCTGCGCCCCGGCCGGTGGGACGCCGCGTGGCAGCCGGCCCTGCGCCGGGTCGGCTTTACCGACGTCCCCGCTTACCTGCACAACCGGCACATCGTGCAGCACTGGACGGTCAGCGCCATCGCCGCCGAAGTAGGCCTCTCGCACCACGCCGTCGCGGCGGCGCTGCGCCGCCATCGGCTGGGCCAGATCGCGCACGCGGCCAAGCGGCACGCATCGGGCCAGCGAGCCGCCGAGGTGGCCGCGCGCTTCGGCTTCGAGGCCATCTCCGACTACCTCGCCCAGCGCCGGGCCGCCGGCTGGACCTGGCAGGCGATAGCCAACGAGGCCGGCCAGCCGCCATCATGGATCCGCCGACAGGGTGCATCAGTTAGGCAGCCACCTTCTCCGGCCGGCCCTCGGCCGGCTGCCCGGCCACGGCGGTCGGTGATTCGGCCTTGATCCCGCGGAGGAACACGGCCGTGAGGACGGCGGCCAGGATCATGGTGGCGGCGGACCCGAGGGCGGCGACATCCAGCCCGTGGGTGAACGCGGCGCGGGCGGCGTCGAGCAGGCCGGCGCCGGTGCGCCCGGGAAGCCGGCTGGCCGCGGTCAGCGCGCCGCCGAGGGTGGCCCGGGCGGCCTGCAGCGCGGCCGGGGGCGTGCCGGCCGGCGCGGCGGCGGCCAGGCTGGAGCGGTAGGCGGCGGTGCCGATGCTGCCGAGTACGGCGATGCCAAGCGCCCCGCCGAATTCGGTCGCGGTCTCCGCCACGGCGGCCGCGGCCCCGGCCCGCTCGGGCGGCACCGCGCTCATGATCAGCTCGCTGCCGATCGACATGACCGCGAGGACCCCTCCGGCGTAGACGCTGGCCGCGGTGAGCACGACCCAGATCGGGGAGTGAACGTGCACCTGGGTGAGGCCCGTGAATCCGGCCCCGCCGACCAGGAATCCGCCGGTGGCGACGTACGCGCGGTCGAGGCGCTGGGCGAGGGCCCGGGTGACCGGCGCGGCCACCATCGTTCCCGCCATCGGCACCATCGACCACAGGGCGGCGGTGAACGGCCTCATCCCGAGCACCGACTCGAGGTACTGCGTGGTGAAGACGGCGAACCCGATGAGCGCGAACATCGATACCAGGCTCATCAGGACCGAGCCGGTGAACCCCCGGTTGCGGAACAGCTTCAGGTCGATCATGGGGGCGGCACAGCGAGCCTGGCGCAGGACAAACACGACCGCGGTGACCGCGCCGGCCACGATCCACAGGAGACGCGGGACATCCAGCCCGTAGGCGGCGATCTCCTTGATGCCGTAGATCACCGACAGAACGGCGGCGAGCGAGAGCACCGAGCTGAGCAGGTCGAACCGGCCGGGCTGCGGCGCGCGGAACTCCGGCACCAGCACCGGGCCCAGGGCCAGCAGCATGATCATGAACGGCACGTTGATCAGGAAAACCGAGCCCCACCAGAAGTGGTTAAGCAGGATGCCGCTGAGCACGGGGCCGAGCGCGACGCCGCTCATCGTCGCGGCGGTCCAGATGGCGATCGCGGTGCGCCGCTGCTTCTCGTCGTGGAACATGTTGCGGATCAGGGCGAGGGTTGACGGCATCAGCGTCGCCCCGGCGATTCCCTCGACCGCGCGGGCGGCGATGAGCTGGCCGGCCGTGTGCGAGTAGGCCGCCCCCACCGAGGCCAGGCTGAAGGCCACGGCGCCGATCAGGAGCAGCCGCCGCCGGCCGATCCGGTCGCCCAGCGAACCCATGGTGATGAGCAGGCCGGCCAGCACGAAGCCGTAGACGTCGAAGATCCACAGCTGCTGGGTGCTGCTCGGGGTCAGGTCCCGGCTGATGAACGGGACGGCGAAGTAGAGGACCGACACGTCCATGGACACCAGCAGCAGCGGCAGCAGGAGTACGCACAGGCCGGTCCATTCCTTGCGGCCGGCCTGGGCGTGGGCGGTGGGCGGGGTCTGGGTGGGGGTGGGCGGGGTCTGGGTGTGATCAGCCATGGCGCCGACTGTACAGATGTCTGATACGATCGTCTAGTACATTTGTCTAAAACGCACGTCTCAGATGAAAGTCTCAGACGGGTATGGTGTGACGATGGGGAACCGCGAGGAACTGCTGGCCGGAGCGAAGCGCTGCCTGATCGAGAAGGGCTACGCGGCCACGACCGCTCGTGACATCGCGTCCGCCTCCGGGGTGAGCCTGGCGGCCATCGGCTACCACTTCGGCTCCAAGGACGCCCTGCTGAACCAGGCGATCTACGAGCTCATCGGCGAATGGGGCGACGAGGTGCAGCGCGCGCTGGCCGAGGAGGGAGCGCCGGCCGACGATCCCGTGCGGCGGTTCGAGTCGATCATGGACCGGACGATCGCGTCGTTCGGCACCGGCCGCGGGCTCTGGGTCGCGCAGCTGGAGCTGCTTAGCCTGGTGGGGCACAACGAGGAGCTGCGCGCGTTCCTGGCCAGCGTCCAGGGCGATGCGGCGGAGGGCCTGGCGGAGCTGTTCCTGGGGATCGACCCGGCCCAGGACCCGGAATCGGCCCGCAAGGCCGGCTCGGTCCTGCATGCCATTTTCATCGGCGTCATGGCCAAGTGGTTCATGGGCCCCAAGGAGGCGCTGTCAGCGCGCGAGCTGGCCGAGGGAATGCAAATCATCGCCGAGCACATGGCCGCCGGCCAGCAGCGCTAGCCGTCATGCCGGGCGAGGTTTCCGCCCAGGGCGGCCAGTCCCTCGCTCCCCGGGTTCACGTTCACGCGAGTCATCGAGCCGTACAGCTTGTGCAGGACCCCGCCGAACGGGCTTGGGTACGGCATGGGCGAGGTGCTGCCGCCGTGCTGGTAGCCGCCGACGATGGTCCCCAGGCCGGATACCCGGCTGATGTCGGTCAGGAACGGCCCCCCGCTGGACGCCTTGGCGTAGCCCGGGCAGGCTGAACCCGAGGCTTTCCGCCCGGCCCGGGCCTGCACGTCGCCGCGCACGGTCAGGAAGGCGAAGTCCTGGTTGATGTTGCTGTACGGAACCAGCCGGGCGGAAATACCTGACCCGTTACCTGCCATTCGCCGAGGGGCGCACTCTCATCGTAGTAATAGGGCGCGAACATCAATGTGGATGCGAGCTTCCTGCCCAGGCAATGCGCGGCCGTGATGATGAGGTTCCCCCTCGGACTGTTCACGATGCTGGCCGTGCAGAACGGATGCTGACCGCGGAGCAGGAGCACGCCAACCGGGCCGCGGCCTGACGGCCTGGCGTGCTCGCGAGCCTGGGCCAGCGCGTTCAGGCAGAGCACGAACGCCGTGATGGCCACCAGGCCGAGGCTCAGCCACCCCCGCACATGGCGCACACGGCCGGGCCTATCGCCGCACTGGTCAGCTGCGGGGGAGGCGGCCTTCGCATTGCCGCGGGCCTGCGGTGGCGAAAGGCTGCTAACCTGCCCTGTACGAAAAACTGGGCATTACATTTAAGCTCGCTTTACCTTCGCTTTAGGCAGCCTTGGACAAAACTTGAATAAAACTAGGCATCCTTTGGGGATTCGACTCTTCGGGCTCCTGCCGGTGGCGGGCAACGCAGCTCCGGATGCTCGCTGCAGAGCCGCAGGCGGGTCGGCGCGGTGACGGCCGGGGACATGGCGGTCGGTCTCCGCGAAGGCCTGCTCGCCCGGGGGCGGGCCCGGTCGCGGTGGCCCGGCCTTATCCGCCGCCCGGTGGGCGTGCATCTGGCCGTCCTGATCGGGTACCTGGCCGCCGGGATCGCCGTGACCTGGACGCGTGCCATCTACCTGACGGAACACGTGCTGCCGGGAGACGCCCGGGATCCCGGCTTGTTCGTGTGGGACTTCTGGTGGATGGCGCGCTCCGTGGTGCACCTCAGCAACCCCTGGTACACGCACTACCTGGCCGCGCCGGTGGGGGCGCCGCTGGCGTTTCATACGCTGATGCCGCTGCCCGGCGTGCTGATGACACCGGTCACGCTCCTGTACGGCCCGAGCTTCACATATAACCTCCTGTCGGCGGCCGCGCCCGGCCTGATGTGCTACGCCATGTACCGCGCGGCCAGGCTGTGGCTGCCCTCGCAGACCGCCGCGATCGCGGCGGGCGCGTTCTTTGGGCTGTCCACGATGATGACGTGGAACGCCTGGTATGAGATCCAGGCGGCGCTGGGCGCGATCTTCCTGCCGCTGGCGCTGGAGGCCTCGGTTCGGCTGCGGCGGCGGCCAGGCTGGCGGCAAGCGACGATCCTGGGCGTGGTGCTGGGGGCGGCTCTGCTGACCGACCAGGAATCGGCGATCCTGGCCGGGTTTCTGGCCGCGCTGGCCGTGCTGCCCTGGCTCGTCAGGCGCCCGGCCGACGGCGCGCCGAGCCGCTGGGCCAGGCTGCGCTCGGCCGCGATCGCGGCCGCGGTCACCGTCGTGGTCGCCAGCCCGCAGCTCATCGCGATGATGCAGCAGACCGCCGATTCGGCGGTGCCGCAGGGCGCGCTGGCGGCGGACTACATGAACTCCGGCGCCAACCTGCAGCAGATATTCGCGCCGTCGCCGCGGGTGGCCTTTTTCGGGCTGACCGCCCTGGCCGCCGACTACCACCATGCGGGCTCCAGCCTGACCTTCACGGCCTATGGCGTGGTCCTCACCCTGCTGGCGCTGTTCGGCCTCGCGGTCTGGTGGCGGACGCACGGTGCCAGGGCGCTCGCCTTGCTCTGGCTCGGCGCGACCATCACTGCCCTGGGGACCGGGATCGTGATCGGCGCGCACCGGTACGTGCCGGCCGGCCAGTTGTGGCATGGCATCGACGTGTCGATGATCATGCCGTACACCTGGATGGTGCGGGTGCCGTTCCTGAACTCGTTCCGGGAGGCCAACCGGATCACCGAGCTCGGGCTGGTGCCCGCCGCGCTGCTCGCCGGGGCGGCCGTGAACTGGCTGCGCTATCACGCCAAGCCGATCCTGGTCGTCGTGCTCGCGCTGGCGGTCCTCGAGGCCGGCAGCGTCGGCGCCCAGCCCGGCTCTACCCCCCTGGTCACCATGCCCACGGCCATGCCCGCCCTGGACGGCCCGATCGCCGCCGACCATTCCGGGTCGATTGTCGTGGATATCCCGTTCGGGGTGCGCAGCGCGGTGCCGCTGCCAGATGAGGGGGCGGGCTTCAACCCCGAGGCCGAGGTGCAGGCAACGGCCGACGGCCATCCGCGCGCCATCGCCTACATTTCCCGGCTGCCCGAGTCCGAACTGGCGGCCGTCCGGCGGCACCCGTTCTACGCGGACCTGCTCGAGGCCCAGGAAGAACCCTCAGCCCTCTACACCAGCCTGTTCTCGGATCGAAGCGGCGACCCGGCCCGGCTGGCCGCAGCGCGGCGGGACGCCCGCAGGATGAACCTCGGCTGGGCGATCGCCTGGTCCTCCACCCCGGTGATCGTGCACTACCTCACGGCGGTCGGCTTCCGGTTCGACTACCGGGCCGACGGCGCGACCGTGTACCGCATGCCGGCCGCGCCAGCGCACGACGCCGGATAACTCCCGCTCACGAGGTGTGCCGCAGGGTTGGGCGAACGGCCAGGCCGCCGCGCCAGGCGACCACCGTGGCCAGCGCGGCCGCCACCGCCGCGGCGAGCATGGCGGCCCGGGCGCCCCCGGCCTCGGCCGCCGGCCTGCCGTGGCTGACCGCCTCGACCACCGCGGGCAGCAGTGCGGCGCCGATCGCCGCGCCGACCTGACGGCTGGTGTTGATCACCCCGCCGACCAGGCCCTGATCGCCGTCGGCAACTCCGGCGCTGGCCACGACCATGGTGCCGAACGCGGTCCCGGCGGTGCCGAAGCCGACCAGCATCAGCGCGGCGAACAGCGGGCTGTAACCACCGGCCGCCGGCAGCCGGGTCAGGGCCAGGAACCCGATCGTGGCCACGGCACTGGTGATGATGAGTACCCGGCGGATGCCGACGCGGCGGGCCAGCCGGGCGCCGAAGGCCCCGGCGGTGAACCCGATCACGCCCTGCGGGGCGATGATGAGGCCGGTGACCAGCGGTGAGAAATGCAGCACCTGCTGGAAGTACAACGACAGCACGATCAGCTCGCCGGCGTTCCACAAGCCCAGCAGGAGGTTCATCGTTCCGCCCTTGCGCAGGCCGGGCAGGCGCAGCAGGTCGCCGCGCACCAGCGGCTCGGGGTGACGCCGCTCCACGGCGACGAACGCGATGCTGGCCCCCGCGGTCAGCACCAGCGCCCCGAGCACGGCCGGCGAGGCCCAGCCGAGCACGGCCACCTGTGACACGGCGAACACCAGCGCGGCCACCGCACCGGTGATCAGCAGCGCGCCGCCGATGTCCAGCCTGTGCCCGGTCCGGCCGGCCTGGCGTGACTCGCCGAGCAGCCGCGGCGCCAGCAGCAGGGCCGCGATGCCGACCGGAACGTTCACCAGGAACACGGCTCGCCAGCTGGTGAACTGAACCAGCACGCCGCCAAACACCTGACCGGCCACGAAGCCGATCGACGCGGTAGCGCCGTACATTCCGAGTGCGCGTGTGCGTTCTGGCCCCTCGGAAAAGCCGGTTGTGATCAAGGAGAGGGCAGACGGGGCGACGAGCGCCGCACCGGCCCCCTGGACCACGCGCGAGGCCACCAGCAGCACCGGGTCGTGCGCCAGGCCACCGGCCAGCGACGCGGCCGAGAAGATCGCCAGCCCGGCCATGAAGATGCGCCGGCGGCCGAACGTGTCCGCGGCTCGCCCGCCGAGGATCAGCAGGCCGCCGAACGCGATCGCGTATCCGGTCACGATCCACTGCACCGCCGAGGCGGTGAAGCCGAATTCCCGCTCGATCGACGCCAGGGCCACGTTGACGATGCTGAAGTCCAGGACGACCATGAACGCCGCGGTGAGGATCAGCGCCAGCGCTAGCCGCCGATGCCCGGGTGGCGCGGAGACTGGCCGGGCTGCCTGCCGATCCCGGCACGACACCGGCGCCGGCCGGGCTGCCTCTCGATGGCCGGACGGCGCCGACGGCGCCCGGGCCGCATCCCGCAGGCCGTGGCGTGTGGTTCCGGCGCTCATCGAGCTCCGCATTGCGGTGATCACCTTTTCGATACTCTACGTTTCGTTTTATTTCTCCATCGTAAGAACCACCGCGGGCAGGCGAGTATTCCCAGCGTGAGCGGCTGAAGAAGGACGCGGGGACCGGCCGCTTCTACGCCCGCGCAGCGCGCTGGCGGAGCCCCTTGGGCAGCGGATCGGCAGGCCGCTCTGTGTCCAGCGCCGGTACCGTCCGGACAAGCGGTTGGGGCGGCTTCTGCTTTGCCTGGCTACCTGGTCAGGACATTCCCCGGTAGATCTCCCGGCGATGGCCTACTCCCACGACCAGGACGACAAGCTGCCCGTCCATGACCTCGTAGATGACCCGGTAGTCCCCGACGCGCAGCCGGTAACGGTCGTCGTATCCGGCCAGCTTCTTGACGTTTGCATCCGGGCGGCGCGGATCGTCCCCCAGCGGTGTCAGCGCCTGCAAGATCGTCAGCGCGGCTGGCTGCGGGATGGCCCGCAGCTGCCGGACGGCCCGCTCCCGCCACCGGAACGCGTACTTCACGCCGCGCCTTTGCCTGGCTCTTCCTCGAAGATCGCGGCGACGACCTCGGACATGCTGTAGGTCGGCGCTTCGGGGTTCTCGGCCAGGTCACGGTCGGCTTCCCTGGCGAAGTAGCGGTCAATGGCATCTTCCAGGGCGTTGAAGTCCTCGATGGGGACGACGGCGGCCACGGGCTGGCCGTTGCGCGTGATGATGGTAGGCGACCCGTCCTGGGCTCGGGTGATGACCTCGGCGAAGTGCGCGCGGGCATCCCTGACGCTCAGCTGGGTCTGACTGTCGTCCATGCCCATAGTGTACCCGAAATTGTGTACACGAGACGGACGAGCCGCGCCGATTCCTTTCCGGGGCACTGGCGGTCTGCATTCTCGAGAGCTTCGCGGCCTGACGGCGCCGCGAGGCGCGACTTCGTGAAGGAGCAGGTGAGCAGCCGTGCCGAGCAAGCAGTCAGAGTCGGTCAGGAAGCACTGGGAGGCATCCTGGCTGGCCATGGTGGAGCCGGGCTTCGAGGGGCCCGACGACGAATCGTGGGGCGACCTCACCGCCGAACCCCGCGGGGTCGACTACCTGGAGACCGAAGCGGGCGGGCTGCCCGCCATCTGGGCGGTGCCCAAGAACGCGGCCACGGACCGGGTGCTGATGTGCATCCACGGCGGAGGGTTCATGGGCGGTTCGATATATACCCATCGCAAGATGTTCGGCCACCTGGCCAAGGCGGCTGGCGTGCGGGCGCTGGTGGTCAGCTACCACCTGCTCCCCGAAGGCGTATTCCCGGTGCCGGCCGACGACGTGACCAGCGCTTACCGGTGGCTGCTGGATCAGGGGATCAGCGCCAGCCGTATCGCGTTCGCGGGTGATTCGGTCGGAGGCTGGCTCGCGGTCACCGTGCAGCTGCGCGCCCGGGAGCAGGGGCTGCCGCTGCCGGCCGCGGCGCTGCTGATGTCGCCGTCGGTGGACATGGAGACCACCGGTGAGTCATATGAAACGAACCGGGACTCCGACCCTTTCTTCAAGCAGGAAGCCGTGCGCGGGATCATCCGGGGCTTCCTGGGCGAGGGCACCGATGCCGCCGATCCGCGGGTCAACCCGCTCTACGCCGACCTCAGCGGGCTCGGCCCGATCTACATCCAGGCCGGCGGAGACGAGACGCTGGCCGACGACGCGCGCCTGCTCGACTCTCACGCCAGGAAGGCGGGCGTTGAGGTACGCCTCGACATCTTTCCTGGCATGCTGCACACCTTCCAGATGGCCGCCGGGCGGGCCCCGGAGGCTGACGATGCGATCCGTAAGCTGGCCGGCTGGGTACGGCCCCGGCTAGGACTCTGAGTCGATCGGACGGAACACGATGACGGAGCGCTCAGATGAGTTCACCCGCAGCACCGAACCGTTCCGGCGGGAGTTGCTGGCGCACAGCTACCGGATGCTCGGTTCGGCGGACGACGCCGAAGACGCCGTGCAGGAGACCTACCTGCGGGCCTGGCGGTCCTATGACGCGTTCGAGGGCCGGTCGTCGGTGCGCTCCTGGCTCTACCGCATCGCCACCAACGCCTGCCTGACCGCGCTCGAACAGCGCGGCCGGCGGGCGCTGCCGTCCGGGCTGGGCGGCCCGGCTGAAGATCCGGACGCCCTTCCCGGCCCGGCCGAATCGGGCATCGCGTGGCTGGAACCGGTCCCGGACGCCCTGGTGACCCCCCAGTCGGAAGACCCCGCGGTGATCGTCACCGCGCGCGAGTGGCTGCGGCTGGCCGTCATCGCCAGCCTGCAGTACCTGCCCGCCCGGCAGCGGGCTGTGCTGCTGCTCCGGGAGGTGCTCGGCTTCCCGGCCGCCGAGGTCGCGAGCATGCTGGACACCTCCACCGCGGCCGTCAAGAGCACGCTGCAACGAGCCCGGGCCCGGCTGGATGAAGTGGCTCCGGCCCCGGAGCGGATCATCGAGCCGACCGAGCCTCGGGCAGTGGAACTGCTGGGCCAGTACATCGCCGGGTTTGAGAACGCCGACACCGCCGCCCTGGAGAAGGCGCTGCGCGCCGACGCCGCGATCGAGATGGTCGGCACCCGCACCTGGTTCTCCGGCCGCACGACCTGCTTGCGGTACCTCGCGCACGTGATTGGGTCTCCGGGAGACTGGCGGATGGCACCCACCCTGGCCAACGGCCAGCCCGCCGGGATCGCCTGCTACCGCGACGGCTCCTACGGGCTGGGTGTCCTCACCGTCACCCCGGCCGGCATCGCCCGGATCACCGTGTTCAGCGCGGGCCCTGACCAGGCGGCCAAGTTCGGCTTCCCGCCGGCCGGCGAGGGAGCCAGCGGCTGACGGCCAGCGCACGCCAGCCAGGCGACGGTCTCAGCGTGGTGCGGTCACAGCTGGCGCGGTCACGGCTGGCGCGGTCACGGCTGGCGCGGTCACGGCTGGCGCGGTCACGGCTGGCGCGGTCACGGCTTGCGCGGTCAGCCGCAGGGCCCTCTGCAGCAGCCGCGGGTCGCCCAGGCGGCGGCGCAGCTCGCGCTCCAGGCCCGCGATCGGGTACAGGTTCTGCGGCGCGCGGGCGTCCTTGTACTCGGCGGAGGCGAACCGGCCCAGGCACACCTGGCTCAGGCCGGCCAGCCCGATCACCTCGCCGGACGGCAGATCGGCGGAGCACTCGATGCGGACGATGCCCGCCCAGGGGGCGACCGCCGGCCCGGCCGCCATGGGCAGGCGCAGGTACCAGGTGTGCCGGTCCCAGTTGGTCCCGGCCAGGAACACCGGGGTCCGCTGGCCCGGCGAGAGCGCAGCGACCAGGCCGTTGAGGTCGGGCGGCAGGTACGTGGTGCGGTGCGACTTGATGTAACCCAGGGCCCGCGGCAGATGCTGCCGTCCGCGCAGCGGCCCGTCGATTACCAGCAGGTCGCGGCCTTCCGGTACGCCGTGCCCGGCGATCGCGGCCCGCGCCTCGACCGCGGTCACCACCTCGACGTCGCGCAGGCGGCCCTGCAGCGACTCGGAAAGGATCACCGGCACTGGCTTCTGCTTGGTGGCCGCCGTGCGGTGGGCGGTGTACTCACCGGCCCAGGTGACGATGGCGTCCGCCCGCGGCGCCACGGTGAACAGGCCGCGCCTGGTCTCGAACCGCACCAGGTGGGCCTGCTGGCCGCAGCAGCACACGACGCCGGCCGCGTACGAAGCGCACAGGCCCATGCTCGCCTCGCCGCCCGGCGCGCCATCCTCGATCCACACCCGCGCCTCGACCCGGCGGACGCCGTCGACAAACAGCAGCGCGGCCGGAACGGGCCGGCCCGGATCCGGGTCGATGGCCCGCCACTGACCCGCGGGCAGTTCCACGTTGACGTCCACCCGGGCGGTCGACTCGGCCAGGAAGTCCTCGATCTCGGTGTTCGTGCCGTACGACGGATCCCACGCGTCGACCGAGAACCGCATCGGGCGCCCGCCGTTGCCCCCGGCGGACGGCGCGAACGGCGGCGCGGGCTGGCCGTTGCGGACGGCGGCGGTCATGCCGGCCCCGCCGCGCCGGCCACGGCGGCCAGATGCGGCGGGCCGGCCGCGCCCTCGCGGACGACCCGGGACGTCCGCGCGTCCCTGGTGACCGCGAACCTGACCGGGACCCGCTCGGCCAGCGCGGCGACGTGGGTGATCACGCCGACCATCCGCTGGCCCTGGGCCAGGGTCTCCAGCGTGGCCGCGACCACCTCGAGGGTCTCCGGATCCAGGGTGCCGAACCCCTCGTCCAGGAAGATCGAGTCGAGACGGGCGGCACCCGCGGCGGCCAGGGTGGACATCTGCGAGGACAGGGCCAGGGCCAGCGCCAGGGAGGCCTGGAAGGTCTCCCCGCCGGACAGCGTCCGCACCGAGCGGCGCGAGTCGGCGTCGGCGTGGTCGATGACGTAGAACTCGCCGTCCTCATGAGTCAGGTCGAACTGGTCGTTCGTGAGGCCGGCCAGGTTCACCGAGGCCTCGGCGACCAGCGTGTCCAGCGCGGCCGTGACCAGCCACCGCGGGAACCGGTCCGAGCGCAGCAGGTCGCCGAGCAGCCGGGCCACCCGCTGTTCGTCCTGCGCGGCGTCGCGCCGCTCGGCCAGATCCGCGGCCTGCGCGCGGCGCTCGGCGATCCGCCGGGTCTCGGCGCGCGCCCGCTCGAGCGCCCGCGCGACCGCGGTCACCGCACCCGGGGCGACCGCTGCCCCGGCCAGCTCGACCCCGCTGGCGGCCAGGTCGGCCTCCAGCCGGCTGGTCAGCTCGTGCACGGTCGCGCCCGCCGCCGTGACCTGCTTCCGCGCGGACTCGATGCCCTGGTCCCGGGCGGACGCTTCGCCGGTGGCCCACGCCTGCAGCGCGGTCCAGCAGGCCAGCAGGCTGCCGGCATCGAGAGCGGGCGCGCCCAGCCCGACCAGCGGATCGCGCGCGGCGGCCAGCCGGGACCGGGCGGCGGTCTCGGCGCGTTCCAGCCCGGCCAGCTCGCGCTCGGCGTCGCCGCGCGCCGAGCGGGCACCGAGCAGCCGCTGCCCGGTGCCCGAGGCCGCCGCCTCGAGCTCGTCGCGCAGCGCGAGCTGAGCGGTGATCTCGGCGTCGTCCGGGGCGCCGCCCAGCATGCCGGTAAGTTCTGCGATGCGCCCGGTCAGCTCGCTCAGCCGCGTCTTCGCCTCCTGCTCGGCCTTGCCCGCGTTCGCCGATTCGTCGCGCAACTCGGCAAGGTCGGCCTCGGCCTGCCCGAACTGGTCCTGGGCCTTGTCCCGCTGGCCGGCCGCGGCCTGAGCGGCCTCGCGGGCCTCGGCCAGGTCCGCCGCTCGCTGCTGGGCCAGCCCGGCCGCCCAGCCAGCGAGCAGTTCCCACGCGGTGGCCAGGCTGTCCGCATCGGCCGCGGGCGCGCCCAGCCCGACCAGCGGGTCGCGTGCGTCGCGCAGCCGCCCGCGGGCGGTCACGGTCTCGGCCTGCACCCGGTCCAGCTCGGCCTGAGCCGCACCGGCGCGCGACCGCGCGGCCCGCACCGCGGCGGCCGCCGCGTTCGCGGCCTCGTCGAGAGCGTGCCGCTGCTTGACCGCGGCTTCCAGCTCTGCTGCCGCCGCCGCGATCCGGCCGGCCTCGCCGTCCTCCGCAGCCTCGTCGCCGTCCCCCGGACCCTGTTCGCCGCGGCGCCCCGCGCCGGCCAGCAGGCCGGCCAGCGCGGTCAGCCCGCCGCGGCGGAGCGGCCCGGCCTGGGCCGCGGTCAGCGAATCGATCCGGCGGCTGCGCTGGCCGGTCAGCGTCTCCAGCTCGGCGGCGGCTCGTTCTTCGGCGCCGGCCGCCTGGCGCACCGCGGCCTGGGCCGCCGCGGCCGCGGCCACGGCCTCGGTCAGCCGGGCCTGGGCGTCCTCGATCACCGGCACGTCCAGCGCAGGCGGCAGCGTGGCCACCGTCTGCTCGCACACCGGGCAGGCCTGCCCGGCCACCAGGTGCGGGCGCAGTCCCGCGACCACGTGCGCGCGGCGGGCCTCGTCCACGCCGGCCTGCCGCTGCTCCCGGTCGGCCTCGGCCGAGGCCAGCGCCGCCTCGGCAGCCGCCCGCCGGGCCCGGGCCCGGTCAAGACCGGCGCGCGTCCGGGCCAGCGCCACGGCCAGTTCCGCCAGGTCTTGCACGTCGCGTCGAGCCGCATCCAGCGGCCCGGGCGGCACCCCGCCGTCGCGGGCCGCGCGGGCGTCGCTGTCGGCCTGCTCGGCCTCCTCCAGGGCGGTCAGCGCGTGGCGTCCCGCGGCGATGGCAGCGTCCCGGCGGGCATCGAGCTCAGCCACCCCGTCCGGAACCACCACCGAGGCCAGCGCGGCGTGCTCGGCCGACAGGTCGTGCACCCGCTGCCCGGCGGCCTCGGCGGCGCGGGTGGCCGCGTCGCGCCGTTCGCGCAGCCCGGCCACGGTTGCGTCCGCGGCCTTGACCGCCGCCTCGGCCTGGCCAAACCGCCCGGTCAGCCGGGCCAGCTCGTCCTGCAGCGACGGCGCGGCGGCCGCGAGCCGGTCCCGCTCGGCGCGGCGCTGGCGGGCCAGCTCGAGCGGCGCCCGCTGCGGCGCCCCGGACAGCGCCGCGCGCGCCGCGGCGTCTGCCTCCGCCGCCTGGTCCTCGGCCGTGCGGGCCTGGCCCAGGGCGGTGCGGGCGGCGCCGAGGCCCGCGTCAAGCGCGGCGACGTCCCCGGGCATGCGCACCTCGGCCAGTGCCGCCCGGTCCTGCTGCAGGCGCGCCAGGCCGGCCTCGGCGGCCGCGAGTTCGGTGCTGGCTTCGCTGATCCGCGGCACGGCCGCGTCCACCCGGTCGGCCAAGCCGGCCAGCGCGGTCTCGCTGGCCCGCGCGACGTCCTCGGCGCCGGCACTGGCGTCGCCGAAGCTGGCCAGGGTCTCTTCCAGGGTCTCGGCCCGCTT
>Ga0335075_10009928_pt1 | contig 14470 bp, 12 predicted proteins | sample Lox_Sample_24_FD_206723 | JGI IMG/M metagenome (GOLD analysis project Ga0335075, IMG submission 206723) | Soil microbial communities from Loxahatchee National Wildlife Refuge, Florida, United States - Lox_Sample_2.4 | ecosystem: Environmental > Terrestrial > Soil > Wetlands | place: USA...
AATCGTACTTGCTGGTATAGGGATGGAAGGCCGGATCCTCGATCTCGTAGCGCGCCACGGCGAACATTGCCTCCGCGACCGCCATGCGCGGGCTCGCGAAAATCCCCGGCCCGAACAGCTGCACGAAGTGGGAAGCATAACCCGCGTGCCGGAGCTTCCCCGCGACCTCGCCGATGCTGCCGCCATCCATCTCGAAGCGGCTGAGCAGCGGAAAGACGGCCTGGTCTTGTAGCGTGTCGGCGCGACCGTCCCAGAAAAGCCCGCCCTGCGGGACGAGATTGGCAGCCGTCGCGGCGGTGTCCTGTGCGGTCTTCTGCCTGCGTGAAGCGTCCTGGCTGGCCGCCACCATCTGGCTCAGGCTGACCGTTTCGTTCGTGTCGTTGTCGGGGCCGATGCTGAAATTGGGCTGGCGCTCGAGATACATGAGCGAAGGCACGGCACGCACGCCCTGGCGCGTGAGGTCCGGCCCGCCGAGCATCGCCGGGAGCGCGTTGGGCGGGCCATAGGCGTGCGCCGGGCTGTGGCAGGAGGCGCAGGAAAGCTTGCCGGACCCGGAGAGGCTCGGGTCGAAGAAGACGCGCTGCCCAAGTTGCGCCATCGCCGAGAAGGCCAGGGCGGGCGAGCGGACGAGCGCCACGGGGTGCGGATTCTCGCCCTCGCTCAAGATATAGCTCGCGATCGGGTTGCTGAGCCATTGGCGAACCGGCACCGGGCTTTCCGCGATCGTTACGGCGCCCGTGCCGATCAGGAGCGCGAGAGCAACCCCGGCGCCGAAGAGCGGCCAGCGCCAGCGCCCCCGCCTCCCGGTTCCGGGTGCCGAGAGCCCACGCGGCTCGGCACCCGGATGCCCCGTTCGGCCGCTCACCTCCGTCCTTTGGCCCTCATTACGGGTGCGCCACGACAGTACCCGTCACCGGATCGAGGAAGAGCGGCGGATTGTGGCCGCCCGCAGACGAGAAATCGAACATGTCCATGATCGAGCCGGTGGTGGCGTCGAACGAGCCGCCGCCCAGCCGCTCGCCCTTGAGCCAGTTGTCCTCGATGAAGGTCACGACCGAGGCCTGCGAGATCGGGGTATGGCTCACGGCGTTCGTCTTGGCCCAGGGCGAGATGACGAAGAAGGGAAGGCGCGTCCCGGGGCCGCACCGGCCGTTGACAGGCTTGCCGGCCACGCCCGGGAGCGGCGTGCCGCTGCCGCATTTGCCGGGACCGTCGAGCTGATCGGCCTCAGGGTCGAAGGACGCGTTGGTCGGCGTGGCGAAGGCGTGATCGTACCACCCGTCCGAATCGTCCCAGGTGACGACGACCGCGGTGTCCTTCCAGTCGGGCTGCTGCTCGAGGAAGTTGATCAGGGTGACGACCCCGGTCTGCTCGTCGAGTGGATCCGAATAGCCCGCGTGTCCGTCCTGGTAGGCCGGCATCTTGATGTAGGAGACCGCGGGGAAATTGCCGGCCTTCACCGCGTTGTAGAAATCCTCAAGCCCGTATTCGTGATTCGCCGAGTCCGGCTTGCCGTCATGATCGAAGCTGTAGCCGATCGCCGCAAGCGAGGCCGGCCGGGCATGCGTCGGATTGGCGGTCGAGGCGTAGTACTGGAACCAGTTGTGATGGGGGATGTAGTCGGGAACGGTCGCGTGCACCACCGCGGAATAGGTGCTGCGCTTGCACCCGGTGGTGCCGTTGGCGTTCTTGATGCCGAGATCGAACCCGCCCATGAAGCCGCCCCAGGTAATGGAGGCGGCGTTGAGCAGATCGCCGATGTTCTTCCCCTCCATCATTACCTGGTCCGTCGGCTTCGAGCAGGAATCGTGGCCGGGATCGACGTCGGAGACCAGCCCGATCCCGCCCGCCCCGTCATGGATGTAGTACGAGGTCGAGCCGAGCGTGTACGGCTTCTTGGTCGTGGCGACGAGCTCGACGCCGTTCGTCTGGCCGGAAACCACCTCGAGCGCGCCCGGCGTGGACGGCCCGTAGGTGTCCGTATAGGCATTGTCGCTCATCGCGAAATGCTGGGCATAGTTCCAAAGGGCCGTAACGGTGTTGCCGTCGTAGTAGCCCATCACCTGGCCCTTGGTCCCGAAGGCGCCGACCCCGCCCGGCGTGCCCTTGCCCGTGTATTTCGGAAAGAGGTCGGCCTTGCCGCCGTCATAGGCCTGCTGCTCGGCCGTGTAGCCGTGGTTCTGGTCGGCGGTCGCCGCCTGCGTCCGATCGAGCCGGAACGGCTCGGCGGCGTCCGCGCCGTTCTCCTTGTTGGTGAAGTTCGGGTTGTTGGTCAGCAAATTGGCCGCGACGAGGTTGTTGACGGAGGGCGTTCCGGCAACGGCGGTGAAGGCGGGCTCGCCCGGCGGGTTGGTGGCCTTCGGGTAGGTCGCGAAATAATGGTCGAACGAGACGTTCTCCTGGAAGATCACCACCAGGTGCTTGATCGGCGTCGCCGTGGGGAGCGTATCGGCCGGGCTCGGGCCGGCGAGGCTCGCCGGTGCCGTCGCCCCCGCCGTCGCGGTCTGGGCGAGGGAGGTGTGGGTCCAGGCGCCAAGGCCGACCGCCAGGGTGCCGACGGCCGTGCAGAGCAGAAGTGTCTGTCGTGTCATGATTTTCCCGGAGAATCGCTGAGGACGGGGCTACACCTACCGGCTTCGCCCGACGCGGGCGTGTTAATCAATTATGACGAAGCCGTTCCGGCAAGCCGGGCGGCAGGCTCTTCCGCTTCGAGGGGCTCATGCGTCGATCTTGAGCGCGGCAAGAAAGGCCGATTGCGGGATCTCGACCTTGCCGAACTGGCGCATGCGCTTCTTGCCCTCCTTCTGCTTCTCCAGAAGCTTCCGCTTGCGCGTGATGTCCCCGCCGTAGCATTTGGCAGTGACGTCCTTGGCCAGCGCGCCCAGCGTCTCGCGGGCAATGATGCGCCCGCCGATCGCGGCCTGGATCGCCACCTTGAAGAGCTGGCGGGGAATGAGGTCCTTGAGGCGCCCGCAGATAGCCCGCCCGCGGCTCTCCGCGGCCGCCCGATGGGCGATGAAGGAAAGCGCGTCCACCGGCTCGTTGTTGACCAGGATGGTGATCCGCACGAGGTCGCCCTCCGCATAGCCGTCCATCTGGTAATCGAAGCTCGCATAGCCGCGCGAGACCGATTTGAGCCGGTCATAGAAATCGAACACCACCTCGTTCAGCGGCAGGCGGTACACCGCCATCGCCCGGTTCCCCACGTAGGTGAGGTCCGCCTGCTGGCCGCGCCGCTCGTTGCAGAGCGTGAGCACCGCGCCGAGATGCTCGTCGGGAACCAGGATCGTCGCCTTGATCCACGGCTCCTCGATGTGATCGATCAGGCTGCCTTCGGGCCAGTCGGCCGGGTTGTGCAGCTCACGCACCGTGCCGTTGGTGAAGTGGATGCGATAGACCACCGAAGGCGCGGTCGCGATCAGCTCGAGCGCGAACTCGCGGTGCAGCCGCTCCTGCACGATCTCGAGATGGAGAAGGCCTAGGAAACCGCAGCGAAACCCGAAGCCGAGGGCCGCGGATGTCTCTGGCTCGTAGTGGAAGCTCGCATCGTTCAACCGGAGCTTGGCGAGGCTCTCCCGGAGCTTCTCGAAATCGTCGGCGTCCGCCGGATAGAGCCCGCACCAGACCACGGGCACCGAGGGCCGGAAGCCGGGCAGCGGGGTCGTCGCCGGATGGCGGTCGTCAGTGATCGTGTCGCCGACGCGGCAATCCGCCACCGTCTTGATCGCCGCGTTGATGAAGCCGATCTCGCCGGGGCCCAAATCCTCGGTCGGCACCATCTTGGGCGTGAAGACGCCGATCCGCTCGATCGTGTGCACCGCGCCCGTGGACATCATCCGGATGCGCGCGCCGCGCCGCAGCACGCCGTCCTTGACGCGCACCAGGATGACGACGCCGAGATAGGGATCGTACCAGCTATCGACGAGCAGCGCGGTGAGCGGCGCGGCAGGGTCGCCCTTGGGCGGCGGCAGCCGCGTCACCAGCGCCTCCAGCACCGCCTCGATGTTCTTCCCGGTCTTGGCGCTAATCGGGATCGCCGCGGAGGCATCGAGCCCGATCACCTCCTCGATCTGCTGGCGCACCTTTTCGGGCTCCGCCGCCGGCAGGTCGATCTTGTTGAGCACCGGGATGATCTCGTGGCCGGCCTCGATCGCCTGATAGACGTTCGCCAGCGTCTGCGCCTCCACCCCCTGCGAGGCATCCACCACCAGCAGCGAGCCCTCGCAGGCGGCGAGGCTGCGGCTCACCTCGTAGGCGAAATCCACATGCCCGGGCGTGTCCATGAGGTTGAGCGCGTAGGTGAGCCCGTCTTCGGCCCGGTAGGTGAGGCGTACCGTCTGCGCCTTGATGGTGATGCCGCGCTCGCGCTCGAGCTCCATGCTGTCGAGCACCTGGCTCACCATCTCGCGCTCCGAGAGCCCGCCGGTGGACTGGATCAGCCGGTCCGCGAGCGTCGATTTGCCGTGGTCGATATGCGCAATGATCGCGAAGTTGCGGATCTGCGCGATCGGTGTGTCGGTCATGGGGAACGAATAGGGAAGTTTTGCCGGATTGTCAGCCGCCCGGATCGTCAGCCACGGAGCACGCCGCCGGCGGCCTTGGCGACCGCAGCGACGACGTTCCGGCAGGCGGCCTCGATCTCGGCGTCGGTCAGCGTCCGCTCGCGCGGCTGGAAAACGACCTCGATCGCCAGCGACTTCTTCCCCGCCCCGATGCCCGGCCCGGCAAAAACGTCGAACAGCGTGACCGAGGCGATCAGGCCGCGCTCCGCCCCGCGCGCGGCCCGGAGCACGGACTCCGCCGGCACGTCCTCGTCCACGACGAAGGCGAAATCGCGGGAAACCGGCTGGAACGGCGAGAGTTCGGGCGGCGCGCGCCGCGCCCGGCGCTTCGGCATCGGCACGGAGTCGAGCAAGATCTCGAACGCGACCGCCGGCCGCTTCAGGTCGAGTGCCGCGATCACGCTTGGGTGCAGCTCCCCGAAGCGGCCGAGCGGAAGCTTCGGCCCCTGGCCGATGAGCGCGGACCGCCCCGGATGGAAATAGCCAGGGCCGGGGCCCGTCAGGGTCAGCGCCTCGGCGGGCACGCCGAGCGCACCAAGCAGGGCGAGCGCGTCCGCCTTGGCATCGAGCGCGTCCACCGGGCGGGAGGGCGCGATCCAGCTCCGCTCCGTCGCCCCGGTGCGGATCCCGGCGGCGACCAGGCATTGCTCGTCGGGAAAAGCCTCCGCGAAGCCGGGCCCGATCTCGAAGAGGGAGACATCCGGAAATCCGCGCGCCGCGTTGCGCCCGGCCGCGAGCGCCAGCGAGGCGAGCGGAGTCGGGCGCATCTGGTCGAGGTCGGCGGCGATCGGGTTCTCGAGCCGCAACGCCTCCGGCGCTGCCCCGAACAACGCCGCCTCGCGCGCGGCGACGAAGCTGAAGCTCACGCATTCGGCGAGCCCGCGCGCGGCGAGGACGCGCCGCGCAAGCTGCGCGCGCGCCTCTCCGGTGCTAAGCGATGCCGCCGGCACCGGGGTCCGTTGCGGCAGCGACACGGGCGGGACCGTGTCGAGGCCACGAATGCGCAGCACCTCCTCCACGAGATCCACTTCCGGCTCGACGGTCGCGGTCGCCTCGGTCATCGCCTCCGCTTCGACTTCCGTCAGGTCCGGCGCCAGAGCGAGCGCGACGCCGGCCGCGATATCGTTCCGCCAGGACGGCACCGCGACCGTGACCGACGCCTCGTCCCGCCGCTCCACGCCGAAGCCGAGCCGCTCGAGGATCGCCACCGCCTCGCCGGCCGGCACCGCAAGCCCGCCGAGCTCGGCGAGCCGCGCGAAGCGAAGCCGCGCCGAGCGCTGCCACGCGGGCTCGGCGCCGGCCGCAACAATGTCGCTCGCCTCGCCGCCGCAAAGATCGAGGATCATCCGGCTCGCCGCCTCGACCGCCTGCGGCATCAGCGCGGGATCGACGCCCCGCTCGAAGCGGGCGCGGGCGTCTGAGAGAATCCCAAGCCGCCTTCCGCTTTCCGCCACGCGCACCGGATCGAAGAGCGCGCACTCGATGAAGACGGCGCTCGTCTCCTCGTCGCACCCCGTTCCCTCGCCGCCCACGATTCCGCCGAGCGAGACGACGCCCGACCCGTCGGCGATCACGCAGTCCTGATCCGAAACCGTGACGTCGCGTCCGTTAAGCGCCCGGAACGTCTCGCCCCCGCCGCGCCGCATGGTGAGCGCTTCGCCCGCGACCTTCGCCGCATCGAACACGTGCAGCGGTCGCCCGAGGTCGAAGGTGAAAAAATTCGTGATATCGACGAGCGCATTGATCGGCCGAAGCCCGATCGCGGTCAGCCTCTCGGCGAGCCAGCGCGGGCTCGGCCCGTTGCGCACGCCGCGCAATGTGCGCCCCAGCACAAAGGGGCAGGCTTCGGGCCATTCGATCGCCCAGCCGAGCTTGCTCGTGAACCGCGCCGGCATCGGCGGCGCGTCCCAGGGCAGGAGCCTCCCGATCCCGGCCGCCGCGAGATCGCGCGCGATTCCGCGCACCGCGAGCGCGTCCCCGCGATTGGGCGTGACCGCGATCTCGATCACCGGGTCGTCGAGCCCGGCCCAATGCGCGTAGCTCTCGCCCACTTGCGCATCGGCGGGCAACTCGATGATCCCGTCATGATCCTCGCCGAGCCCCATCTCGCGCGCCGAAAGCAGCATGCCCGCGCTTTCAACGCCGCGGATCAGGCTCCGCTTCAGCGTGATCCCGCTCCCGGGAATGACGCTGCCGGGCGGCGCGAACACCGCCTTCATCCCGGTATGCGCGTTCGGCGCGCCGCAGACGACCGAGACCACCCCGCTCCCGGTCTCGACGCGGCAGGCCTTGAGCCTGTCGGCGTTCGGATGCGGCGCGGCCTCGATCACCTCGGCGATGCGGAAGGGCGCCAATGCGGCGGCGCGGTCGGTCACGCTCTCGACCTCGAGCCCGATCGTCGAGAGCGCCTCGGCAATCCGTTCAACCGGCGCCGCGGTCTCGAGATGCGTGCCGAGCCAGGCGAGCGAGAACTTCATTCCCCTACAATCCCCACCTTACAATCCCTCGTGCAGGATCGCCGGCTGGAGTGGGGAAAATCCGTAATGGCGGAGCCAGCGCAGATCGCTCTCGAAGAACGGGCGGAGATCCGTGATGCCGTGTTTCAGCATGGTGATCCGCTCGATCCCCATGCCGAAGGCGAAGCCCTGCCATTGCCGCGGATCGACGCCGCAATTGGCGAGCACGCGCGGATGGACCATGCCGCTGCCGAGAATCTCGAGCCAGTCCTTTCCCGCCCCGATCTCCCCGGTCCTGCGGTCCCAGCCGATATCGACCTCCATCGAGGGCTCGGTGAAGGGGAAATAGCTCGACCGGAAGCGCACCGGCAGCGAGGGCTTGGCGAAGAAGGCGCGCAGGAAGTCGATGAGGCAGCCCTTGAGATGGCCGAGCGTGATCGTCCGGTCGATCGCCAGCCCCTCGCACTGATGGAACATCGGGCTGTGCGTGGCGTCGTGGTCGGCGCGGTAGGTCCGGCCGGGGACGATCACGCGATAGGGCGGCGGCGCACTCCGCATGGTGCGGATCTGCCCCGGCGAAGTATGGGTGCGCAGCACGCGCCGCCGGCCCTCCCGCAGGCCCGGCAGGTAGAACGTGTCCATGTCCTGCCTTGCCGGATGATGCTCGGGGATGTTCAGCGCGCCGAAATTGCGCCAGTCGTCCTCGATCTCCGGCCCGCCGACGACGCCGAACCCGAGCGCCCCGAAGATAGCGACGATCTCCTCGATGGTCCGGCTGATCGGGTGGATCAGCCCGGCGGGCGAGGGCCGCGGCGGCAGCGTGATGTCGAGCCTCTGCGCGGCCATCTCGGCATCCCACGAAGCGGCCTCTAGCTGTAGCTTCCGCTCGGCGATGGCCGTCTCGAACTCGCCCTTGAGCCGGTTCAGCGCCCCGCCGCGCTCCCGCCGCTCCTCCGCCGGCAGCGTGCCGAGATCACGCAGAAGCCCGGTCAGCCGTCCCTGCCTGCCGAGCAACCCGACGCGCAGCGCCTCGAGCGCGGCCAGATCGCCCGCACCCGCGATCGCCTCGCCGGCTTCGCGGCCGAGCGCTGCGAGATCGGCCGAGGGGTCATCGGTCATCGCGGGCGGCGGGGAAGCTATGAGGCGAGCGCGGCCTTGACCTGCCTCGCGATCTCGGCAAAGGCGGCCGCATCGTCGTAGGCGATCGCGGCGAGCACCTTGCGGTCGAGCGCGATCCCGGCCTTCTTCAGCCCGGCGATGAACTGCGAATAGGGCAGACCCTGCTCGCGCGCCGCGGCGTTGATGCGCTGGATCCAGAGCCCGCGGAAGTCGCGCTTGCGGTTGCGCCGGTCCCGGTACGCGTATTGCAGCGACTTCTCGAGCCGTTCGAGCGCGATACGGTAGTTGGTGGAGGAACGGCCGAAAAAGCCCTTCGACTGCGCGAGCACCTTCTTGTGCCGCGCATGCGCAGTCACCCCACGCTTGACCCGTGCCATGGCTTCAAATCCCTCAGTCGAGCCCGTAGGGCGCCCACTGGCGCACCGTCTTCGCGTCGGCCTCGACCAGCACCTGGTTGCCCCGCGCGGACCGCTTGGCCGTCTGGGTGCGGGCCATCAGGTTGTGCCGCTTGCCCTGGGGCCCCGAGACCACCTTGCCGGTCGCGGTCATCTTGAAGCGCTTCTTCACAGAAGACTTCGTCTTGAGCTTGGGCATTTTTTCTCCTTGCGCACTCTTCGCCCGGAAGGGGCGGCCGCGGCCGGGCATGCCCCAAATGGGCCCGGGCGCGCGGGAGGCGGCTCTATAGCGAGCGGAAAGGGGCCGTGCAAGGCATCGGCCGCCTTCTTCCGGGGGTTCGCTAACCGGGCCGCTTTGGCTATGTGTGCCGCCATGCGCGCCTCCTTCGCAAAGATGAACGGAGCCGGAAACGACTTCGCGGTGTTCGACGAGCGCCGCGTCCGCCTCGGCCTCACGCCCAAGCTGGCCGCAGCACTCGCCGACCGCCACCGCGGCATCGGCTGCGACCAGCTCATCTCGATCGAGCCCTCGGCGCGGGCGGACGCCTTCATGCGCATCCGCAACGCGGACGGCTCCGAGGCCGGGGCGTGCGGGAACGCGACCCGCTGCGTCGCCATCCTGCTCGCCGCCGAGACCCCGCGCGAGAGGCTCGCGATCGAGACCGTTGCCGGCATCCTTCCCGCCGAGATCCTCGCCCCCGACCGGGTGCGCGTCGATATGGGCCCGCCCCGCTTCGCCTGGAACGAAATCCCGCTCTCCCGCCTGCTTGACACGCTCCACCTCCCGCCCGTCGGCGGCGAGGCGGACGGCGCGGCGCTCTCGATCGGCAATCCCCACATCACCTTCTTCGTCCCCGACGCCGGCGCGATTCCGCTCGCCGAGCGCGGCCCGCCCATCGAGCACGATCCCCTCTTCCCCGAGGGCGTGAATGTCGGCTTCGCAAGCATCCTCGCACCCGATCGCATGCGCCTTCGCGTCTGGGAGCGCGGCGCCGGCGCCACCCGCGCCTGCGGCTCCGCCGCCTGTGCGGCGGTCGTGAACGCGAGCCGGCTGGGGCTCGGCGGGCGCGCGATGGAAGTCTCGATGGAAGGCGGCACGCTCGCGATCGAATGGCGCGCCGACGGCGAAGTCCTGATGACCGGCCCGGTCGCCATCGCCTTCACCGGCGAGGTCGATCTTTCTTCCTACCCCCAATGAGCGTCTCGGTCCTCAGTTTCGGCTGCCGGCTGAACGGCTACGAGAGCGCAGTCATGCGCGCCCAGGCCGAAGAAGCCGGGCTCTCCGGGACCGTCATCGTCAACACCTGCGCGGTGACGCTCGAGGCCGAGCGCCAGGCCCGCCAGGCGATCCGCCGCGTCGCCCGCGAGCAGCCCGCGGCGCGCATCGTCGTCACCGGCTGCGCCGCTTCCCTCGACCGCGAGCGCTGGAGCCGCCTGCCCGGTGTCGCCCGCGTGATCGACAACGGCGCCAAGCTCGCCCCCGAGAGCTGGGGCGGCACCGCCCGCGCCAGCGCCGATTTCGCCGGCCGCGTCCGCGCCTACGTGCCCGTCCAGCAGGGCTGCGATCATCGCTGCACCTTCTGCATCATCCCCTTCGGCCGTGGCCCGAGCGTCAGCCGGCCGGCCGGCGACGTCGCCGCCGAGGTCCGCGCCATGGTGGCGGCGGGCCTCAAGGAGGTGGTGCTGACCGGGGTCGACCTCACCTCCTACGGCGCCGATCTGCCGGGCCGCCCGACGCTCGGCTTCCTCGCCCGCCGCCTACTCGCGCTCGTTCCGGACCTGCCGAGGCTCCGGCTCTCCTCGCTCGACCCCGCGGAGATCGACGCCGATCTCTGGCGCCTCATCGCCGAGGAGGAGCGCCTGATGCCGCATCTGCACTTCTCCCTCCAGGCCGGCAGCGATCTGATCCTCAAGCGGATGAAGCGCCGCCATTCCCGCGCCGCCGCACTCGCCGCGATCGCCCGCGCCCGCGCGCTCCGCCCGGGCCTTGCCATCGGCGCGGACCTGATCGCGGGCTTCCCAACCGAGACCGATGCGCTCTTCGCGGAGACGTTTTCCTTCGTTGAGGAGGCGGAAATCCCCTTCCTGCACGTCTTTCCCTTCAGCGCCCGCCCGGGAACGGCGGCCGCGCGCATGCCCCCGGTGCCCGCGCCCATCCGCCGCGAGCGCGCCGCCCGGCTGCGCGCCGCCGGCAAAACCCACGCCCGCCGCTATTTTTCCTCTTTTCTCGGCCGCGACGTTTCGGTCCTGGTCGAAGCGGGCGGCCGCGGCCATACGCGCGAATACGTCCCCGCGCGCCTCGCCGCCGAAACCCCGCCCGGCGCGCTGCTCCGCGCGCGCGTCGTGGGTTCGGACGAAGCCGGCCTCATCGCCACCCGGGCCTGATGGCGCTTTCCGCCTTCTTCTCGCGCCTCAAGGAAGGGCTGCAGCGCAGCAAGCGGAAGCTCTCCGAGAGCATTGGCGCGGTCTTCACCCGCCGGCGCCTCGACGAGGCGGCGCTCGCCGAGCTCGAGGACCTGCTGATCGGCGCCGATCTCGGCCCGGCCGCGGCGGCACGCATCATCGCCTCCTTCCGCCGCACGCGCTTCGGCAAGGAAGTCACCGGCGAGGAGATCCGCGCGGCACTCGCCGAGGAGATCGCCGCCATCCTCGCCCCGGTCGCCCGGCCGCTCGCGATCGATCGTGCGCACGCCCCGCACGTCGTGCTGATGGTGGGCGTGAACGGAACCGGCAAGACCACCACTATCGGCAAGCTCGCCCAGCAATACGGCCAGGCGGGATTGCGTGCCATGCTGGTCGCCGGCGATACGTTTCGTGCCGCCGCGGTCGAGCAGCTCGAAGTCTGGGGCAGCCGCACCGGCGCGCAAGTGATCGCGGGCGCGCAGGGGGCGGATCCCGCCGGTCTCGCCTTCGATGCGCTCGGCCGCGCGCGCGCCGCGCGCGCCGACGTCCTGCTCATCGACACCGCCGGCCGGCTGCACAACAAGGCGGCACTCATGGAGGAGCTCGCGAAGATCGTCCGCGTGCTCAAGAAGCAGGATCCCTCGGCGCCGCATTCGGTCGTCCTCGTGCTCGATGCCACCACCGGCCAGAACGCGCTTTCGCAGGTGCGCGTCTTCAAGGAAATGGTCGCGGTCACCGGGCTGATCGTCACCAAGCTCGACGGCAGCGCGCGCGGCGGCGTTGTGGTCGCACTCGCCGAGACCTTCGGCCTCCCTGTGCACGCGGTCGGCGTCGGCGAGCGAGCCGACGATCTCCGCCCCTTCGACCCCCACGAATTCGCCCGTGGCCTGGTGGAAGAATGACCCCGCTTAGCTGGTCGAATTCGTCGAAAGCACCTGCTGGACCGAGGAGAACGGAACCGAGGTCGCGCCGAGCTCCAGCTCCAGCGTCCCGTTCGAGCTGGTCTGCACGCCGCTGATTGTGCCCACGGTGCTGAAGGGGAGCGCTGTCGTGCTGCCGTCCGCATTGGCGCCCTCCACGGCCACGGTATAGCCGCCGTCGGCCATCTGCGCGCCGCTGTTGGACTGGCCGTTCCAGGTGAAACTATTGGTGCCGGCGGTGGAAGTGAGCGTCGTGTCGTACACCTGCTGGCCCGAGCTGTTGTAGATCGCAATCGCCACCGGCTCGGCCGTGCTCGCGGTGAACTGCAGCTTGGCCGAGCCGTTCTGCAACGGCAGCGTGCTCGTATTCAGCAGCACCTGATCGCCCACCATCGAAGAGGACTGCATCAGCTCGCCCGCCTGGTTGAGCGAGATGAGCTGGGTCAGCGCGCCGTTGGTGTTGATCTGCTGCTCGACCGAGGCGAACTGGACAAGCTCGCTCGTGAACTGGTTGGTGTCCATCGGGCTGGTCGGGTCCTGGTTCTGCAGCTGCGTCATCAAGAGATTGAGAAAATCGTTGAAATTGCCCGTGAGCGAGGCGAGCGCGTCGTTGCTGGTGGTGGTCGAAGTGCTGCTCGCGCTGCTCGAGGTGCTGCTGGTGCTGGCGGTGGAGGCAGCCGCCGCCGCCTGGTTGGCAGCGGCAAGCGCGTTGCTTTGCTGGGTGGCGAGGGAGGCGACGCTCATGAGAGGAATCCTGTGCTGGGTTCAGGCGGTGATATCGAGGCCGGCGCGAAGCCAGGCGCTGCCCGGCAGCGTACCGAGGGAAATCGCGGCGTCTTCGGCTTGAGCCCCGGCCTGGCGCGCAGCCGTGCGGGCCCGCCGCGCCTCCGGATCGCCGGTGGATGCACCGCCGGCCGCAAGCCCCGAGCCTCCGCTGAAGCCCATGGCCTCCGCCGCGGCAACCGGCGCAGCGGCGACCTGGGCTGCGGATTGGGACGCTGTGGATTGAGATGGGGCAAGATGGAAGCTCACGCTCCGCGGATCGAGGGTGAGCCCGGCGCGGTCGAGCGCCTGCTGCAGCGCCGGCTGGTCGCGGAGCAGCAACAGCAGCGTGTCCGGCTGCTCCGCGGTCACCTTGACGGCAGCCGGCCCGTCCGGCGGACGCGTGATCTCTACCTCCACCTGACCGAGGGTCGCGGGCTCGAGCCGCAGCGTCAGCACGTTCGAGGTGCCGGAGCGGGCAAGCGAGAAAAGGGCAGGGGCGACCTGCGCTGCAGGCGAGGCTCCCGACGCTCGCGCGTTCGTCGCCGCTTGGGGCACGCCTTGCGATCCGCCGGCGGCAGCAAGGCTGGCCGTCGAGACCGGCGCGGCGGCAGCGGGCAGGGGCGGAACCGCCGCCGGCGCCGCTTGCGCTGCCTGTGGCGCCGAGGCGCCGGCGGGAGCAGCGGACAGGTGTGCCGCGCTGCCGCCCGCGCTCACCGGCGCGGGATCACCGCCCGCCTGCCCGCCCGATGGCTGGGCCGGCGCGGCTCCGTCCGTCGCCGCCCTTTTCGGTACCGTGTTTCCATTTGGCGTGTTTCCCCCTGGCGCGGGCAGCTCGGTGGGGAGCATTGCGGGCGCGCTCGACGGGGGCGCGCTCGACGGGGGCGCGCTCGATGGGGGTGCGCTCGATGGGGGTGCGCTCGATGGGGGCGCGCCAGGCAGTGGGGCGCTTGCCGGGGCCGCGCCTGCCGGAGGCGCCGGCACGGCAAGGAGCGCGGCCGCGGGCACGGTTGAACCCTGGGCCGACGAAGCCGCTGACGGGGCCGCCCCAGCGCTCCGCGCCGTCGCTTCCTTGCCCTTGGCGGACCCTGCCGCCGCCTGACCCGGCCCGCCGCCCGTCCCGGCGCTCGTCGCGCTGGAAGCAGCTGCCTCCGAAGCGGCCGGCTCCGTGGCGAGCACCGAAGCTCCCGCCGCGGCGCCGGCCTCCGCCGTCGCCGGGGCCGCAGCGCTCGCCGCGGCAGAGCCGCCGGCACTCGCCTCGCCTTTGCCGCCAGCCTGCCCGCTCGAGGCGGTGGCGCGGCCCGTCGCCCCGGCCTGGGCCGGATGCCCGGCGTGGAGCGCGGCCCCGAGCGCGTGGTGGAACACGCCACCGCTGGCGTTCGCCGCCGGCTTGGAGCCGGAAGCCGCCGCCCCCGCGCGCGCCACCGCCGAAGCGGGCGGGGCCGTGGCCAGGGTGGGCGGAGCCGGCGGGGGCGATGCAGGCGGCATGCGCCCGGCGAAGCAAGCGGCGGGCCAGCGCAATCGCGGCTGCCGCGCGCCCCTTCCGCCCGCCCCCGGCAGGAATTGCCGGGCCGGGTCTGCCGTCCCGGCCGGAAGCGCCGCCCCGCGAACCGCTCGCCCGCCGAATGCCGCCGCCCGCCCTTCGCACGATTCCCTGGCACGATTCCTGCGAGGCGCTGCGCGGCACCCGTTCGGGAGCAAAACGCTTCCGCGGGGCCGCCAGGCTCCCCTCGTCCGCGCGCAGGAGGTTTTCGTGTCTCTTTTCGGCGCCATGAACACAGCCGTCAGCGGCCTCGCCGCGGAGTCGGCCGAGTTCACGAACATCAGCAACAACGTCGCGAACAGCCAGACCG
>Ga0335075_10009929_pt1 | contig 14468 bp, 10 predicted proteins | sample Lox_Sample_24_FD_206723 | JGI IMG/M metagenome (GOLD analysis project Ga0335075, IMG submission 206723) | Soil microbial communities from Loxahatchee National Wildlife Refuge, Florida, United States - Lox_Sample_2.4 | ecosystem: Environmental > Terrestrial > Soil > Wetlands | place: USA...
GTCCTTGAGCAGCAGGTGATCCCGACCGTGGACACCGTGACCGCGGCGGTCCGCGCACTGACCGCCTACTGAGCCCACTGCCGCGGTCCGGCCGTCGCGCGCCGCGGCGGGAGACGCCCACGCCGGCCGCACGAGGGCCGAAAGGTTATGGCCGCAAGGCCACATCCGCTGTCTCATTGTTACGCGTATGTCTCGATCCGATGGCAAAGCCGGTTCGGCCGCTCCTCGGCTCTGGACGTGGATAAGCCCGGGCCGTACGGTGTCCACGGGACGCGTCTTGTTAAACGTGCATTGCGGACCACTGACGTCCCATGGCTCCGCATGTGGCTCCGCATGCCGGGAAAGCAAATGAAAAGGGGCCCGTGGTCATGGAGCTCATCTCTGCGCGTAGACGCAGGCGCAATTCCGGACTACGCCGGAAAATGCTCGCGGTGGCTGTCGGCGCGGCCGCGGTGGCAACCGTCGCGGCCGGCTGCAGCAGCAGTAGCCCATCGGCGGTGGGCACCACGCCGGTCTCCGGCGGGACCGCGATCTTCGCTGAGCCGCCGTCGTCCACGCCCAACTACATCTTCCCGTACACCAGCAGCACGTACTGCAGCGACATCAACAGCTTCGACTTCCAGTACCTGATGTACCGGCCGCTGTACTGGTTCGGCAACGGCGCCCAACCCACGGTGAACTACAAGCTCAGCGTGGCCAACCCACCGGTGTACAGCGGCACCAAGGTCACGATCACTCTCAAGAACTACAAGTGGTCCAACGGCACCGCGGTCACCGCTTCGGACGTGGCGTTCTGGCTGAACATGGAGACCGCGGAGCCGACGAACTACTGCGCCTACACCGGGTTCCCGGCATCGATCGTCAAGGACATCAAGGTGGTGAGCCCCACCGAGCTGACCATGACCATGGACAAGGGGTACTCCACGACCTGGTTCCAGTACAACGAGCTGAGCCAGATCACGCCGATGCCGGCCGCCTGGGACCGGACCGCGTCCGGGCCGAGCAACTGTGACACCACGGTCAGTGATTGCGCGGCGGTGTACAACTACCTGAACGATCAGGCCAAGGACGTGACCAGCTACGTGAGCTCGCCGCTGTGGTCGGTCGTGGACGGGCCGTGGAAGCTGAGCGCGTTCAACGCCGACGGGCACATAGCGTTCGTGCCGAACAAGTCGTACTCGGGGCCGGTGAAGGCGAAGCTGGCGGTGTTCGAGGAGGTGCCGTTCACCACCGACTCGGCCGAGTACGACGTGCTGCGGTCGGCGAGTTCCAGCACCAAGGTCGACGTCGGCTACCTGCCGCAGCAGAATGCCCCGGCCAAGCCGCCCAGCGCCACGGTCGGCTCCAACCCGGTGCCGGGCTACTCGCTGTCCCCGTGGGCGATCTGGGGCATCAACTACTTCCCGGTGAACTTCGCCTCGACCACCGGTAACGGGCCGATCATCAAGCAGCTGTATTTCCGCCAGGTGCTGGAGGACGAGATGAACCAGCAAGCGGTGATCGACGGCCCGCTGCGCGGCTACGGCGTGCTCACGACCGGCCCGGTCGGGTCCACCCCGCCGACCCAGTGGCTGTCGCCGCAGGCCAAGTCCCTGTTCTCCTACAGCCCGGCGAAGGCGAAGAGCCTGCTGACCAGCCACGGCTGGACGGTGGTCCCGCAGGGGAACAGCACGTGCAGCAACCCGAGCCTGTGCGGATCGGGAATCGCGAAGGGCCAGAAGCTCAGCTTCACTCTGATATACGCGACCGGGACCGCCTGGATCGTCTCGGAGGTAACGCAGCTGCAGTCGAACCTGGCGTCGGTCGGCATCAAGCTGAACCTGAAGCCCGAGCCGTTCGACCAGGTGCTGTCCGTGGCGGGCGGCGGCTGCGTCGTGGCCAAGCTCCCGTGCAACTGGGACATGGCCGACTGGGGCGGCGGCTGGTCGTTCTCTCCCGACTACGCGCCGACCGGCGATGAGCTGTTCCTGACCGGCCTTCCCGCGAACTCGGCCAGCTACTCCAACCCGGCCAACGACGCCTTGATCCAAAAGACGCTGACTAGTAGCAACCTGACGTACATGTACAACTGGGAGAACTACCTGTCGAAGCAGCTTCCGGTGATCTGGCAGCCGAACGCCGACTACCAGCTAACCGAGATCGCCGACAACCTGAAGGGCGTCACTCCGCAGAGCACCACGCTCAGCATCAACCCAGAGGACTGGTACTTCGTTAAATAGCTAGCGTTTGGAGCGCAAGCTACCATATGTTGAGAATCAGGAGATTACACAGCGTAACGAGCGGGGCCGCCGCGCACCGCGATATTGAGTCTGCGCAGATCGCGCGGATGATAGCAGGCCGCGGCGGCCACGTTTCGAGCGCTGTCGGATTGTTACGCCTATGTCTCGGTACGGTCGCAAAGCCGGTTCATGCCATCCCAGCGCTGGACGTTAGCTTGTTACTGGTCGTAACGTGACTCCGGGGCGCGAATCCATCAGTAGTGCATGCCGGAACCCAAGCGTCCTGCGGTTCCTCATGCCAGAATTCCATGTAAAGGGGCCGTGATCATGGGGCTCAGCCCAGAGCATCAACGCAGATGTAGATCTGGTCTTCGGGGCAGGATGCTGGCGGTGGGCGTGGCCGTTGTGGCCTCCGCGCTCGTCGCCGCGGGCTGCGCGAGCAGCAACAACACGGCGACGGGAACCACCCCGGTCTCGGGCGGCACAGCGACCTGGGCGGAGCTGCCGTCGGACACACCCAACTACATCTTCCCGTTCACCAGCAGTGAATTCATCAGCGTGAGCAACCTTGAGGATTTCGGGTGGCTGCTCTACCGGCCGCTGTACTGGTTCGGCACCGGCTCGGCGCCCACGGTGAACACCTCGCTGAGCCTGGCCAACCCCCCGACCTTCAGCGGGAACAAGGTCACGATCACGCTGAAGAACTACAAGTGGTCCAACGGCACCCAGGTGACCGCGCAGAACGTGATGTTCTGGCTGAACATGCTGACCGCGGTCGGTGACGTCGACTGGGGCGCCTACACCGGGTTCCCGAATTCGGTGGTCAGCAACATCAAGGTGGTCAGCCCCACCGAGCTGACCATGACCATGGACAAGTCCTACAGCCATTTCTGGTTCTTGTACAACGAGCTGAGCCAGATCACCCCGATGCCGTCGGCCTGGGACCGGACCGCGTCCGGGCCGAGCCACTGCGAGACCACGGTCAGCGACTGTGCGGCGGTGTACAACTACCTGAACACTCAGTCCAAGGACCTGTCCACGTACGCGACCTCGCCGCTGTGGGGCGTGGTGGACGGCCCGTTCAAGCTGACCGCGTTCAACGCCGACGGCCACCTGACGATGGTGCCGAACAAGTCCTATTCGGGCCCGGTCAAGGCGAAGCTGGCCGAGTTCCAGGAGGTGCCGTTCACCACCGACGCGGCCGAGTATGACGTGCTGCGGTCGCCAAGCTCCAGCACCAAGATCGACGTCGGCTATATCCCGACCCAGGACCTTCCGGCCAAGCCGCTCAGCGCGTCGGTGGGCCGCAACCCGCTGCCGGGGTACTACCTGGCCCCGCAGGTCACCTGGGGGGTCAGTTACTACACGATGAACCAGCAGTCCACGATTTCCGACCACGCCGCGATCTTCAAGCAGCTGTACTTCCGGCAGGCGATGGCGTACCTGATGAACCAGAATGCGGTGCTCGCCGGGCCGCTGAAGGGGTACGGCGTGACCCAGAACGGGCCGATCGGCAGCTACCCGGCGACCTCGTGGCTGTCGGCCCAGGGCAAGAAGGGCGTTGCGTTCCCGTACAACCCGGCCAAGGCGAAGTCGCTGCTGGCCAGCCACGGCTGGAGCGTGGCGCCGCAGGGCACGACCACCTGCAGCAACCCGAGCCTGTGTGGCGCCGGGGTCACCAAGGGCAGCGCGCTGAACTTCACCTTCGCGTACGCGACCGGGAGCGCCTGGATCCAGCAGGAACTGCTGCAACTGCAGTCCAGCGCGGCGACCGTGGGGATCAAGCTGAACCTGAAGCCCGAGCCGTTCGACGATGTGGTCTCGACCGACGCGGGCAACTGTGTGGTGGCCAAGATCCCGTGCAACTGGGACATGGCGGACTGGGGGCTCGGCTGGTCGTTCGCCCCGGACTACTACCCCACCGGCGAGACGCTGTTCCTGTGCGGGGCCATCGCCAACTCGAGCGGGTACTGCGACAAGACCGACGACGCGATGATCGAGAAGACGCTGACCAGCACCAACCTGTCCTACATGTACTCCTGGCAGGACTACCTGGCCAAGCAGCTTCCGGTGCAGTGGCAGGTGAATGCCCCCTACCTGATCAGCGAGGTCACCAACAACCTCAAGGGCTTCCTTCCGCAGTCCTCGACGCTCACCCTCAACCCAGAGAACTGGTATTACGTGAAGTAGTAGAGACTGGTGGCCGTCCGCGGTCACGCATACTCTGGCGGGAGTGCCGGGTCTCCCCAAACCCGGCACTCCCGCACAGGCCACCCGGGGAAGGGGGCACGTTGGTTGTTTTCATGATCCGGCGGGTGCTGCAGGCGGTCGTGGTGCTGCTGCTGGTGACGGCGATCACGTACGCGCTGCTGCGGCTGATTCCCGGCAACGTAGCCGTGGCGGTGATGGGCCCGACCGCATACCGCAACCCGGCCGCGATCGCCCAGTTCGACCGGGTGTACGGGTTCAACCACCCCTGGTATTACCAGTACTGGCTGTGGCTGGATCACCTCGTGCACGGCAACCTCGGCTACTCCTGGAAGCTGAACCAGAGCGTCGCCTCGCTGCTCAGCAACCACCTGCCCAAGACCGTTTTCCTGGTCGGGGCGTCGATCATCCTGGCCTTGATCTTCGCGGTTCCGATCGGCGTGCTGCAGGCCGTCCGGCGGAACAGGATCGTCGATCACTTCTTCAACGGGTTCTCGACGATCTTCTACGCGATGCCGGCCTTCCTGCTCGGCATCCTGCTGATCCTGATCTTCGCGATCAAGTTCCCGATCTTCCCGCCCGAGGGACCGCAGGGTGAGGGAGTGGCGGTGCTGTTCACCAACTTCAACGCGCTGATCTTGCCGATCGCGTCGCTGACGCTGATCACGATCGCGCTGTTCAGCCGGTACATGCGGTCCTCGGTGCTGGACAACCTGACCGAGGATTACGTGCGGACGGCGAAGGCCAAGGGAGCCAGCGAGCGGCGGGTGCTGCTGCGGCACGTGCTGCGTAACTCGCTGATCCCGATCGCGACGCTGCTGGGCCTGCTGCTGCCGGCCGTGTTCGCCGGGGCGCTGATCACCGAGTCGGTGTTCAACTACCCCGGGATGGGCTACCTGTTCTTCCAGTCGGCGCTGAACCAGGACTACCCGGTGCTGCTGGGAATCACCGTCGTAGTGGCGGTGGCGACCGTTGTGGGGTCGCTGCTCGCCGACATCGCCTATGCGGTGCTCGACCCTCGGGTTAGGTACGTGAGCCAATGAGTCTCGCCGGTCTTCCACCAGAGCCAGTGCCCTCTCCCACGGCTGGTGCCGTCGGTCTGGTCACGACCGTGACGCCGGACACAGAGGCGGCAGTTGCCACGGGAATGCTGCCCGCGGGCAAGCCGCGCAGCACGTTCCGGCGCGGCCTCGAGGTGTTCCTTGAGAACAAGCTGGCCGTCACTGGCGTGGGCATCTTCCTGTTCTTCATCTTGTTCTGCTTTGTCGGGCCGCACCTCTACGTCACCAACCAGCTCACCGTTAACTTCGCCCAGGAGGAGCTGCCGCCGTCCGGCGCGCACCTGCTGGGCACCGACGCCAACGGGTTCGACGTGCTGGGCCGGCTGATGGTGGCCGGGCAGATCTCGCTGGAGGTCGGCATCGCCGCGGCCCTGCTGGCCACGGTGCTCGGAGTGCTGTGGGGCGCGATCGCCGGGTATATCGGCGGGTTCGTGGACGCGTTCATGATGCGGATCGTGGACGCGATGCTGTCGATCCCGACGCTGTTCCTGGCCCTGGTGGTGGTGTCGATGGTGACGCCGTCCAAGCCGGTGCTGATCCTGGTCATCGCGCTGACCTCGTGGCTGACCACCTCCCGGCTGGTCCGGGGCGAGGCGCTGTCGCTGCGCACCAGGGACTACGTGCAGGCGATGAAGGTGATGGGCGGGGGTAATACGCGGGCCGTGCTGCGGCACATCGCGCCGAACGCGGTGGGCACGATCATGGTGAACGCGACGTTCCAGGTCGCCGACGCGATCGCGCTGATTGTGGCGCTGTCGTATCTGGGCCTGGGGATCCGCCCGCCGCAGCAGGACTGGGGCGGCATGCTCTCCGATGGCGTCCAGTACGTGTACGACGGGTACTGGTGGCTGATCATCCCGGCCGGGTTCTGCATCGTGATCGTGATCGCCGCGGCCATCTTCATCGGCGAGGGCCTGCGCGACGCGGTCGAAGTCCGGCTGCAGCGCCGCTGACCGAGAGCATCCATCCAGGGCCTGATGAGCAACACACTCGCGAGGACACATGGCATCCCTGCTTGAAATTGAGGACCTGCACACCGAGATCCGGCTGCGCAGCGCGACCGTGCACGCTCTTGACGGCGTCAGCCTGAACGTGGAAGCAGGCGAGTGCCTCGGCATCGTGGGCGAGTCGGGTTCTGGGAAGACGATGACCGCGCTGTCGGTCATGCAGCTGCTGCCGCCGGGGGGTCACATCGTCGGCGGCAGCATCACGCTAGCCGGGCAGCAGATCTCCGCGCTCGACGACAGCGGGATGCAGCACGTGCGGGGCAACGAGGTCGGGATGATCTTCCAGGACCCGATGACCTCGCTGAACCCGACGATGACGGTCGGGGACCAGATCGCCGAGACGGTGCTGCTGCACCGCGGCGCGGACGCCAAGACCGCGCGGGCCCGCGCGATCGAGGTGCTCGGCCTGGTCGGGATGCCGCGGCCGGCCGAGCGGGTGGGCAACTACCCGCACCAGCTCTCCGGTGGTATGCGGCAGCGCGTGATGATCGCGATGGCGCTGGCCTGCGAGCCGAAGCTGCTGATCGCCGACGAGCCGACCACCGCCCTCGACGTGACGATCCAGAAGCAGATCCTGGAGCTGATCGACGACCTGCGGCATCGGCTGGGCATGGCGGTCATCCTGGTCACCCACGACCTGGGAGTGATTGCCGGGCGCGCGGACCGCGCCGCGGTTATGTACGCGGGCAAGGTGGTGGAGACCACCTCCACCAAGCGGCTGTTCGCCAACCCCCGCCATCCCTACACCGAGGCGCTGTTCGGAGCGCTGCCGGAGAAGGCCGCCGACGGGACCGAGCGCTTGTACAGCATCCCGGGCATGCCGCCGGACCTGACCGCCCCGCCACCCGGATGCCGGTTCGCCGCCCGTTGCCGGTACGTGCAGGACTCCTGCCGGACCACCGAGCCGGCACTGGAAGGCGACAGCTGGGAGCACCTGTTCCGGTGCTTCTTCCCGGTCGGCAAGGCCGGCGACGACACCGAGACCGCCAGCCTGGAGGTCAAGGAGGCCCAGCCGCGGCAGGAGCGCGTGGGCATTACCAACGGCGACGGGCAGGTTCTGCTGCGCACCGATGGGCTGGTGAAGAACTTCTCCGTCACCGCGGGAGCGGTGCTGCAGCGAAAGATCGGCGAGGTCAGCGCGGTCGCCGGGGTGAGCTTCACGATCCGCCCAGGCGAGACGTTCGGCATGGTCGGCGAGTCCGGGTGCGGCAAGACCACCATCGGCCGGCTGATCGCCGGCCTGGAGAAGGCGACCGACGGCTCGATCGTGGTCGACGGCGAAGACCTGACCAAGCTCAGCCGGCGTGAGCGGCGCCGGCGCAGCCCCAAGATCCAGCTGATGTTCCAGGACTCCTACGCCTCCATGGACCCGCGGATGCGGGTCGGCCCGATCCTGCGCGAGCCGCTGGCCATCCAGCGGATAGGGTCCCGCGAGGAACAGCGCCAGAAGATCGCCGCCATCCTGGACGAGGTCGGCCTGCCCCAGGCTGCGGTCGAGCGCTACCCGCACGAGTTCTCCGGCGGTCAGCGGCAGCGTCTCGGCCTGGCCCGGGCGCTGATTCTCAACCCCAAGCTCGTCGTGGCCGACGAGCCGGTCTCGGCGCTGGATGTCTCCATCCAGGCTCAGATCCTCAACCTCATGCTCGACCTGCAGCGCGACTTGGGTCTGACTTACCTGTTCATCTCTCACGACCTGTCGGTGGTGCGGTACCTGTCCCAGAACATCGGCGTGATGTACCTGGGCAAGATGGTCGAGGTCGGCCCCGCGGACGACGTGTACTACCACCCCGTGCACCCCTACACCCGAGGCCTGATCGATACCGTCCCGGTCGCCGACCCCGTCGCCGCCCAGTCCAGGGAGGACAAGGGAGTCAGCGGCGAGCTGCCCTCGGCCATCAACCCGCCGTCCGGCTGCCGGTTCCGCACCCGCTGCCCCCGCGCCCAGGAGATCTGCGCCGCCGAAGAACCGCCCCTGCGCCAGTTCGCCGCCAACGGTCACCTGGCCGCCTGCCACTTCCCGCTCCGCGAGCCGGAAGGCGCTACGACAGCCGCCGTCGCATCCTGAGCCGGGGGTCTGCGGCACGGGGTTCTGCGGCCGGGGTTTGCGACACCGGGGTTTGCGACACCGGGGTTTGCGACACCGGGGTTTGCGACACAGTGGGACCATGACCCTGACCGCAACCGACGTCGTGGCGCCGCTCGCCCGGTACGCGCGGCGATTTCACGCCATCGCGGGCTCACGTCATCACGTGGCCTCGCCGCTGGGAGCCTGGCTGGTGCTAGCCCTCTGCGCCCCGGCCAGTGACGGCCAAACCAGGGATTTACTGAACGCGACCCTCGGCTGTGACGTCCGTGACGCGGCGGAACTCGCCGCCGGACTGCTGGCCAGGCCGCACCCGCTGGTCGCGGCGGCGGCCGGTGTCTGGCATCGGGATGGCGCCCTGAGCGCGGCCCAGGAGCGCTGGATGGCCGGGCTGCCGGCCGACGTGCAGACCGGTCCGCTGACTACCCAGGCCGCGCTGAACGACTGGGCCCGGCGCCACACCTTCGGCCTGATCGAGCGGTTCCCTATCACCCTCGATTCGTCGATCTACCTGGTGATCGCCACCGCCCTGGCCACCCGGGTGTCCTGGGAGCAGCCGTTCGACCTGGCGCCGGCCAGCGCCCTCGGCCCGTCGAGCCCGTGGGCCACGGAGCTGAGCCGGGTACTGCAGACCCCGCACGACCCCGGCCACGAGCAGTTCGTGGCCGCAACCCAGGCCGCGGGCGACGTGGCGGTGCATGCCGCGTGGGCCCGGGACGGCCTGCTGGTCGCTTCGGTGGCGGCCGACCCAGGCGTCCCCGCGGGCGACGTGCTGGCCGCCGCCTACGATCTGGCCCCGCCCCTGGCCACCGGCGGGCGGGTGGCCAGGCGGTCGCTGTTCGACCTGCCGCTGGGCGAGGGCCCGCTGTGGTCGGTCAGTGAGACCAGCGCCCCGATCAAGTCCGGCGCCGCTCGCGAGGAGCGGTGCTCGGCCGTGCTGCCCGCCTGGACCGCGCGGAGCGAGTACGACCTGAGCGATCCCGTTCTCGGCTTCGGGGCCGCCGCGCAGGCCCTGGCGCCGGGTGACCCCTGGGTGGCCCGGCAGGCGGCGATGGCCTCCTACACCCGGGTCGGGTTCGAGGCCGCCGCGGTGACCGCGCTCGGGGTGGCATTGGCCATGCGGGTGCCCCGGCAGGGACTGGTGCGCACCGCGGAACTGCGGTTCGGGCACCCGTTCGCGGTCGTGGCGGTCACCGCCGACCGGCCCGGTCCTGGTTGGCTGGCCCGCCAGGACCCGAGTCCGTGGTCTGGGTTGCCGGTGTTTTCCGCGTGGGTCGCCCAGCCCGGGGACGCCGGGCCAGAGGACCCGCCCCGCCCAGCGTGACCGCGACGCCGAACGCCGCCGCGACCGACGCCGCGCCGACGCCGAAGGCCAGGTGGTACCCGGCCGTGAGGGCTGTCGCCGCCGGGTGCCCGCTGGCCAGCAGCAGGCCCGTCCGCCGGGTGGCCAGCGCGGCCAAGACCGCCACCCCGGCCGCCCCGCCGACCTGTTGCGTGGTGTTGGCCAGGCCGGACACCACGCCGGAGTCCTCCGCCGTCACCGCGGACATGACCAGCATCATCACCGCGGGCAGGGCCAGGCCCGCGCCGATGCCGAGCAGCAGCAGCACGGGCAGCAGGCCCGTGCCGAACCGTTCCTGGCCGTCGGCCCGGGTCAGCAGCGCGAGCCCCACGGCGAGCATCGGCAGGCTGGCCAGCACCACAGCCCGGGGACCGAAGCGGGTGTTCAGCCGCGGGGCCACCGCGACCGACACCGCCGCGATGGCCACGGTGATGGGCAGGAACGCCAGCCCGGTTTCGGCCGGGTCGTAGCCGAGGACCCGCCGCAGGTACAGCGGCAGGATGAACTGAAATCCGAGCATGCCCGCCACCATCAGGGCCTGGACGATGTTGCCCACGGTCACGTCGCGGGACCGGAACACGCGCAGCGGCAGCAACGGGCGCGCCGCGGCGGCCTGGCGCCAGCCGAACGCGGCCAGCAGCGCGGCCGCGGCCGCGGCCGTGCCGAGGGTGTGCCCGCTGAACCAGCCGTAGCTAGCCGTGCCGACCACCGTGGCCACGCCGAGCATCAGCCCGGCGGTGACCAGCACCGCGCCCAGGGCGTCGGCCCCGGCGCGCAGCCCGGTGCCACGGGCGTGGTCCGGTTCGATCACCCGTGCGGCCGCGACCGTGGCGACGATCCCGACCGGGACGTTCACGAAGAAGATCCAGTGCCAGTTGACGGCCTGGGTGATGAGGCCCCCCGCCAGCACGCCCACCGAGGCGCCGGCGGCGCCCGCGAAGCTGTACCCACCGATGGCCCGGGCCCGTAGCGGGGGCTCGGGGAACATCGTGACCACCATCCCGAGGACCACGGCCGTGGTCATGGCCCCGCCGATGCCCTGCGCGAACCGCGCCATGATCAGCATCTGCTGGCTGGCCGACAGGCCGCAGCACAGCGAGGCCGCGGTGAACACGGCCAGCCCGGTGACGAACACCCGCTTGCGGCCGACCAGATCGCCGAGCCGCCCGGCCAGCAGCAGCAGGCCGCCGAACGCGATCAGGTAGGCATTGACCACCCAGGCCAGGCCCGGCTGGGAGAAGCCGAGATCCTTTTGGATCGATGGCAGCGCCACGGTCACGATCGTGCCATCCAGGATCGTCATCAGCGTTCCGGCGCAGAGCACGATCAGCGCCACCCACCGCGAGTCCCTGGTCATGCCGTCTCCTCCCGATCCCGCCGCCCTGGCTGGTCCCGCCGCCACGGCCGGTCCTGCCGCCACGGCCGGTCCCGCCATCCCGTCCCGCCTCCCACGCATGTAAGTACCGTAACAGATAGTCTTGTTAGAGATCATCTATTATGGACTTACTTCGGTGCCCTCTCAGGGACCACGGATTCCGGTAAAGTGCGGCAAATGGATGAGTATGCCCGGGTGACCGGACCGGTCGCGGGGCAGCCGGGGATCATCATGGCGGCCTTCGACCTCGGCCAGGTCGGCTACACCCTGGAAGAGTTCTTCCTGGCGGGCACCGCCACCCGCTTCGAGGCCGCCGGACCGGCGGGCGCCGACGGCTACTGGGAGGTCGCGCCGTCGGGCCACGAGCCGTTCACCACCCGGCTGGTCGTGTGCCGGCCCGCTGACCCCGCCGCGTTCACCGGCACGGTGATCCTGGAATGGCTGAACGTCAGCGCCGGGTTCGACGCGCCCGCGCACTGGATGCTCACCCACCGGCATGTGGTGCGGTCCGGCTGGGCCTGGGTCGGGGTCTCCGCGCAGCGGGCGGGCATCGAGGGCGGCAACATCTTTGACGACGCCGAGGACGAGACCGGCCCGGCGCCGCGGCAGCGGATGATTACGCTGCCCGCGCTGAAGGAGAGCGACCCAGACCGTTACGGCGGCCTGCAGCACCCGGGCGACGCGTTCAGCTTCGACATCTTCGCGCACGCTGCCCGGGCGGTCCGCTCGGGCGGGATCCTGGGACCGCTCACGGTCGACTGCCTGCTCGGAGCGGGTGTGTCCCAGTCAGCGATCCACCTGGTCAGCTACGTCAACGCGGTGGCGCCGACGCTGCCGCCCGAGGCCGCCTGCGACGGCTACCTGGTCGGCTGCCGCACCGGCCGCGCGGCCCCACTGGAGGGGTGGGACGGCCGGATCCGCGCCGAGGGACCGGACGGCGTGCGGGTGCGCACGGACGTCGCGCCGGTGCTGACCGTGCAGACCGAGACCGACGTGACGGGCGCGCTGGCCGGGATCACCGCGCGCCAGCCCGGCAGCGACCGCTTCCGGTGGTGGGAGATCGCCGGCGCCGCGCACGCCGACACCTATGTGCTCGGTGCCGCGTTCAGCGATTCCGGCCTGCTGCCACCCGCCGAACTGGCCCGGCTGATGGCCCCGACCGCCGAGCCGATGGGGCTGCCGTGCCCGGCGCCCGTGAACTCCGGACCGCAGCACCACTACGTGGCCCAGGCTGCGATCGCGCACCTGGAGCGGTGGGCCCGGGGCGGCCCGCCACCGCCGCGGTCACCGCTGCTCGAGACCGACCCGGACGACCACATGCGGCTGGTCACCGATGAAGCCGGAGTCGCGCGGGGCGGCATCAGGACCGGCTGGGTGGACGTGCCGGTGGCCAGGCTGTCGGGGCTCGCGCCGGACCAGGCCCCGGGGATCGGGATCTTGTTCGGGGTCACGCAGGTGTTCGACCAAGCCGAACTCGCCCGCCGCTACCCCGGCGGCCGGGACGAGTACGCCGCCGCGTTCCGCGCGGCCACCTCCCGCGGCGTGGCCGGGGGTTTCCTGCTGGAGCAGGATGCCGACGAGATCGTCGCGCTGGCCATCGCCGCCTATCCCGCGTAGCGGGCAGTCCACGGAGGTACGCGCGCCGTTCCGGGTCGGCAGTGATCATGAGATGGTGGGCTGATGGCTTCACGAGCGACCGGCCCGGACCCAAGAACGCGGTAATTCGTCCTATCTGGAGGAGTTAGCCGGGGAGGGTCAGTCCGGCCGCTGACTTGAGGAGGCGAGCCGATGAGTGGCAGCCAGGCCGACCCGCCCGCCGCAGGTCGATCAGCGGCCCGCCAGTTCAGCGGGACGGCGGTCTCCCTGCACGCCCCGGGCGAGCTGCCGAACGCGTACACCAGGCGCTACGACTTCTGGGACTCCAGGTATGAGTGGCGGCGGATCTTTTCGGAACTGTTCGGCACCTTCCTTCTGGTACTGGTCGCCGCGGGCGGGGGCATGGTGAACGCCAGATTCGGCGGTCACGCCATTCCCACCGCGGCACTCGTGGTCGCGCCCGCCCTGATGGTGATGGCGATCATCCTGTTCATGGGCGCGGTCAGTGGTGCTCATCTCAATCCGGCGGTCAGCATTGCGTTCGCGCTCCGCGGCGACTTTCCGTGGCAGCGGGTCCCCGGCTACCTCATTTCCCAGTTCGCCGGGGCCGTGGCCGCCACGCTGCTGCTGTGGGCGCTGATTGGCAAGCACGGGTCCGCCGGACTGACCTTGCCCGGCCCGGGCGTCTCCACGGTTACCGCGCTGCTGTTCGAGGCGCTGCTGACCGTCGGTCTGGTCAGCACGATCCTCGGGACCGCGTCGGGTGCGCAGCAGGTAGGGCCGTTCGCTGCGATCGCGGTCGGCAGTTACATCGCGCTGGCCGGGCTGTGGGGGGCGCCGGTCAGCAGTGCCTCGATGAACCCGGCGCGCTCGCTTGGGCCTGCCCTGGTGCTCGGCGACTGGAAGTCGTGGTGGGCCTACCTGGTCGGACCGACGGCCGGGGGGGTCATCGCGGTTGGCGTCGCTTACATCCTTCGCGGTCCCGGCGGTGGGACGCACAGCGTCCAGGCCGCCCAGGGAACGCTGGGCGTGTTGTGGGTACCTGGGCGGGGCGACCAGCCGATGCCTGCCCAGGATCATCTGCACCAGGCGAGCGGCAGCCCTCAGGAGGGCGGCGCCGGCGAGGCGGGTAGGGGTGGCACCGGCGGGGAGCGCGGGAACGAGACCGACGGGTAGCCCTCCATCTAACCCCGCGCGGCCGCGCAGCCGATGCACGTCGCCGCGGCCGGGCGCGCAGCCAGCCGCTCGCCGCCGACCGGACGGCCGCACCGCTCGCAGGTGCCGTAGCTGCCATCGTCGAGCCGCTGTTCGGCCCGGGCGATCCCGGCCAGATGATCCCTGGCCTGGCGGATCAGGGCGGCCACATGCTGCCGGTCGAATGCGGTCGACGAACCTTCCGGGTCGTGTTCGTCATCGGCACCGGCCGCGGACGCCGCGGAAGAGACGATGCTCTCGAAGTCCCGCTGCAAGGCAGCGAGCCTCACCTCAGTGTCCTCACGTTCCGTAGCGAGTCGGCGCCGTGCTGACGCCTGCTCCGGTCCAGAGATCCCCGTCATCGTTCCATGACATCACTCGGC
>Ga0335075_10009931_pt1 | contig 14467 bp, 8 predicted proteins | sample Lox_Sample_24_FD_206723 | JGI IMG/M metagenome (GOLD analysis project Ga0335075, IMG submission 206723) | Soil microbial communities from Loxahatchee National Wildlife Refuge, Florida, United States - Lox_Sample_2.4 | ecosystem: Environmental > Terrestrial > Soil > Wetlands | place: USA: Florida...
TGGACGTCGGCGTTGTGGATGCGATCGAGGATGCGGATGCGCACGAAGTGATCGACCGGGTCGTTGAGGATGGCGTCCGGGTCGATCGCGGCGCCCTGTTGCGCCACCCACGTCGCGTAGACCGAGAGACTGAACGGTCCGTACCGTTCGTCTGCGGTGCCAGCGGCGAGCCCCAGTGCGGCCGACGAGGCCGCCGCCTTGCTGCGCGCGAGGATGGGCGCTACGAGCGGGTCGGGCACACCTGAACGCGACAGGTAGGTTCGCGCTTCCGTTTCCGAAAAGGCGAAGACGCGATGCAGGCTCATCCACGGACATGCCGGGAGTGATGGCGTCACGACCTCGCCGTCGGCATAGGTCCCCGCCAGCGGGCGGCGGCCACACAGCACCACGCGCAGCGACGGCAACCGGTCGTGCAGCTGCTCGAGGAGCGCGAACGTACGCTGCACGCTGTCGGGCAGGCGCCCGTCAGGACCGAGGCGCGCCAGCTCCTCGCACGTGTCGAGCATCAGCACCGTGCGCGCCGACCGCGACGACGCGACCGTATCGCAGGCGAGGGCGAACACCTCCAGCACGTCCTCGACGGCGCGCGGATCCGCTGGTCGATCGTCCTGCGCCTCGTGCAGCAGCGCGATCTTGCTGAACAGCAGCGCGAACGCCTCGGCGCCGCGGCCACTCTCGTCCTTCAGGCGCAGTTCCTCGGCCAGATGCGCGAACAGCAGACCGGGGCGACGGGCCGGAAAGTCGGGATTGATGTGATCGAAGTCGATGCGTGCGGTTACCGTCGGCGGCACATCGAAACCCGGTGGGAAGTGTTCCGATGTCCCTGACGTGAGGGCACGCATCAGCATCGTCTTGCCGACACCGCCACCGCCGAGGAAGTGCAACGCCCAGCGGTCGTCCGGCCCCGTCAGCAGGGCCCGCCACGCATCGAACTGAGCTGGCCTCGGCAGATAGGAGCGGAGGTAGGCGCGGTCGTTGCGCTGGCGATCGAAGAGCGCGAGACGGCGCACGGCCCGCTGGTGCAGCGTGGTCGCCTCGCCGGGCAGCACGTCTGCCACGCGCTGCATCGCCTCGATCCACAGCCACGCGTCTTCCTGGCGCGACTGCGACAGCGCCTCGTCGATGGCGCGCTCGAAGACGTCGCGCAGCGTCGGCGTGGCGGTCGGCTCGATCGCGGCGAGCGTCGCCCAGCGCCAGGTCGCCTGGGGCAATTGATGATCGAGGGGCTGTGCCACGATGCGTCGCGCGACATCGCGCATCAGTGCGACCAGCCGATCGCGCCCGTCTTCGGCCAGGACACGCGAGAGCCACGCGAGGCGGGCGTCGCGCGGCATCCAGAACAGCCGTTGCGCGGGCACGAACTTGCCCGCGTCGTCGATCGACAGCGAGCTCAGCGTCGACTCGACGAGCCCCTCGTCGCGCCACGCGTCGAGCACCGCCACCTCGGCGCCCTCGGACCAGCCGGGTAGCCCGCAACGGGCCGCGAGCGTTGGCGTCCAGGCCGGCGCGAGGCACAGCCAACGCGCCGTTTGCGGCAACGCCACGGTCGGCAGGCTGGCCAGCGACTCGAGTTCGAGGTCGGCTCGTGCGCGAGCCAGCAGCTCGGCGATCTTCGGGTCGGCGCTGGAGATTTCGGGCCTCATGCGCTCACTTCCCCAGGGCCGCGAGCACCTGCTCGTCGTCGGCCTCGATGATCACGCTGGCCATCTTGCAGGCCCGCAGGGCCACGCGCAGGCCGTCGGCGGTGCTCTTCAGCTGCGATGGGTAACCCATGGCTGTCGCGTCGTGGATGATGCCGAGCCAGTCGTCGAGCTTGGCCTGATCGAGATTCGGCGCCGGCACGAGCGGTGGCGTCCGCTGCAACAGCAGGTGCAGGTAGATGGACCGATCGGTTGCCGCTTCGCGCAGGGGGTGCAGCTCCTGGCGGATCGCCCAGTTCGACACGGCATCCAGCGCCTTGCGGACCTGCTCGTATGGCTCGGCGTAGTTGAGATCCTTGCGATACGTGAAGGCGACCGGAATCGGGTCCTGATCGGTGCCCAGTCCGCCGGCCCGCAAGAGGTCGGCGACGAAGCGGCCCGCCGCCCCCGCGTAGCGCTGGACCTCGTCGAGCAGCACCACGACCAACGGCCGCCGTGCCGGGTCGATGGCGCCGTGCATGTGCGTCGCCACGTCGTCGCGCACGCGCCACAGATCGCGCTGCAGGGCGGTGCGGAACGCGTCCGCCTGGCTGATGGCGAGGGCCCGCGCCACCGGCAGCGGCAGGGGCAGGGTGGAATCACGCAGGTGCAGGTGGAGATCGATCACCTCGGGATTCCAGTCGTGCGGCGCCAGGCCGTACTTCACGCGGATGTCGAGCGCGGCGGCGAGAATCTCGCGGGCGATGCCCGACAGGTCCGACGGACGTTCCGGCGACGCCTCGCGATGCACGCGCAGGCAGGGCACGTGCCCGCAGTGAATCGCCGCCACCGCCAGTTCCTCGAGTAGCCGCGAGCCGCCGACGCGCTTTTCCGGGTCGGTGTCGCTGATCGAGATCCCGAGCAGCCGACGCGACGGGCCGCGGATCTCACGCGTGATCTCGCGCCAGTCGTCGAAGTACGCGAGCCGGCCGCAGAAGGCGGGTGGGTCGTCCTGGCTGCGCAGCTGGTGCGCGACGATCGCCCGCCGCCGCGCGAGATCGAGCTCCGAGGCATCGACCTCGAGGGAGGCGCGGGACTCGACGAACACCACCGGTGTCGCCCAGTCGATCGTGTCGCGCGGATCGAACCCGTGCGTGAACGCACCACGACGACCCGCGGCGGCCGACCAGGTCGGGTCGCCGCGCAGGAGCGACTGATAGAACTGGCGCGTGAACAGCCGGCAGGCCAGGTCGGCGACGCGACCACCCATGCCGATCACCAGTGCCGGCCCGCCGTGCGCACCATCGCCGGCGACGAGTTCCGCGCCGAGCGGGACCGCGCCGGCCGCGACGGGCAGCACGCCGGACCCGTTTCCCAGGACTTCGGATGCGGACAACTGATCGACCGGATCTGTCGCGCCAGGCGCCGGTGGCGTCGCGCTGTAGCAGGCATTGAGAATCACGACGGGCGGAAACGAGACGTCGCCGGCCTGGTTGGTCGTCGCCAGCAGATTCAGCAACTGCGGCGCCGTGTAGTCCTGGAACGGCAAAGCGGCATCGGACGGCAGGAGACGCAGCGAGCCACGGCCTTCGGTGAAGCCGCCGTGGCAGATGAAGTGCACCACCGACGGCTGGAAGCCGGCGATTGCGGTCTGCAGCCGCTCCGCGTTGGCATCACGCAGGACACGACAGTCGAGCGTCAGGTCGAGCGCCTGCAGGCGACGCAGCAAGCCGAGATATTCGGCGCCGGCGCGAATCTCGGCGTCGCCGACCAGCGAGCCGATCACGAACAGCACTCGCGGCGCAAATCGGCGTGGCGCGAGGGAGCCACCCACGGCGATGATCTCGCGGCTCATGAGCACGAGCGGACCGGGACGCGCGGCGAGGAAGTGCTGACCGTCGTGCATCAGTTCCCAGGGCAGTCGCATCAGCGCCCAGTCGCCGGGCGCACAGGCGATGCGCAGGTCGATCGGCGCGCCGGCGGCGACGGTCGTGATCTCCGTCCAGGCCGCACTGCCCAGCACCAGCTCGAACAGGTAGCGACCGAAATGGCGCGGCATCCCGTCGGACGACTGCCCCGACGCCATGTTGGCGTACCAGGTCGCCAGCGTCGTCGCATCGAGCGCGTGCAACGCATCGGCATCTGCGGCGCCATCGGCCAGCGGCGACGCGCAGGCCGGAAACAGCAGCAGCGTCTCGTCGGGATCGGGCAAGGGCAGCGGCTCGAGACCCCGCGTCGATCCCGCCAGCACCGCCCCAGTCGCGTCGCGCACCTCCGACGTCCAGCCGCCACCGGGCCTGGCCTGCAACGCGATGGTGAATCGCACGGCGTTCATCCGAGAGGCTCCGCCGTAATCAGCAGCTGCGCCAGCGTGCCGCCTTCGCCTGAGGGCTTCGGCGCGCCAAGCGTCTGTGGCGTCGAGTGGGCCACGCCGGTGGTCGCCAGCGAGCGCGCGCCAGTCTCGCGCACGGCCGGCAGCCAGGCGTGCAGGTCGGCGGCGAGTGCGTCGCCATCGAATGTGGCGTCCGTCTCGGCGCGCCAGCGTCGCAGGACGCCTGCCGCCAGCACTTCGCGTGCCCACTCCCGTCGCGCCCGGCCTGCGACGGCCGCAGGACGACCAGGCAATCGCTTCACCCAGGCCCGCAGGTTCTGCGACGACCAGCGCCCCGGGTCGTGCGCGGTGCGGGCCCGCCACGTCTGCTTGTTCACGGGGGTCGCAAGCAGGGCATCGACGACACGCGTGCCGGCACGGAGACGCGTGACCTGTGTGGGATCGCCCTCGACCAGCGCCTGGCACCGGTCGACGATCGGCTGGGCCGCCGCGATCGACACGCCGAGCGTCTGGCAGGCATGCGCCATCACCAACAGCCGGACGGCCGGCGATGGATACGCGTCTCGTGGCGTCAGCATTGCCGCGTCGTCGCGAGCTTCCGCGCGGGCGAGCGCCCAGAGTGCCCAGCCGCCGAACGTCAGGATCGCGTAGGCATCGGCGAACGTCTCGACACTCCATCGCCGCCACTCGTCGGCGGAGGGCTCGTCGAGTGCAAGGTCGTCGACGATGGCGACGCGCGCCTGGTAACCGAGACACTGGTGGTCGATGACGTGTCCGACCTCGTGTCCGAGGTGGACCAGCCACCAGGGCGCCGTGACGCAGGAGGCGGGCAGCCGTACGATGGCGAAGGGCAACGCCTGAAGCCAGGTTCGGAGGAACGTCGCATCAACGTCGCGACGCAGGTCGCCGGGGACGAGTCCGTGCGGGAAGACCTCGGGGGTCAGCTGCGGCTCGACGTACGGGAGCGGTGGCGGACCGCTGCTGGCGACCATGCCGAGCGCCGGGGTCGCGAAGGCCGCACGATGGCAGCTCCAGACCACCTCGTCGGCGGCGCCCAGCGTCGGCGCCAGACCGGCGTCGTCGCGCTGGTCGAAGCGGTCGCGAAAGAACTGCCACACGCGACGCAGCCACACCAGCCGACGGTCGTGCGTGCGGCAATGCTCCGCCAGCCGCGGGTCGGCGGTGGTGAGCGCCGCGATCGGCGCGTGCAGTTCGTCCAGCGCCCCGTCGATCAAGGTCACGCAGCCCTCCAGCTGCGACCGGTGCTGGCCATCGGGATCCCCGGCGGCCCGATGAACGCGCCACGCGGTGAGTTCGCGCTTCAACCGTCGCCATTCGGCGTCGGTTTCCCAGATGCCGGGCACGACGGCCTCAGCCGATACGGGCGAGCAAGGCACGCGACCCTTCGCGCGGAAGTCGGTCCGGTGTGGCGGTCGCACCGCGCGGCATCGCGCGCGGGACGAGCACGCGGCCACGCTTCTTGGGACCCTCGCCCTTGAGCACCCGCGCCCGCACCTCAGGATTGGTGGCAACGTGGAACAGCAGCTCGTCGCCGACCTCCGCAAGGACGGCGGGGAGCTCGGCGTCCGTCGTTTTGAGCAGTCGGACCAGGCCGCGCCGGACCCGTGCCGGCTCGACGTCGGGGTAGTACGGCAGGAAGCGATCGACGTCGTTCTCGGGTCGCGGCACGGCCGCCGCGCGTACGCGCAGTCCGGTTGCCGGTGGGGTCGCCGGCAGCGGCGCCTTGAGCAGCTTCTCGACGTTCAGGATGCCGGCGCCGTGCTTGTCGCTGCGCCAGCCGGGCGGCGTGTCGACGCCGTTCTTCATCAGCACTTCCTTGAACACCGCGGCGATCTGCCCGGCTCCGTAGCGGGCGACGAGCGCGTCGTGCCCATGGAATGCCAGCCACAGCGCACATGCGCCGGCGGTCGTCGCCACGGCGTACGACGTGCCGGAGCCCACCGCCACGACGTCGTCTCCCGGGTCGGCCGTCGCACCGGGACGGGCGACCCACACGCTTTCGCCCGGGGCCGTCACGTCCACCGTGTCACCACTCGCCGACTTGTCCCAGATGCCGCGCTGGCAGTTGCAGGCGGCGCAGGCGATCACGTGGTCGAGACGAGCGGGATAGACGACCCAGGGCCAGACGTTGCCGGCCGCCGCGAGGACGACGACACCGCGACCGACGGCGTACTCGACGGCGCGCTCGAGCGCACCCGACGGCGTGACACCGCCGAGGCTCATCGAGATCACGTGGCAGCCCTTCTCGGTCGCGTAACGAATGGCTTCCGCGAGACGATCGAACCCGAGCAGCACCACCCTCGGGGTGACGCGGAGCGGAATCAGTGTGGCTGCCGGGGCGACTCCGGAGACGAACGGCGTGCCAGGCCCGCCGGTGCTGCTCATGATCACGCTCGACGTCGTCGTGCCATGGCCCGGATTGCCGCGCTCCAGCCGGTCGATCGCATCGGGCTGGCGAAGCACGAAGTCGTAGCTGTCGGCGACGTTGATGCGCGGGGGCGCATCGAAGATCTCGGCGTGGCGGGTATAGCCGGTGTCGGGATGCCCGACCACGATCCCCTCGCCCTTGACGCGCCCGGCCGGCGTTGGCGGTGTGAGCGCCCACGCTTCCTTGACCCGGCACAGGTCGAGACTCCACTCCGGGTTGGTCGCGGCGCACGGCAACGGCGCGTCGGCCTTGAAGTCGCGCGCCACGATCGCCGGCCGGTCTTCGACGACACCCGGTGGCGGTTCGAGCCCGGGCTGGTCGATCGCCGGTTCGGCGTCGGCGACGTCGCGATGCGCCTTCAGCGATCGCGCCAGCGTCCACGCCCGGCCCACCTGGATGAACTTGCCGTCGGCGGGCGTCACACGGAAGTCGCGGGCACCCGGCCCCAGCGGCTGCACGGTGTAGCCCTCCCCGATCGACTCGCGGACGGCTACCTCAGCTATTGCGGTTGCACGCGCGTCGTCCCGTTCTGAAGGGGCCGCGTACACGACGAGGGCGCGACACGTGCCCACGTACGACGGCGCGACGGTCATCGCGGGCGCGCTGCGTGGCGTGCGGGGGCGACGGGTGGCTTTGGCAGACGAACGCTTGGCCATGGTGTGGCTCCGGCGCACGCAGACGAGCGGCGCGGCTGTGACGGGTCAATGCCTCAAACGCTGCGCGAGGGGGCGACGAACAGGGCGTTGTGCGATTCACGCGGGTCGGCCGTTGATGTCGGTACAACCCCTTCGCGTGTTCTCGCAGGTCCAGGAGGACTCCATGCTTCGCCACCGCACCTTTTCCGCGGCGTTGACGACGATCGTGCTCGTGTGGGCAGGCCTGGTGGGCCTCTCGGCGATGCGCACCGCGCAGGATCCGCGGCCCGACGCTGCACGACCTGCTTACGGATCGGAAGACGACTTCGGCTACGGCTCGCGCCTCTCCCAGCTCGAGCGTAAAGGCCGCGACACCTGGTATTTCTGGACAGGCGGTAACGAGAAGTTCTGGGTCCGAATGGCTGAGATCACGGACGGCAATGTCGACCTGCTCAACTACGTCGACTCCCGTCGTCACGGCCATCGCTTCCGCGAACTCGGCGCCGTCACCCAGCCCGGCTGTATGGGAGCGACGTCACCTGATCAATACGGACTCTGGATGGACGCGTGCCCCGACGACGGGATGCCGGCGGAATTCGGCAAGCCGGCCGGCATCGTCGGCCTGCGTCGTTTCCCGAATCCGAAGTTCGACCCGGCGACCTGGGACGCCGAGAAGTACCGCACCCACCCGAAAGGGATACAGCCGCCTTACGTCATCGGGATGGCGTGCGGCTTCTGCCACGTCGGCTTCAACCCGCTCAACCCGCCGGTCGACCCGGAGCGCCCGAAGTGGAGCGAGCTGGCTGGCGCGATCGGCAACCAGTACTGGGAAGAGGGGCGCCTCTTCAATCTGAAGATGACGCCGAAGGACTTCCGGTGGCACCTGGGCAACCGGCAGCCGCCGGGGACCTCGGACACCTCGCGCTTCGCCACCGATCACGTCCACAACCCGAGCAACATCAACGCGGTGTTCCTGCTCGGCAAGCGGCCGACGACAATGGAGAAGATGCCCGACGGGAGCGAGCGCGCCGTGCATCACATCCTCAAGGACGGCGCCGACTCGGTCGGCGTGGCCGGCGCCTCGCTGCGGGTGTACGTGAACATCGGCATGTGCTCCGGCATCTGGCTGACGCGCATCGACCCGGTGGCCGGCCTGACGCCGCAGAAGCCCTTCCGGATGGCGGAAGCGCGCGAGAAGTGCGCCGACTGGCGCAACACGGAAGCGCGGATGGAGGCGGCCGAGGCGTTCCTGACCACGATCAAGCCGATGCACCTCGCGGACGCGCCGGGCGGCGCGCGCTACCTGAGTGAGCCGGCCGAGCAGGTCGCACTGGGTGGCCAGGTGTTTGCGCGTGAATGCGCGCAGTGCCATTCGAGCAAGCAGCCGCCGACCCCGATGTCGGACCCGAAGGCCAGGATCGCGTGGTTCGAGCAGGCGGTCACGCAGCCCGACTTCCTGACCGACAACTTCCTGTCCGACGATGCGCGTTACTCGGTGCGCGAGCTGGGCACCAATGTCGCGCGGGCGATGGGGACCAACGCGCAGCAGGGCCAGGTGTGGGAGGAGTTCTCATCGACGACCTACAAGCAACTGAAGCCGGTGGGCAAGATCGAGGGCCTGTACAACCCGCGCAAGCCCGACGATCCGCTCGACGTCGAGATCAAGGCGGGCGGCTACTACCGCACGCCGTCACTGGTGTCGATGTGGGCGACCGCGCCGTACCTGCACAACAACGCGCTGGGCACGTTCGTGAAAGATCCGTCCGTCGCCGGCCGCATGGCGTCGTTCACCGACTCGGTCGAGAAGCTGCTGTGGCCCGAGAAGCGGCTCGGCGTGCAGTCGATCATCGTGACCAGCGTGCCAAGTGAACTCAAGGTCACTGGTCGCGACCGGCCGGTGCAGATTCCCGCCGGCACGCCCGTCGACCTGATTGCGCGCGTCGACCCGACGCGACTGCCGCAGATCGTCCGCAACCGGCTGGTCCTCAATCTCCTCTCCGACAATTCGTTGTTCCGCGGCTTCCTGCGCAACAACGTGGTGCCCGACTTCGTCCTCGATCGCGGCCATACGTTCGGCAGTGGTCTGAGCGACGAGCACAAGCGCGCGTTGATTGCGTATCTGAAGCGGATGTAGCCATGGCCGACGAGATCTTCGAACCGATCGTCTTTCGCAACCTGACCGTCAAGAACCGGATCTTCCGGTCGAACGTCTCAGGACGTTTCGACAACTACGACGGATCGGGCAACCAGGCGCGGATCAACTGGGAGACCAAGTTCGCGGCCGGCGGCGTCGGCGCGATCATCTCGTCGTTCGTACCGGTGACGATTCGCGGTCGCATCGTTCCCAACTACGCGACGATCGATCGCGACGAGCGGATTCCGTTCTGGCGGGCGCTCGGCGAGGCGGTGCATGCGCACGACTGCCGCTTCATCATGCAGCTGTCGCACGCCGGCCGGCAGCGTGACATCCCGGGGATCGAGTTTGCCGAGGCGCTGAGTTCCACCGACCGCGACGAGCCGCTGCACGGCTTTCCCGCCAAGGCGATGACGCAGGCGGACATCGATGCCACGGTCGCCTCGTTCGCGGCCGGCGCCCGACGGGCGCGACTCGCCAAGCTCGACGGCGTCGAGCTGCACGCGGCCAACGGCTACCTCTTCACGCAGTTCCTCAGCTCGGGCATCAACGACCGGACCGACGGCTACGGCGGGCCGCTACGGCAGCGGGCCCGCTTCCTCCTCGAGGTCGTCGCCGCCATCCGCGCCGAGGTCGGTAGCGATTTCCACCTCCAGGTGAAGATCAGCGCCGAGGATCACAACGACGCGCTGGACGATGACGAGAAGCCGGGCAACGTGCTGGCCGACACCGTGCAGGTGTGCCAGTGGCTCGACGAGGCCGGGGTCGACGCCATCCACGTCTCGAGCGGCAGCTTCTTTCCGCATCCGCGCAATCCGCCAGGCGACTTCCCCGTCGACGAGCTCGTCAAGACCTACGACCAGCTGTTGTCGAGCGGCAGCCTGGCGCTACGCAACTACCTGTTGTTCCGGTTCGAGCCGACACAGCGGCTCTTCGAGCGGCGATGGCAGGAGGCGCGCGGCGATCGGATCGAGGGCGTCAACCTGCCGGCAGCCAGGGCCATCAAGGCGGTCGTCAACGTGCCGGTCCTGTGCACCGGGGGCTTCCAGACAGCCGAGATCATCCGGGAGGCGATCCGTCAGCAGTTCTGCGACGCGGTGACCATCGCGCGCCCGCTGATCGCCAACAACGACCTGGTGAAGCAGTTCGCCAATGGTTTCGGCCGCCCGGCCAATCCGTGCACGTACTGCAACCGGTGCCTCGTCAACGCCGTGGAAAATCCGCTCGGCTGCTACGACGTGTCCAGGTACCCGTCGCACGAGGCGATGATCGAGCAGATCATGTCGGTGTTCACGCCGGCCCCGTTCCGCTGATCCGCCATGGCCACCAGCCCCGCGGTCCGTCGCACCTGGCTGCCCTTCCTGCTGCTCGTCGTGGTCGGCAGCGTGTGCCTGCGCGCAGCCGGGCCTGACCGTACTGACGCCGCCTCGTTCCAGGACATCGGCGACCACTTCAAGTACGGCTCGATCGGCGCCGAGGAGGGGTCAGGTATCCCTTACTGGATCTGGCGCGTGATGCCCGAGGTGTGCGCCGAGTACTTGCCAAAGCGGCCAGGCGTGGGCTACGAGCGCCTCGGGTTCATCCAGGACGGCGCGCCGCACGGGCGGCCGATCGGCACGTCGTTCCGGCCGGGCAACGGCGATCGCGTCGGCCTCAACTGCGCCACCTGTCACGTCGGTACCCTGCGGGAACAGGCCGATTCACCTAGACGCGTCGTCGTCGGCATGCCCGCCAATCAAATGGACCTGCAAGGGTACGCGCGTTTCCTGACGGCGTGTGCCAAGAGCCCCGCATTCGAGACCGGCCGGATGATCGCGGCCATTCGCAAGGCCAACCCGGAGTTCGGGTTCTTCCAGCGGCTGGCCTACCGGCTGTTCGTGGTGCGCGCCGCGCGCAACGGCATCCTCGACCGCGCCAAGGAGAACGCGTGGTTCGACACCCGGCCGCCGTTCGGGCCAGGTCGTGTCGATACCTTCAACCCGTACAAAGTGCTGCTCGGCCTGCCGATCGACGCCGTCGTCGGCACCGTCGATCTGCCGTCGCTGTGGAATCAGCGGCCGCGGCGCGGGCTGTGGCTGCACTGGGACGGCAACAACGATCTGGTCGACGAACGCAACAAGAGTGCCGCGATCGGCGCCGGCGCGACCCCGAAATCGCTGGACTTGCCGTCGATGCAGCGGATCGCGGATTGGGCGCTCGACTTCCCGGCCCCGAAGTATCCGGAGGCGCGCATCGACCGGGCCCGGGCGGCGGAAGGCGCGACAGTGTTCGCCTCGGCCTGCGCCTCGTGCCACGCGCTCGATGGCCCGAAGGTCGGGCAGGTGACGCCGATCGCCGAGGTCGGCACCGACCGCGAACGCCTCGACTCGTTCACGCCCGCCCTGGCTGCGCAGATGAACACGATCGGCCGCGGCCGGCGCTGGGCCTTCTCGCATTTCCGCAAGACCGACGGCTACGCCAACGCACCGCTCGACGGCATATGGCTGCGCGCGCCGTACCTGCACAACGGCTCGGTACCCGACCTGCGCGCGCTGCTGTTCCCGGAGGAGCGCCCCGTCGCCTTCCATCGTGCCTACGACGTGTACGACTGGGACCGCGTCGGTTTCGTCAGTCACGGGGCAGATGCCGAACGCGACGGTGTGAAGTTCGACACCACATTGCGCGGCAACGGTAACGGTGGTCACCTCTACGGCGCGGACCTGCCAGCGGCGACGAAGCTCGCGCTGCTCGAGTACCTCAAGACGTTGTGACGGCAGTCGGTAGTCGGCAGTCGGCCAGTCGGCAGCTTCTGGCCGGCATGGCTTAGCACCTTGCCGTGAGCCAGGCACGTACCCCGAACCCGGAACCCCGTACCCGGTTCCCGGTTCCCGGTTCCCGTCGGTGGGTGTAGCCTTCCGCCCATGCGTCGCATCATTCTCCTGTTCGTGGGCGCGCTCATCGCGATCCTGCTGCTCACCACCATGCGGCCTGGGGCGCAGGCTCCTGCTGCCGCCAAGCCGTCGCTGGCCGAGCGTCTCGGCTACAAGCCCACCGACATCGTGCTGATCGTCAACGCCGACGATGTGGGGAACAGCCACGCGGCGAACGCGGCGGTGCGGCACGGCATGGAGAAGGGGCTGATCACGAGCGGCACGATCATGGTGCCGGCGCCGTGGTTCGAGGAGATCGCGGCCTACGCGCGCGCGACGCCGACGGCCGACTTCGGGTTGCACCTCACGCACACGTCCGAGTGGAAGGGCTACAAGTGGGGACCAGTCGCGAGTCGCGACAGCGTTGCCGGCCTGGTCACGCCGCTGGGGTACCTCTGGCCCGACATCGAATCGGTTTACAAGAACGCAACGCCGGAGCAGGCGCTCACCGAGGCGCGTGCGCAGGTCGCCAAGGCGAAGGCGTCGGGCATCGACATCACGCATCTCGACTCGCACATGGGCGCGCTGCAGTACGACATGCGCTACCACGCGGTCTACCGCGCACTGGCCAAGGAGTTCGACATGCCCATCCGCATGGGCAACCAGGACCTGCTGGCGAAGCTCGGTGGCGGGCACCTGCGCGGCGAGCTCGATGCCGACGGCACCATCTATCCCGACTACCTGATTCACGACCAGCGCCGGAAGGGCGAGGCAGTCGACGTGTACTGGAAGCGCATCATCGGCGAGCTGAAGCCCGGCGTCACCGAGCTGTACATCCACCCCGCGGTTGCCGGCGACGAGTCGCAGCACATCACCAACAGCTGGAAGGAACGCGACACCGAGTACCACCTGTTCACCGACGATGCGAGCGTGAAGCAGCTGATGGACCAGCGCGGCATCAAGCGCATCGGCTGGCGGCCGTTGCGTGACCTGCAGCGGAAGGGACGCTAGACGCAACCGGCAATCGGGGACCGGGAACCGGGAACCGGAGGCCGAACACAGTCCGGAACCGCGCGCACAGGCAGGGCCCGTTGTCCCAGCGCGGCCCATTCCATTGCCGGCGGCTGCCTTGCTCGGCTCGATTGCCGCGAGCCACTGACTCTCAATCTTCACCGCTTTCCGCCGCGCCTCCGTCCGACAAGTCGGACGGCTACGCCTACGTGGGACTAGGTGTCCGTCGGCACTAGGCTTCGAACAGCCTGTTGGGCGCCGCGCTGCGGCTTCGACATTCCCGCATTCCGCACTCCCGCGTTGCTGCGCAGGAAGTTCCGTGATGAACCACGGAACTTCCGACTCTCCTATTGCGTCCCCATACAAGCGCGCCTAGTATGGGTTCGCCATAGGAGACCGCATGGGCAGCAAGGCAGACGTCTGGCAGGGCACCCTCGCCCTGATGATTCTCCGTACCCTCGACACGCTCGGGCCGCAGCACGGGTACGGGATCGCGCGACGCATCGAGCAGATCAGCGGCGATCAGCTCGCGGTCAACTACGGCACGCTGCATCCCCAGCTGCTGCGTCTCGAACAGGAAGGCGCCATCGCCTCCGAGTGGGGGCAGTCCGACAACGGGCGACGGGCGAAGTTCTATTCACTGACGCGGACCGGCCGGGCCCAGATGGCGCGTGCCTCGCGCGAGTGGGCGCAGACGACGGCGATCATGGCGCGCTTCCTGGCCGAAGGCGGTGAGGCATGACGGCGCTGCGAGTACTCGCACGCCGCGTCGCCGGCATGTTCGGCAGCGATCGACACGACGCCGATCTGCGCGAAGAACTCGACTCGCTCGCCGCGCTGCAGATGGACGACCAGTTGGCGTCCGGCATGCCGGCTGAGGAGGCGCGGCGCCAGACGCTTGCCCGCCGGGGCAGCGTCACGGCCGTGCAGGAAGCGGTGCGCGAACGACGCGGCGTCGCGTGGCTCGAATCGTCGTGGCGCGACCTGAAGCTCGGGGTGCGGCAACTCTGGCGCAGTCCGCTCTTCTCGCTCACGGCCATCCTGTCACTGGCACTCGGCATCGGCGCCAATGCCGCGATCTTCTCGATCGTCGACCACCTGCTGCTCCGTGCCCTGCCCGTTCGACACGCCGATCGCCTGCTCCTGGTCGACCACGGCAGCTGGACCTACCCGATCTGGGAACAGGTGCGTCTCCGCGCGGCGCAGTTCGACGGCGCGGCGGCCTGGGCCAACGAGGAACTGACGGTCCACGTCGGCAAGGACGGCCGACGGGAGCAGGGCATGTTCGTCAGCGGCGGCTTCTTCGACGTCCTCGGCGTGGCGCCCGTGCTCGGCCGGGCGATCGAGGGGCCCGATGACCAGCGCGGCGGCGGCGCCCATGGTCCGGTCGCGGTCATCAGTCACGCGTACTGGCAGCGCGCCTTCGGTGGCGATGCCA
>Ga0335075_10009932_pt1 | contig 14466 bp, 8 predicted proteins | sample Lox_Sample_24_FD_206723 | JGI IMG/M metagenome (GOLD analysis project Ga0335075, IMG submission 206723) | Soil microbial communities from Loxahatchee National Wildlife Refuge, Florida, United States - Lox_Sample_2.4 | ecosystem: Environmental > Terrestrial > Soil > Wetlands | place: USA: Florida...
CCCCGTAGCTCAGGTGGATAGAGCAGCAGTTTCCTAAACTGCGTGTCGGAAGTTCGAGTCTTCCCGGGGTCACCATTCCCTACGATTCGCTGAAATCGATCATCTTTGGCGCCCTGCGGAAGAAATTCGTGGTGGCGGCCAGATAACCGGCGCCGATGAGGAACCAGATCCCGCCGACGATCTTTGCGAGAATATTCAGGTTCCACCAGATCGACGCGCAGAACACAAATCCGATGAGCGGCAGGATCAGATCCCGCAGCAGTTTCCTTTCGCCGCTCCGCCGCAGCAGACTAAAGTGCCAGAACGTCGACAGATTCACGCCCATGAAGGCAAGAAAGGCGCCGAAGTTCAGCAGCTCGCCGGCGTGCTCGTACGCGCTGCCGACGTAGTTGAGCGCCACAGCGCCAATCCAGGCGACCGCGCCGATCAGCAGAATGTTCCAGCTCGGCGTGTTCGTCTTCGGGCTGAGGTGCGCGAAGATGCGTCGCGGGAGAACGCCGTCGCGGCCCATCCCGAAGAGCAGGCGCGCCGCTCCCAGGCCGCCGGTGAGAGCGCTGCCCAGCGCGGCCAGCATTAGAACCACGCCCATCGACTCAAAGAGGACCGGGCCACCCACACGGCGGCACACATCCATGAATGCGGTTTCGAGATTCGGGAAGGTGTGCCAGTTGGGCCAGATGCGCTGGCCCAGATAGATTTCTGCGCCCCCCAGGATTCCCGTGAAGACGCAGACCAGAACGGTGGCCAGCAGCACGTTGCGCCGGGGATTGTGCACGTCTTCAGAGAGGGTGGTGATGCCGTCGAAGCCGATGTACGTGAGGGCCGCGAACGACGTCGCTCCCCAGATACGCCGCATGTCGAACGTCTTCGGGTCGTAGAAGGGCGCGATGGAGAACAGCGCCCCCCAGTGGCCGTGATCGAAAAGGTAGTGGACGCCCAGCACAAAGAAGGCCGCAATCACCACGCACATCGCAGCGAGCAGCAGCTTGTTGGCGCGCGCCGAGGAGCGGATGCCGATGAGGTTGAGCGCGGTAACAAAAGCCGTAACCACCAGCGCCGTGACGGGGAACGGAACGGCGGTGATATAGCGGCTGTTCAGTGCGACAGAAATCCAGACAACATTAATGAGCGGCTGCAAAATGTAGTCGAGCAGCATGGCCCACCCGATCAGGAAGCCGAGATGCGGGTTGATCGTCCTCCCCACGTAGGTGTACGCCGAACCTGCCGCCGGATACACAGCGGCCATGCGCCCGTAGCTGACCGCGGTGATCACCATGGCGAACATGGCCACCACGATTGTGGTGACGGTGTGCCCGTTCGACAGCTTCTGGGCCACGCCAAACAGCGGGATCCCCGCTGTCGGCTGGATCAGCACCATCCCATAGAAGATCAGGTCCCACAGACCGAGGACTTTTCTCAGTCGAAGTTCGGAGCCCGGCTGGGTCGTTTCTGCCATATCGTGCTTTCCTGGGTCTGCTCCCCCGCAGTTACTGCGAACTCGAGCCGCCCGCCGCTGCCGTGGGCGTCAGGGTTTCTGCCGCCACGTTCCAGCCGTCCACGTGGATGACGGAAGACTCCGGCGCGTCCTGCGGCAATACCGCGGTCAGGGTCCTCGATTCGCCGGGATCCAACTCGATCCAGTTGTCCGACCAGAATACCGGCGCCACCAGGCCATCCGACGGGGTGCGCACGGCGGCGCTGATCTGGAAAGCCAGGTGCGGCGAGGTGTTGTCGAGATGCAGCTGGATTTCCCGCCCGCGCGGGCTCCTGACGATCTCGGCGTGCGCCGTCACTGTCGCCGGCGGCAGATGCGTGAGCGCCGTCATGTCCGGGTAATACATCGCCGGCGTGTACGTATACTGCGTCGCATCCCAGTCGAACGTCGTGGGCGTGTAGGGTACCCAGTAGAAATTCCGGCTAACGATGTGGCCGGCGGAATCCGTGAGCGTCAAATCGATGAAGAAGATCCTCTCCATGCCGTTGAACAGCGCTTCCGGCAGAGTGATCACCTGCTGCGAGCTGTCCGCCGGCGCGTTCACAACCGCCTTCGCGCTGTACAACTCGTTCCAGCCGATGCCGCGAACGTCCACGCTGGCCTGCAGGCCGTCCGCCCGCCTGTAGCTGCTGTTCACCACCGCGATCGTCTGGTCGTCGTACGAATACTGGATGTGCAGCAGCTCGCACGCCTTCTTCACGCCGAAGTAGCCCGGGTCCGCTTCGAGATTGTAATCGTAAAGGTGCCAAATCATCGAAGGCCAGGCGTTGTTCAGCATCCACTGAATGACGCCCGTGGAGTAATACTTGTTGCGCGAGTAGGCCTCGAACATGGCGCGCTCCGACGCGTACTCCATTGTGCCCGCCATGCGGTCGAACTCCGCCGCGGAGTTCGGTTTCGCATAGATGGCGTCCATCGCCGACAGCAGGTCGTTCAGATTCTTAAAATCGCCGCTCCCCATGTGGTAGCTCCAGTCCTCCGAGGGCGGCCACGCGTCGGGATCGGGCAGGAACTTAGCGCGGCTGGCACGCGACGGAATATCCGGTCCCGGGCTGGTTTCGGTGTTGTAGCCGTAGGCCCCGCCGAAGCGCTTGTCGACATACCAATAGCTCGGCTCGACGTAGTTATAAGGACCCGTCATCTTCACGCCGCCCCGGCCAGTAACCGTGGTAATTTCATTCCCGGCCGACGAAAGCGTCGGATTGGGCCAATGCGTCTCCGCCTCCACATTTAGATACGCGCTCTCCACATTCGCCGGCGGCGCATTGTCGCTGCCATTCAGCCATACCAGCAGGCTTGGGAAATGACGCAGCCGCAGCATCTGCGAGCGGAGCGACGCCGTCGCGATGCGCAGGTCTTGCGGCGTCCAGCTCGCCCATCGTTCCCAGTGATCGCAACAGCACCAGCCGGCCATCACCAGAATCCCGTTCCTGTCGGCCTGGCGGAAGAAATCGTCGGTATCGAGTTTCCCTTCCAGCCGAATTGCGTTCAGGCCGATATCGCGCACCAGCTGGAACTGCTCGCGCAGGCGCTCGGGGTTTGTGCGCAGCATCATGTCCTGCGACCAGCCCCCGCCGCGGATGAGGATCGGCTTGCCATTGACGCGGAAGAGCCGGCTGCCCGTGCCGGTGATCTGCGACGTGATCTCGCGAATCCCGAACTCGACCGACTTCTGATCGCTGATCTGCCCCTGCACCTGGACTTTCATCGCGAGATGCTCAAGATGCGGATCGCCCATCTGCCATGGCCACCAGATCTGCGGATCGTGAATGCGCAGCTGCGGGAACTGCTGCGGCGTGAAAACCACGCTGCGTTGCTCGTGCGGCGCCAGCGAGATGGTCTGCTGGAATTCCGCGCCCGAGGCGGAGCCGGAAACAACTGCCTGCACAGGTTGATCCGTCGCATTCTCCACTTCCGCATAAACGGTCAGCTCGGCAATGCTCAGATCGTCGCCAGGAAAATGCGTGGTGACCATGGGCGACCGCAGCGCCACCGGTCCGGTGCTGACCAGGTCGACCGCACCCCACAGACCCATGTCCTTGTCCGGCGGCGCGGGACTCCAGTCCACCCAGTTGATGCCCAGGTCCATCGGCGTGGGAGCAAACGTCTCCACCGCCAGCACGTTTGTGCGGCCGGGCCTGAACGCATTGGTTACGTCGAGATTGTAGATGCGGTAAGCGCCGGCGATCTGCGAGGAATCCGCAATCTTGTGCCCGTTCAGCCAAATGTCGGCACGATAGTTAATGCCGCCGAAGTGCAGCCAGTAGCGGCCACCCGTCTCACCCGCCGCGGGCACGGCGAACTCGTCGCGATACCACCACCCGCAGTGGTAGGGGCTGTCGGCCGGCATCGGCAGGTTCTCGAAATTCGCGCCGATCGGATACGTCGTGCCGGGAATCTTGCGGAGGTTGTCGCCGAAATAGGGATCGGGATAGATGCCCGCGGCCACCTGAGCCGCCAGCACCGTTGTCGGCACGGTCGCGCCGATCCAACCCTGGGTGGAAAAGCCGGGTGCGGAAATGGCATCGCCGGCCGCGCTCAGCTTGCATGCCGATTGCAGCTTCCAGCCGTCGTGCAGGGGGGTTACGCTGGCCCCGTGCAACGAGGGCGCAGCGAGCGCAGTGACGACAAGACACAAGCCGATGTACCGATTCATGATCAGATGACCTTCCTCGCTCGATGCTTCGAGCGACTTTCCAGAATTCCTGCTGCGGACGCCCCAGAGACAAATCACTGCTGCATCAACTGCCCGGCCCGTCTTCTGCGATCAGCGTTGCACCCCCCGGCCGTTCGATCGTGATTCATGCAGGGCCACCGGCGCTGATGAGTTACGCACCACCAGTTCCGGCTCCAGCATCTGCAGCCCGGCCTTCCGCAGCCCGCCCGCCTTCGGTTGCTCAAGAGCTTTCAGCATACGCTGCGTCGCCAGCAGGCCCATCTCGCGCAGCGGCTGGCGGATCGTCGTGAGGGCCGGAGTAGAAAGGGCGGCGGGCAGGATATCGTCAAACCCGACAACCGAGCAATCCTCGGGCACGCGCAGGCCCGCCTCACTCAGCCCTCGCACTACGCCCAGCGCAGTCAGATCGTCGAAGGCCAGAACCGCGGTGAAGACACGACCGGCGGCCAGCATCTCCCTCGTCAGCCGCAGGCCTTCGTCAAACCCCGACCGTGGATCCACGCGGTTCGGCAACTGAAACACGAGACGCGCATCGAGGTTGACCCCGGATTCCGCAGCCGCGCGCTGAATGCCCGCCCAGCGCGGCTCGCTGTCGAACATTTCGTCCGGGCCGCGGATCACCGCGATCCCCCGATGCCCGAGCCCGTGCAGGTGACGCATGGCCAGCGCGCCGCCGGCCTCGTTGTCCACCAGCACAGAAGGGATTCTGCGCGCCGTGAGATCGCGTCCTACAATCACGATGGGCACGTGATTCTTCTCAATGTCGGCCAGCAGGTTGGCTTCTTCGAAGACCCAGCTGGCGATCACGATCACACCCTCGGCGCGCCGCTCAAGGATCATCCGCAGATAGCTGTCGAAGAGCTTGCGCTGCGTCTGGGCGTTCACCAGGAGCGAAAAATAACCCGCGGGCTGCAGGGCATCCTCGATGCCCCGGATCACCGGCATGCAGAACGGATCGGACATGTCGTAGGCGAGCACGCCGACAGTCTGGGTGCGGCGGCGGCGCAGCGAGCGCGCGTAGGCATCCGGATGGTAACCGAGCCGCCGCGCCATGGTGCGGATGCGCTGCCGGGTCGCTTCAGCCACGTGCCGCGAAAGCGGCGCCTCGCTTAGCACAATAGAAACTGTAGAGACAGAAAGCTCGCAGGCTCGCGCCACATCCGATAAAGTCACGTGTCCCGATGCGCGCCTGGCCACAATCTCTCCTTCCGCGGTCAGCCCGTCTCGACCGGGCCAGATGCGGCTCCGGCGCTTGCTGGCAAATCGCCTGCGAACAACGCCGTGCGACCCACCCCTTGACAGAGCCGCCAAATGTTCCTACATTCATATACCATTCAAACGTTTGAAGTCCAGCATTTCCGGAGGCAGCACATGAACTCAGGGGGAATCGCCGGGACCCGCACTTTTTTCTGCACTGCCATGCTGCTGCTCGCCACCTGTTTGGCCGCATACGCGCAGGCCGGGCGCGGCACCGTTAATGGAACCATCACCGATCCCAGCGGAGCCGTTGTTCCGGGCGCCACCGTAAAACTGCTGGAAAACGCGACGGGCGTGACGCGAACAACAACCTCCACCAGCGCCGGCTTTTATACGTTCATTTCCCTCAATCCCGGCGTGTACGAGGTAACGGCGAGCCGCAGCGGTTTCGCCACCGTGGCGCGCAGGAACGTTACCGTCAGCGTGGACCAGACCACGATTGTCAACGTTGCCCTGCAAGTCGGCCAGGTGCAGCAGATCGTCACGGTCACCCAGGGAGAGAGCCTGATCGAGCCGAGCAACTCCACGGTGGGCCAGCTGATCTCCGCCGCCACCATGGACCGCGTCCCCCTGCTCAACCGCGATGCGTACGACCTGGTGCAGCTGAGCCCCGGCGTGACGCCTTCGAACGGAACGCCGAACTCGTCCAATTCCGAGGCAACCGTCAACATCGCCAGCGGCCGGCCGGGAATCGATGTTTCCTCCTACACCTTCAACGGGGCCGTCGTCGGATCCGTGTACTTCATGGTCGACGGCAGCCCGGTCGGCATTGCCGAAAACAATTCCGCCTCGATTATGCCCGCCATGATGATCCCCGAAGATGACGTGGACGAAGAGAGGATGGAAACCCAGAACACCCCGGTCTCCTATCAGAGCGGCGGTGCGGGCGTCATCAGTCTGGCCACCAAATCCGGCACAGACAGGTTCCATGGCGACGCCTTCGGCGTCTTTCGCCCTGACGTTCTGGCCGGCAACGACTACTTCAACAAGCAGAGTCAGCTCTCCAGCGGCGAGCCCAATACGCCGCCCTCGTTCTATCGCTACCAGGAAGGTGGTTCCATCGGCGGACCAATTGTCCGCCGGAAGCTTTTCTTCTTCGGCGACTACGAGGATACCCAGCAGGCTTTGTTTGACGGGTCCAATATCTTTACCGTGCCTACCAGCGCAGAGCGCACCGGCAATTTCTCGGCGGACACCTATACCATTTACGATCCGCTGCTGCCGGATAATCCCGACGGCACACGGCAGCCGTTTCCCGACAACATCATTACGAATCCCAACCCTACCGCGGTGAAGTTTCTCTCTGAAATGCCGAAATGCAATGTGCCCAATCCGACCACCTGCGATTCAGTGACGACGGGTGCGGTGAACAATCTGTACGTGCCCGGCACCGACCCCACCAACTGGCACAAATTCGATGTCCGCCTGGACTGGGCTAAAAGCGAGAAGCAGCATATCTTCGGCCGGTATTCCTGGAATCATCTCTACAATTCGCTGGAGAACGCCTTCAACAACGCCTGGGATCCGTTCTATGCCCAAAACGTCACCCACGAGCAGAACATTCTGCTGGCCGACGATTACACCATGAATTCCAACACGGCACTGCAGTTGCGCTACTCGTTCACGCGGCATTTCGAGAACCAGACCGGCGACCCCGCGCAGAGCTCGGTCGACAATCTCGCCTCGCTTGGCTTCACTACGCCCACCGCGGCCGAGGAAAACTACCAGACGCTCCCGTGGGTGATCTTCAGCGATGTGGGAGGGGGCGTGGGCGGCACCTACGACAGCGATACATTTCTATTCGCCAGCGAGAACAGCGACGCCAGCGCAACGCTGTCGAAAGTGATGGGCAAGCACGAGCTGAGCGCCGGGTTCGAATACATGGAGCGGTTCATGAACGCGGGCCAGCCACCCGAACCTTCCGGCGGCTATTACTTCGACGAGAGCGCCACGGATCAATCGACAGCGAACGGCGGCGGCGGCAGCGATTTTGCCTCATTCCTGATCGGCATGGGCGAAGCGCCGGGCAACGAAACCGAGAACTTCAGCAAAGATCTGTTTGCGGCTGAGGCCAGCCCCTATTACGCCGCCTTCTTCCAGGACACGTACCACCCAACGCTCAAGCTGAGCGTCACCGCCGGCCTGCGCTGGGATATCTTCGGCGGGCGCACCGAGCGCCACAACCGCCTGGAATACTTCAATCCCGCAATCAGCTCCACGGTCGACGGCGTCAGCTACACCGGCGCCGAGGTTTACATGAACAGCGGCAACCGATCGCCCTTCAAGACCAATTTCGGAGACGTGGGGCCGCGTGTGGGCTTCGCCTTCCAGCCAATGTCCAGTCTCCTCTTCACTGGAGGCGCGGGCTTCTACTACGGCCCCAGCCCGGAGATGGTGGCCAACGCATTTCAGGACAGCGACGGCTATGAGGCGTATACCAACTGGAACGCCACCTGCTACAACGCCGACAGCAACACAGTGTTCAACGGTACCTCAGCCTGTCCCGGAGCTGCGGCGGGAAGTCCGGCGCAAAGTTACACGGGCATCAATTCGTTCACCGACCCGTTTCCAAACGGGGTCGTGCCGCAGCTCAGCTCTCCGTCCGGCTACGGCAACAACCTGGGCACGCTCCTGAACACGGTGCTGCACTCGCAGCGCACCCCAACCACCTACGACTTCAATTTCGGTTACGAGTGGGAGATGCCGGACCAGTTGGTCCTCAGCATGGCCTACGTCGGCAGCCGCGGCCTCTTCGTTCCCTACGGCGGCATCGATGTGAACACGCTCAACCTGGCGACGATCGAGAAGTACGGCGCGGCTCTTTGCGTGGACCCTTCCAATCCCGCCTGCCAGATGGTGCCCAATACCTGGGCGCCGATCCAACCGGTGACGAACGGGCTTTACGGTTCCACAACCGTGCCGCTGTGGGTCTCGCTTCAGGAGTACCCGCAATTCGGGGATGGTGAGTATGGCTCCGGCAACGGCGTCATCCTCAACGGATATCCAGGCGGCGATTCAGAATACAGTTCCCTGCAGGTGAAGCTGCAGAAGCACCTCACCAACCACTTCACCACTCTGGACGGCTTCACCTGGGCCAAGCTGATCACCGACGACAGCCTTCCGCCGCTCAGCTTTGTCGGCAATCACCTCGGCTCCCCGCAGGATTCGCAGGATATGCAGTATGAGCATTCGCTTAGTCCGCAGGACGTGAAGGTGCAGTTCACCGGCGAGGTCTCGTACGACCTCCCCATTGGCAAAGGCCGCGCAGTGAATCTGCATGGCGTTGGCAATGCCTTCCTCGGCGGCTGGACAACGAACGCCATCGCTTACCTGAGCGACGGCAACCCGATCGCTTCGCCGGTCGTGGGCGCGCCCATTTCCTACTTCAATCAGCGGCCCAACCTCACCTGCGATCCTGGCGCACATGCTCCCCACACGGCCACGACGTGGTTCAACCCGAATTGCTTTTCCGTCCCGTCCAGCCCCTTCGTTCCCGGCTCCGCACCGGCGTACCTGGGCAACGTGCGCGCCATGGGGGCGCGTGATCTGGACATCTCGCTGTACAAGGCGTTTTCCATGGGCGAGGACCGCAACCTGCGCTTCGAGATCTCGTCCTACAACGTCACCAACACGCCGCAGTTCGCGCAGCCTGGGGTGCCATCCATCTACAACGTGCAGACGCAGCCTTCGATTGCCTCGACTTTCGGGCAAATCACCAGCGACGTCAACACGCCGCGCCAGTTCCAGTTTGGAGCAAGGTTCGAGTTCTGACCTGATCGTGCGGGACTCCGGCCTTACCGGCGGAGGCCACGCAGGATGCGCGCAATCGATTCGAGCACGCGTTCGGGCGACGCGCCCGCGGGCATCTCCATGCCCATCCTCGCCGTCATCTGCTGAGCGAGCCGCTCGGCAAGCTGCGCGCGCCGGGCAACGTCGATGTCGATGGCGCGCGCAAAGAAATGGTCGATCACGTTCAGGTCGTCGGCCGAGAGCCGGGCGACTGCGTCCGCCGGCAGGTCGACCGGAAGCGGCATAATTGGCGGCTGCGCCGGAGCCTCCGCAAACACCTGCGCGGTGATGGTGCGCGATACGCCGCCCGTCCACAGCGGAGCCTCCGCCGCACGTTCGTGCACCACCAGCGTGCCCGCGGCCAGATCGCCGAGCCGCTTATTCTGCCGGTTGCACCACATCGTGATCACGCCGACGGCATAAAAGCCGGGCAGATCGTCCACGATGCGCAGGAAATTCCGTGTCATCGACTCGAACAGCGTGATCTGGCGTCCCGAGTCGCGAATCACGCGCAGCTTGCACATCTTTTTTCCCGGCGTCTGGCCGTTCCAGAACGCCTCAAACAGCGTGAAATAGCCCCAATAGAGCAGAAACGCGACGATGATGAGAAAAGCCATCGCCCATTTCTCTGCGCTGGCGCCAACAGGCGCGCTCGACCTGGGCAGATTGCTCGCCAGGATCACGAAGATCACGATCAGAATTCCGTAGCCGACGAACTGGATCAGGCTGTCCGCCAGCAGCGCCAGAAAGCGGCTGCCCACCCCCGCCAGTGGGAACCGAATCGCCACCTGCTCCGGGGTTTCGATGGTAAGCTGGTCGGGAGTTTCGGCCCTCCCTGTTTCGATTGCGCCGCTCATCTGCATCATCCTGGGACCCTGACTGCCATGATTTCGAACCGCTGGATCGAACAACGCCAGGCACTGTGGCAGCGGCTCGATCTGCTGCTGCGCCAGGCGGAAACTTCCGGGCTCAAATCGCTGTCCGGCGAGCAGCTCCGCGAACTGGGCCTTTTGTATCGCCAGATCGCCCAGGACCTTTCCGCCGTCCGCGCCGACCGCGGCTCCCGCACGCAGGAAGAATACCTGAACCAGCTGCTGGCGCGAGCGCATAATCGCGTCTACTCGGGCAGAAAGCTGGAGCCGCGGCAGATCCTGCGCTTCTTTGCGGTCGACTACCCGCGCCTCTTCCGCCGGCTTTTTCCCTGGGTCGCCGCGGCCGTCCTCGTCTTTCTCGCGGGAGGCGCCCTGGGCGCGCTTCTCACCTTCAGCCGCCCCGCGTTCATGCGCCTCATCCTCGGCCCGCAAATGGTCGCCTCGATCGAGCACCATCAGATGTGGACGCAGAGCCTGGTGAGCGTGAAACCCCAGGCCTCCAGCTGGATCATGACCAACAACATCAGCGTCGGTTTCTCTACCTTCGCCGGAGGCATGCTGGCAGGCCTGGGCACGCTGTACCTGCTTTTCTTCAACGGCATGATGATGGGAGTGGTTGGGATGGCGTGTGCGCAGGCGCGCATGTCGCTCGACCTGTGGAGCTTTGTCGCCGCGCACGGCGCGCTGGAGCTGCCCAGCATCTTCATCGCCGGCGGCGCGGGCCTGCGCCTTGCGGCGGGGCTCCTCTTTCCGGGCATCTATTCGCGGCGCGACGCCCTCAAGCGAGCCGCGGTCGAATCCATCCGCCTGCTGGCCGGAACGGTGCCGCTGCTGATCATCGCCGGCTCGCTCGAAGGCTTTCTCTCGCCCTCGGGAGCGCCCGTTCTTGTGAAATTCCTTACCGGCGGAGTCCTGTTCCTTGCGCTCAGCCTCTGGCTGACGTATCAACCGCGGCCACGCGCGAAAAAGGGACTCGCTCCTACAGCATCCCGCGCGCCTTCAATTCCAGATATTCGTTGATGGCGTCGCTGCGCAACGCGCCGGGCGTGGTCTCCACCACCAGCACGCCTTTGGCCCGCAGCGCGCCCAGCGTCAGCCGCCGTCGCTCTGTCAGCTCCTGTGCAGCCGCGGACTCATACATTTCCAGCGGAGTACGGGGGGGACGCCCGGCCGCCGCCACAATCTCCGGATGGCTGAGCACCACCAGCAGTACCAGGTGCCGTCGCGCCAGGTCTACGGCGGCATCGGCAACCTCAGGACGCCGTGCGCTGTCGGCCATCTCCGTAATCCACAGCACCAGGCCGCGACGCCGCTGGAGCTGCGCCAGGCGAGCCGCCGCGCGCAGATGATCGGCCTCCGATCCCTCCGATCTCGCCAGCGACAGAGCGTCGATCATCGTGCGCAAGTGGCCGGCGCCGCCCGCCGGCAGGAGCTGCTGCTGAATGCCCCGCCCATACACGAGCAGCCCAGCCTTGTCGCCGGTCTGCATCACCGTCTGCGCCAGCGCCAGACCCGCCCCGCAGGCCTGATCCAGCTGCGTGAAGCTGAGGACGAATTCCTCATCCCCCGCGGCATCGCGAAACGTCCCGGCACCCGCTCGCCGCAATTCGCACACGGTCCCGGAAAGCCTCCCCGCATCGAGCACGATCCACACCTGCTGGCTCCGCTCCGTTGTGAATTCCCGCGTCACGATGCGCGAGCGCCGCGCCGTGGCCGGCCAGCTGATGGTGCGCATCTCATCGCCGCGCCGGTAATCGCGCAAATGATCGAATTCGCGGCCCGTGCCGGTGAGCCGCAGCCGACGGCGCTGAATTTCGATCTGCCTGATGCGCAGCAGATACATCGCCTGATCGTCTGCCGTGCGTTCCATCGGCGGATACACCCGCACCCTCTGCGCCGGCCGGCAAACTCCGCGGCGTTCCACCATGCCCATGGCGCCGCGCCACCGCAGCCAGATGCCGCCGAGTGAATAATCTCCTCGCCGGCCTGGCGTAATGGTAAACGCGAGCCGCGCGGGATCCCGCGGAAACGCCGTCAGCCATCCCGACGGCGGAAGCTGCGCCAGCGCCGGATGCAGATCGTCCGCCACATGCACGCGCAGCAAACGATTCGTCGCGTGCACCACCTCCAGTTCCACCCGCGTCTCCCGGCCAAGAACCGGCGAATCGATAAACGTCCGCGTCACCCGCAGCGCGCCGGGCCGCGGTGTCGCCAGCGCATCAGCAACCACCAGCGCCACGATCAAACCGTCCCACGCCACGACCAGCAGCACCCAGTGCAGTCCAAAAAATCCAGGAATGGCGCAAAGCAGTCCCGCCGCCAGCAGCCATAGCGCGCGCGCCGTCAGCGTCGTGCCCAAAATCCTCCCCAGGCGTCCCGCGGGCTGCGCCTGCGACGAAACCGGAGCTGGAATCAGCGTCTGCATCACTTCGGCAGCGGCGTTGCGGCCAGCACATCGGCCAGCACGCGATCCGGATCGAAGCCTTCCAGCTCGGCCTCCGCCTTCAGGATGATCCGATGGCGCAGGCACGGCATCGCGGCCTGTTTCACGTCATCGGGAATCAGGAAGTCGCGGCCATCCTTTGCGGCATACGCTTTCGCGACGATGAGCAGATTCGCCGCGGCACGCGGGCTCGCCCCCAGGGTGATGGCCGGCCACTCGCGCGTGCGCCGCACCACAGCCAGCAGGTAATCGAACAGGGCCGGTTCCACCCGCACCGCGCGCAGCTCGCGCCGCGCCGCCGTCAGCTCCGCCGCGCTCACAGCCGCGATGTCCACGGCCTCAAACTGCGGCGAATCCGCCTTCGCGTGGTGCCGCTCCAGCACCACGCGCTCCTCCGCCGCGCTCGGATACGCAACGCGAATCTTTATGAGAAACCGGTCGAGCTGCGCCTCCGGCAGCGGATAGGTCCCTTCAAATTCCAGCGGATTCTGCGTGGCAAAAACTGTAAAGAAATCGTCGAGCACGTGCGTCTCGCCGTCGATCGTCACCTGGCGCTCCTCCATGCTCTCCAGCAGCGCGGACTGCGTCCGCGGCGGCATGCGATTGATTTCATCGGCCAGCAGAAACTGCGTGAACACCGGTCCGCGATGGAAGGTAAACTCGCTGGTCTTCAGCGAGAACACGCTGGTGCCGAGAATGTCTGCCGGCATCATGTCCGGCGTGCCCTGAATGCGCCGGAAATCGAGCGACAGGAATCGCGCCAGCGCCTTCACGGTCATCGTTTTCGCCACGCCCGGCACGCCTTCCACGAGCGCGTGCCCGCCGCACAAAAACGTCAGCAGAGCCTGCTCGATCAGCTCCGTCTGGCCAGAAATGATCTTGCCCAGCTCTGCCTTTCCTCTTTCGAAGATGGAGAGCACGGCGCGGACTTCGCTTTGGGTTTCCACCGGTTCGTTCATGCGTTCCCTTTATATCGCTGCGGATTGCGGATCGCCTGCTTCAGGCGGTCAATATGTTCGTCGAGCCGGCGAACCAGCTTCAGCGCTTCTTTGGGGCGCAGGCGATCGTACTGCGCCTGCTGCGCCGCTTCCAGATCCGACGCCAGACTCCCGGCGTCGCCTCCAAACCGCGCGGCTACAGCCGCCGCCACGGCCGCCGGGCCGGAGCGGATCGTCCCGCGCGGAATCCCGCCCTCATGGGCCAGGAATTCCGTCAGCCGGCGCAACGCCGCGCTGGCCGCCACGCTGCTGGCCGCGGCCCTGGCGTAGAGCGCTCCCATCGATTCCACAAATTCCAGCGGTGATGCCCGCGGTGGCTGCACGAGCGCCCGCCGCGGGCCGCTGGCGCGGCTGAAGCTGAACAGCAGCAGCGCCCCCAGGCAGCACGCCTCGATGATCATCCCCGTCAGCGGTGTCCCGCGCGCCGCGCTCCACGGATCGTCGCTGATCCCGTGCATGTACTCGTCGAAATACACGGTGCGGCCGGGCCCGCCCACGCTCGCCAGAAGCAGGCGCAAATTGCCATCCTGGCGCAGCCCTTCATTCGTGAGCGGCGTGGCCGACGCCCACCAGATTACCTCGCCCTGCCCCACCGGATACGAAACCACTACCGCCGATCCGCCGCACCTCTGCGCCACCCGCACGCTCGGATCCTGATAAGCCCAGCGCACCGGCGCCCTCATGCTCAGCGAGCCGGCGCGAGCCAGCGCGTCGGGGCCCTCGGGCGTGGTCTCGCACAACGCGTCGTAAAAGCGGTCCGCAAACGCAACCTTCGCATCGGGCAGCAGCAAGGGCGCCACCTGGCCCGTGGCCACAATTCGCCCGCCGCGCTGCAGGAAAGCCTCGAATGGCTGTTGCCGCCGCTTTTCCTCCATCACTGCCACCGAAGGCGATGGATCGGCCAGCACCAGCGTGGCATGCGCAGCATCGACGGC
>Ga0335075_10009933_pt1 | contig 14466 bp, 12 predicted proteins | sample Lox_Sample_24_FD_206723 | JGI IMG/M metagenome (GOLD analysis project Ga0335075, IMG submission 206723) | Soil microbial communities from Loxahatchee National Wildlife Refuge, Florida, United States - Lox_Sample_2.4 | ecosystem: Environmental > Terrestrial > Soil > Wetlands | place: USA...
CTGGTCGACGGGACCACGGTCACGCTCGGCCGGACCACGATGGTGTTCCGGCAGGACGACAACAGGTATTGATTGGCGGGCTGAGCTTCAGGTAGTAAACGACAGCCGCCCCAGAAGACCGGAGAGTGACTAATCTGTACGGCAGCCCGTCGGATCGGGCAGCCCAACCGCACGCGACGTAGGAGCCGAGGACACCGCACGGGATGAACGCGCTCACCCTTACCCTCATCAGGGTGGCCTTCCTGGCCGTCTTGTGGCTGTTCGTCATCGCGGCGATCGGCGTGGTACGGACCGACCTCTTCGGTACCGCCGTGGCCAAGGTCAGGCGGCCGCGGAACCAGGCACCGCCCCGGCCCGCCCCCCAGCGGCCGGCTAAGCCGCAGCGGCCAGGCCGCGGCGTCCCTCGCTTCCTCGTCGTCACCGAGGGCGCGCTCAGCGGCGTCAGCATCGACCTCGCGGACCAGCAAATCACCATGGGCCGGGCCAATGACGCCACGCTAGTGCTGAACGACGACTACGCTTCAACCCACCATGCCCGGATTTTTCCCCAGGACGGACAGTGGATCGTTGAGGACCTCGGTTCGACCAACGGCACCTACCTGGACCGCCAGAAGGTGATCCGGCCCACCCCAGTGCCCGTTGGCGTGCCGATCCGTATTGGCAAGACCGTTCTGGAACTGCGCAGATGACACTAGCCCTCCGCTATGCGGTCCGCTCAGACGTCGGTCTCCTCCGCGAGGGGAACGAGGACTCGGCCTTCGCCGGTCCTCACCTGCTCGCGGTCGCCGACGGCATGGGCGGTCACGCGGCCGGTGAGGTGGCAAGCGCCGCCGCCATCACCACGATCGCGCCACTCGACGACGCCAGGAACCTCGGGCCCGATCTGGTCGGCGCGCTCGCCGACGCGGTCGCGATGGCCAACCTGCGGCTGCAGGAGCTGATCATCTCCGATCCCGCGATCGAGGGCATGGGCACGACGCTGACCGCGCTGCTGTGGGCGGACGGCTACGCCGCGCTCTGCCACATCGGCGACTCGCGCGCGTACCGGCTTCGGAACGGGCAGTTCCTGCAGATCACCCACGACCACACGCTGGTCCAGTCGCTGGTCGACGAGGGCAAGATCACCGAGGACGACGTGGCCACCCACCCGCACCGGTCGCTGCTGCTGCGCGCGCTCGACGGACGGACGGTGGCGGAGCCGGACCTGACCCAGCTCGAGACCCTGCCCGGCGACCGCTACCTGCTCTGCTCGGATGGCCTGTCGGGCGTGGTGACCGAGCAGACGCTGGCCCAGACGCTCAGCTCGATCAGGGACCCCGACAAGGCCGCGCTGCAGCTGGTCGAGCTCGCGATCCGCGGCGGCGGCCCCGACAACATCACCTGCATCGTCGCCGACGTGATGGACACCCAGGCGACCGCGCTGCCGCCGACCTGGACCCCGGTGCTCGCGGGCGCGGCCCAGATCGGCTCGCCCGCCGACCTGCGCCAGCCCGCTCGGCAGAGCTCCCCGGCGACCAGGGCCATGCGCCTGACCAGGACCGCGCCCCAGCCGGCGGTCCCGGACGACGCACCCACCGGGGTCTGGCCTGGTTCGCCGCGCGACGGCTACACCGGCGCCTTCGAGGCCGCCTCGTTCGAGGAGGACGGTTTCGGTGGCCGCGGCGGCGGGGGCAGGGGCGACGGCTTCGGCACCGGACGCTTCGACACCAAGGGCTTCGAGCGGGTTTCCGACGATGACGACCTCGACTCCTACGACGAGCCGAGCGGCCGTCGCCGCGGCCGTCATCACCGCTACGCCGAGGACGACGATGACGACGACTACGGCCACCGGGGCAGGCGTCGCTGGCCGATCGTGACCGGCGCGCTGGTGCTGCTGGTGCTGTTGCTCGGCGGCGGCGCGTACGGTGCCTGGTGGTACAACCAGCAGCAGTACTACGTCGGCGTCCAGGACGGGTACGTGGCGGTGTTCCAGGGCACCAACCAGAACCTGGCCGGGATGAGCCTGTCGAAGCTGCTCACCCGGTCCACGCTCAGGGTCAGCCAGCTCGGCCTCAGCGACCAGGGCACGATCACCCAGACGATCTCCAAGAGCAACCTCGGCGAAGCCGAGTCGCTGATCAACAGCCTGCAGACGCAGTCCAACACCTGCCACAGCCAGTGGAACGCGCTGGCCGCGTGGCAGACGAAGAGCGTCGCCTACAACGCCGCGGTGGCCACGGACAAGGCGTCCAAGGCCAAGCCGAAGCCGACCGTTCCCGCGTCCATGGCGCCCGGGCCGATGCCGCCGTCGCCCGACCCCGACAGCTGCGCCCCGGCCTCGGCGTTCGGCATCGCGGCGTCGGCGCTGCCGAGCCCCCAGTCGACCACGCCCGCACCCTCGACCTCGCCGACGACCTCGTCGTCGCCGACGGGCAAGCCGTCGTCGAGCGCGACCCCGACCGGCGCGAAGAAGACGTCCCCCACCCCGGCGGCCGGGTGAGCAGCATGACCATGCCATCCCCGGCCCTGGGCAGCCAGCCGCCGGAGGAGGCCGCCGTCACCCGCCGGTCGACCGAGCTGCTGATGACCGTCTTCGGCCTCGCCATCGTCGCGTTCGCGTTCGCGGCGACGGCCCTCAGCCTCAAGGGCCAGCAGCCGTCGAAAATCATCGAGTACATCGTCGCCTACTGCGTGATCATCGCCGGCGCCCACCTCGCGGTGCGCAAGTTCGCGCCGTACGCGGACCCGCTCCTGCTCCCGATCGCGACCCTGCTCAACGGGCTCGGCCTGGTGATGATCTACCGGCTCAACCAGGCGGGCCGGAACGGCAACCAGGGCGCGCCGGGCGTGAACGGCTCTCCGGTGCCGATCTCGACCCTCGGCTCGTCGGCCACGACCGCCCAGATCATCTACACCGTGCTCGGCGTCGCCATCTTCGTGTTGTTCCTGTGGCTGATCAAGGACATCAAGGCCCTCCAGCCCTACACGTACATCCTCGGCCTGGCCGGCCTGGTGCTGATCGCGCTGCCCGCGCTGCTGCCCTCTTCGATCAGCGGCGTGGCCGACACCTCGGCCAAGATCCAGATCAGCATCGGCCAGTTCAGCATCCAGCCCGAGGAGTTCGGCAAGCTGCTGCTGGCGGCGTCGTTCGCCAGCTACCTGGTGGAACACGGCCAGCAGCTCTCGCTGCTGACCGACCGGTGGATGTTCATCAACCTGCCCCGGCGCAAGGACCTCGCGCCGATCTTCGTGGTCTGGGCGCTGAGCATGCTGCTGCTGATCTTCGAGAGCGACATCGGCACCAGCGCGGTGTTCATGGGGCTGTTCGTGGCGATGCTCTACATCGCGACCGGGCGCCGGTCGTGGGCGATCCTCGGCTTCGTGATGTTCCTCGTCGGCGCGCTCGCGGCCGCGACGCTGGTGTCGCACGTCGGACAGCGGTTCACCGTCTGGCTGCACCCGTTCAGCACCGCCAACCTGGTCAACGGCACCCAGCCCTCGTACCAGACCGCGCAGGGCCTGTACGGGATGGCCAACGGCGGCCTGCTCGGCCGCGGGCTCGGCGGCGGCCAGCCGTTCTGGACCCCGCTGGTGCAGAGCGACCTCATCTTCACCGCGTTCGGCGAGGAACTCGGGCTGGCCGGGGTGATGGCGCTGCTGCTGCTGTACGGGCTGTTCGTGCAGCGCGGCCTGCGCACCGCCCTGCTCGCCAAGGACGAGTACTCCAAGCTGCTCGCGAGCGGCCTCGCGTTCATGTTCGCGCTGCAGGTGTTCGTCATCGTCGGCGGCGTGACCCGGGTGATCCCGCTGACCGGCATCACCACCCCGTTCCTCTCCCAGGGCGGGTCGAGCCTGGTCGCGAGCTGGCTGCTGGTGGCCGCGATCGCCCGGATGAGCGACTCCGCGCGCCGCCCGGCGCCGCGGCCGATCCAGGACGAGGGGATGACCCAGGTGGTGTCGCTGCGGTGAACCAGCTCAAGCGCGACCTCAACCGGTCGATCAGGCGGGTCTCGATCGCCGTCCTCATCCTCTTCCTGATTCTGCTCGTGAACGTCAACTACCTGCAGGCGGTGGAGGCTCCGAGCCTGGCCAACGGGCAGCTCAACGACCGCACGGAGTACGACCAGACCCAGGTTCAGCGGGGCGACATCGTGACCCAGGACGGCGTCACGATCGCGGGCACCAAGCAGGTCAACGGCAGCCTGTTCAAGTACCAGCGCACGTACTCCAACGGCCCGGCCTACGCGCCGGTCACCGGCTACGACACGATCTTCACCGCCTCCCAGGCCCCGAACTACGCGACCGGGGTCGAGAAGGCCGAGAACTCCCTGCTCTCAGGCACCGGGGACCAGCTCGCGTTCCGCAACTTCATCGACATGATCACCGACAAGCCCCAGAAGGGCGCGTCGGTGCAGGTCACGATCAACTCCAAGGCCCAGCTGGCCGCCTACCAGGGGCTGCAGTCGACGCTGGCGGGCAAGACGATCAACGGCGTGCAGCAGGTCGGCGGGGTGGTCGCGCTGAACCCGTCGACCGGCGCGATTCTCGCGATGGCCTCCTACCCGAGCTACAACCCGAACGCGCTCACGGTCGAGAACACCGGGACCGCGGGCGATCTGGTGACCAAGCTCTCGGGCGAGAACCCGAGCCCGCTGATCAACAACGCGACCCAGACCACCCTGCCGCCCGGCTCCAGCTTCAAGATCGTCACCAGCTCGGCCTGGTACGGCTCGAGCGCAGCCAACAACCCGCAGACGTCGGTCTACTCCCCCCAGCCGCTGAAGCTGCAGAACGGGAACCTGCTCAACAACGACAACGACGAGCAGTGCGGCAACGGGTCGGGGCACACGCCGGTAATCACGGCGTTCGCGCAGTCCTGCAACACCCCGTTCGCCAACATCGGCGCCCTCCTCGGCGGCCCGACGATCAACGCCACGGCCGAGAAGTACGGGTTCAACAAGGCGCTCGACATCCCCGGCGTGACCACCGCCGCGTCCTCGTTCGTGGCCGAGGCGGACCCCTCGCTGACCGCGCTCGACGCGATCGGCCAGCACGACACGACCGAGACCCCGCTGCAGGAGGCGATGGTCGCGGCGACCGTCGCCAACAACGGCGTGCTGATGAAGCCGTACCTGATCGACCAGGTCACCGCGTCCGACCTGTCGGTCGTGGAGCAGACCCAGCCGCAGGAGCTCGGCCAGCCGATCTCCGCCACCGTGGCCGGCTACGAGAAGCAGATGATGATCGCGGTGGTGCAGGACTCTGACGGCACCGGCTTCCAGTTCAACCAGAGCGCGCTGAACGGCCTCGAGATCGCCGGCAAGACCGGAACCGCGCAGAATGGCCAGAGCGCTCAGCCTGACGCGGTTTTCACCGCATTCGCACCCGCTGACAACCCGAAGATCGCCGTCGGCGTCATGATTGAAGGCGGCGGCTATGGGGCCGCCGCGGCCGAGCCGATCGCGGTCGCGGTCATCAAGGCCTACCTCGACGCTACGGGGCAAGGGTGAACGCGCACGTTCTAGATGGCCGCTACGCGCTGGTCGAGCTGATCGCAACTGGCGGCATGGGCGAGGTCTGGCGGGGGACCGACCAGATCCTCGGCCGGCCGGTGGCAATCAAGATGCTGGCCGCCGCTCACGCGGACGACGAGCAGTTCCGGGCCCGGTTCAGGGCCGAGGCGAGGTATGCGTCCTCGCTCTCCCACCCGGGGATCACCCGGGTCTACGACTACGGCGAGCGCAGCCCGCTCGGCGGCCCCTACCTGGTCATGGAGCTGGTAGACGGTCAGCCGCTGTCGGAGATCATCGAGCGCTACGGCCGCCTCGACCCCTACGTGGTCCTTGACATCGTCGGCCAGGCCGCCCGCGCGCTCGACGTCGCCCACCAGGCCGGCATCGTGCACCGGGACATCAAGCCGGGCAACCTGCTGATCACGGCCGACGGGACGGCCAAGATCACCGACTTCGGCATCGCCAAGGCCCACACGCTCCAGTCGATGAACCTGACCGCGACCGGGATCGTGATGGGCACCGCCCTCTACGTCTCGCCCGAGCAGGCGACCGGTTCCCCGCTGACCGGCTCGTCCGACATCTACTCGCTCGGCGTCGTCGCCTACGAGTGCCTGTCGGGTGAGCCGCCGTTCATGGCCGATCAGCCGCTGGCGATCGCGATCATGCACAAGCACGAGCCAGTGCCGCCGCTCGAGCCCGATGTCCCGAGCGCGGTCGCCGACCTGGTCTACGCGATGCTGGCGAAGACGCCGGACGGCCGGCCGGAGACCGCGCAGCACGTGGCCGACCGAGCCGACGTCATCCGCGAGGCGCGCAGGCGCTCCGGTCACACCAGCGGGCCGATCACCGCCAGCCTGCCGGTGGTGCCGAACTACCCGACGCTCGATAGTAACGATTTCTACGACGACGGTAACGATTTCTATAACGGCGCACCGGACTGGGCCCCCGATCCCAGGCCCCGACGGCGGGCCTTGATGCTGGCCGGGGCGGGCCTGGCCGCCTGCGGCCTCGTCGCGATCATCGTGCTCCTGCTCACTAGCAGCACAACTCCAACGTCGACGATTACGGGACGGATCGGAAATCAGAGATCGCCCAGCCAGTCGGCCAGCACGGCCGGGTCGCCGGCCACCGCGTCGCTGCCGGCAAGTTCAGCCACCTTCCCTGGGACAGGGGCTAATCTAGGTACAACGTCGGCGACCCCTCACGCGTCCCGTTCGGTCAAGCCCACGACGAGCGCGAAGCAGTCATCGACGGCAAAGTCATCGCCGACAACGAGCACGTCCTCCTCCGCGTCGGCGACAAGTAGCAGCTCGGCGACTTCAAGTGGGTCGCCGACGGACACCGGCTCACCAACACCTACGTCGCCGACTGATTCGCCAACCGGCCCGGCGACAGTGCAGGCGGCTACGCCGGCCGTCGGCATAGGGGGATGACACTTCGATGCAGGGTGGTTTGGAAGAGTGCGAGACATGACACAGCCGCGTCTGCTCGGTGATCGTTACGAGCTCGAAGGTGTCGTCGGACGCGGCGGCATGGCTGAGGTGTACCGGGCACGCGACCTCCGGCTCGACCGGGTGGTCGCGATCAAGACCCTGCGCACCGATCTCGCCCGCGATCAGACCTTCCAGGCGCGGTTCCGCCGCGAGGCGCAGTCGGCCGCGTCGCTGAACAACCCTTCCATCGTCGCCGTGTACGACACCGGCGAGGACATGTCGACCGGGGTGCCGGTCCCGTTCATCGTGATGGAGTACGTCGACGGCAAGACCGTCAGGGAGCTGCTGAACGACGGCCACCGGCTGCTTCCCGAGCGGATCCTGGAGATCATCTCCGGCGTGCTCCGCGCCCTTGAGTACAGCCACCAGGCCGGGATCGTGCACCGGGACATCAAGCCCGGCAACGTGATGGTCACCAGGAACGGCGACGTCAAGGTGATGGACTTCGGCATCGCCCGCGCGATGAGCGACGCCCAGGCCACGATGACCCAGACCGCGCAGGTCATCGGCACCGCCCAGTACCTCTCGCCCGAGCAGGCGCGCGGCGAGCGGGTAGACACGCGGTCCGACCTGTACTCCACCGGCTGCCTCATGTACGAGCTGCTGGTCGGGCGGCCGCCGTTCACCGGCGACTCGCCGGTCGCGATCGCCTACCAGCACGTGCGGGAGAACCCGATCCCGCCGTCCCGGCTTGACCCCGAGCTGCCCCCGTGGGCGGATGCGATCGTGCTCAAGGCGATGGCGAAGTCGGCCAACGACCGGTACCAGACCGCGGCCGAGATGAACGCCGACATCCAGCGGGCCGCGTCCGGCATGCAGGTGGCGGCCGCCTTCCAGCAGCCGCCGACCCGGGCCGACTACTACGACTACCAGCAGCGCACCCAGCGGATGGGACCGCAGACGGTGATGGGCGGGGCCGGCGTCGCCCCGACCACGGTCTCCCAGTACCCGCAGGGCGGCTACCCTTCCGGCTACCAGCCCGGATACAACGACGGCGGCTATGACAACGGCGACGGCGAGCGGGAGGGCGGCGGCAGCCGCCGCTGGCTGCCGTGGACGATCGCCGGGGTCGTACTGGTGGCCGCGATCGTCGCGGCGGTGCTGCTGTTGCACGGCGGCGGCGGCGGCACCTTCGTGCCGACCAACCTGGTCGGCGAGACCCAGAGCCAGGCGGTCTCCCAGGTCAAGGCGGCCGGGCTGAACCCGGTCGTGCAGCAGACGACCAATAACAGCGTGCCCGCGGGCAACGTGATCAGCACCAACCCGTCCGGCGGCTCCAGCATCTCCAAGGGCGGCACGGTCACCCTGAGCGTCTCCAAGGGCGCTGGCCTCATACAGCTGCCAGGCAATCTCGCTGGTCAGCCGCAGGGGACGGTCTCGTCACAGCTCAAGAACCTCGGCTTCACCAACGTCAGCGAGGCAGTCGACTCCACGTCGACGATGACATCGGGTGACGTCGATCACGTGACCCCGGGCCCGGGGAAGTACCCCCCGAATACCGCGATCGTCCTCTACGTCTCCGGCGGCGGGGTCACGGTGCCTAACGTCTCGAACGGCAGCGAGACCTACCCTGAGGCGGAGCAGATCCTTCTCCAGGACGGGTTCAACGTGAAGGCCACCCCGATCGCCGCGCCGGCATCGAACCCGGTGGGTCCGAACGTCGTGTACCAGCAGAACCCGCCCGCGAACTCGGTGGAGCCCAAGGGCTCGACGGTCCAGATCTTCTACCAGCCGGACACGTCTACGTCTACGCCCACCCCGTCGACGTCCGCCAGCGGCACTCCGACGCCGACCGGGACTCCGACGGTAAGCAGCACGCCGACCACGGGCACGCCCACCTCGACTGCCACCGGCAACCCCGGTCCGTGATCCGGGCAGAGTCCTGAGACGGCGCCTGAGCGCGCTACGTGCATTACGCTTACCCGGAGCAATCCGTGCCGGCCCGGGGAACGCCCCCGGTGCCCTCGCAGTCCCCGAGCAGGAGGTGCGCGGTGCCCAAGTCCCGCGTCCGGAAGCGGCCGGTCTACACGCCGCCGGCCACGCAGTCGAAGAAGCGGGCGGTCAGCCCTCCGTGGCTGGTTCCCACGATGATCGCGTCGCTGCTGATCGGGCTGGCCTGGATCGCGCTGTACTACGTCACCCAGTCGGACATGCCCGGGCTGAGCGCGCTCGGCGGCTGGAACCTGGTCTGCGGGTTCGCGCTGATCGTGGTCGGCGTGGTCCTCGCCACCCAGTGGCATTAGGCTCACGCGCCGCCGGGGGCCGGCCTGGCCGGCCCGCCGTCGAATCTAGAAACCCGCCGCCTGGCTGAACTCGGCGGTGAGGTGGTTGGATCTGAGCACCACGATCACCGCCAGGATCGCGAGCACCACCACCACCGCGCCGACCTGGTAGACGAGCCGGTTCTTCCGCGGCGCGTAGGCGAACGCGGCGGTGACGAGCACGCCCACGATCAGCCCGCCGACGTGGTCCTGCCAGGCGATCGTGCCCCGGTAGAGCAGGCTGAAGGCCAGGTTGATCCCGATCAGCACCACGATCCCGCGGCTGTCGAGCTGCAGCCGCCTGGAGACCACGAACCACGCGCCGAACAGGCCGAAGATCGCGCCGCTGGCGCCGAGCGCGGGCACGTTGTTGGCTGCCAGGAGGTAGAACGCGACGCCGCCGCCGAGCGCGCTGAGCAGGTAGACGGTGATGAAGCGGGCCCGGCCGAGCAGCTGCTCGAGGGCCGGGCCGACCGCGAACAGAGCCCACATGTTGAACAGGATGTCGAGGAAACCGAGGTTCCCCGTCGGCGGCAGGAACGCGGACGTCAGCAGCCGGTACCACTGGCCCGAGGCGATGCCCTGCAGCGGGCCGCCCGAGCTGTACTGCGCGTACCCGAGCAGCGCCCAGTCGTTGGCGATCGACGGCCGGGCCAGCTCGACCAGGAACAGCACGACGTTGAGGCCGATCAGCGTGTAGGTGACGACCGCGGTGCGGGCCGGCCGCCCGCCGAAGACAGTCGTCGGCCGCCTGGCGGTCCGGCCGCCTTCGTGCACGCAGTCCACGCACTGCTGCCCGACCGCGGCCGAGCGGAGGCAGTCCGGGCAGGCGTGGCGACCACACCGGACACAGGAAACCCACGTTTCCCGGTTGGGGTGCCGATAACAGGTGGGCGGTGCTTCCTGCCCGGCCGGGGGGACCTGGTCCGGCGTGGTCACGAGGGGCTGCCTTCTGCTAGTCGCGCTGAATGGTGACGGACTCGAGCACCACGTCGGGGTTGGGCCGGTCGCCGGGGACGGTCTGCACGCGGCTGATCTTGTCGACCACGTCGGCGCCCTCGATGACCTCGCCGAAGATCGTGTGCTTGCCGTTCAGCCACGGCGTCGCCCCGACCGTGATGAAGAACTGCGAGCCGTTGGTGCCGGGGCCCGCGTTGGCCATCGCCAGCAGGTACGGCTTGTCGAACCGCAGGTCCGGGTGGATCTCGTCGGCGAACTTGTAGCCCGGGCCGCCGGTGCCGGTGCCCAGCGGGTCCCCGCCCTGAATCATGAAGCCGGCGATCACCCGGTGGAAGATCGTGCCGTCGTACAGCTTGTCCTTGGTGGTCGCCCGGGTCTTCGGGTTAGTCCACTCCCGGCCGCCCTCGGCGAGCTCAACGAAGTTCCGCACGGTCTTCGGCGCTTGGTCAGGGAACAGCCGGACTTTGACCGTCCCCTGCGTCGTCGTCAGCGTCGCGGTCAGCGTTTCGGTCATTACGTGACTCCGGTTCATCTCCAGGCCGGTCGATCCGGCCTGTCTCCATTCACCGTACCGGCTTTACCTCGGTGGCATCCCGGCCCCGGCGTCGATGATTGAAGAGGCCTTCCAGGGGAACCTTGTCTCACCGAGAGCAAGCAAAGGAGACCGATCGTGTTCTTCACCAAGACACGCGCCAACGACGCTTCTGCTCGGGCTCACGCCGCCGGCCAGGCGGCCCAAGCTGCAGCGCAGAACGCGAAGACGGCTGCTCAGGCGGCTGCCGCGGCCGCCCGGGCAGCGACGCAGAGCGCCACCCAGAGCACGGCCGAGAAGGCCCAGATCACCACCAAGCGCGCCCAGGACCGGGCGTTCAAGGCGCAGAACAAGGCCCAGAACCGGGCCCAGCAGGCCCAGGTTACGGCGCAGAACGTCGCCCAGGCCGCCCAGCTTCGGGCGCAGGCGGCAGGCGACACCCTGCAGTCGAAGGCGACCGACGTCAGCAAGGGCGTCCAGCAGGGCGTCTACAACGCCAGAAGCTGGGCCGCGCCCCGCCTCGAGCTCGCCGCCGACCAGGTGACCAATACGGTCGCGCCCACGGTGTCGGCGGCCCTGCGCAGCACGGCCAAGCAGGTCAAGCCGCCCCGTCCGGACAAGGGCCGGACCGCGCTGAGGTGGTCGCTGCTCGGCGCCGCCATCCTGGCCGGCGCGGGCGCCGCCTTCGCGCTGATCCGCTATCAGTTCCGGGCGGCCACCAAGGACGAGGCGGTCGAGGTCGGCGAGACGACCGACATCTCGGCCAGGCCGACCGCGACCACGCCGACCCCGGCCACTCCGGCCACTCCGGCCGCCTCGGCCGCCCCTGGCAACGCCAGCGGAACGAGCGGAGCCGGCAGCTCGAGCGCCACGCCGACCGCCGCGACCGCGACGGCCAAGCCGGCGACGGGCAAGATGACGCCCGGCAAAACCGCGGCCGACAACACCGAAACGACCTCTGATGCGTCAGTGAATGGGCACGTCACGTCGAGCGGAAGGTAAAGCGCAAGACGAACGTAATGTCCTGATCCTGGTGTCCTATTGACACTGTCCGGATGCACGTTCATTTTTTAATAGAGGCGACAAGTCCCACTCCGGGGAGGAACACCATGACTGGGTGGGACGAGCGCATCGCGCAGCTCGAAGCCGAGTTTCCCGGGTGGCACATCTGGCGGTCCAACGCCGGTCGCTGGTGGGCCACCCGGACCGGCCCCGTCCTCCGTCGCGAGGACCTGGGAACTACCCGCGTCATGACCGTGGACGCGGACGACGCGATCGCACTCCGTGATCAGCTCACCGCGCAGGCATCCCTCGACCGGGAGATCACGGACTGATCGGCAGCTCCGGCATTAGGACGAAGATCACCATTCCGACCGGGTTGCATGGTGGATCTTTAGTTTTCGCCCAAAGGTTCTTAGCCAGTCCTTAGACGATGCCTGGATACGGTCGATCGAGGCCCGTCTTCCGTCGAAGCCGGGCAAAGTCGGGCGTATCCACTTGCGGAGTGAACAGCGTGATTAACCGGATCATGCGCGCCGGCGGGGAGACCCGATGGCTCGTCTGGACCGCGGCGGCCTGCATCACCGTTTCGCTTCTCGTGATGTTCTTCCTATCCGTCGCCGGGCCGTCCATCGTCGTGCCGTGGATGGCGCACGCCCCGTACGGCCTGCCGCCGTGGTGGACCTCGCTCCGACTGGGCAGCCCGCTGGCGCTCTTCCTCGGCTGGGGGGCGGCGCTGATCGGCGCGATCGGCGTCGGTGCGGGCCTGCTCGCGATTTCCCGCGGCGCCCGGGTACCGGTCAGGCCGCTGCTGGCGATCTCGTTCATCGCGATCGCGGTGTTCGCGTTCCTGCCGGCCGCCGGCACCACCGACACGCAGTCGTACGCCATCGACGGCAACATGCTGGTGCTGCGCCACAGCCCGTATGTGTTCACTCCGGCCCAGATGGTCACGCTGGGCGACAAGCTCGCGGTCGGATCCCCGCCCACCTGGGCGCATCAGCTCTCGGATTACGGCCCGGTCGCGTCGGCCGAAGAGTGGCTGTCGGCCGAGCTCGGCGGCACCTCGATGGCGCTGATCACGTTCTGGCTCAAGCTGTTCGTGGCGCTCGCGTTCGGCGCGGTCGTGCTGCTGCTCGACCGGCTGCTCAGGGACAACCAGGCGATGCGGCTGCGCGCCCACCTGCTCTGGTCGGTCAACCCGCTGCTGCTGTGGGAGATCGTGGCCAGCGGGCACATCGACGGCCTCGCGGTCGCGTTCGGCGTGGCCGGCCTGGCCCTGCTGCGGTTTACCCGCAACGGCGCCAGGCCGACGCTGGCCCGGTGCGCCGCCGCGGGCACCCTGCTCGCGGCCGCGGCCTGCACGAAATCTCCGTTCGTGCTGTTCCTGGCGGCCGCGTTGTGGGCGGTGCGGCGCTCCCCGGCCCGAATCGCCTGCGTGGTCGGCGGCTGGCTGTGGCTGACGGTGGCGTGCTACGCGGTGGCCGGCTGGCCCGCGGTCAAGGTACTGTCCCAGCGCGGCCAGCAAGTCACCTGGGACAACCTGTACCAGGTGATCTACCGGCCGCTCGGCCTGGCCGGTCCGCTCGGGGCGGACAACGTGCCTGGCTGGGTCTTCCCGCTGGCGCTGGCGCTGTTCCTCGGCGTCGCCCTGCTCGCCTTCTTCCGGCTGCCGGACCGGGTTCCGGCGCTGCCCGCGGTCAGCCCGGCGCTGGCGCTGAGCCTGGCCTGGGTCTTCTTCTGGCCGTTCCAGCGCCCGTGGTACGACGTGATGATCATCGCCTTGCTGGCGCTCTACCCGTCGTCCGGGCTCGACGTCCTCGTGCTCGCCCGGCTCTGCTTCGCCGCCATCACCTACATGGAGGCGGGCCACGTCGCCCACTTGTTCTGGTTCCAGCAGGCGCAGTTCATCGACGGCGAGTGGATCACCTCGACCGTTCGCTTCCTGACCGCGGCCGCGCTGATCTGGATGTGCGTCACCGGCCGGTGGGGCGGCCGGCCGGACCAGCCCGCGGGCATCGACGCGCCCGCGGGCGCCCCCGCCGCTAGCGCTCACCTTCCCGCGGTGACGCCGCAGGCGTGACTCCTGGCGCCGGCAGCAGGTACCGCTCCGGCCACCGGCAGTCGATGAACTCCGCCAGCACCCCCGGCAGCGGCCCCGCGCGCTCGATGGCTGACGGCCTAGTGGCGCCGAACGCCGCCTCCTCGGTCACCGGCCCGGCCAGCAGCCACTGCGGCTCGTCGGGCTGACAGAGCCACTCGGCCCGCTCGATCCGCGCGGTGATGGCGGCGCAGACGTGGGCCGCCAGGCCGGCCAGGTCGGCGATCGCGGCCGCCCGGACGGCCACCGCCGCGTCGACCGCGTGCGACAGCGCGCACTGCCGGACCCGTGGGGGCAGCGCCGCCAGCGGCGCCAGCCCGGGTGCCTTCGGCACCGGGGTCGGCCAGCCGGTCAGGTGCGCGAGCACCGCCAGCTCGGCCCACGGCCGCAGCGGGCCCGGGCCGTCGGCCGCCCGCTGGGCGACCCGCATATCCCGCAGCGTGCACGGCCGCGCCTGGCACTCCGGGCCGCAGGTGGCCGAGCGCGGGCGCACCACCGTCCTGGCGTCCGCCGCTTGGACCGTCGGCCCGGCCTCGCGCGCGCTGCCGTCGGTCACCCGCACCAGGATCGGGAAGTCCATGCCGTCGGAGAAGACCGCCGCCTCCCCCGGCGGCAGCGTGACCAGATA
>Ga0335075_10009934_pt1 | contig 14466 bp, 15 predicted proteins | sample Lox_Sample_24_FD_206723 | JGI IMG/M metagenome (GOLD analysis project Ga0335075, IMG submission 206723) | Soil microbial communities from Loxahatchee National Wildlife Refuge, Florida, United States - Lox_Sample_2.4 | ecosystem: Environmental > Terrestrial > Soil > Wetlands | place: USA...
CGGCGGGCAGGGTCTCGGCGGCGATACGGTGCATGAGGAGCAATCTAGCAGCACCGGGACAGACTTGCGAAGCCGAGAACCCACTCCTAGGTTCGCCGCGACGCTATCTGCCGAACGGAATGCCAATGACAGCCCCGGAATTCGAAGGAACGGAACGCTATATCGCGACTGACGATCTGCGCATCGCCGTCAACGCAGCCATCGCGCTCGAGCGCCCGCTGCTCATCAAGGGCGAGCCCGGCACGGGCAAGACGCAGCTTGCCTATGAAGTGGCCGATGCGCTTCGTGTGCCGCTCATCACCTGGCACGTCAAATCCACGACCAAGGCCCAGCAGGGCCTCTACGAATATGACGCGGTAACGCGGCTGCGCGATTCTCAGCTCGGCGATCCGCGCGTGAAGGACGTGAAGAACTACATCCGGCGCGGCAAGCTATGGGACGCCTTCGACATGAGCGAGCGGCCGGTGCTGCTGATCGACGAGATCGACAAGGCGGATATCGAGTTTCCCAACGACCTGCTGCTCGAATTGGACCGGATGGAATTCTTCGTCTACGAGACGGGCGAGACGATCCGGGCGAGGCTGCGTCCGATCGTGATGATTACCTCGAACAACGAGAAGGAACTGCCTGACGCATTCCTGCGCCGGTGCTTCTTTCACTACATCCGGTTTCCGGACCGCGAGACGATGCAGCGGATTATCGATGTACATTTTCCGTCCATCAAGCAGAAGCTCGTGTCGGAAGCGCTGAACATTTTCTATCAGATCCGCGAAGTGCCGGGCATCAAGAAGAAGCCGTCGACCTCCGAACTGCTCGACTGGCTGAAACTGCTTCTCAACGAGGACATTTCGCCCGAGACGCTGCGCGAGCGCGATCCCAATCGCCTCGTCCCGCCGTTGCACGGCGCCCTGCTCAAGAACGAGCAGGATGTCCATCTCTTCGAACGTCTCGCCTTTCTCGCCCGCCGTGAGGCACGAGGATGATCGTGCGATCATCTGTTTCTTCTCCCGCTCGCGGGGGAAGTGGCGCGAGGCGCCGAAGGAGGGCCTTGTGTGGCACGGCCCCCCTCCGCCCGCTATTCGGACACCTCCCCCGCGTACGGGGGAAGAAAACATTCATTGCGCTTTCGACGCTTTTTCTCTGTGGGCAGGCAGCCGCGCAGACGGTTGCCGGCGACCAGTTCGCCGACGGGGCGGAGGGGGCAAAGGAGCACGTGGCGTCCGGATTTGTATGTCCGGCGAAGATCGGGGTATTCGAGCGCGACGCAGTGGGTGAAACAAATCCGCAGACGGGCACGGATTTCTGTGCCTATTCGGCGCTTGATGGGGTCTACGGCACGATCACGCTTATGCCCATGCAGGGCGGCTACGATCCCAGGCAATCGCTGGCCGATGATTTTGCCGAGCAGGAGGGCACGGGCGGCAAACAGATCATGGAAGGAACGGCAAATATGGCATCGGCCAGCCATTCGCCGCCCCTGGCGGTCTACATGCGCAGTTATGAAACCGCGAAGCTTGAAGATCTTCATTACCGCGTCACCTATACCGGCGCGGCAATCGGCAAATGGGCTGTGGAAACCACGCTTGAATATGCCGAGCCGCGCGATGCGGGCGAAATCCAGAAATTTCTCCGCGCCGTATACGCAGGTGCCGAGACCAGGATCGGCCAGCCGCATTAGGACAGGACGCGCCGCAATGTTCTTTCAATTCTTCGACGAACTCCGCGGTGCAAAGGTTCCGGTCACGCTGAAGGAATATCTCGCGCTGATGGAGGCGCTCTCGAAGGGTGTGATCGGTCACAGGGTCGACGAGTTCTATTATCTCTCGCGTGCGGCGCTGGTGAAGGACGAGCGCAATCTCGACCGGTTCGATCGTGTCTTCGCCCATGTGTTCAAAGGGCTCGAGACGTTGGATGCCGCGGAGGTCGTGCAGCTGCCTGAGGAATGGCTGCGAGCGATTGCGGAGAAATTTCTTACCGAGGAAGAAAAGAAACTCGTCGAGTCGCTCGGCGGCTGGGAAAAGCTCATGGAAACGCTCAAGAAGCGGCTGGAGGAGCAGAAGAAGCGCCATGAAGGCGGCTCGAAGATGATCGGCACCGCCGGTACCTCGCCCTTCGGGGCGATGGGTTACAATCCGGAGGGCGTGCGGATCGGCCAGAACAGAAGCCGGCATGGCCGCGCGGTGAAAGTGTGGGACCGGCGCGAGTACAAAAACCTCGACGATTCGGTCGAGCTCGGCACGCGCAACATCAAGGTGGCGCTCAGGCGCCTGCGCAAATGGGCGCGGACCGGCGCGGAGGTGGAGCTTGATCTTCCCGCCACGATCCGCGAGACCGCGAACAAGGGCTATCTTGATCTGCGGCTCGTTCCCGAGCGCCACAATCTCGTGAAGGTGCTCCTGTTTTTCGATGTCGGCGGCTCGATGGACGCGCATATCCGCATATGCGAGGAGCTGTTCAGCGCCGCGAGATCCGAATTCAAGCACATGGAGTTCTTCTACTTCCACAACTGTCTTTACGAGGCGGTGTGGAAGGACAACCGCCGCCGCCACAACGAGACCGTGGCGACCTGGGACGTGCTGCACAAATTTCCCCATGACTACAAGGTGATTTTCGTGGGCGACGCGACCATGAGCCCCTATGAAATCACCTATCCCGGCGGATCAGTGGAGCACTGGAACGAGGAAGCCGGCGTCGTCTGGCTCCAGCGGGCGACGCAGATCTACGAACACGTGGTCTGGCTCAATCCCGTGAGCGAAAAACACTGGGACTACACGCCGTCCGTCGGCCTGATCCGGCAGGTCGTCGCGAACCGCATGTACCCCCTCACCCTTGCAGGTCTCGATTCGGCCATGCGCGCACTGGGGCGGTAGCGCCGCAGTCAGGCGCGCTTCATAGTCTTTCCGCTGCATCAAAACGAAACCGCGGCCCGTGGCCCGGACATTGCAGTCCCGGAATTCAGCCGGTGACGGACCGGCTTCGCGTTTCCGGGTGAGCCATGAGTCATTTGAATTTCAGCGTCAGCACGCGGCAGACGACCATACGCCGGCGTGCCTACAATCCACGTGGCAAGGTCTCGCTGCGTGCGACATCCACGACATGGACGGTTGTTTCGATCGCCGCCGTGATGGCGGTGGTGTTCCTGCTCGTGTGGCTCATCTGATGCCGGATCGGGAGTGATTACTCCGGCGCGATTGTGACCTTGATGCCGTCGAGTTCCGGCTTGCAGACGATCTGGCAGGAAAGCCGCGAGTTCGGCTCGACCGCGAGGGCCATGTCGAGCATGTCGGTTTCCGCGTCGCTGCGCGGCGGCAGTTTGTCGAGCCATCCCTGGTCGACATAGACATGGCAGGTGGCGCAGGCGCAGGCGCCGCCGCATTCCGCTGCAACCGGCAGGCCCGCGTCGCGCAGGATCTCCATCACGCTCCAGTCATTGCGGCCCTCGAGCACGTGCTCCTGGCCGTTGCGATCGGTCGCAAGAATCTTCATGCCACACCAAGTTTCTTCTGCAGGCTGGAAGACGATGTCGTGTACTGGAAACGCAGCTTCTCGTTCGGCCGGCACACGTGAAATGCAGCCTGCGCCATCAATGCCGCTTCGTGAAAGCCGCACAGAATGAGTTTCAGCTTGCCGGAATAGGTGGCGATGTCGCCGATGGCGAATATGCCCGGCGTGGCGCTCTCGAAACGGGCCATATCCACCGGAATCAGGTTTTCATGCAGGTTCAGTCCGAATTCCGCGATCGGGCCAAGCTTGATTGTGAGACCGAAGAACGGAAGAAGCGAATCGCAGGCGTGAACCCATTCCTTTTTGTCGGCGCCCGAAAGCGTAACGGCCTCCAATCGCCCGTTCGCGCCGTGCAGCCCCTTTATGCTCGCGACATGGAAAGCGACCTTGCCCTCGGCAACGAGTTCGCGCATCCGGTTCACGCTGTGGGCTTGCGCGCGAAATCCGTCGCGGTGATGCACCAGGGTCAGGCTCCTGGCGACGGGGGCAAGATTGAGCGTCCAGTCGAGCGCCGAGTCGCCGCCGCCTGCGATCACAATATCGCGATCGCGGAAGGCATCCATTTTTCGTACGGCGTAATGGACGCTCTTGCCCTCATAGGCATCAATGCCGGCGATGGGCGGCCGCTTGGGCACGAAGCTGCCGGCTCCCGCCGCGATCACGACGACCGGCGCCACAATATCCGTGCCGGCGTCGGTCGAAAGCTGCCACCGGCCGTCATCGAGGCGCTTCAGGCCATTTGCCATCTGGCTGAGATGGAAACCGGCATGGAAGGGTTTGATCTGTTCGAGCAGCCGGTCTGTCAGCTCCTGCCCGTTGACGATCGGGAGGCCCGGAATGTCGTAGATCGGTTTCTCGGGGTAGAGCTCGGTACACTGCCCGCCCGGACGGTCGAGTATATCGACCACTTCGGCCCTCAGATCGAGCAGGCCGAGTTCAAAGACCGCGAACAGGCCACAGGGCCCCGCGCCTAAGATCGCGACATCCGTTTCGATTGCCATTCCGTGAACTGCGTTGCTGAAGCCTGCGGCTTATAGGTGGGGAGGGACGCCCTCGCAACCGCGGTAAACAGCGAAATATCCCGCAATTACAGTGCTTAGCGGCGCCGATAGGCTGCGAGGAACGTGCTCACCATGTTGGAGCCCGACCTGACCGATTCAAGCGCGGCGGCGGCTGCAGCCGGTGCAAGCGCGGGATTGACGGCTTCGGCCATGGCCAGGTTCTCAGCCAGCGAGAACGCGCCTACGCCAAGCGCAGAGCCCCTCAGCGTGTGCAAGGTGTCGCGCCAATTTTTGGTATCCCGTGCCTCAATCAGGTTATGAAGGCGGACGAGGGCCTGTGCGCATTGGCGCACAAACAGCTCCAGCACCTCGGCGTTGATATCCGCCGCGCCGCCCGTATACAGGGAAAGATGTTCAAGATCGACCGGCTGTCGCATCGCCGCCGCTGACATGGAAGGTTCTTTCAATCTGCCCGCGCCAGAATGGTCCGGTCGAAGCGAAGATGAAGTTAATATAGGATAGCTTACCCGCTTGTAAAAAAAATGTCACACACAAAACCCGGGCCATGCGGGTTCGCGGCAGCTCCCCCGGCTAAAACGGCACCCAACCGCCGGGGAAGGGCGAGACACCAAACAGGTGATAATGCGTGAACAGCACGGCAACGAACACAACAACTGCAGCCCAGAATCGCCAGCCAAGGCTTTCCGTGAAATTGAGTGTGTTGCGGCCCGATATGACGGCGGCGAAGGGAATATTCGAGGTCTTTGCTGCGAATGCCTCCCAGGCCGCGCCCATCTTGCGCCGACGCTTCGCGTCGATGAATGCAGTTCCGAAGAGGGACACCAGAAAGAATGTGCCAAAGAAGATCACGGAAGCTTCATCGCCATTGGCAGCCAGATGAAATGCCGACCAGATTACGACGCTCCAGAGAAAGGGATGGCGTGTGACGCGCACAACGCCGTGTATGACATCTGCGGGTGCCGCGGTGGGCTGACCCATCTGAACCCTGGTCGGATTGCGCACCAGCAGCCCCTGCACGCCGAGGAAAAAAGCGATCGCGATGACCGGAATACCGAGATGCCTGACGCCTTGCCCCAGATCGAAAAGCTGCGGATCGGCGCCCGCCTGGGCTCGATTGTAACCGATCGCAAGCCAGACGATCGCCGCGAGCGAGGCCAGCGAAAATAGCCCCAGATAAGCGCGATCGCCGATCGTTTCGGTGATGACATCGCGCAGTCTCGTGCCAGAGATCAGAAAATGGAGCGCCAGAAACAACAACGCCGCTGCAATGAGCATCGCCATGCGGGACATCCCTTCGCCTGCGCCATTAACCTAGCGCAATATCCCGCGATGCGCATGCGTCTTTCCCGACGCCGCAACCTTGCGGCTTGGGAATCAGCTAAGAAATAGGCTCGTGCCTTGCGGCTCGTTCGGAATTGCGGGCTTTCATCGCCTGGACCTGATGCTTCCCCTCTGCAATCTCCTCGACCAGCTTGGCGCAGAATGCCGGCAGATCGTCGGGACCCCGGCTGGTAATCAGGCCCTGATCGACGACGACCTCCGCGTCAACGACGTCGGCGCCCGCATTCTTGAGATCCTGCCGGATGGTCGGCCAACTCGTCAGCCGACGGTTTTTCGCAAGGCCGGCATCGATCAGTATCCATGGTGCATGGCAGATTGCGGCCATGGGCTTGCCCGTTTCCGCAAAGCGCCGCACGAAATTCTGCACTTCGGGCTTCGTGCGCAGCTGATCGGGGTTGTTCGCGCCGCCCGGCAGCACGATTGCGTCATAGTCGTCAGCCTTTGCGCCATCGAGCTTCCGGTCGACATGCACCGTCTTGTCCGGCTTCAGGTGATTGAAACCCTGAATATTGCCGGGGTTCGGAGAGACGATTTCGACCTCGGCACCCTCGCCGCGGAGTGCCTTCAAAGGCTCAAGCAACTCGGCCTGCTCGAAGCCATCCGTCGCCAATATTGCAACCTTCTTGCCCCTCAGTTTTCCGGCCATGCTCATTCCTCCGGCAGGATATTGATAATCACCTGCTGCGCGCCATCCGCGATCCGGTCGGGAGCGCCTGCGCCATCTCGAGATGGTGCTGCAGGACGGGCAGCGTCATCCGGGCGTAGCGTTTCAGCTGCGGAATTTCGCCATGCCGGGCATAGCTCGTGAACAGGGCGATGGCATCCTGGTGGCCTTGAACCTGCTGTTCGGCATAGGTGGAGTCGAACTGCCGAGAACTCACCGAACGCAGTTGCGCAAGCAGCCCGGCATGCTCGTGGTCGACCTTCGAAGGCAGGCGGATGCCTCCGATGCGTTTGACGGTTGCCATGAGCTGCGCATTGTTCTTGCTGTGATCGCGAATCATCTCGGCTGCAAAGCGGTCGACGTCCGGGTTGCGCGAACGCTGCTCGGCTATGTGGCCGGCCCGGATCTCGTAAATTCCTGTTATGGCCGCCTTGCTCGCAAATTCCTGACTCGACAGGGTGGCACTTGTTGCCGGCATGTTGGTTGTCGGCGGAGCGGCCGGCTGCGCTTCAGGCGCTCCGGAAATCACAAGGGCAACGGCCACGGCTGTTCCCGCCAACAAACATTTCAACGACATGGCAGTTTCTCCGTATCCTGTATCCTTTGAACTGCAAATGGTCCCAATCGTTCCGTAGCTGGGTTCGGGCGGAAATCCGCTGGGCGCGGTAATTAAATTTCTCACAAATGCTGTCTGTCACTGCGGTGCTTGCAATCGGACGATCGCAGGAGCAGGATTTGTTCCCATATAAAACGCGCCTCGCGGGACGAGGGCTGGTGGTTTGGGCGAGGCGGAGGTCTCACGGGAGAGACAACAGGAGGAATTCCGCCATGCAAGTGAAACACATTCTGCGCGAAAAAGGTCGCGACGTGGTGACGATCGCCGGCGAGGCGATGTTATCGGAGGCGGCCCGCCTGCTTGCGCGCCGTCATATCGGCGCGGTCGTGGTCTGCGACGGCATGGGCGTGGTGTCGGGTATATTGTCCGAGCGCGACATCGTGCGCGCAGTGGCGGAACACAGTGTGGCCGCGCTGGGTCACAGCGTTGCCCGGCACATGACGCGGACGGTTTCGACCTGCTGCGAAACGGACTCGGTCGACGATCTCATGGAGGACATGACGCGGGGCCGTTTCCGGCACGTGCCAGTTGTTGAAGACAACCGGCTCTGCGGCATCGTCTCGATCGGCGATGTCGTGAAATCCCGCATTGAGGAGACCGTCCGCGAGGCGGCGTCGTTGCGCGAATACATCGTGGCGGGTTGACCAAAGTCCCCCGACAACAAAATTTGTAATAAAATTAGCTAAACAGGGTCGAGACCGCCCTGGGTGTGCCGCCCGAGCTCCAAGCCATCGGCCAGCCCCAGGAACAAGCTCCCATCCGTTCAAAATGACCTCCCCGGCAGGGCAGGGGAATCGCTTTTGGCTTTTGTAGGCCTGTTGCGCTGGCTCGCGAACAGGATTCTGAAGATGGCTCCCGATTCGAAAGGGGAGCCAGATGGGCAAATTCAAGAGCTATTTCAGCAAGGTACGCGATCCGCGGGCGCGCAATTCGTCCTATCCGCTGTTGGACGTGCTGTTCATTGCGCTGGTGGCGACATTGTGCGGAGCCAAGGGCCCCACGGACATGGCGGATTTTGGCAGGAGGAGGATGGAGCTGTTGCGCCGGTTCACGCCGCTGGCGAAGGGGGTTCCCAGCCACGACGTATTCAGCGACGTTTTTCGAGCGCTGGACCCGCAGAATTTCGAGCGGGTGTTTCGGCAGTTTGTTGCGGCTTTTGCCAAATTCCATGGCCTGGACCTGAGCGGCGTGTTCGCGGTGGATGGCAAGTCGCTGTGTGGTGCCTACGAACGCGGCAAGAGCGCGCTGCCGGTACACCTGGTCAACGTCTTTGCCGCCAAGGCCCGTCTGGCAATAGCCTCGCGCAAGGCGCCTGGCCGCAACGAATCCGAAGCGGCTCTGGAAGTCCTTCAGATGCTGCGGCTGAAGCACAAAACCATCACCGCAGACGCGCTTTTTTGCAGCCGTCCCTTTGCCAGTGCCGTGCTGGAGCGGGGCGGCAACTACGTACTGGCGCTGAAGAAGAACCAGAGCAAGCTTTTCAAGGATGTGGAACGCTGCTTCGCGAACAAAGGCGAGCGCGACACGGCAGAGCAGCTTCAGGAAGCCACACACGACCGTCGCGAAAAACGACGGGCTGCGGTCATGCGCAACACCAGGCTTGCCCCACTGCACCGCTTCCCAGGCATCCAAGCCATCGGCAGAATTACCTCGTGGCGGCGCATAAAAGGTCGTCCGGCAGACGAGCCCTTCGTCCGATACTTTCTGCTTTCCAAATACGTATCGGCCAAACGGTTGCTGCAAATCGTCCGCTCCCACTGGTCGGTCGAGAATCAGATGCACTGGATCCTCGATGTTCTCTTTGCAGAAGACGCCAACCGCACCAGAAAGGATGCATCTCCCGAAAATCTTGCAATCCTGCGCAGGCTCGCCCTCAACCTGCTGCGCGCTCACCCCGACCCCATCTCCATGCGACGAAAAATGAATGCGGCAGCCTGGGACGATACATTCCTCATCAGCTTGCTCGGCCAAAAGCGATAGCCCTGCCGGGTAAGGGAGACCCCTTCAACATCGGCTATGTGAAGAAACAGCTGATATGCGATTTGTTCTGCGGATGAACTTTCGCTGGCTGGCGCAATGACGCGATTCGGCATGGTCACTCTCCTGTTGTGAAACCGAAGGGTTGCAGTTGAGCAAAGATCGGGCCTGTGCGCTATGTCACCGCCCCGATATCGAACCGCCGCGCATTCCGCGGCGGTAGCATGAAACATGGTTGTAACGTTCAGCCCGTCCGTTGCGCGTACCGCCCGAACCTGCGGTTGAACACTTCGCGGGACATCCACAGCTCGCAACGGCGCTGGAACAGGAACTCGGCGCGGGGGCTGTGCGGATTGTAGGCGAGGACCAGCAGGAAGCTCCAGACGTCGCAGAAGAAATCGACGAGGCGTCCGGCGCGGCCGCGGTCGGGGCAGGGAAACGACTCGAAACCGAATTTCTGCAGGAAACGGACGATCCTGGCGCCATTGCCGTCATGCACGATGCCGCCGCAGACGCATATGGCCACAGCGGCGCTCAGCGCGGCATCTTCGTCCATATGCATGGCGAGATCCCCGAGCGTGTCATTAAAACGCCGGCCGATCAGCTTTCCCCATGCGAGATTGGGTCCGCCCGCCGGGATACGCAGGAGGTGTTCGTTCCAGAGATGGAGTTCGACGATCACATCGCCGGGCTCTATCGAGCGTCCGCAACCGAGCAGCACGGAATGGCGCGCCTGATGCAGCGCGATCCGGAACAGGCAGGTCCGCTTTTTCGAAAATTCCCGCACGCCATGTTGCCATCGCAGCAGCGTATCCGCGCGGCCGACGGCGCGCGCCAGCCAATGGTCGCCGGCCTGGAGATATCTGACGGATGGCTGCTGTGCGCTGTCCTCCGGTCGCGCTTCCGCTTCCGGCCTCGTCCAAAACCTGCGCCCTAGCGCGACTGCGGCGTAGCGCATCCCCATCTCCCGCGAACGTGCAATCGCCTGCACAGTTCCCTCTGCGCGGCAGGGGCAAAAATTCATGAACGAATGCGTATCGCAGATTGGGTGATGGTCACGCGTTCAGCGGATGGCACGGGCGGCCATGGATTCGGGCGTGAAAAGATTTGCCGGATGGGGACCGGTGATCTTGTAGGCTTGCGCCTGATCGTTGAACGCGAACCCGTAGACATACCCTCCCAGCGCCAGATCGTATACGAATTGACTCCCGAGAATGACGGCGGGAATCTCCGGCATGAGGTACATCGTGCCTTGCCCGAATTTCCACAGCCTGCCGTTCTCGTCCCAGGAATCGCCGTAAACGGCGAGCCAGGTGTCCTCGTCGAGATAGAGCCGCCGTCGCGCCACCACGTCATGTGCGCCGGGCTTCAGCGCGCCTTCCACCACCCATACCCGGTGCAGCTCGTAGCGAAGATCGTCGGGATTGGCGTGCCGCGGGCCGAGAATCTCCGCCGTGGACCGCGTGTACATCCGGTTGTTGTTGTAGGGAATGAACATCTCCTTCTTGCCGAGGAGCCGGAAATCATAGCGATCGAGGCCACCGAAGAAGATATAATATTCGTCGAGCGCCTCCAGGCCGGACGCGTCGGGATCCGGCGTGTCGTAAGTAATTCCGGGCCCGCGGCGTACACGATGTTCTCCTGGCAGGATGCGCCAGGCACTGAAACTGAATCGCGCGCTGTCGAGCGGCTGCCAGGCAAGATAGCCTTCGCCCACCTTGTAAGGCGGTGCGTCGTCGAGGCGGAGCGTCTTGAAGTAATATCCTCCCACGGCCTGCGGCGTGGCGCCGGAATAATAGTAGGGAAAATCGGCAGTTTCCCGGTATCCGGTTGCGAGTTCCGCATTGCCGTCCGCCGACACGATCCAGGTTTTGAGAGTTACCTCGCGCGCCGGTCCCCAGAAGGCAAGGAGATGATTCCACATTGCCTCAAATCCGTTCTGCGGAATGGGGAAGGGAATGCCGCCCGCCGCACCTTCAACACCATAGGCGATGCCTTCGGGAGCCGCATGGGCGCGGGTCGCGTTCAGGAACACATTGGCATATATGGCGGCCGGCGCCGCAGCACTGCGATGGGTGGGATAGATATCCATCCGATAGTCCGGGTATTTGCGGAACAGCGCCTTTGCGCCTTCGGGCAAACGGTCGGCATAGGAGTCGGCGTTTCTTGACGTAATGGAAAACAGCGGCTTCTCGCCCGCAAAGGGATCCGGCCTTACATCGCCCTCGCGATAGCCCGGCGGCGTGGCCGTATAGCCGCCTGTCCAGGGCGGAATGGTATGATCCTTGTTGCCGGCACGCTCGGCGCCAAGCGGCGTAAGCACGGATTTGAGCTGCTCAGCCTGCGCTGCGGAAACCGCGGCGCACACCGGTTCGCTGCCGACAAGACATATCAGGACAATGCCGGCCAGGATCGGGATGACTTGCCGCATTCGGCCTCGCTTCAGGTTTTTTGGGGAAATGCCCAAATCCTGTATGTTCGCTTCTACCTCAGAAATCGAGCGGTGACACCGGGGGACGAGGTTGGAGCGGACGGCCCCTGCGCGGGCGGGACTGTGCAGGCCAAGGCGGCGGAGCATCGCCGGCTGGTTCTTGCTGCTGTGCGCGCTGCTTCCCTGTTCGGCTCCGGGTGCGGATCTCTATCAGGATGACGGCTGGGATCTGCGCTGGGACAATACCTTCCGCTACACCGTTGCGTTCCGGCTTTTTCATTACTGGAATTCCCTGGTGGCCGATTCCAATGCCGATGACGGCGACCGGAATTTCGCGCCCGGGCTGATCTCCAACAGGTTCGACTGGCTCTCCGAGTTCGACCTTTCCAAAGGACCATTCGGCGTCGATGTGAGCGCGACGGCGTGGTACGACACTGTCTATCACAACACCAACAGCAATGATTCACCGGCAACCTTCAATCCCTACTCGGTGCCGCACAACCAGTTCACGCGGTCTACAGAAGAGTTGATGGGCGAAGACGCGGACCTCCTGAACGCTTTTGCCTATGGCAGTTTCGATGCCGGCGATTGGCCTATTTCCTTGCGCGTCGGGCGCCACACGCTGCTCTGGGGCGAGAGCCTGTTCTTTGCCAATAATGGAATCGCTGCGGGGCAGGCGCCGATCGATGCGATCAAGGCGGCAAGCGAGCCCGAAGCGGAAGCCAAGGAAGTGTACCTGCCCGTCGATCAGGCCTCCGCCACCGTTCAGCCAAGCCCCGATCTTTCGTTCAGCTTCTACGATCAGTTCGAATGGCGGCGGACTCGTCTGCCCGCTTCAGGAAGCTATTTCAGCGATGCCGATTATCTGGATGCCGGCGGCGAACGGATCATCGTCGACCCGTACCAGTATCTTTACCGCACGCCGGACACGCGCGCGTCGGCATGGGGACAATATGGCGCGGCGATGCATGTCATGCTCGACGACGTCGATTACGGATTTTATGCCCTGCGGTTCAATGCCAAGGAGCCGGAAGTCTTCCTTGAGTCTTCGAACTATGTTCCGCCGGGCGCCGAGCGCGTCGGCGACTACTGGCTGGTTTTTCCCGATGGAATCCAGGCCTATGGCGCAAGTTTCAGCACCTCGCTCAGCGAGGAGGACACGCTGGCGGGCGAAGTATCGGTACGGCATAACATGCCGCTCGTCAGCCAGACCCTGTTTGCGCTGCCCGGCGGCGGCGGAGGCTATGGCGCTTTCAGCTATGGGCCGGCGTTGCGGACTGCTGGCAACGATTCCGAATCCGCACAATCGTCTTATGACGTCCTGTCCTATGCGGTGGGAAATACGCTCCAGGCACAATTGTCGACCGTGTCCACGCTGTCGCCGGGTGCGCTGTGGCAGGGGGCCGATTTCAGCGCCGAATTCGCTGCCAATGACCGGCTCAACGTCACCAGCGGCGCATCCGAGCTCAATCCCGCCAGCGATCATTTTGCCGCCGCGCTGCGCGCGGTTCTCGAGCCGCATTACTACGAAGTCCTTCCGGCGCTCGACCTCTCGCTGCCCATCGGTCTCGGTTACAATCTGATCGGAAATTCCAGCACCGACTCCTCGATGAATGATGGTGCGGGAGATTTGGAACTTGGCGTGTCGGCCACCTACGAGACCGTCTGGCAGGGATCGCTCAACTACACGCATTATTACGGACCGCCGGACCGGCAGCCTTTCGCCGACCGGGATTTCATCTCGTTCAGCGTCGAGCGGACATTTTGAAGGCGGGGAAGGGAGGACATATTGCAATCCACAAACCCAAGCGCCTGCCGAGGATAGGCGCGGCTTTGCGCAGTCACTCATCACGGTGTTGGAAGAAGGCATCCTTGGGGAGTAGTCGCCCGGCGCACGGCCGGGCTGCGCGTCAACATACTCGGCGGAAGCGCCGTGGCGCGCGGGGCCTTCGGGCATTGGCGAGACCAACGGCTCATCTGCGGCACAGCCGGCTGCCGCGGTGTGGTTTTTCTTGGCGACACCTTCGCAAGCCGCCTTCCGATGGCCGCCATTCGTTATGTATCGGCGGGGATATTCTTTACCTTGGGGTCGTATTTCCTGCTGCGGGCATCTTGGACATGCTGGCCCCCGCTGTCCGGATCATGTTTTCGATAGCCGTTCGCGGGTGACTGTCGGCATTTATCATGCGGGTCGGAGCCGGGGCAGGGAATAAAAGCAGCTCGTTATTCGTCCCTCGGTTACGGCCTGAATGATTTCTTGCATAGCCGTGCGAACAACGGCACCACAAGCACCGAGCGGGGCCTTTTCGCTCCTTATGACGCTAAGGTGATCGGAGATTATACGGGCCTGACGTCGCCCTGAACGAGTTCGCCGGCTCGAATTCTGCTGCTAACCTCTCGTGTCTGCAGAATTGTGCCTTAAGTACCGAATTCAGAGTTCGACCGACGAAACGCCTCCTGCAACGTGTGGGAGGCGTTTTTGCATTCTCCGGCGCCACGGAAAAGGAATAATCATCGCCGCTGTTCCGTCTACCGGGCATGGGCAGAGCGGGTTCGACATGGTTCGCGTCCGGCTGAGACCATATGAAACTTCTACGGAGTTCACGATGAGAACGGGAATATTACTGGCGATCGGCGCGATGCTGCTTGCCTCTTCGGCACTCGCGGGCGAGGGAACTTCCAAGCCGGCTTCCGCCCCGGCCTTCAAAATCACCAAGCTTGTCTCCAATCAATCGGGGAAAGCCAAGAATACGGACGCGAATCTGGTGGACGCCTGGGGCCTGTCGCAGGCGCCGGGTGGTCCGGTCTGGGTTTCCGACAACGGGACCGGATTGTCCACCGTGTATGATGAAGGCTCCGGCGATAACACAGGCATCGTAGTCACAATTCCGGACGGAAATCCGACGGGACA
>Ga0335075_10009935_pt1 | contig 14465 bp, 12 predicted proteins | sample Lox_Sample_24_FD_206723 | JGI IMG/M metagenome (GOLD analysis project Ga0335075, IMG submission 206723) | Soil microbial communities from Loxahatchee National Wildlife Refuge, Florida, United States - Lox_Sample_2.4 | ecosystem: Environmental > Terrestrial > Soil > Wetlands | place: USA...
TCGCTCTCCGCCTACGCGCGCCAGTTTCTGGAGCGCATCGAGAAGCCCGATGTCGACCTGATCGACGGTCTCGCGCCGGCCATCGCCATCCGCCAGAAAAATTCGACCCGCAACCCGCGCTCCACCGTCGCCACGGCCACGGAAATATACGACTACATGCGCCTGCTGTGGGCCCGCTGCGGCGTGGTCCACTGCACTGTCTGCGGCGGCATCGTGCGCCGCGACACCGTCGACGAAATCGCCGCGGCCGTCCTGGCGTCAGGGGAGGGAACTCGCCTCCACGCGCTCTTTCCCATCCAGCCGACTGGCCCGGCTCCCACTGAGCCGAAGGCCGAGGAGACCGAGAAGCCGAAACGCGGGCGAAAATCGGCGGCAAAAAAGGAAGAGCCACCGGCTCCCGGCGCCATCTCCGACGCCCTCCGCGATCGCCTCGCCGATCTGCGCAAGCGCGGCTTCAATCGCCTCTACCAGAACGGCACGATTTACGAATTTTCCACGCCCGAATCGCTCCTCGAGATCGATTTTTCGTTGCCCGTCTTCATCCTCGTCGATCGCATCGTGGTCTCGCCTGACGTCCGCGCCCGCATCGTCGACGCCGCCGAAATCGGCTACCGCGAATCCGGGGAAATCCTGTTTGAAATCGTCCCTCGTGACGCCGACGCGACCGCGCCGCGCGAGCGTCTGCGTTTTTCTGCCGCTTTCGAGTGCAAAACCTGCCACCGCCAGTATCGCGAACCTGAGCCCAGCCTCTTCTCCTTCAATAATCCTTACGGCGCCTGCCCGCGCTGCCAGGGATTCGGCAACACCGTCGACTTCGATCTCGACCTCATCATCCCCGACAAGTCGAAGACTCTCGACGAGGGCGCCATCGACCCCTGGAATCGCCCCAAATATCGCAGCTATCTCACCGATCTGCGCAAAGCCGCGCGCCAGCACGGCATCCCCCTCGATGTTCCCTGGTGGGACCTGACTCCCGAGCAGCAGGCCTTCGTTCTCGACGGCCACGCCTCTTTCCCCGGCGTCCACGGCTTCTTCCAGTATCTCGAGCGCAAGAAATACAAGCTCCACGTCCGCGTCATGCTCTCCAAATACCGCGGCTACGCGCTCTGCCCCGACTGCAAAGGCCAGCGCCTCCGCGCCGAAGCTCGCGCCGTCCGCCTCGGTGAGAAAAATATCTGCGAGGCTGCCGCGCTCGCCATCGCTGCCGCGGCGCGCTTCTTCTCGACGCTCACGCTCACCCCTATGCAGGAGGAAATCGCCGGTAGCATCCTCGAGGAAATCCGCCAGCGTCTGCTCTTCCTCAACGCCGTCGGCCTCGATTACCTCACCCTCAACCGCCTCGCCTCGACGCTCTCCGGCGGCGAGTCGCAGCGCATCCAGCTGGCTACCTCGCTTGGCTCGCGGCTGGTCGGCGCGCTCTATGTCCTCGACGAGCCCTCCATCGGCCTGCACCCGCGCGACACCTCGCGCCTCATCCGCATCCTCGACGAGCTGCGCGACCTCGGCAACACCATCCTGGTCGTCGAGCACGACCCCGATGTCCTCCGCGCCGCCGACTATCTCCTCGATCTCGGTCCCGGTGCCGGCGAATTCGGCGGCAAGGTCCTCGCTGCCGGCACCGTCGCGGAAGTCTCCGAGAACCCGGCCTCCATCACCGGGCGCTATCTCAGCGGACACCTCACCATCCCCGTGCCCGCCCGCCGTCACGCGCCCGGTTCATCGAAAGACTGGCTGCGCCTGCGCGGCGCGCGCGCCAACAACCTCAAAGGCCTCGACGTCGACATCCCCCTCAACCTGCTGGTCTGCATCACCGGCGTCTCCGGATCGGGCAAGTCCACCCTCGTCCACGAGGTCCTCTACAAAGCCGTTTCCCACCGCCTTGGCCGCATCGAAGGCGCCGACCCCACGAATGTCTACAAGGACATCAAAGGCGTGGAGCGCCTCAACGACATCGTCCTCGTCGACCAGACGCCCATCGGCCGCACGCCCCGCTCCAACCCCGTCACCTACATCAAGGCCTTCGACGCCGTCCGCGAGCTCTTCGCCGCGCAGCCCGAAGCTCAGCGCCGCGGCTACACCGCCGGCCATTTCTCCTTCAACGTCCCCGGCGGCCGCTGCGACGTCTGTGAGGGCGACGGTACCGTCACGGTTGAAATGCAGTTCCTCGCCGACGTGGAGCTGCCCTGCGAGGAATGTAACGGCACCCGTTATAAAGCCTCGACCCTCGAAATCCACTACAGGAACAAGAGCATCCACGACGTCCTGCAGATGACCGTCCGCGAGGCGCTACGCTTCTTCCAGGGCCATCCCAAGATCGTCGACAAGCTCGCTGTGCTCGAAGAAATCGGCCTCGGCTACGTCCGCCTCGGCCAGTCTGCCACCACGCTCTCCGGCGGAGAGGCGCAGCGCGTCAAGCTAGCCGCTCACCTCGCCTCCACGCGCTCTGCCGAGCGCGGCTCCAACGGTACGAAGGGCGGCAGCCGCGTTCTCTATATCCTCGACGAGCCCACCACCGGCCTGCACTTCGACGACGTCGGCAAGCTCCTCGTCGCCCTGCGCAAGCTGATCGACAGCGGTGGCTCACTGGTGGTCATCGAGCACAACCTCGACGTCATCAAGTCCGCCGACTGGGTCATCGACCTCGGCCCCGAAGGCGGATCGGCCGGCGGTCAGATCGTTGCCGAGGGCACGCCCGAAGACATTGCGCGCAACGAACTCTCCCATACCGGCCAGTGGCTGGCTCGCGTTCTCCACGGCCACGCCGCCGCCCAACCTGAAACACCCACGGAAAGCGAAGTCTTGTCCTGATGTTTGATCCTCTTGTCCGCCGATCCGCTATCAGCCTCCGGCTACAAGCTGCGAGCTGCCGGCTCTTTCTCGGCTCGCTTGCTGTTCTCTGTTCACTGTTCTCTGTTCGCTGTTTCGCGCAGTCCGCACCCCTCCCGCCCGGAACCAGCGTGCCCGGCGCGCAGCAACAGCAGCCGTCTGCGCCCAGCCCGCTCGATCAGGCCGAGTCCGCCATCGAAGCCGGCAACTACACCGTCGCGGCCGCCGAGCTCGACGTGTATCTGTCTGCCCACCCCAACGATGCCCGCGCGCTCTTCGATCGCGGTTACGTGGCCGACGCCCGGAATCAGTCTGCCGACGCCGAATCCTGGTACCGCAAGGCCGTCGCCGCCGACCCAAAGCAGTTTGAAGCCCGTCTTGCTCTCGGCCTTCTCCTCGCCGGCAAGGGCGACGCCGCCGGCGCCCGCGAACAGCTCGACGCCGCCACCCAGCTGGAACCGAACCCTCCCAATCCCGCCGCGAAGGCTCAGGCTTTCCGCGCTCTCGCCCGCCTGCTGCGCACCAGCGACCCCACCGGTGCCCGCGACGCTCTGGTTGAGGCCCTCAGGCTCACGCCCGAGACCCCCGAAGACACCCTGCTCGCCGCCCAGATCGCCGAAGCGGCGGGCAATGGCGATATCGCCGAGCAGGAGTACCGCAAGGTCATTCACGATCAGCCTGACTCACCCGCTGCCGGCGAAGCCACCGCCGGCCTCGCCCACCTCCTCGTTCAGGAGCGGCGCTTCGCCGATGCCCAGCCGCTGGTCTCGAGCGCCCTCCAGAAGGATCCCGACAATCCCGCGCTCAATGCCGAGATGGCTGCCATCCTCAATGCCGAGGGCAAGCCGGCCGAGGCGGTTACCGTGCTCCAGAAGCTCCATCAGCTGGAGCCCGACAGCCGCTCGGTCACCGGCATGCTCGCCGACGCCGACTTCCAGGCCGGCGATCTGGAGGCGGCCGACGCGCTCTACCTCCAGCTGCTCGCTTCCGCCCCTACCGATCCCGGCCTCCTCGACTCCCACGGTCAGGTGCTCATCCGCCAACAGCATTACGAGGATGCGCTCGTGGCTTTCCGCAAGGCCGCGGCCGCGCTGCCCAGCGACGTCGATGCCTGGACGGGAATTGCCTTCGCCGACTCCAAACTCCAGCACTGGTCCGGCGAATTGCAGGCGCTTTCCATGCGATCAAAATTCGCGCCCGATAATCCCGCCACCCTCTTTCTTTGGGCAACAGCTTTCGATAATCTCCATCAAACCAAGTCAGCGGCGGAGTATTATCAGAAGTTCCTTACCGCCGACCAGGGAAAACTCCCGGACCAGGAGTGGCAGGCGCGGCACCGGCTTGTCGCTCTTGAGAAATAGCTCGGTGCCCACAGCCACGCAGGTCACGCAAGTCTGTCCACGTGGTCCGTGCCCGGGCTCTGAGCCTCGCCGCCTTTTGCGGGCGCCGGCACAGGAGAAAGGCCGCAGCAAGTGGCGCAGAAGAGACGGGACCCGCGATCCGGTTTCGGTATCGCAGCTCCCCGGAGGTGCGTCATGCGGTTCCTCGCTGTCCCGGCCGCCATCCTGCTCACCGCTTCCATGGCCTGGGCCCACGGCCTCACCGATCGCCCGCCCGATGCTCGCGAGCTCGCCGATCTCGAAGCCAAAGCCGCCATCGCCTCGCCCCGCGATCAGCCTTTTCTGTACGCTGAGCTCGTCCACTCCATGACCACCATCGCGACCGAGCAGCTCCAGGCCGGCGACGAGCAGCAGGCCAATGCTTCGCTGCGTGCCGCCCAGGGATATGCCTCCAGGATCCACGCCGGCCTGCTGCGCGACGCGAAAAAGCTCAAAAACGCCGAGATTCTCCTCCGTCACACCGCCTTCCGCCTCCGCGGACTGCTCACCGGCGCGCCCCCCGGCGACCGCGAGACGCTGGAGGCGACCATTCGCCAGCTCAACCAGGTGCAGACCGAGATGATGATGCAGGTTTTCCAGCAGTAGTCATTTCCGCCGCGTCCCGAATCGGGCCAAACGGCCGATTCGGGGCGCACCGCTTTCGCTGCATTTCCCCGCCTTTTCCCCCCGCGATCCACATGCTTTCAACATCCCCGATGAGCCCCGCGCGCAGTATTCATCGCGCGACAACATATTTCGGTGCAAACGGGCCCCAAAGTCACCGCGCACATTCGCTTTTGATTCCCTATTTACATGCGGCAGCGACCTTTCTACTCTGGCTTGGCGTTTCCGAAAGGGAACCTGCTTTTCGCCTTTTGCTGACAACTGAATTGGAAGGGAACTCAGCCGTACCGGCGCTGCTTCAGCACCGGAGAAGGATGGATTCCGAAGCCCGGAAACCGTGTCGCCGCGTTCCATCGCTGCGGCCAGGCCGGAGCTGATGCGGTCCATTTCTCTTACGTTCTGAGCGGTTCTTACTGCCCGCTATTCTTCCGGAATGTTTGCCGGATTGCGCGCGGGCCGGGAACTCTTGCGTCCTGCGTCTGGCATTCCTTTCCCCGCATCCCGCCCGCCGGCGGAGTCGGCCCTTTGCGCGCTTCTGCGTCGCAGGTGACCCCTCACGTTCCGGCGCCGGGATGCGGCCCACGCCGACCCGCTGTCGGCTCACGCCCCGTCGCGTGCGCCGCTGCCGTTTTACGCCCTCGCGGCGCTTCCCTGGAGCGAAATGAGACCGAAGAAGACCATTCTCTGCGTCGACGACAATGAACAAGCCCTCGCTGTTCGCAAGTTCCTCCTCGAAACCCGTGGCTACCGCGTCGTCGCCGTCCACTCCGGCGAAGAAGCCCTCGAGCGCTTCCGCCAGGGCGGCATCGACCTCGTGCTCGGCGATGTCGTCATGCCCCTGATGGACGGCAACGAGATGGTCCGCCGCATGAAGGAAATCGCCCCCGAAGTGCCCGCCATCCTCATCAGCGGCAGCATCAAGGCCTTCGAGCGCGCCAACCGCGCCGATGCTTTCCTGCCCAAGGGCGCTTCCACACCGGTCGAGATGCTGGAGCGCATCCGCGTGATGATTGCCCGCAAGCGCGGCCCGCGCAAGGTGCTGCGCCCCGTCTTCGCTTCTCCCGATTCCGCCGAATTCGAGGCGGCCCGGCATCCGGTCGCCTCCTGAACTGCGGTCACCGGGAGTCAGTGATCAGGAATCGGCCGCCAATGCAGTAGACAGTAATCCATAATCACGAATCCGCCGTCGATTACGGACCACGGGCCGCTGGCTATGGACTACTGATCACTGATCACTGATCACTGATCACTGCATTTACAATCGCTGAGTGGAACCGATGATTCGCGCCGAGCACCTCGGCAAGACCTACCGCTCGGGCCAGCTGGAAGTTCCTGCTCTCCGCGACGCCACCTTCTCAGTCGATTCGGGCGAGTTTGTCTCCATCGTCGGGCCCTCCGGCAGCGGCAAATCGACGCTCTTCTACCTGCTCGGCGGCCTCACCCGCGCTACTTCCGGCCGCGTCTTCATCGGCGGAGTCGACTTCTCCTCGCTCGGCGACGCCGAGCGCACCCGCATGAGGCGCGCCCGCATCGGTTTCATCTTTCAGAAGTTCAATCTGCTCCCGACCCTCACCGCCCGCTCGAATATCGAGATCGCCTGGGAGATCGCGGCCACCGGTAAGCCCATGGACAAGGAATTCTTTGAGCGCCTTACCCAGCTGCTCTCCATCGCCGGCCGCCTCGACCATCGCCCCTCCGAGCTCTCCGGCGGCGAGCAGCAGCGCGTCGCCATCGCCCGCGCCCTCATCACCCAGCCGGCCATCGTTCTGGCCGACGAGCCCACCGGCAATCTCGACACGGAAAACTCCGACGCCGTCCTCGACATGCTGCGCCGCTCCAATCGCGAATTCAAACAAACGGTGCTCATGATCACCCACAACCCCGAAGCCGCTACCATCGCCGACCGCATCATCCACATGCGCGACGGCCAGATTCGCGGCATCGAGGCCGGTCAGGGCACCGTCGGCCGCCACAGCTGGTAGCGCAGCCTTCGTCCCGTTTTTTCCCTTTGCTGAAGAATGTTCCGGGTGCATAGGAAAATTCGCCGATGCGTGCCATTGCGCGATACACTTAAGCAGGACTCCCAGGCTTAATTCCCAACCAGCATGGCCACTACGTTACCGACGCACGACCAAGCTTCCACCGGCCCGACGAACGGATCCAATGGATCGGCGCTCAGCCTTCACGATCTAACGACCGAGAAACTCAACGAAGCCACGCGCGGTCTCGACACTCGCTCTGCCGTTGAAATTGCCCGCATCATCAATCAGGAAGATCAGAAAGTCGCTGCGGCCGTAAAGAAGGCGATCCCCGAGATCGCTCAGGTCATCGACATGGTCGCCCACGCGCTTCGCGAAGGCGGCCGCCTCATTTATGTCGGCGCCGGCTCCAGCGGCCGTCTCGCCGCGCTCGATGCCTGCGAGATCCCCGCCTATTTCTCCACCAGCCCCCAGACCGTGCAATACATCATGGCTGGCGGCCCCAAGGCCCTCGCCTCGCCGGTCGAAGTCAATGAGGACTCCGAGGAGCTGGGCAAGCGCGACATCGCCCGCCGCCGTCCCAGCCGCAAGGACGTGGTCATCGGCCTCTCCGCCAGCGGCCGCACTCCCTACGTCGTTTCCGCCGTGTCCTACGCCCGCACCCTGGGCGCAAAGACCGCCTGCATTACCTGTAACTCCGGCTCGCCGCTGGCCGGCGCCGCCGATATCGCCGTCATTGCTGAGGTCGGCCCCGAAGTCATCTCCGGGTCCACCCGCCTCAAGGCCGCGACCGCCCAGAAGATGATCACCAACATGATCACCACCGGCGCCATGACCCGCCTGGGCTACGTGTACGAGAACCTGATGGTCAACGTGCACATGCACAACTCCAAGCTCATCGAGCGCGGCATCGGCATCCTGATGCGCGCCTGCGGCGTAGGACGCGATCAGGCCGTCGAGGTCATCCGCTCCGCCGGCCGCAGCGTCCCCGTCGCCCTGGTCATGCTCAAGGCCAACGTCGACAAGCCCGAAGCCGTCCGCCGCCTCGCCCGCGCCGAAGGCAACGTCCGCCGCGCCATCGAAGACACCGTGATGGACGTGTAAGGACGGTCGATCGCCACGCGGTCAATAAATCCTGTAGGTCACTTCCATCCATATCTGCACGGGCACTGGCTTGCCCTTATAGGTTGCGGGCTTAAAGCGTTGCTGCTGCACGAGCTCCACAGATTTCTCGTCGAGCCCCATGCCCAGCGGATGCGTAATGAAGACGTGCTGCGGCAGTCCTGACGCATCGACAATCAGACTGATCGAGTCGACTCCCTGATAATGCAAGTGGCGCGCCGGGTTGCTCAAGCTCGGGGACGAGGTATGCAGTAGCTGCGGCGGCTTCACATGGGACTGGTCCTTTTCGGGGACAGCCGGGCTCCGCAAGACCATCCCTGCCAGGCGGTTCGTGCCGGGGAACAGGGGCAGTAGTTCGTTCGGTGGGTCTTTCGGATGCAGGTCGAAGTGTAGCCAGGGCTGCCAGTAATCCGGGGCTGAGGCTGCCAGGGCATCGTCGATGCCGATAGAGAAGACCCTGGCCAGCGCGGTGTCCAGCTGATCCGGGACCGCTGGACTGCGGGCAATCGTCGCCTCAAATTTTTCGTGCTTGTCGTAGGGGACAGCCTTGACCTTCTCGGGTAGTCCGTAACTGTCGCGAGGCGTGAACTCCAGACCCTCCCGAACGCCCTGGATCTGAAGCGCAGAATCGGTCAGCTGTATTTTGTCGACGCGCATCGCGCAGAGCGAAAAGGGCACCGTCTCCGCTGCCCCGGCAAGATTGCCCTGTGCGTCAAAGGCCAGATCGCTCCCCGCGTAGCACCCGCGGATCATCAGAAACGGCGGTCTCTTCAGCCGCGCTTCCAGGCTTTGCTGGGTGGGCGTCTCCGCGACACATGCCACACTCGCCGCCATCCCGATCCAGACCGCAAAAACCAGCCGCACTTTCATCTCGAACACTTTGCCACGGCGGGAGGAAATGAGGAAGGCAAAATTCGCGTGAGGAGTCAGACCGAGGCTCCTCGCCGGACACCGGGTGCCTGAAAACCCCCACCTTTTATTTTTTGTGGGCCTGTTTTTTGTGGGCCGGACGCCGGTGCTCCGCATTCCGCTCCAGCCTCCCGGCGCTCACCCAGCTCGTTTCCTGCTGAACGGTGCTCAGCCAACCGGCTTTTAGCTGGCCGTATGTTAGCTGTCTTGATAAGGGGATGCTGGAGGGGCCCATCCTTTTAGAACAGCAACCTCCGGGGGGATGAACCCCGGGAAAAAGATTTTTTCGATCAGGTGCCTGACCATCGATTCGTAACCACAACGACAGCTATCGCGAACCGGCCCGATCAGTGATCCCTGATCCCTGACCCCTGATCGCTGATCGCTGATCGCTGATCCCTGATCCCTGATCCCTGATCCCTGATCTCTGATCACTGATCACTGATCACTGATCACCGATCCCACTATACTCACCTCAGGACCCCTCGCCATGTTTGCCTCGCTGCGCTTCATCTGGAACGCCACCAGCGGCCATCGTCTTCGCCCCTGGCGCAGCGAATATCTCAAGTGGCGCATCGAGACCTACTCCGGTCTCAAAGCCGACGAGCTCGCCGCCCGCGACGTCCTCGCCTTCGTCTGGCGCGAGAAAGGCAACCTCCTCCACTTCCTTCGCTGGACCGGCACCATGGAATCCTTCCGCCACGCCGCCGCCCGCAGCCACGACCCCGGAGACCCTTTCTGACTGCCCCGGGAAACTTGCCGCCCGCAAAACCGTCTCCAATCAGTGTGGCGGCTCAAAATCCTCGTGCAGTCGAGCGCAGGCCCCAGCCCATGAAGCCCAGCCCCATCCGGTCCAGTCCGGGAAGTGGAAGGTCCCTTCATCTGCTTTCCGCGGCCCTCGTCCTCGCCCTGGCCGCGATGCCGCCCCTCCACGCCCAGCAGCCCTTCCCCGGCGAGCCGCCCGCGCCACAGCAGCGGCAGCAGACCCAGCCCGCGCCGCCTCAACCCCAGCCCCCCTTCGATTCCGACTCCAACCTGAACCCGCCCACCTTCCGCGTCAGCACCAGCGTCGTCATCGTCCCCACGCTGGTCGAGAAAAGGGACGGCGATATTCTCTACGGCCTCCGCCCCAGCGATTTCGCCGTCTACGACAACGGCGTCCAGCAAAAGATCCACGTCGACGACGACATCGATATGCAGCCCGTCTCGCTGGTCGTCTGCGTCGAGCGCGGCCGCGACGCCCCCTTCGAGTTCGACAAGCTCCGCCAGCTCGGCCCGCTGCTTGATCTGTTTGTCGGCGCCGGCCGTGGCGAGGTCGCCCTCGTCGTCTTCGATTCCAAACCGGTCTGGGCCGATCCCTTCACGCCCAACACCGACCTGATCACCCGTGATCTCCGCGAGATTCCTCCCGGCGACGGCGGAGCCGCCATTCTCGATGCCGTCGGCTACTCGGTCAACCTTCTCGAGCAGCAACCGCCCGACCACCGCCGCATTTTGCTCCTCGTCAGCGAATCGCGCGACCACGGCAGCCACCGCTTCAACATCCCGCAGCTCGTGCAGCGCATCGGCACCAGCAATACCCTGGTGCTCAGCCTCGTCTTCTCTCCCTCCAAGTCGGAGATGATCGAGTGGGGACGCGGTGAGCCCGACGGCGGCACCGGCACCGAGCTGAACGTCCTCGCGCCGCTCATGATGACCATCAACGCCATGCGCCGCAACACTCCAAAAACTCTCGCTGCCCTGAGCGGTGGCGAATACGCGCCCTTCACCCGCATCAAGGGTTTCAACGAGCGCGTCGACGAACTCGCCAACCACGCCCGCAACCGCTACATCATCAGCTTTCACCCCACCGATCTCACGCCTGGCCTCCACCGGATCTCGGTCCGGCTCACCCAGGACTACGGCGCGCGCGTGGTTGCGCGCAACAGCTACTGGGCCATCCAGCGCGACGACACGGCAACAGATCCCGCGCTCTCGCCCAATCCGTAATGGAGCCAGGGCTGCGCACTCGCATCCAATCAACGGCTAACCCGGCAACTTCAACTGAGGAGAAAATTTCCCATGGGCGAACACGTCACGCTCCGCGCTTCCGATGGCCACGAATTCGACGCCTATGTGGCGCGTCCTGCCGGCACGCCCATCGGCGGCCTTGTCGTCGTTCAGGAAGCCTTCGGCGTCAACGGCCACATCCGTTCGGTCGCCGACAGCTATGCGAAGGATGGATTTCTCTCGGTCGCCCCCGCCCTGTTTGACCGCATCGAGCGCGGCGTCGACCTGGGCTACACCGGCGAAGACATGCAGAAGGGCCTTTCCATCGCCCGCCAGATCGATCCCGAAGAGGGCGTGAAAGACGTCGCTGCAGCTCTCGACTACGCACGCCGCGAATCCGGCAAAGAAGCCTGCGTCATCGGCTACTGCATGGGCGGTTCCATGGCCTGGCTCGCCGCCACGCGCCTCGACCCTGCGGCCGCGGTGGGCTACTACGGCGGATACATCGCCAGATACGCCGACGAAAAACCCAATGCCCCCGTCATGCTACACTTCGGCCTCGAAGATCAGCACATCCCGAAAAAGGACATCGACGAGAAAGTCGCCGCCGCCCATCCCGACATCCCCATCTTCTGGTACCAGGCCGGCCACGGCTTCAACACCAGCGACCGCGCCAGCTACAACCCCGAAGCCGCAAAGCTCGCCCGCCAGCGCTCGCTCGAATTCCTGAAGAAATACATCGCCGCATGACCGGGCCCACGCCGCGTCCCGCCGGCCCACCGCCCACCGGCCCTCCCACCGATTTCTCCCACGCGTGGCGCGCCCTGCGCCATCGCAATTTCCGCCTCTTCTTCGGCGGCCAGACCATCTCCCTTATCGGGACGTGGATGACCCGCATCGCCACCGCGTGGCTCGTTTACCGCCTCACCCACTCCGCCTTCCTGCTCGGCACCGTCAGCTTTGCCGGCCAGATCCCCACCTTCCTGCTCGCTCCCTTTGCCGGCGTCCTCGTCGATCGCTCCAGCCGCCGCACCGTGCTGCTGTGGACGCAGACCCTGGCGATGATCCAGTCCCTGCTCCTCGCCTGGCTCGCCCTTGCCCGCATCATCACCATCCCCGAAATCCTGGCGCTCAGCGTCTTCCAGGGACTCATCAACGCTTTCGACATGCCCGGCCGCCAGGCTTTCATGGTGCAGATGGTCACGCCCCAGCGAGCAAGCTCGCCGGGGGCCCCGGATGAATCGGACCGCGCCGACCTCTCCAACGCCATCGCCATCAACTCTTCGATGGTCAATGTCGCCCGGCTCCTCGGTCCTGCGCTCGCCGGCCTGGTCATCGCGGCATCCAGCGAAGGCTGGTGCTTCCTCATCGACGGCCTCAGCTACATCGCCGTCATCGTCTCCCTCGTCATGATGCGCGTCCACGTGGCCGCGGTCCGCCGCGCCGCGTCGTCCATGTTCGAGCAGCTCCGCGAAGGATGGTCCTACGTCTCCACCTTCACGCCCATCCGCAGCATCCTCACCCTCTTTGCGCTGGTCAGCCTGATGGGCATGCCCTACACGGTGCTCATGCCCGTCTTTGCCGGCAAAATCCTGCACGGCGGCCCGCACACCCTCGGCTTCCTGATGGGAGCAGCTGGCGCCGGAGCGCTCATCTCCGCGCTCACCCTCGTCCTGCGCCGCTCCGTGCGCGGTCTCACCAAAATGATCCCCATCGCCGCCGGTATGTTCGGCCTCAGCCTGATTCTCTTCGGGCTCTCCCGCTGGCTCTGGCTCTCGCTCATTCTCCTGCTCTTTACCGGATTCGGCATGCTCCAGGGCCTGACCGCCAGCAACACCATCATTCAGACGCTGGTGCCGGAGGACAAGCGCGGCCGCGTCATGAGCTACTACACCGCGGCCTTCGTCGGCATGGCGCCCTTCGGCAGCCTGCTTGCCGGCCTCATGGCCACCTGGATCGGCGCGCCGCGCACCGTCATGTTCACCGGAAGCTGCTGCATCCTGGGCGGCCTCTGGTTCTGGTCGCGCCTGCCCGCCATCCGCCGCGACATCCGCCCCATCTACGAGCAGCTCGGCATCATTGCCCCGATGCCGGAGACGGTAGAAGAATCGGGTTCAAATTAGAACGCGTAGCCTGAGCATCAACGGTGGATTCCGGTCGGGGGCGGATTCCGGTATCGTTCAACGGCCAATTACAACAGCGAACGATAAGAGAGTCTCTCTTCAGAACCGAACGACTTTCAGGCCGGGGATAGTCTGGAAATGTTTCACGTTGAGCGTTGCGACCTCGAAGCCGATATGCAAAGCCGTGGCCCCGATGAGGAGGTCTTCGAGAGCAATCGAAACTCCTTTGGCCGCCTGTTCGCCCTCGATGCGCCCGGCCAACTGAGCAATCGCCAGCGAGACCGGATGCACGATCATGTCGCGGGCCAGCTCATCGGTGAACGCTTCGCGGCGAGCCTTGTCTTCGTCGGTTTTCGCCCGGTAGATGCCGTGGGTCAGCTCGATGATGGTGATGGCGGAGAGGGCGCTTTCCGCATCGCCATGGGCCGCGCGAACGCGCTCGATAACCTGCCGCACGGTCTCGCCACGCCGTTCGCCTGCGATGAGGATGCTGGAGTCGAGGATCAATCCCATGCCGACGTATCGCGGGGCTTGCGGCTGCGGACGATCTCATTGAGATCAGATGCGAACTCCGGGTCCATCACTGGCTCGTAGCCCATCTCTTTCGCGTGGGCTTCGGCGAGCGCAATGGACTCCGACAGCAGACGCCCGCGAGGCTCGACGGCCACCCGCAGTACAACGGCAGGCGAGGCCTCTTTCTCGATGACGATCTCGTCGCCGGCGCGCACGCGAGCCAGCAGACCGGGAAGGTCGCGGGCCGCTTCAGCTTCCGGGATGTGGATCGTCGCCATCCTCCTGATGATATCCTCATTCTCGTTTTTCTTTAGCTGCAGGAGCGGGGAAGGAAGCCGCCCAAATAAAAATCCCCGGACCTGGTCCAGGGAAGGGAACTCGCACCGCTTTTGTGGCACACTCTCACCCGATGAGGTCCGCGCGCCACATCACTCGACAATCGCCTGCGAACTTACCGCGCTCCGGCTGCCATCCGTGGCGCAACCGGCCGGCTGCGCCCGTTCTGTGCCGCCTCGGCCTGGTTCGGATTCTGCCCCGGCGTCAGCAGCACGCGCCGCAGCGCCCGGATCAGTTCCGGTCCCGTCTCTTCCAGCTCGCGCAGGTGCCATGCTGCCAGCGATCCCAGCAGCTTCTCCCCGAGCGGCGTCATCCGCAGCAGAATCCGCCGGTGATCCGTCGGATCGGGGCACCGCCGCAGCAGTCCCTGCTCGATCGTCCGGTCCACCAGTTCCACTGCGCTGTTGTGCTTCAGCAACATGCGCGCGGCCACGTTGGCAATGGTTGGATCCAGCTCCTCCGGCATGCCCCATACGCACTGCAGCAGCTGGTATTGCTGCGCGCGTATGCCCGCGGCGTCGGCCGCGAGGCTGCTGAAGTGCAGGAACTTCCTCAGTTGGAACCGGAACTCCGCCAGGCGGCGCATCTGTGCGCGCGTCAGCGGAGCAGGTTCACTGTTATGGCGTGCCCCGTGGGTGGCGATGGCATGGATTCCGAGATTGCCG
>Ga0335075_10009936_pt1 | contig 14465 bp, 13 predicted proteins | sample Lox_Sample_24_FD_206723 | JGI IMG/M metagenome (GOLD analysis project Ga0335075, IMG submission 206723) | Soil microbial communities from Loxahatchee National Wildlife Refuge, Florida, United States - Lox_Sample_2.4 | ecosystem: Environmental > Terrestrial > Soil > Wetlands | place: USA...
ATCGACGAGCGCGCTCGCGAGACGGCGTCCGCGATCGTTTCGCGGCTCGACAACATTCCGCTCGCGATCGAGCTGGCCGCGCCGCTGCTGCGGACGATGTCGGCGGCCGAGCTGCTGCAGCACCTCGACGACCGTCTGCAGCTGCTGGCAATGGAGAACCGCGGCGTTCCCAGCCGGCAGCAGACGCTCGAAGCGGTGCACGATTGGAGCCATCGGCTGCTCGGCGAAAACGCGCAGAAGCTCTTTCGGCGGCTGGCGATCTTCGTCGGCGGCGCGACGCTCGAAGGCGCGATGCACGTCTGCTCGGACGAGGACTTCAACGAAGCGCGTTTGAGCGAAGCGCTCGACGAGCTGGTCGACAAATCGCTGGCAATCGCCGAGCCGGCGCCGGGCAAGCGGCGGTACCGCATGCTCGAGAGCACGCGTGCCTACGCGCAGAACCGCCTGTTCGAAGCCGGCGAATACGACGACGCGGCGCACGCGCACGTCCGCTTCTTTCTCTTGCTGGCGCGGCGTTATGAAGCCATTCTCGAAGCCCTTCCGGTCGAGGTCTGGCAGCAGACGGTCATGCCCGACGCGCAGAACTTTCGCGCCGCGCTTTCGCTGGCGCTCGATGCCGGCGACGTGGAGAGCGCCGCCGCGATCTGCGAGTCGCTGCACCTATGGCTCTGGTCGCACGGTGCCGTGCACGCCCTGGATCTATCGCGGCGCATCGGGACGATTCTGGAAACGCCGATGGAGCCGCGGGCCGAAGCGCCCTTGCGGCTCGCGCTGGCGGCGCTGTTGCGCGCCGCCGACCGGCCGCGCGCGCTGGAAGAAGCCAAGCGCGCGTACGAACTCTATCGCGGGCTCGGCGACGTCGCCCACGGCGCCGACGCGCTGCGTTCGACCAGCAGCCTGCAGAACGACGTGCTCGGATCGCCGTCGGCTGCGGTGGCCGAAGATCTGTCGCGCTATGCGAGCCTCATGCTCGAAGCCGGCAGCACGCTGCGCGCCGCCGAGCTGCTCAACAATCTCGGCGTCGCCTGGGCGCAGCTGCTCGACGACGCGCGTCTCGCCGACGCGCTGGTCTGCTTCGAGCGCTCGGCCGGGCTGCTGGAAGCGCGCGGCGACCGCGAGCGCGCCGGCCGCGTCATCGGCAACAGCGCGGTGGTGGCCTATATTCTCGGCGACGTGGAACTCGCGATTCGCTGGGGGCGCCGCGCGGTCTCGCTCTTCGACGAAACGCCGGACATCGTCGAAGCCGGCCATCAGTGGTCGAACCTCGGTTTCCATCTCGCCGTCGGCGGCCGCTACGACGAGGCGCGCGCGGCGCTGCGCAAGGCCATCGAGATCGCGCGCGACCGAAACGACCGCGACGGTCTCGCCGAAGCGCTCGAAATCGCGGCGCACTTTCACTCGCTGGCGGGCGACGAGCGCATCGCGGCGCGGCTGCTGGGCCGGGCCGAGGCGATGCAGCCGGCCGGCGTGGCGCGCCAGGCGCGCGACGCCGAAGTGATGGACAGGCTGATCGAATCGCTGCGCGGCTCGCTCGGCGAACGCGAGTTCGAAGAAGAGTGCCGGCGCGGCGGCGCGACCTCGGTCGACGAGCTGGTGCGCCAAGCCGCGATGGTCTGAAACAAAGCGCGGCGGCCGCGCGTATAGCCCGCATGAACCGAATCGGATTGACGATTGCCGCGGTTGCGGCGTTGTGCTCGACCCTTACTCCCGGCGCGAACGCCGCCGCGCAAGACGACGGCGTCGCCGGGCTTCTGCAGCAGACGCGCAACGCGCTGGGTGCCGCGGCGCTGGATCGCGGCGGGATCCTCGCGCTGAAAGGAACGGTCGTCGCCGGCGGGCTCCCCGGGACGACGGCGTCGTCCGGCGAGGTGGGCGGCGCGCGATTCGCCGAGCACAGCGTCACCCCGCCGCTGGCTGCGGGTGACGGTTGGGACGGCGCGGCCGCCTGGAACAGCGATCAGAGCGGATTGGTGTGGGTCGACGGCAGCGACGCCGGACGCTCGCAAGAGATCGATTCCGCATACGCGGCCAACGATGCGATCTTCGCGAACGGCAGCGGCGGTGCGTCGGTGACGGCCGGCGGACGCAAGACCGATAAGGGGCGCTCCTACGACGTCGTCGTCGCGACGCCGCCGAAATCGCGGCTGCCGATGCAGATTTGGCTCGACGCCGCCACGCATCTGCCGGCGCGGTACGTCGTAAGCCTCGGTCCGGTCGACTACACCACGACGGTGTCGGGGTATCGCAGCGTGGACGGACTGATGGTGCCGTTTCGCGAGCGCAGCGAGTCGAGCACCGGCAACGTCTCCGAGACCACGGTGACGTCGGCCGCGATCGAATCCCCCGGAGACGTCGCGGCGCTCGCCCAGCCGAAGTCCGACGTCCACGATTTTTCGATCGCGAACGGCGCGACGAGCACGACGGTGCCGATCGAGGTGATCGACAACCACGTTTATCTCGACGTGCGGCTCAACGGAAAAGGACCGTACCGCTTCATCTTCGACACGGGCGGCGCCAACCTGATAGACCCCGGCGTCGCCAAAGAGCTCGGCGCCGCCAGCGCGGGCTCGATCCAGGGCGGCGGCGCGGGCTCGACCACCGAGTCGTTCAGTTTCGCCAAGGTCGACACGCTGCAGAGCGGCGACGCCGTCGTGCGCGATCAGGTGTTCCTGGTCGTGCCGGTTCGGCAGGGCTTCGGCGTCGCGGCGGGTCAGCACGTCGACGGATTGATCGGTTTCGAAATGCTGGCGCGCTTCGTCACGACGTTCGATTACGCCGGCCGCAGCGTCACGTTCCGAATGCCGGGTGCGGCACTGCCGCAGGGCGCTCACGACGTGCCGTTCGTTTTCGGCGGAACGCAGCCGCAGTTCGCCTGCACGATCGACGGGATCGCCACGCAGTGCTCGGTCGATACCGGAGCGCGCGATGCGATTACGCTGATCGCGCCGTTCGTCGCCGCGCATCCGCAGATCGTTCCCGCGCAGCACAGCGCGATCGGCGTCAACGGCTTCGGCGTCGGCGGCGGTGCGCGCGGATTCCTCGGACGGCTGCAGTCGCTGCAGATCGACGACCTGACGCTCCCCGACTTGATCGCCGACTTCTCGACCCAGACCGGCGGCTTCTTCGCGCAGCCGTTCTTGGCCGCCAACGTCGGCGGCGGCGTCTGGAAGCGCTTTACCGTTACCTTCGACTATCCGGAGCTGACGATGGCGCTGCAGCCGAACGCGTCGTTCGGAATGCGCGACCAGTACGAACGTGCCGGCCTCTTCCTGATCGCGACCGGTGGGGCGATCGTCGTCTACGACGTCCGCCCGCAGACGCCGGCCGCCGACGCCGGTATCGTCAAGGGCGACCGGATCGTCGCGATCGACGGCAAACCGCCGGCGTCGCTGCAAGCGGCGCGCGATCTCTTCCTGCAGCCCGCCGGAACGGTGCTGCACGTCGAGGTCGCCGGCAAAGACGGTGCGACGCGCACGGTGACGCTCACGCTTCGCGACTGGGTGTGACGCTCAAGGCGATCCACACCCCGGCGATCACCGCGGCGCTGCCGAGCAGTTCGCGCCAAGTGAAGTGCTCGCCGCCGAGAACGATGCCGACGATCACGGCGACGACCGGAATGATGAGCGACGAGAGGCCCACGATCCAGGCAGCGAGGCGGTGCAGGACCCAGAGATTGAGGAAGAACGCGACGCCGCTGCCCAACACCGCGAGGTAGAACAGCGCCAGCAGCGAGTGCGGTTCGGCCGCCGCTCGCCAGTCGGTTCGCTCGGTCACGACGCCGATCGCGCCGACCGCGATGCCGGCGATCAGCATCGCGGGCGGAAGCGTCCGCATCGGATCGTGATGCGAGTGGCGTTTGGCATAGACGTTTCCGAACGCGGAGACGGCGGCGGCGCCGACGGCGGCGAGCGCGAACAGCGGCGACCCGCGCACCTGGGCTCCGAGCGAGATGATCGCGACGCCCGCGAAGGCGAGCAGCGCGCCGGCCCACGTGCGCGGGGTCGTCGGCTCGTCGGCGAGATAGCGTGCCATCGCGAAGACGAAAAACGGAAAGGTTCCGAAGAGCACGGCGACGAGGCCCGAGTCGAGCCGCGTCTCGGCGACGTACGTCAGAATGTAGTTCGCGCCGAAGAGAAACGCCGCCAAGACGAGAACCAGCTTCCACGGAAACGGTCCCGGCGCCGGGCGCGCTCGTCCGGCGCCGCGCAGGACGGCGGCGACGGCGAACAAGAAGAGGCCGGCAACCACGAAGCGCAGGCCGACTCCGGTGATCGGCGGCACGTAGCGCAGCGACACCTTAATGGCCAGCCAGGTAGTTCCCCAAATCGCACACATGCCGGCGTATGCCGCGACGACGGCACCTCGTTCGCTGCGCGAGTTCATGCGTGCGCTCGTTTCGCTCGCAGGGTGCGGCTTCTCTGCATCGCGAAGGCTGCGCTCACCGCCGTTTTACGACGAGAGGACGGATCCATGGCACTAACCGTAAAATGCCCGCTCTGCGGCGCGATCCTCGAAGGCGCCGACGAGGATTCGCTCGTTGCGGCGGCCGACCAACACGGCGACGAGAAGCATGGAGGCATGCACGCACCGCGAACGATGGTGCTGGCTGCGGCGCGCAAGAGCGGCTAGCCGTCTTGCACTGAATCTCCGCGCGGCGGCGCTCTTCGCCGCCTGCATGGTGCCGGCGTCGCTCCCGGCGCGGGCCGGCGATACGCCGTTGCGCGCGGATACGATCTTCCGGAACATGCGCGTCGCGGTCAATCGCCTGCGCGTGCCGCCCTACGTTGCGTTCACCATGGTCGACGACACGTTCTTCGTCTCGGACTTGCAGCTGGAGTCGCTGCGGGTGCTGGCCCGCCGTTCCGACGGCGCCGCGGTGTTCGTGGCGCTCATCGACAATCGCGGCAATACGGTCGAGCATCCGGTGCCCCGCGTCGTGACCAGCGGCGTCTACTTTCCCGAGAGCATGATCCAGCGCATCGGCGATTTTCCGTTGACCGATTTCGGCCTCCGCGTCGACAGCCCGGCGCGGCGCGGATTTTTCGACGCACCCGGCACGCCGGAACCGGCGCCGTCGCCAACGTCGCTGGCGGTCATCGCGACCGTCTACGGCTTTCAAGCGCCGCCGTACCGTATCGCCGATCTGGCGACACCGCTATCGACGGACGGCCGGTCTTTCACCTCGGTTTGACGCCGATTCGCGACGGCGGTCACAACGTGCTGCGCCAAATCTGGATCGACCAAACGACCGATCTCCCAGTGCGCTATCTGGCCGAGCGTTTCGTCGACACCGACGTACACCCGTATACGTACGCGGTGACGGTCGACGCCCAAGTCGTCGACGGCGTGCTCGTCAACGTCGACGCCCACGGCATCAGCCGCTACGGCCCGGCGCGCTGGCGCATCACCCAAATCTCGTTTCCGCCCTCGGAGCCGAGTTGGGTCTTCGATCAGTCGCAGTGGAAGCAGCACGACGGCCAGCCGATCCCAGGCTTCGCGCCGCAATAGCGCTACATTCGGAAGATGCCGAAGCGCGTGCGCGGCTGGGGCGCGTGCGCCGCAGCGTCGAGACCCATCGCGATGACGTGGCGCGTGTCGAGCGGGTCGATGATGCCGTCGTCCCACAAACGCGCGGTCGAATAATACGGGTTGCCTTCGCGCTCGTACTTCTCGAGGATCGGCGCCTCGAACTCGGCCTTGTCCGCGGGCGAGAGATCGCCTTTGACCGTCGACAGCACGCTGGCCGCCTGCGGACCGCCCATCACGCTGATGCGTGCGTTCGGCCACATCCACAACTGACGCGGCGAGTACGCGCGTCCGCACATGCCGTAGTTGCCGGCGCCGAAGCTGCCGCCGATGACGACCGTGAATTTCGGAACCTCGGCGCACGCCACCGCGGTGACCAGCTTGGCGCCGTCCTTGGCGATCCCGCGGTTTTCGTATTCTTTGCCGACCATGAAGCCGGTGATGTTTTGCAGGAAGAGCAGCGGCGTGCCGCGCTGCGCGCACAGCTCGATGAAGTGCGCGCCCTTGAGCGCGCTCTCGCTGAACAGAATTCCGTTGTTCGCCAAAATGCCGACCGGATGGCCTTCGATGCGCGCGAACCCGCACACCAGCGTGGTTCCGTAGCGCGCTTTGAACTCGTGCATGTCGGAGGCGTCGACCAGCCGCGCGATCACCTCGCGAACGTCGTACCCGATGCGGCTGTCGCTTGGAATGATGCCGTAAATGTCGCGCGGGTCGTGATGCGGCGGCTGCGGCTCGATGCGATCCCATTGCCGCGGCAGCTCGAGATGCAGATTGCGCACGATCTCGCGCACGATGCCCAGCGCCTGCGGGTCGTCGTTGGCAAAGTGGTCGGCGACGCCGGAGACGCGCGTGTGGACGTCGGCGCCGCCGAGCTCTTCGGCGGTGACTTCCTCGCCGGTGGCGGCTTTGACCAGCGGCGGTCCGCCGAGAAAGATCGTGCCGCGGTTCTTGACGATCACGGTCTCATCGCTCATCGCCGGAACGTAGGCGCCGCCCGCCGTGCACGAGCCCATGACCGCGGCGATCTGCGCGATTCGCTTGCTCGACATCCGCGCTTGATTGTAGAAGATGCGCCCGAAGTGCTCGCGATCCGGAAAGACGTCGGCCTGCAACGGTAAGAACGCGCCGCCCGAATCGACCAGATAGACGCACGGCAGATGGTTCTGTTCGGCGATTTCTTGCGCGCGCAGATGCTTCTTGACCGTCATCGGATAGTAGGTGCCGCCTTTGACGGTGGCGTCGTTGGCGACGACGACGCAATGCTGCCCCTCGACGATCGCGATCCCGGTCAGCACGCCGGCGGCCGGCGAATCGCCGCCGTACATGCCGAACGCCGCCAACGCAGAGAACTCCAGGAAGTCCGAGCCGGGATCGATCAGCCGCTCGATGCGCTCGCGGGCGGTGAGCTTCTGGCGCTTGCGGTGCTTCTCGACCGCTTCCGGCCCGCCGCCGCCGCGCACCGCGACCAGCCGCTCGCGCAGCTCCGCGACGAGGGCGTGCATGCGCTCCGCGTTCCGCGCGAAAGCGTCCGAGCGCCGGTCCAGGCGAGACTCCAATACGGCCATCGGCGCGGCTTTCGACCTCGTCGCTCGCGCCCCCTTAACCGCCGGTTAGAGCTGAGCGCGTCTCTGACGATTCTCCGGCACCCGCGTGTATACTGAACGCTATGGCAGCGCAGTCTGCGATGGATTTCGGCGGTTACTACCGGCCCGTGGGAAGCCTCGACGCCGGCGCGGCACTCGCGCCGCGCGCCGGCACGCTCGACGCGCGCTCGGCGGCGCATCTCTTGCGTCGCGCCGGATTCGGAGGAAACCCCGGCGAGATCGCGCGCTACGCCGCGATGCCGGTCGGAGCCGCGGTCGAATCGCTGATTCGCTTCCCGAACGTGCCCGGCGCCGCGCCGGACGACGTCTACAGTCCCGCCTCGCTGCTGCAGCAGTACGGTGCGCAAGGACTGCGCGCGCTCGGGGACGTGCAGACGAAGGCGCTCTACCGCGGCATTCGCGAGCAAGAACAGCGATCGGTCGCGTCGATCCAGCTGTGGTGGCTCAACCGCATGCTTTCGTCGGCCGCGCCGCTGCAAGAGAAGATGGCCCTGCTCTATCACGGGCATTTCACCTCGGCCGTCGTCATCAAAGGCATCTCGCCGGCGATGATCTACAATCAGAACCAGCTATTCCGGGCGTACGCGCTCGGCAATCTGCGCGAGCTGACGCGCAACGTCGCCAAGGATCCGGCCATGTTGCGATATCTCGACGGGACGTCGAACGTCGCCGGGCAGCCCAACGAGAACTTCGCGCGCGAGCTGATGGAACTCTACACGCTGGGCGTCGACCATTACAGCGAAGAGGACGTCCGCCAGTCGGCGCGCGCCTGGACGGGCTGGCGTTTCGACCGCTTCAACGAAGAGGCGTTCTTCGTTCCGCGCCTGCACGACGACGGCGTCAAAACGTTCCTCGGACAAACCGGAAACTTCGACGGCGACGACGTCGTCAACATTATTTTCGCACAGCCGCAGTGCGCGCGGTTCTTTGCCGGCTGGCTGCTCAATAGCTTCGTCTACAACGACCCCGAACCGGAACTCGTCGACCAGGTCGCGCAAATGCTGCGCCGGCACGACTACGAGCTGGCGCCGGTGATGTCGGCGTTACTGCGCAGCAACGTGTTCTACTCGGAGCGCGCGTACCGGGCGCTGGTGAAGTCGCCGGTCGAGTTCGTCGTCGGCGCCCACAAGGCGCTGGGCTTGCCGGAGATCGGCCCGCAGGCGCTGCCGGCGCTGCGCCAGATGGGCCAAGTGCTGTTCTATCCGCCCAACGTTGCGGGCTGGCCGGGCGGACAGAACTGGCTGACCAGCGCGACCATCATCCAGCGGCAGAACTATCTGGCGCGAATCGTAAACTCGCAGTCGCTCGAGCAGTCGTCGTGGCTGCACGAGTTACCGATGCAGGTGAAGCCCGCGGCGCAGAAGTTGGTCGCGCAGATCCTGCAAGGCGACGCAGCACCGGCCGCGATCTTTCAGCTGGAGGGTCTGTTGGGCGGCGCCGGCAGCTCGGCGCTGGCCGCACTGTCGGCCGAAAACTACGACGAGCGCGTAAGCGGAGCGGCCTATTTGACGATGTCGATGCCGGCCTTTCAACTCGCATGAAACGACTGAATTTCTTGATGGGCACGGTCTCCGGCCTGACGGTGGTCGCCAACGGCGAGCACGTGTTCGCGCGGGCCCTCGCCGCGACGCCGCTGCCCGGACTGCCGGGGAGCGGCGACCGCTGCTTGGTGCTGATCAACCTGCAAGGCGGCAACGACGGTTTGAACTGCGTCGTACCGCACGGCATGCCGCAGTACTACCAAGTGCGCCCGAAGATCGCGGTTCCGCGCGGCGACGTGCTCGCCATCGACGGTACGCTCGGGCTCAATCCGCAGATGCGCGCGTTCAAAGCGATGTACGACAAGGGCCAGGTCGCGATCGTCCAGGGCGTCGGCTATCCGGACCCCGACCACTCGCACTTCCGCTCGACCGAGATTTGGCAAACGGCCGCGCCGGCGCGTTACGAGCACACCGGTTGGCTGGGGCGCTACTTCGACGAGGCCGGCCTGCCCGAGAACGACCTATTTAAAGGCGTTGCGGTCTCGCAGGTGCTGCCCGAGGTGCTCGTTTCGAATCACACCGACATTCCGTCGATTCCGAACGCCGGCAACTACGGGATGCTGTCGGACCGCAATGCGTTCGAGCGCCGCGCTTTCGCGCAGACCGCGCAGGACCGCGCGTTGCCGTTCAGCTCGCCGTATCTGGCGCACGTCATGGAGATCGAGGATCACGCGCAACGCAGCTCGGAGGAGTTGCCGCGGCTGATCGCCGGGTACAAGACCGACGCGGCCTATCCGGCGACCGAGCTCGGGCGCAGTCTGGCGCTGGCCGCGCAGATCGTCGGCAGCAACCTCGGCACCAAGGTACTCTACGTCGCGCACGGCTCGTTCGACACGCACATCAATCAAAAGGCCGTGCAAGACCGGCTGCTCGGCGAGTTCTCCGACGCGCTCGCCGCGTTCTACCAGGATCTCGCCGCGCACGGCAACGATCGTCGCGTGCTGACATTGACGTTCAGCGAGTTCGGGCGCCGCATCGAGGAGAATGCCGGTGCCGGAACCGATCACGGCGAGGCCTCACCGCTGTTCCTGATCGGCGGCGGGGTGAAAGGCGGCCTTTACGGTACGCTGCCGGACCTAGCCAACACCAACATGGGCAATCTGCGGTTCACGACCGACTTTCGAAGCGTCTACGCGACGGTGCTCGAACGGTGGCTTGGTCGACCGTCGACAACCGTGCTCGCTGGAAGCTTCCCGACGCTGCCTCTTTTGGCCTAATCGACGACCAACGTCGCAGGTCGCGCTTCGGCTGCCGTACAACTAGGCGGGCAAAGTGGGGTACTGCGAATGAGGCCGCCGACGGAGCGCGTTCTGCCTTTTGCCGCCCGCGAGAGCGGGCTGCCGCCCAAAGGAACTCCGAAGAATTATTTGATGGCATGGCTGCTCGTCATGCTGTCGGATCACAGCCTGCACGGTTACGAGATCACCAAAGAACTCAACGAGAAGTTCGACATCGTTACGGATGCGGGAACGGTCTACCGCGCGTTGCGCCAGTTGGAGCGCGACGGCTACATTTCGTCGTGGTGGGATCCCAAAGAACAGGGGCCGGCGCGGCGTTTCTACGCGCTCACCGACGCGGGCAACGCGGCGTTGAACATGTGGAGCGAAGTCTTGGACGCCTATCGCACCAATCTCGAGACGTTCTTCGCGCTCTACGAGCGGCGACACGAACTCTCGACCGCCACGAAGGGCGCCTGACGGAGCCATCGTCCTCGGTCCTGTTTCTCGGCAGCGGCGGCGCTCGATTCGTCGTCGCTCGTCAATTCCGCGCGTCCGGCGGCATGTGGATGCGTTTCGGCGCGACCCAGATTCACGTCGATCCGGGGCCGGGCGCGCTGGTGCGCGCCTTGTCGACCGTGCCGCCGTGTAATCCGCGCGAGCTCGACGCCATCGTTCTATCGCACAAACACCTCGATCACGCCGGCGACGTCAACGCGCTCGTCGAGGCGATGACCTCGGGCGGTTTCCGGCGGCGCGGTCTGCTGCTCGCGCCGGCCGACGCGTTCGACGACGAGCCGATCGTGCTGCCGTACGCGCAGCGTTTCGTCGAGGAGCTGGTACGCCTGACGCCGTGCGGCGGCCCGTACCGCATCGGGGACGTCGAGATGCGGACGTCGACGATGCACGTGCACTCGGTGGCGACCTACGGCGTCCATTTCGACTATCGCGGCTTACGCGTGGCGTATCTGCCGTGCGGCCGGTATTTCGAAGGCCTCGCCGAGGATTACGCGCGGCTGGATCCGCACGTGCTGATCGTCAACGTGCTGCGCTACCGCGATCAGATGGCCAACGTCGACCACCTGACCTGGACCGACGCGCGCGCGGTCGTCGAGCGCGTGCGGCCGAAGGTCGCGATCTTCCAGCACTTCGGCACCAAGATGCTGGAAGCGGGGCCCCAGCGGCTGGCCGAACGGCTCGAGGACGAGCTCGGCATCCGGGCGATCGCGGCCTACGACGGGTTGCGCGTCGATCTCGACACGCAGGTGGCGGCGGTTGCAGGTTGAGATCGCGCACGTCCGCGCCGGAGATCTGGACGCCTTCTATCGCGAGTCCGAGCGCGAGGCGCTCAAGACGCTCTACGAGTTCACGGTCGTCTGGCACGAGGAGACGCACGAGTTCGCAGCCACCGACGGCGAGCTGACCTGCGGCGGAGCGACGATTCGGATCGCCGCCTCGCTGGCACACGTCGAGCGCGTGGTGGTCGCCGAAGGCCGGCGGCGGTGCGGCATCGGCAGACGGCTGCTCGAAGCGGCGGCCGACGTCGCCAACTATTACAACTGCCACAAAATGACGGCGCTGGTGCCGCACCGCAGCCGCGCGCAGCAGTTCTTGGAAGCCTGCGGCTACCGCGAGGAAGCGGTGCTCCCGCAGCACACGTTCAAGCTCGACGTCGCCGTACTCCGCAAATTCTTGCTCTGAGCGAGCGCGCTATTCGGTGTCGACCGGAACGTTCGACGGCTTTTGCCGCTCGAAGAATTCGGTCGAATACGGCGCCGGAATGCGGTGGAACTTCCGCGGCCGGATCGTGAAGTCGAAGACGTCGCCGATCGAGGTCGCGCGCGCGTCGGTCCTTCCCAGCGATCCGAGGTTCCAGTTGTCCTCGATGAAGCGCAAAATGCTGCCGAACTCGTACTGGGTGTGCGAGATCACGTCGCGCCGCACGTAGGGCGACACGACGATCGCCGGAACGCGGAAACCCAGCCCGAAGTAGTATTTCTGCGGCGGCGGGACGTGATCGTAAAAGCCGCCCCAATCGTCCCACACGATCACGATCGCCGTCGAGTTCCAATAGCGGCTGGTTCCGATCGCGTTGACGACCGCGGCAACCCACGACGGGCCGGTGCTCGAGCCGCTGCCGGGGTGGTCGGAGTTGCGGCCGTCGGGGATCACCCAGGATACCGCCGGCAGCGTCCCGTTCGCGGCGTCGGCCAGCACGCGCGTGCTGGGCGAGACGACGTTGGTTTGCCATTGCGGTCCGTAGCGCACCGCCGAGATGACGTCGAAGGCGTTCCAAAACAAGTTGCCGTTGTCGAGCGGCGGGGGCACGTAGTATCTCCACGACACGTGCGCCGCGTCGAGCAGGTCGCGCAGCGTGCGGTACTGCATGCACGGAAACGGACCGCGGCCCCAGAGCACGTCGCCGTGGCGGTCGATGAGCGACGTCACTGTTCCGGGCGGTGCGTCGCAGCCCCACGGCCGGCCGCCGAGCGGCGTGTCGACCAGCGAGTCGCGTCCGACCGGGGCGCCGCCGGCGATCAGATCTTGATGCGCGACGAAACTTCCGGTGCTCTCGGTGGCGAACATGCGATCGGCCAGCACGTAACGCTCGGCTAACGTCCGGTACGGAAGAATGTCCTTCGGGTCGACGTATTGATACAAAAATCGCCCGGCCAATCCGGGGTGCGCCGCCCCGAGCGGGACCTTGTCGAAACCGTCCATTTTCCCGCCGTCGTACTCGGTGACGAAGGCGCGATGCTCGTGCGAAGGATCGATGCGCGGAAGCGCGAGCGGCTGTTTGACGAGCGGAACGACGCTGCCGTCGCTCATGCGGCCTTGGCGCGCACCGTCGGCTTTCGGGAAGGTCGCGAACAGGTTGTCGAACGAGCGATTCTCCTGCACGACGATCACGACGTGCCGGATCGGCGATGCCGGGGCCGTTTCTCGAGCGCCGGCGCCCGCCGGTTCGGCGGGCAACGCCGTTTCGCCCAGAGCGTTTCCGGCCCGCCCGCATGCGACGAGCGAAGCGAGCAGCGCTAACGAGGCCGTCGCACGCAGAAACCACACGTGCGCTACTTTCCCCCGCAGCAGCGGCCGGAAACGGCGCGCTTAGACAGGCGGCTGCCGGCGGTCTTTGTGGTGCTGGGGATACGCGCGCTGGATCGAGTCGCCGTAACGATGCGGCGGCTCGGCCGTGGGCGGATACTGCCCGGGCGGCGGACCCTGCGGCTGGAGCCGGCGAGCCGGCGGATACGGCGCCTGTGCGTACGGCCGGTGCATCGGTTCGGCATACGAGCGGGGTGCCGATTGCGGGTAGGGACGATACTCCGGCGCCGCATTGGGCCGGCGCGCCGGCGAGGATTGCGCGCCGTTGGGCGGCGCGAAATGCGGGATGCCCGAAGCCTCGCGCAGCTCGCTCTGCACGCTCGGGTGCGCGCGCATCGAGCCGTTGTAGAGGTAGACCGAGCCGTTGTGCGAGGCCGCGGTCACGACGGGTCCGCCGCCGTGAATCGTCGCTTGCGCGGCGTTGGGGCCGCTGTGCTGCACTTGCACGTTGTTGCGGAAGCTCGAGACGATGTGACCCGACTGCGTCTGGGCGCCGACCTGCGCCCCGCCGCGGACGCCGATCGCGACGTTGCCGTGAACCGATTCGAAGTGGGCGAGACCCGGCTGGAAGCGGCCGTTGTCGTACATGATCGAGCCGTACGTACTGGTCGCCTGAATCTGGTGCGACGTGCAGCCGCGGAAATTCATGTCGCCGGTGGTCGTGCGCGCGCGCAAGCGATCGAAGGTCGAGTCGGTTGCGGTCACCGGGCCGTGCAGCGCTTCCACGAAGCCGGTGCCGGAAACGTGCTCGAGATCGATTCCGCCCTTGTGCGCGCTGCCGAGGAAGACGCCGTGATATCCTTGGATGTTGAGGTTTCCGCGGCGGACGTGGGCGGTGACCATGGCGGTGTCGCGCGGAATCGTGATCGTCGTGTTGCCCGAGCCGCGCGCGATGATGGCGTTGTGACGGCTGCCGGGAAGCTGCGGGAGCGCGAAGGCTTCCGACGGCATCGTGATCGTGCCGCGATCGGTCGCGACGCTTTCCTGCTCGATCGGAATTTCGCTGGGTGGATGCACGTCGTCGAGCTGCTGGGTCTGAACCGAGCCGTCGGTCTGGATCTGCACGTGGCTGCAGTCGCACGTCCGCACGGTCAGGTTTCCGGAAAGCAGCTGGACGTTGACGACCGGGTTCGGGCCAGGATCGACCGACTGGTCCGCGCGGGCTTGCGCGGCCACCAGGCACCAGCATGCGAAGACGAGGATCAGTCCTACTGCCCCCCGCCGCCACCGATCGATCACGGCTCCATTGTATCGGCCGGGCGGCTTGGGGGTCATGAAGGTTCGCTTAGCCCCACCGCCATTTTCGGCAGCGTGACCCGAAAGAGCGCTCCTCCGACCGGGGAGCGGCCGGCAGTGACCTCGCCGTTGTGGACTCGGGCGATCGAGCGGACGATGGCCAGGCCGAGTCCGGTTCCCGGCACGTCGCGCGAGCGCGCCTTGTCGGTCCGGTAGAAGCGCTCGAAAACGTT
>Ga0335075_10009937_pt1 | contig 14464 bp, 13 predicted proteins | sample Lox_Sample_24_FD_206723 | JGI IMG/M metagenome (GOLD analysis project Ga0335075, IMG submission 206723) | Soil microbial communities from Loxahatchee National Wildlife Refuge, Florida, United States - Lox_Sample_2.4 | ecosystem: Environmental > Terrestrial > Soil > Wetlands | place: USA...
GGAGGCGCCGAATACCTGTCGGGCGGGGCGGTCAAGGACATGGTGACCGGCGCGGAAGCGCTCGCCGAGTTCGCCCGTGTGGTGGCCGCCAAGTACCCGGTGCACGTGGCGCTGCACACCGACCACTGCCCCAAGGACAAACTTGACGGCTACATGCGCCCGCTCGTCCAGCTTTCCCAGGAGCGGGTACGCCAGGGCAAGGACCCGTTGTTCCAGTCGCACATGTGGGACGGGTCCGCGGTCCCGCTCAAGGAAAACCTCGAGATCGCGAAGGAACTCCTCGACCAGTGCGCGAAGGCGCAGATCGTCATGGAGGCCGAGATCGGCGTCGTCGGCGGTGAAGAGGACGGCGTCGTCGGCCAGATCAACGAGAAGCTGTACAGCACGCCGGAGGACGCGCTGGCCACCGCGGAGGCCCTCGGCCTGGGCGAGCACGGCCGGTATATCCTCGCCGCCACGTTCGGCAACGTACACGGCGTCTACAAGCCGGGCCACGTCAAGCTCCGACCTTCCGTGCTCAAAGAGATCCAGGACACGGTCGGCGCTAAGTACGGCGTCCAGAAGCCGTTCGACCTGGTCTTCCACGGCGGTTCCGGGTCGGCGCTCGAAGAGATCCGAGAGGCGATCTCGTACGGAGTCGTCAAGATGAACGTGGACACCGACACCCAGTACGCGTTCACCCGGCCCATCGCCGGGCACATGTTCACCAACTACGACGGCGTGCTGAAGGTGGACGGCGACGTCGGCAGGAAGAAGGACTACGACCCGCGCTCCTACGGCAAGGCGGCCGAGGCCGGCATGTCGGCCCGGGTGGTCGAGGCCTGCCAGGACCTGCTATCGGCCGGCAATAAGCTCAGCTAATCCGGGGGGACGACCCCCCCGAACCCCGGGGTTAACTTTTCAGCTGCTCGTACGCCTCGGCGCTGCTGTCAGCGAGGAACGACCAGCACCTGGCGGCCTCGTCGTCCTCCCCGATGGCATCGGCCGCCCGGGCGAGCGCGGCGAGGCTGCGCAGGAAACCGCGGTTGGCGGGATGCGACCACGGGATAGGGCCATGCCCTTTCCAGCCGTTGCGGCGCAGCGCGTCAAGCCCGCGGTGGTAGCCCGTACGGGCGTAGGCGTAGGACGCGACCGCCCGGTCCCCGGCAAGCGCCTCTTCCGCCAGCAGCGCCCAGGCCAGCGAGAACGCCGGGTACTTCGCCGCGATGCTCACGGCCGGCGTGCCCGACGCGACGAGCCCTTCCGGTTCCGGGTCTGCCGGGAGCAGCGTGGGCGGAGGTTCGCCGAGCAGGTTTGTGTGCGTGCTCATGGAGGCAGTCTGCCATGCGTCGACTCCCCATGACGGAACTAGCTCAGCGGGACTACCGACTGCCCTCCGGACGGGCTAGGTTCCGTCAGGGCCTTTCGGGTAATCTCAACACGCAAGAGCCCCTGTCGCGCTTGCGCTGCCAGGGGCTTCGTCGTGTGAAAGGCGAGAGAACATGCCCGCCATCGTGCTGATCGGCGCCCAGTGGGGCGACGAGGGTAAGGGCAAGGCAACAGATTTGCTCGGGGACCGCGTCCAGTACGTCGTCAGGTATCAGGGTGGCAACAACGCGGGGCACACCGTCGTCATTGGCGACGAGAGCTACGCGCTGCACATGTTGCCGTCCGGCGTGCTGTCACCGGAAGTCACCCCGGTCATCGGCAACGGTGTCGTGATCGATCCCGGCGTGCTCTTCGACGAGATCGACACGCTGCAACAGCGCGGCGTCAGCTGCGACCGGCTGCTGGTCTCGGCGAACGCGCACCTGATCATGCCCTACCACCGGGCGCTCGACAAGGTGACCGAGCGCTTCCTCGGCAACGCCAGGATCGGCACCACCGGCCGCGGCATCGGCCCGACCTACGGCGACAAGGTGGCACGGGTAGGGATAAGGGTGCAGGACCTCTTCGACCCGGGCATCCTGGGCCAGAAGCTCGAGCTCACCCTGCGGGACAAGAACCAGCTGCTGACTAAGGTCTACAACCGGCGTGGCATCGACGCCAAGCGGACCGCCGAGGAGTACATCCGCTACGGCGAGCGGCTCAAGCCGTACGTCGCCGACACCGCCCTGGTCCTCAGCAAGGCGCTTGACAACAACGAGGTCGTGCTGCTGGAGGGTGCGCAGGCGACCATGCTGGACGTGGACCACGGCACCTACCCGTTCGTCACCTCGTCCTCGCCAACGGCCGGCGGCGCTTGCGTCGGCGCGGGCATCGGCCCGACGCGGATCACCAAGGTGATCGGGATCGTCAAGGCCTACACCACACGGGTCGGCTCCGGCCCCTTCCCGACCGAACTGCTCGATGAGCAGGGCGAGTGGCTGCGCAAGACCGGCAGCGAGTACGGCGTCACCACCGGCCGCCCGCGGCGCACCGGCTGGTTCGACGCGGTGGTGGCCCGGTATGCCGCCCGGGTCAACGGCGTCACCGACTTCTTCGTCACCAAGCTGGACGTGCTCTCCAGCCTGGACAAGGTCCCGGTCTGCGTGGCGTACGAGGTGGGCGGCAGGCGCTGCGACGACATCCCGATGACGCAGACCGAGTTCCATCACGCCAAGCCGGTCTACGAGTACCTGGACGGTTGGTGGGAGGACATCTCCGAGGCCAAAAGCTATGACGATCTGCCCGAGGCCGCCAAGAACTACATCAAGACGATCGAGGAGCTGTCCGGCGCCCCGGTCAGCGCGGTCGGCGTCGGCCCGCGCCGCGATCAGACCCTGCAACTCCGCGAGATGCTGTAAATCCCGGGGGGACGACCCCCCGGAACCCCCGTCAGCTTTCACCGGTGGCCACCGTAACATCGCGCAGCCGGAAGGGTCAGAGCCCTTCACGGCCTCACGATCGCGGCCCCCGCGATCGCGGCGCGGTAGGCTCCCGACGTGCGAGTACTGGTTATCGGCTCTGGCGGGCGGGAACACGCGATCGCCCGCGCCCTGGCCCGCGACCCTGCGGTAAGCGACCTGCACGCGGCTCCCGGCAACCCCGGCATCGCGGAACTGGCGCAGGTACACGAGGTGAAACCAGCCGACCCGGCGGATGTCACCCGGCTGGCAAAGATTCTCGGCGCCGACCTCGTGGTGATCGGCCCCGAGGCGCCGCTGCTGGCCGGAGTCGCGGACGCGCTGCGCGAGGCCAAGATCGCCGCCTTCGGCCCCGATGCCGCCGCCGCGCGCATCGAGGGATCGAAGGCGTTCGCCAAGGAGATCATGGCCGTCGCGGGCATCTCCACCGCGCGGTCTTTCACCTGCCGCAACGACGGCGAGACCGATATCGCGCTCACCACGTTCGGGCCGCCATACGTGGTCAAGGACGACGCGCCCGCCGCCGGCAAGGGCGTGGTCGTCACCAGCGACATCGCCGAAGCCAGACGCCACGCCGCGCGCTGCGGGAAGGTCGTCATCGAGGAGTACCTGGACGGCCCCGAGGTGTCGCTGTTCGCGCTCGCCGATGGCACCACCGCGGTCCCGCTCCTGCCCGCGCAGGACTTCAAGCGCGCTCGCGACGGCGACCAAGGGCCGAACACCGGTGGCATGGGCGCCTATGCCCCCCTCCCCTGGGCGCCGCCAGGCCTGGCCGACGAGGTGCTTGACACGGTCATACAGCCCGCCATCGACGCGCTGCGCCATGCGGGAACCCCGTACCGCGGCCTGCTCTACGCGGGCCTGGCGCTCACGTCCAAGGGCGTCAAGGTAGTGGAGTTCAATGCGCGGTTCGGCGACCCGGAAACGCAGGTGGTCCTCGACCGGCTCGAGACCCCACTGGCCGGCCTGCTGCGCGCCGCGGCAGACGGCGACCTGGCCGCCGAACCGACGCTGAGCTGGCTGCCCGGTGCGGCCGTCACCGTGGTGCTGGCCGCGGAAGGCTATCCCGCGGATCCCGTCAAAGGCGACATTATTCATTTCGATGACCCCGAACGGTCCGGGGCTTACCTCCTGCACGCAGGCACCTCCCGCAAGCAGGGCACCACGCTGGTTTCCGCCGGAGGCCGCGTGCTGAACGCGGTCGGCTCGGGCGCGGACCTGGCACAGGCGCGCGCCGCCGCCTACCATGCCATCGAACGCGTGCAGATGCGCGGCGGCTGGTACAGGCATGACATCGCCGAACGTGCCGCGGCCACGGTTAAGGGCTGAGCGAGCTGGGTGGAACTCCTGGGACAACCAGACTCCCTTCCGTGATTCTTTGCTCGCCGAGGGTAAGAGACGGAACATGCCCATTGACCAGGCGGCCCTTGACCGGGCATTCCGCGCGGAGAACTATGTCGCCCGCCTGGGAAACGTCTTCGAACACCTCAGACGTCCCACCTGAGCACAGTGGTCCAGTGGCATACTGGACACGCGTTCGCCAAGGGCGTGCTCACCGACGTGGCGCGCCATTCTCGCCGTCCCCCTCGGACAGGAGTTGTATCCATATGAGCAAGGGCACCGAGATCCGCTACCGCGTCCGCGGCGGTACGCCGCTGCACGGCACGGTCTTCATCCAGGGTGCGAAGAACGCGGCACTCAAGATGATCGCGGCATCGCTGCTAACCGGGAAAGGCCGGACCGTGCTGCGGAACGTCCCGCCGATCGAGGACGTGCGGCGGGCGGTCGAACTCGCCCAGGCGGTTGGAGCCCGGGTCGAATTCCACGAAGCGGAACGGACCCTGGTCGTTGACGCGTCGCGGCTGACAAGCCCGGTGCTCCCGGCCGAGATCGCCCGGCGGTTCCGCGGCTCGGTGCTTTTCGTGCCCGCGCTCTTGCACCGGTTCGGTGAGGCAGTTATCGAGGGCATCGGCGGGTGCAACCTCGGCAACAGGAATCTCGACTTCCACTATCGCGGTTTCGCCCGGCTCGGCGCGACCGTGGACGAAGGCGACACGGTCATCCGCATCACGGCCGACAAGCTCCAAGGCACCCACCTGTACCTGGACACGCCATCGCACACCGGTACCGAGAACCTGATCATGGCGGCCTCGATGGCGCCTGGCACGACGATCATCGACAACACCGCGCAAGAGCCCGAGGTGCTCGACGTGATCGCGTTCCTCACCAAGATGGGCGCGGACATCAGCGGCGGCGGCACCGGGTTCATCACCGTGCGCGGGGTTTCGGAGCTGACGGCCGTGGAGCACACCGTTATGCCGGACCGGATCGACGCGGGCGTGTTCGCCATGGCGGCGGCCGCGACCGGCGGTGAGCTCAACCTCGTCGGCGCCAACCTCGACCACTTCGGCGTGGTTCGCTGGAAGCTCGAGCAGATGGGGGTCGAGTTCGCCGCCCAGGGCGCGGTCCTGCAGGTGCGGCAGGAGAAGCCACTGCGCCCGATCAACGTGATCACCAGCCCGTACCCGGGGTACGCCACCGACCTGCAGTCGCCGATCATGGCGCTGGCGACGTTGGCGGATGGCGCGAGCTACATCCGGGAGACGATCTTCGACGGCCGTTACACCCTGGTGCCCGAACTGAACAAGATGGGCGCCAAGGTGGAAATCGACAACAACGTCGCAATCGTGCACGGGCCTTCCATGCTGCGCGGCTGTGATGTCGTGGCGCACGACCTGCGCGGCGGGGCTTCCCTCATCCTCGCGGGCCTGGCTGCCGAGGGCGAGACCGTGGTGTCAAACGGCTACTACATCGACCGCGGCCACGCGACGATCGCCGAGCGCTTCTCCGCCCTCGGCGGCGACGTCACCGCCGAAGAGTACGAACCCGGCGAACCCGACTAAGGTTCTCGCTGCCCTGGGCAGAATTTCCTCCACTCTCCGGTAGCTATGTGCTGCACCGCGCAGCACTTCCTGTGCGACAGCGGCAAGCTCGCCCGAACCCTCGGCTGGTGTCCGGCCGACCCTGAGGCGTCGATCGGCCAGTCGGTGCGCTGGCACCTGGCACACCCGCCGGAATCGGCCGATACCGACTTCAGCGCTGACGGCCGGGCCCTGGCCGCAGTTCGCTAGGCGCGGTGCGGGAAGGCCCGGGCGGCGGCGAGGAACGCGTCGTTGGCCTGGGAAGTACCAATCGAGACGCGGACCCCTTCTCCCGCGAACGGACGGATCGCGATGCCCTGACGCTCACAGGCCTCCGCGAACGGGGTCGTGTGCTCGCCAAGGCGGAGCCAGACGAAGTTGGCCTCCGTCGGCGGCACCGTCCAGCCGTCGGAGAGCAGCGCCTCGCGTACCCGGTCGCGTTCCTTGACGACGGACTCCACGCGCTCGAGGAGTTCGGCCTCGGCGGCGAGCGAGGCCACCGCCGCGGCCTGCGCCACCGCGCTGACGGTGAACGGGAGCATGGTCTTCCTGACGGCCGCGGCGGTCGGCGTATGGCCGATCATGAACCCGACACGCAGCCCGGCGAGACCATACGCCTTGGAGAAGGTGCGCAGCACGGCGACGTTCGGGTAAGCGCGGTACAGGTCGAGCCCGTCGGGGACCGACTCGTCACGGATGTACTCGCGGTAGGCCTCATCAAGCACTACCAGACAGTCGCCTGGTACCTGGTCGAGGAAGGCGGTGAGTTGCTGGGCGCCCACGACCGTGCCGGTCGGGTTGTTCGGGTTGCAGACGAGGATGAGCCTGGTACGGGGCGTGATGGCCGCTGCCATGGCCTCCAGGTCATGGGTTTCCCCCCGCAGCGGAACCCGAACGGAGACCGCGCCGGCCAGATCGGCCAGCGAGGGGTATGCCTCAAACGACCGCCAGGCGTAAAGAACCTCGGCCCCCGGATCGGTGACCGCTTCAATCAGTTGCTTGAGCACTCCCACCGACCCACATCCGACGGCGATGTGGTCGGGGAGGACCGAGAACCGCTCAGACAGGGCCGCGATGAGCGCCTCTGCTCCGTTGTCGGGGTAACGGTGCACCTCGCGCCCTGCCTCGGCGATCACCTCGGCTACCGAGGGGAGCGGGCCGTAAGGTGACTCGTTCGAGGAGAGCTTGTGCGCCTGCCCGGCTGTGGCGGTCGGGACCCTGCCGGGCCGGTAGGCCGGGAAGGTGTCGAGCACCGGACGGAACCGTGGTGAAAGGTCACTCATGCCCCTAGTCTGGCACTCCCGGCAGGATCCTGCGTCCGCCACGGAAGGGACGGCAATTTAGCGGCGTACCTTCCTCACCTTGACGCCAGCCTTGGCCTTCCCCCTGGCCGCTGCCGCCTCGGCGGCGCGCTCGTCCGCGAGCTGCGCGGAGTGCTGGACCTGCATCGCGAGCTGAGGGGTCATCCACTTCAGCATCGGGCGCAGGGACGCCCGCCAGACACTAGCCTGGTGGCCGCCGCCCTGCACGATATCCAGCGGGACGTCGGCCACCCGGGTCAGCAGCAGCTGCCGGAACTCCTCCGCGCCCTGCACGTCGCCCTCGTCCTCGGCGCCCGCGGCAAGGAAGAACTGCGGAACCTGGAGCCCGATGGGCACACGCAAGATGTACTCCATCGGGGTGTTGAGCGCGGCGAGCTTGGGGTAGTGCGCGAAGACATTGACGTCACGCGGCTTGCCGGTCTGCTTCCCGTTGGGCGGCACCTGGCTGGTGATAGGCGCGAAGTATCCGCTCAGCGAACCGGCATATCCGAACCGGGTCGCGTACTGCAGCCCGATGTTCGCCGCGCAGAAGCCGCCCTCGGAGTAGCCGGCGATCCCCCACGCCGGTCCCGGCGGCTGCACCCGGAGGTTGGCCGCGACCCAATCGGGAACCTCCTTGCCCACGAACGTCATGTCCTGCAGGCCGTGCGGGTTGTTGAGGCACTGCAGCCCGTACTGCTGGCCGCCGTCCGTGTCCGGCATGACCAGCACCGCCGGCGAGGCCTTGTTCTCCGCCATGAGCTGGGTGAAGATCGGGATCACGTTCATTACGTTGATCCACGACTCCGGCTGTCCGGGAGACCCGTGCAGGAGCTCGATCGCGGGGAAACGGTAGCTGGCCCACGCCTTGCTGAAGTACTGCGGCGGCAGCCAGACGTAGACCTCACGGGTGATGTGGCTATGCGGGCCGGTGATAACCGTCCGGAACAGGTAGCCGACCTGCGCGTCGACCGCGACGTTGGTCGCCTTGAGCGAGTCGCTGATCGAGCTCGCGTTGCCGCGTCCGAGGCCGGCCGCCGTCACCTGCGGAACCGACTGCGCACTCTGCCCGGACAGGTCGCTGAACAGCGCACCCCAGGTCTGGTAGTAGTCGTAGTACTTGTTCACCGCGGCGATCCCGAACACCATGGCCGGGATGAACGCAAGACACGCGGCAAGCACACGGAAGACGACCTGCTTAGTGAGGACCAGCCAGACCAGCAGGCCACCGAAGGCAACCATGAGCAGCAGGAAGAACAACGTTCCCTGCGGTCCTAGCACCGGTTCTCCTTGCCATGGCACGTGGTGACCCCATGCCCGTGCCGTGCAGACATTTTGCCTGGCGGTGGAGGTGGGATTTGAACCCACGGAGGGGTTGCCCCCTCACACGCTTTCGAGGCGTGCGCCCTCGGCCACTAGGCGACTCCACCGCCGGTGAGCATACCTGACGTTCACCACGACAACGAACCCAACATCATCTGCGTTCCGAGAAAAAACGCCGGATTAGTCCGGCGCACTCGTCAGCCAGCACTCCGCCCACGACTTCCGGGCATGGCGCGATCCGCTGATCCCGCACGACATCCCACAGGGAGCCCACCGCGCCCGCCCGGAGGTCCGCCGCGCCGTACACCAGCCTGCTAAGCCTAGCGTTGACCACGGCGCCCGCGCACATCGTGCACGGCTCGAGCGTGACAACGAGCGTCATGCCGTCAAGCCGCCAGCTGCCCGCCAGGCGGGCGGCCGCCCGTATCGCGAGGATCTCGGCATGCGCGGTCGGATCACCATCGGCCTCACGCCGGTTGCGCGCGCGAGAGATGACCTCACCGCCGCGGTCTAGAACCACCGCCCCGACGGGCACGTCCGGGCTGCCGGAGCCGCGCTCGTCCGGGGCGGCAGCCTCCGCGAGGGCCGCCCGCATCGCTGGCTCGAACGAGGCGCTGTACCCGGTAGCCGCAGCCCAGGAAGTCACCGGCGAGATCACGCGCCGGTTCAGGGGCCGAGCGCGATATCAAGCGCGCGCTCCATCGCCAGCCCGAACCCGAGCCTGTTGGCTATGCTCTCAAGCGCCTCATCCAGCTCCAGGTTCAGGTCGCTCGATATTCCGGCCAGTTCCATTTCGTCGAGCCCCAGGTCAGCGAAGATCGAAAGGTCTCCCGCCTGGAGGACCTGGTCGATCTCTTCGTCCGGGACCGGAATGTCGAGGTACTCGAGTACCTGCTCCGCCAGCGGGTAGCCCTCCGCCGCCGCCGCGATATCGGACAGCAGCACCGACACCTGGCTGCCGATCACCCGGACCGCGACGAAGAAGTAGTCGTCGATCCCGGCGAGCCCTATTGTCCCGGCGATACTAGGTTGCTGCCGGAGCGCGCGGATCAGGCCGCTGAGATCAGCGGTTACCGCCACCGGAAGCACGTCAGCGTCCCACCGGTCATCTTCCCGGTAGACGATGATCGCAAAGTCTGTCTCGCTCATCTCGGGCATCGCCATGTTACAAGCATGCACCGCACGGGGGAATGTTGTCAGATCGAGCAACGTAAAGCCGCCGAAACCAGGAAGCTGGCCGTCAGGTGGCATAGTCTCCCTGGAGAGGGAGGCGTAGCCTCGCGAGCTTCCGGGCATACTGCAGCCGAGAGTACTTCCGCGACGACGAACGCTACGGCAGGCCGGGATCTCGATCCCGGTAGAGTTCTGGCTAAGATAAAGAGTCACTGGCAAAGTAGAAAATCTGCGCTTCCAGGGAGGCGGCGGCAGTGAGTCTCAAGACAGTCCTCACGTGGGCAGGCGTTGCCTTTGTCTTGTGGTGGATCATCCAGCAGCCGACGGCCGCCGCGCACCTCGTGCATAACATCGGATCATTTCTCAGTACGTCCGCGAGCGGACTTTCTCATTTCGTCAGCTCCATCTGATGCTTTGGCCTGAGACGTAGATGGGCATCAGGGTCGTACCGAACGAAACGGTGCCGGCAAGGGTCTACAAGCACCTGCTGCCGCACGAGCGCCAGGTGATTACCGTACGCTTCCACCCCGCGGTGCTGATCAGGCCGGTCGCGGAAGTCCTCGGCGGCCTGGCGGTCGCCAGCCTGATCTCCACGACCATTGCGCATGGCAATAACATCGTGCTACTGATCGTCTGGCTTGCCTGGCTCGTTCTCGTGGGTAGATTGCTGATAAGGATCTTCCTCTGGCTTGAAGACTACTTCGTAGTAACATCTCAGCGGATACTGCTCGCAACCGGGCTATTTACCCGGACAGTAAATATGATGCCGCTCGCCAAGGTGACGGATATGAGCTTCCGGCGGTCGGCGATGGGCCGGCTGTTCGGATACGGAGAGTTCGTGGTGGAGTCCGCCGGCCTGGATCAGGCTCTACGCAGGATTGATCACCTTCCGTATCCGGAGCAGCTTTACCTCGAGGTCTGCGGCCTGATCTTCAAGGACAAGGGCGACGACGGCGGCGACTGACACCGCGCACGCGCTGGTTAGACCGTTACCAGGATCACTCCCGCGGCAGCAAGCAGCAGGCCGAGTCGCTGCATCCAAAGCATCCGCTCGCCCAGCACTATGCGTGCCAGCACCACGGTGACACCCGGATAGAGCGAGGTAAGCACGACCGCCAGGCCGAACAGCCCAGCCCGCGTCGCCAGGACATAACATACGTTCGCGCTCGCGTCGACCGCGCCCGAGGCGAGCGCGATACCGAGCGTTTGGCCTCCGCTCCGGCCAAGCGGCCTGGTCCTCGTTACCGCGCAGCAGGCGAGCGCGATGACCGCGCCGGCCGTGCGGGAAAGCGCCACCGGCCAGATCACCCCGGACGTACCGGCATTCCGGAGAAAGATGAAGAACAGCCCAAAGGCCACTCCGGCCGCGAGCGCGTAGCACACACCGCGCAACTGCCTTGAGGGCCCCGCGGACCGGGACGGCCCGACGCTCACAAGAACCACGGCGGCGACGCAGACAAGAGCTCCTACAGCCACCGTGGGCGCCACACGTTCGCCTTCAGAGATCGCGCTTCCCACCGGCAGCACGGTCGCCACCAGTGCGGTCACCGGGGCGACGACGCTCATCGGAGCGGCGGCGAACCCGGCGTAGAACGCGATGAGTCCAAGCGCCCCGCACGTTCCCGCAGCCGCCGCCCAGCCGACTCCTGCCGAGGTAAGCCCCGATCCGCCGGAGCCCAGGCCGCCGGACACCCCCGCGGCGACGAGCATGACGACCGCTCCGGCCGGCGCGGTCACCGCCAGGACGGCGAACACGCTCGCCCGTCGGGACGCCGTCCCGCCAAGGAAGTCAGCGGATCCGTAGAGCGCCGCGGCAGCCAAGGCGAGAACCGTCTCCACAGGTAAGCCCTCCAGCGAGCCGGTCGGAATAATATACTGACCGTATCATTGTACCGACCGCACGCACGACGTCTGACCCAGGCTCCATGATCGCGGGCATTCCTCGCATCGCGGGCAGCCCGCGGGGCAGGTCGCCGCGCGCCAGGGCCTGAAGGAGAGCACATGTCGGACATGCCGGACCTTGCCGGAGCGGTGGCACGGACCGTGCAGGCGCTGCGCGCGGAACGGGGATGGTCGCTGGACCAGTTGGCCGCGCGTTCCGGGGTCAGCAAGGGGGTCCTCGTCGCCCTCGAGCAGCGCCGGTCCAACCCGAACCTGGCCACGCTCGCGCGGATCAGCGACGCGTTCGGCGTCCCGGTCACCCGGCTGGTCGAGGTCGGCACGGAACCGGCCGTCCAGCTAACCGGCGGCCGGATCCTCTGGAATGGCACCCACGGCGGAACGGGTACGATCCTCGCCGCCACGGACCCGCCATGGGCGACCGAACTGTGGCGCTGGGAACTGCGCCCGGGTGAGTCGTTCGGCGGTGAGGCACACACACCGGGGACCCGCGAGATGGCCTGGGTCGAACAGGGCACGCTCACGCTTACCGTCGCCGGCGAGCGCCATCGGCTCACGGCGGGCCAGTCCGCGCGCTTCCACGGCGGCCGGCAGCACGGTTACGCGAACGACGGCGACACGACGGTGCTGCTCACCATGGTGGTCGTGATCCCGCCAGCACAGCCCTGATCGGCTTTCCGGAACGGAAGTGGGTGACTCAGCCCTGTTCAAGCACCCACTCCGCCGCGGCGATCGCCGAGCCGCGGGCCCCGGCCATGTCCAGGTCGGGAACCAGCCGTACCTCGGTCGCCCGCTCCTGTTCCACCAGCAGGGCCGTGTTCTCCCGGATCGTGGCGAGGAACCAGTCGCGGAAATGCGGCGCGGCCTCGATCACGCCGCCGCCGACGAAATAGCTGTCTGGGTCGGTGAACTTGGCCGCGATCGTGAACACCCGGCCGATCGCCATCGCCTGCTGGCGGAAGATCGCCAGCGCCATCTCGTCGCCGTCTTCGGCGAATGCCCGGACCAGCTTGGCCGCCTTGGCGATGGGCAAGGTGGCGAGTTCGTGCCCGGGGTACCTGGTCAGCCAGTACGGCAGCAGGTTGCGCTGGATCCCGGTGAGCGAGGCGACCGACTCGGCGTCGGCGCTCTGGCCGCAGTTGCACGACGGCACCGGCTGGCCATCCTGCAGCAGGCCGACCATTGGGATCGGCATGTGGCCGAACTCGCCGGCCATCCCGGCCGCGCCGCTCACCACGTGCCCCGACTCGACCACGCCGCCGCCGAACCCGGTGCCCACGATCGCCGCCACCGAGCTATGCCCACCCGACGCGTCGCCGTACCGCACATGGTGGGCGTACAGGGCCGCCGCGTTGCCGTCGTTGTTGTAGATGACGGGAATGCCGAGCCTATTCTCGAGCGCGCCCCTGATGTCGAACCCGTACCAGCCGGGGTGACCGAAGTTCGTCGCGCCGCCCGAGGAGAGCACGCCGGTCGCGCTTGCCGGGCCGGGCGTGTCCAGTCCGACCGCCCGCACCTTATCCCGGGGCACCCCGGTCAGGCCGAGCACCTTATCGAAGGAATCGACCAGCGCCTGGATGGCTACGTCCGGCCCCTCGCGCACCAGGCTCGGCGACTCCGCCATGGTATCCACCAGGAACCGGCCGCCAGAATCCAGGATCGTGCCGTTGTTGGCCGTTCCGCCGTTGTCGATCCCAACGGCCACCCAGTCGCCCGGTACCAGCATGAAACCTCCTCAACCACCGAATGCACTGATGACGGTATCCCAGGTGGAGGCATGCTGGTACTGCCGGTGCCGCGGGCAAGGCATGCGACGCCTGACCGCTCGCACGTTAGCCTACTCAATATGTCAGCGTGGCCTGCGGACGTGGCGGCCCGGCCCACCGCGCTGTCGCGAGGAAGTCGTGGCGACCTATGGAGCAACCACTGAAAGTTCGGGAAAATCGGTATTTCATCTACCACATCACGACCGTCGGCGAGTGGGAGCGGGCACTGCGGGACGGTCGGTACGCGATGTCCACCAGGGGCCGGACACTCGCCGAGGAAGGGTTCATCCACGCGTCCACGGCGGAGCAGGTGGCGCCGGTGGCGAACTTGTTCTACAAGGGCGTGCCCGGCCTCGTCGTGCTGGTGATCGACGCCGACAAGGTGGAGCCCGGCATCCGATACGAGCGGGTACCCGAGTTCGGCCAGCCGTTCCCGCATATCTACGGGCCGCTCAACACCGACGCGGTCGTGGAGGCGGTGCGGCTGGAACCAGACCCGGACGGGGACTACTCGTTCACGCCCCGCTGAGCGATGCGGACGCGTCGTCGAGGAGCCTTGCCAGGTCGGCGCGGGGCATGTCGATGAGCCGGACGCCGCTCGTGATATCAGCGGCCGCCTCCGCGACGATGGCCCGGGCCTCGTTCTTGCTCAGCGGCGTCCAGCCGAAGCGCTGCGCGGTCGCGATGAGGCCGTCACGCCACGCGTTGTGCAGCTTGCTTGTCGCCCGGTCGAGCAGGTAGCGGCGCAGGTACGCGGCCTGGTCAAGGTCGCCGGGGTCCACAGCCGCGGCCTCCGCGATCGCTAGCTTCGGCGCGGGGAAGCTGCGCCGGAACCGCAGCCGGTACTTGGCGTCGAGCAGGCGGTGCAGCACTTGCTGGCCGGCCTGTGACGCGAGGTCGGCGTGGCCGTTCGGGACCAGTGCCGCGACCTGGCGCGCGTTCACGGCGAGCAGGGCGCGCAGCAGCCACGGGCCAGGGTCGGCGTCGAGGTTGACCGCTACCCCGTCGCGACCGCCCTTATGTGCCGGAACACCGCGCTGCATGAGGGTCGTGAGCTGCACTTTCGGCGTCTCTGAGGTGACATGCCATCCCTCGCCGGCGACGGCGGTGAGCGCGATCTCCCCCGCCTGGGTGGCGCTGTCGGTCAGCGCTTTTTCGGTGGCCTTGTCGAGAGCCTCGTTGTGGGCTTCGGTCGCCCGCAGGCCGCGTGAGTAGATGGTGAGCTGGGGATTGGGACCACCGCGGGAAAGGCGCTT
>Ga0335075_10009938_pt1 | contig 14463 bp, 11 predicted proteins | sample Lox_Sample_24_FD_206723 | JGI IMG/M metagenome (GOLD analysis project Ga0335075, IMG submission 206723) | Soil microbial communities from Loxahatchee National Wildlife Refuge, Florida, United States - Lox_Sample_2.4 | ecosystem: Environmental > Terrestrial > Soil > Wetlands | place: USA...
GAAGAAGCCATCACCGGCGCGGCCCCGCAATGAGATTCGCGTTCCGGGCGCTTCCCGCAGCAAGCGGCGGCGTACTGACGCCCCGGCCTGTGGTCGACATTGCCCTCGAAGGACTGCCGGATGCTCCGATGGAGTGCCTGCTCGATACCGGTGCGCTGCGGACGCGGATGAGCGCGGAACTCGCCCCGCTCGCCGGGATTGAGCTTTCTGGCGTCCTGACCGAGCAGTTCTATATCGGCGGGCTGAAAACTGTCGGTGCGCTAGCTCGTGTAGGCCTCACATTGGCTGACGGCACTGACGAGTTCTCCTGGGACGCTCCGGTCTGGTTCTGCGATCCGTGGCCCCACCCCTTCGGGCTGGCCGGGCTCGAGGGCTTCCTGCATTATTTCCTCGTGACGATCAACGCCTACGACGGGTACCTCGACCTCCAGCCCCAGCCCTAACTGCCGGAATAGAGCGAATGGAGCTGTTGCGTGCTCCGTCAACTGCGAGCCCCAGCCTGATCACCGTCGGGTGCCCGGGGTCAGTATTCACGTGCCGCCGACACGCTTTGGCGTACTCCGCGCGGTGCCGTACTGCACTGCCGACCCGACGCGGCATAACTGGCCAAGAGGTCGCCGACGCCCGGCTGGGGGCACGTCGACGCTCCGAGCCCACCGCCCAGCCGTGGCTGGCTAAATCCCGCTTGAGCTGGCGCAATCCATGCGGTAGATGAGGACAGATGCAGCAGGCGTCATAGCGTTTGACCATGGACCGAGACTCGCTTGATGATCTGCCTGCGGATTCCCGCCGAGAGATCGTCGCGGAGGTGTGCGCCGTGCTTGATGTTGAGGCAACGGCTGCAGAGGACTTAGTTCGGTCCGCGGAGCCCTTGTGGGACGCGATGGAGCGAGCTGGCGGGCTCGTCGACTCCTGGGGCGGGGGCGAGTTCTGCCGCATCTTCCCGCGCGTCTTGGCGTTCATTCGGTCGGGTGCGGTTGGCGGCTGACCGCGGCTATTTATGTCTTCCATGACCGCCCGGGTCGGCGCAGGCTCGGGTGAGGTGCCTGGTCGGACGCTCTTCTCGCGGCTGCCCGTCTGCAGTAAGGGCGTAGCTCTTTCAAGGCGTGCGTCCTGGCCAGGTGCCGTGGCGAGGCGTGGCTCAAGAAGGGTCTGCGTACAGCTCGAAATAACGTTGCCCGTCCTCGCTGGCAAGTGAGCGGCCAGGACGAAGGAGGTAGCGCTCGCACGCGGCCAGGAACACGCGAGCCCGGGAGGGCACCCCGGGGCGTCTCTGTCATCCAGCGCGGCCGGCCTGTCCCCGGACACCGGCACTTCGGATCAGCCACTTCCCGGACCCGCACAACCGACGCTACCGCCGCCCCAGCCCGCGCCACAGCCCATGGCCCCCGCAGCTGCCAGAACCCAGGGGGCGCGCCCGAGGTGTCAACGTGGAGCGCCCCACCGGACGAACGACGTTGACACCGACCAGCGCCGCCGCACCATCGACAACGGCGGGGCCATGCCCTTGACAACCCCTCATAGAAGGGAGCCATGAGCGGATATGGACAGGTTCGATATGTCGATTGCGTGGCGTCGATGCCATCTGTCTATCGATTCGCCATGGTGCCACATGTGGCTGTCTCCGCCAAGAGAGTTGCGGTAGGCACAAGTACCAGGCTTTCCTAGTGCTGTGACGCGGCCGGGCGTTATATGGCTGCTCAGGCAAACTTCGCGAAAACCCCGCGATAGACCCTGCCGTCGGAGGCAGTCGCCGAGTGGTAATGCCCGGCCTCTTCGCCGGATAGCGGATAGGTTGGAGAGCCGGAAGACAGAGTCCTAATACTTCCGCGCCGCTTTCCAGGTAGCCAACACGGGCACGGCCAGGTGTTCCATCGTGGGGATGAGTAATAAACGAACGCGCGGCCAACCATATTTCTCGTCTTAGTTACAGATCGTCACGGCAGGGGGTGAAATGTTCCAATGACCTTCCCTATTATTCTGTGGCGATCGGGTTGAAATGGCTCCCTTTCTTGTCGGCCCCCATACTCTGATACCAACTGGGGTGCTCCGGCCTCGCTGCGGAAGCGCTTCACGCTTGACTTGCCAACAGAATCGCCGGGTTCCCAAGTCGAAACAAGCACTATGTCATTATCCTCTGCCGTCTCCTGACGCCGTACGATCACGTCATCGCCGTGGCTGATCCCAGCGCCCTTCATGGAGTTCCCCTTGATCCTTAACGCCATCACATCGCTCCCGTGGACCCGGTCGGACGGTACCGGTACCGGGCTGGAATCCTCGCCTAGAGGCGAAATACCTTCACCCGCGGCAGCCTGAATGCCCGTGTCGGCGTACTCAGGGGGCGCACCTACATACCTAACTTCAGTGCCTATCGTCTCGAAATCTCCAATTGGTGGCGACGTACGATCCTGCCGATTATCCACGGGCGGAGTGGTTGCTATCCTCATAGCTTCAGGAGCTGCACGCGAACGGCTCAAAGCTCGTGCCATGCGAAACGTGTTTGCATTTGCCTCGGCGACAAAATCATGCGCCTGCGACAGCAGGTCACAAGGGTTCCAGTAATCTGGAAAATACGCCGCTCGCCTCCTTAGCTCGTCGCGCGCCACTGTTATTCCCTCAGTAAGCCTTTCCGACGTGCTTTGCAATTCCGATACCATACCTCTGATTGACGCCAGGCCGGGAGTGTCATTACCGGACCATTCTTCCCGGAATTTTTCGACAGCCTTCCTTGTGTTCGCCGTTTCGCCAGACAAGCTCTCAAGCGAAGTTTTCAATGAAATAGACAAGGTGGTTGCGGATGCCGCCAGGGCTGCATGCTTGTTGATAATCTCCTCCATGTCTTGCCACTCGGTCATTCCATGCGTCTCCGCATAGCTGTGTTCGACTTTCTCCAGTGCGCGAGTGGCGCTCTGAAACGAATTCAGGACACTTCGCAACTGTTGCTGCGCCGCGCCGGCCAGGCGGAGCAGATTAGGTGCGGAATGTGCCACAGAGCGTTGCGCTGAAGGCGTTGCAGAATTCTGTTCAGCCCTTAGTGCATCGTGTAGCGAATTATACAACTTCTCCGCAAGCTCCTCGGGTGTGTGCACCCACCCAACTACGCGTCCATCACGCTCGAGAGTCGTACGGAAAGATTTCTGACGCTCTCGCATCTTGGAATCATCATCATACAATTCTTCGGGTGGCACGCCTTCTATAGGTCTCTTGCTGTCTAGCAGGTATATCAAACGCTTCAGATCTTTTTGTCCTGCAGTTTTATATTCCAGCTCTACGTAGGACAGCTCTGGATTATCATCGACTATTGACCCATAGCGCAATCCTATAATGCCAACGTAAAAAGTGCATCCCTCTAGACGCTCCTGGCATAGGGCTGCCGCGGACTGATCTCGCACGGGGAACTGATCCATGTCCACGGGCCGTCCCTGCAAGCTGAGGACTACACTCTCAGCGGCTGCGACAAACGAACGACGTTCCGGGTACTTTGCCAGTTCGGAAGTATGGCTCAGGAAAACTGTAAGCTCCCCCTGACTCATACAGCCAACGGTACCCCGCTAGGACGCTGATACAAGAGGCAAGCTGGGCTGTTGTGACGCGTATGGCTCACGGCTCGCAATCACATCGTGGTGACCGTGCCGAGTTTCATTCGGTGGGGCGCTGCACCTTACCCGAACGGGTTTCCGAGCGGCGCCGTCGCAACGTGCCCCAAAAGGGCGAAACTAAGATTCCCATCCAGGTCATGAACCGGAGCATCCATGAGCTTCCAGGAGAGGACGGCGGAGACCAAGACCTCACGCTTCCACTTTCCTCTGGAGACCGCCGTTCGGCATTCTTATCCAACAGGAGACGCACTACTTTCGGCATGTTCGGGTGGGGTCGGTCGCGTGAGGCTACCCGCTCGCTCATCGCCATCTGCGGCAATCGGTCCTTGATCTGGGTTTGCCCCCGGCCGCTCGCCTGCCACAGGTTCGTCCTGTGCGATTGAGCTGGGCTACCGCCGGTCATGAGCTTGCTGGTGCCGGCTCACTCCGCCCAGCGCTAGGCAGTTTGTTGGCTGCACGAGCGCAGACGACGCCGTCAGCAGGGTGGCCGCGGCGGTCGCCATCGGTGCGCTTCGACCGGAGCTCGAGCTGAAGCCCGTGCCGGGCGACCGCCACAGGCGTAACTATCGTGCAGGACGAGGACCCTGACCGGATGTGGCACGCGCGGGCGGCAATGAACGCATCACGCCGCTTTTCAGGCGGCCCGGACTCCAAGTCTTGCGGGGGGGGGGCCGGTATCACGTCGACTCCCGGTGCCGGTGCTTACCTGGTCCAAGCCGGCGGCGGCGAAGGCTGGATGTCGCCTGGAAGCAGCCCGGGACTCTTAAGGGAGCGGTGCTGAAACCCGCTCCTGCGGGTGTCCACGTGCCGGCCACGTATCCGAGGGAACCGGCAGGCCAAGGCAGCGACCACCTCCCGGCCTCGCCGATGACCGCCGCTCCATGGCTCCGGCTCAACCACCACGCAACCGCGCCGGGCAAGGCCCAAGCCCGCGAATTCCGGCGGGATCCGGCCGCAGGGCTCTGACCTGGCCAAACACGACGCCGCCTGAACTCGCACGAGCGCCGACCCAGATCGGCTCGCAGCCCCTCCAGCCAGCGGCGGTGATCTGGCCGCATACCGCTTGAGCTGGCGTTATATGTGGTGGCAGGTGTTGGGTTCGAACCAACGTAGGCTGAGCCGACGGTTTTACAGACCGTATCCCCTAGACCATCGGAATAGGCGCTGACCTGGCGAAATTCCTTTGCAATCATGTGGAAGCGGCGCTCTGTCCGCCATATGTCCGTGCCGGCAGTGGCGCGAGACGGCATGTACCACGGACAGGCACGGACAGCGTCCGTACAAGACGCCTGACCTGCAGGTTCGCGGTCCCCGCAGCCAGGCTCGACGCGCAGGCCCGGCTACTGGCGATGTCGGAGCAGGATCGCTAAGAGATCCGTGACTCCCGAACGGGCTGGGTGCTGCGGTCCCGCCCGAGGGAGTTAGGCGAGCGTCTGTCGCGCACGCCGGCACCTTGGTGCCGCCGCTGCCTGCGGAGATTCCACCGGGCGTGCCCACTTTCGGGTGACGACCGCCACGGGCGGCCCGCATACCGTCCTCTAATGACTTGCCGCCCACGCCGGCGGCGCGACCACCTGGTTACGCCAGCCGTACTCGGCAGTGCGCTTGACATGGAAGGAGCACAGAGTCATATGAAGGCAGCGAAATTCGACCGCTCGCTGGTCACGCTCATCGTCATCCTGCTGATCGGGATCGTCCCGTCCCTGCTCGATAGCACGATCGTGAACGTCGCGATCACTAGCATCGGACGGGACCTGCACACCACCGTGTCGGCGATCCAGTGGGTAATCACCGGCTACCTGCTGTCCTTCGGGATGGTCATCCCGGTGAGCGGCTGGGCGCTGGCCCGCTTCGGCGGACGGGCCACCTGGCTCTTCGCGCTGGTCGTGTTCCTGGGTGGGTCGGTGCTGTCGGGCGCGGCCTGGAACATCGGGGCCATGATCAGCTTCCGGGTGCTGCAGGGCATCGGCGGCGGGCTGATGACGACGCTGATGACGACCCTGATCCTGCAGGCGGCCGGAGGCCGCCAGCTGGGCCGGCTGATGGCCGCGATCAGCCTGCCGGTCGCCGTCGTTCCCATCCTCGGCCCGGTGCTCAGCGGCCTGATCATCAGCAACGTCAGCTGGCGGTGGATTTTCTTCGTCAACGTACCGATGTGCGTGCTGGCGATCGTGTTGGCCTGGAGGGGCCTGGAACACGGCCGGCTAGCCGCTGGCCCGGCCCGGCCGCGGCTGGACGTCACCGGCCTGCTGCTGCTCTGCCCGGCACTGGTCGGCCTGCTCTACGGCCTGGCCCGGGTGAGCACCGCCGGCGGCTTCGGCCACCTCAGCGTGCTCGTACCGGTTCTCGGCGGCGCGATCCTGCTGGCGGCGTTCGCTTGGCACGCGCTGCACACGCCCCGCGGGCCGCTGGTAGACGTGCGGCTGTTCCGGTGCCGGTCCTTCACCGCGGCCAGCGGGCTGATGTTCCTCGCCGGGCTGTCGATCTACGGCGCGATGCTGCTCATGCCGCTGTACCTGCAGCAGGCGCGCGGGTACAGCGCGCTGGCCGCCGGGCTGATGCTCGTCCCGCAGGGCGTCGGCAGCATCCTGCCGCGCACGATCGTCGGCAGGCTGACCGACCGGCTCGGGCCCCGCCCGGTGACGCTCGCCGGGATCGCGCTGGCGGGCATCGGCACCGTCCCGTTCGCGCTGGCGGGCTCGCACCCCGCTGTCTGGTTCCTGTGCGTCGGGCTGGTCGTCCGCGGCGCAGGTCTCGGTGCCGCCACCATCGCCCTGATGGTCGGTGCCTTCCAGGGGCTGCCGGAGGCGGACGTGCCGCACGCGAGCAGCGCGACCAGGATCATGCAACAGCTAGGCGGAGTGTTCGGCGCGGCTGTGCTGGTGGTGATCCTGGCCGGGCAGGCTGGCGGGCACGGCGCCAGCCAGGCCGCGCTGGCCGCCGCTTTCGGGCGCACGTTCTGGTGGTGCACCGGCTTCACCGCCCTCGCCGTGATACTGGCCGCGCTGATGCCAGGCAGGCCGGGGCCGGCCACGGCCGAGTCTGCGGGAGCCGCAGTCGCGCAGCCGACGCTTACCGGGTCCGCAGGTAGCCCGCCCCCAGGGTCCCCACGTAACCCGGCCCATGCCCTGGCTCCAGGCAAATGAGTTGCCGGGAGCCGGCATGCGCGGTGAAATTTCCCGTCGTGACGGAAACAACCGAGCACGCTCAGAGCGGCAGGCCAGTTGCGCTGGTCACCGGCGTCGGCCGGACGGTGGGCATCGGCGCGGGTGTCGCCAGCCAGCTGGCGGCGTCCGGCTGGGACATCGCCTTCACCTACTGGCACGCCTACGAAGACCGGATGGACTGGGGCCCCGAGGCCGGTGCCACCGCCGCGATCACGCAGTCCCTGGAGCGAGATGGCGCCACGGCGGTCGCGATCGAGGCCGACCTGGCTGTGGTCGCGGAGCCGGCCCGGGTCTTCGACGCGGCGGAGCAGGCACTCGGCGACGTCACCGCGCTGGTGATGTGCCACTGCGAGGCCGTCGACTCCGGGCTGCTCGACACGACGGTAGAGAGCTTCGACCGGCACTTCGCCGTCAACGCCCGGGCGACCTGGCTGCTGATCCGCGAGTTCGGGCTCCGGTTCCGCGGCGTCTACGGCAGCGGCCGCATCATCAGCCTGACCAGCGACCACACGGCACACAATCTGCCCTACGGCGCGAGCAAGGGCGCGCTGGACCGGATCACGCTGGCGGCTGCGGAGGAGTTCGCGGACTTGGGTATCTGCGCGAACGCGATCAACCCAGGTCCGGTCGATACCGGCTGGATGTCAGCCGAGATCCGGGCGCAGGGCATCGCCAAGACCCCGCTCGGCCGGCTCGGGACGCCGCAGGACACCGCGCACCTGGTGGACTTCCTCTGCTCGCCGCAGGGCAGCTGGATCAACGGCCAGCTCCTCTACAGCAACGGCGGTTTCAGCTGACGCAGCGCGGAAGAAGCCAGCACGGACCGGAGCTTGCGGTAGCACCCATGAAGGCCGCCAGCAGGTGCATGCGCTGGTAAGAGACCGCATCGGCGATCAGTGCCAGCAGCCCGACAGACCCGATCGTGGTCCGTCGGATCCACCCATCCGCCCGCCCTGTCGCCGCACGCCGCCTAGCGCAAACTCGCGGCTGTAAAGCCGGGCAGGCAGGTAGTCCAGCCCGAGCTTGACCAGGACGGCGAGGGGATACTGACTATCCCCGGTGAGGGCGATCGGCGGCAGCGCGGCGACCTTATGGTCGCAGGCGAGCACGGCGATCAGGCGGGGATGAGCAGGATATTGCCGAGCTGGATGGTGCGGACCAGGCTGAGCCGGTCACCGATCCGGCCGCCGGCGATCGTGCCGAGGGCCGTCCGGCAAGTTCGAGGGTCAAGGCTGTGCCGGCTAGGCCGCTGGATGCGCCGAGGTGGCGGATCCAGTACAGCGCGACGAACGTGTTGATCCCGAAGGATACCGACGAGCGGACCACCTCGACGGCGGTTAGCGGGGCGAACATCCCCGGCCGGCCGGCTGGTGGTGCGCCCGCGGCGGACGCGGCCGGCGAGGGCCGCCGCACGGTGCGCCGCTAGTGGCGAGCGAGCAGGAATCCCATCCGCGCGGCGAGGGGAAGAAAGATGGCCGATGCTCGCACCCCCCACGCATCCAGAGCTGGGATGACCAGGGCAGGGGGGAGAAGGAAGCCGGCGCTGCCGACCGCAGCGAATAGCTCATCGCGGTCGCGCTGTTCCCGGCGGCCTGCTGGCGTCCCGGCCGCCGGCGGGTGGAACATCGCCACCCTAGTCCGGAGGCGAGCAGCATCAGCCAGACCAGCCCGTTGGACGGCACGACGCCGGCCGGCCCGGCTCCGGTGCCGGCCAGGCTGAGGCCCAGCGGTGCCATCCACCGCAGCTGGCGTAGATCGGCCAGTACCCCGATGACAAGCTGCGGCATGGCGGGCCGACCGTCGCGGCCATCGCCAGGTCGGAGGCACCGAGATAGCTGGAATGGCGCTCCAGCACGAAGTAGGGCACCACCGCACGAGCCCCGGCAGAAATCATCGACGGCGTGCGGCGCAGCCCACACTCGCATCCGGCACCAGCGCGCCAGGCGCTGGCGTTCCGGCCCGGATGCGGGGGCCATCTCAGTCGGCGAGGGCACGGCGCAGGACGGCGCCGAGTTCAGCGATCTGCCGCCGGGACACCTCCGCTGACAGGATCGCTTGCGATCCGTGGAAGGTTCCGGGCCACTGATGCAGCTCTACCGGCACGCCCGCCTGCAGCAGGCGCTGCGCGTAGCCGATGGCTTCGTCACGGTTCGGATCGAACTCCGCGGTGGTGATGTAGGCGGCGGGCAGGCCGGACAGATCACGGGCCCGCGCCGGGGCGGCGTACGGCGAGCCGGGCGCGGAGCCCAGGTAGTGCCGCCACGATGCGGCGACCTTGTCGCGCGTCATGAAGGGCGTGTCGGTGAAGTTCCGGGCCGACCACGTTTCCTGCCGGTCATCCAGCTCGGGCTGGCTGAGCAGCTGGAAGCGGATCGGCGGCCCCTGCTGGTCACGCGACCGCAACGCCGCCGCGGCCGCGAGCCCCGCGCCCGCGGCGTGGCCGCCGACAGCGATCCGCCCGGGGTCGATGCCGAGCTCAGCCGCGTGCCCGGCCGCCCAGGCCAGCACGGCGCAGGTGTCGTCCAGAGCGGCCGGGAACCGCTGCTCGGGCGCCCGGCGGTAGCCCACCGAGACCACCACGGCCCCAGAGCTGTTCGCGATCCGGACGGCCCACGGGTGCTCGGTTTCCAGGTCACCCATGACAAATCCGCCGCCGTGCAGCCAGACGATGCCGCCCTGCACCTGGTGCGGCCGATAGATCCGCACCGCCACATTCGGTCCGGCCGGAACCATGCGGTCCTCGATCTCCATGCCCGTGGTGTCCGGCGCAGGCGCCGCGGCGGCCAGCTCGGCGAGGTTCTTGCGCGCGGCGACCGGGTCGGACAGGTCCGCCGGCGGAAACAATCGGATGAATGCTTCCAATTCCGGATTGATTTGAGCTATTCGCATGTTGCTGATCATTTCTCACTCTCCTCGCGGGTTTGATCGGAGTTTTTGATTGATGTTGCCGGATGCATGAGCGCCTCCCAGGGTTTCTGCGCGGAAGCCGGGCGGTCGGCCAGACGCGATGGTCAATCCGGATCGAGGTGGCGTACCGAGATCAGGAACAGCCCGAGGTCGCGTACCTTAGCCAGCAAGCCGTGCAGGGCGGCCTGATCGGCGACCGCGCCGGAGATGACAGTTTCCTCCCCGTCGCTGGCGACTTGGAGGTCTTCGAACCAGCTGGCCCACCGTCCGTCGAGGATGCCTTTGACGCGGATCTCGTAGCGTGAGTCCAAGTCCGTGTACCGTCCTTCGGTCTAGCTCCGTGGATCTGCACGCTACGCATGTGAGGCGGAATCGGCGTCACCCGAAGGTGGCCCATGCGGGTGGAATCTTCCGCCGCGGCGACGGCACCATGGTGCCGTCGCGATCGGGGTCGCGAGTTCAGGCCGGGCGGCTGACAACTACGATGAGGTCAGGGCAGCGACGTAACAACGTCGGAGGCGCCGATCGTGCACGTTACCGATGGGTAAGCCGGCTCCATCCGGGGCTGTGAGGTCGGAGCGCGATGTCCTGCTGGCCACCAAGCTGAACGTGCCCGGGCTGCGGCCAGACCTGGTGCCGCGCCCGCGACTGGCGCAGCGGCTGGACGCGGGCCGGGAACGAGGACTTGTCCTGGCCTGCGCGCCGGCCGGATACGGCAAGACGGTGCTGCTGGCCGAGTGGGTCCGGCGTGGCAGGCGTCCAGTGGCCTGGCTGTCGCTGGATGCTGGCGACAACGATCCGGCCAGGTTCTGGCGGCATATTGTGGCTGCGCTGGGCCGGGTGCGGCCGGGTGTTAGCGAGCGGATGGGCCCGCTGCTCGGGTCTCCCCCGCCGCCGTCGTTCGAGCCGCTGGTAACGGCACTGATCAACGAGGTGGCCGGCCAGGCCGATGCGAATGAGGCGCTGCTGCTGGTCCTGGATGACTATCACGTGATCAGCTCGCAGCTGGTGCACGAGTCACTTGGGTTCCTGCTTGATAACCGGCCGCCGGGGCTGCACCTGGCGCTGACGAGCCGCAGCGACCCGCCGTTGGCCTTGGCGCGGCTGCGGGCCCGCGGGCAGCTGACCGAGCTGCGCGCCGCGGAACTACGGTTCACGCCCGCGGAGGCGGCGGCGCTGCTGCAGCAGGTCACGGCTGCGCCCGGCGAAGCGCGGCTCGATGCGCCGCTGCCTGACGCGCTCGCCGCGGCGCTGGCCGCGCGCACCGAGGGCTGGGCGGCCGGACTGCATCTGGCCAGCCTGTCACTGCGCGGACATACCGACGCCGACCGCTTCGTCGCCGCGTTCACCGGCAGCCACCGCTACATCCTGGACTTCCTGGCCGAGGAGGTGCTGGAGCGGCAGCCCGATCAGGTGCGGGAGTTCTTGCTGGAAACCTCTGTGCTGGAGCGGCTGTCGGGAGAGCTGTGCGATGCGGTCACCGGCCGGCCTGGCAGCCAGACCCTCCTGGAGGCTATCGAAGCGGCCGGCCTGTTCCTGACGCCGCTGGATGAGGTGCGCGGCTGGTGGCGCTACCACCACCTGTTCGCCGACCTGCTCCGCGCCCGCTTGCAGCAGGAACAGCCCAGCCGGGTTTCCGAACTGCACCGTAACGCGGCCGCCTGGCACGCGGAACGCGGGCTCGCCGATGACGCAATCCAGCACGCGATTGCCGCCGGCGAGACGACCTGGGCCGCCCGGCTGATCGAGCGGCACTATGACGCGATCTTCCAGCAAGGTGAAAGCACGACGATTCAGCGGTGGATCTCGGCGCTGCCCGCGGAGCTGGCCCAGTCCAGCCCGCGGCTGCTGCTGGCACAGGCGTGGATGGCGCTCGTCGGCGGCGATATGGAAGGGGCCGGGGAGGCGCTTGATGCCGCCGAACGCGCGCTCGCCGATGATGCTAACGAGCCCTTCGAGCCTTCCGTCGGCCGCGCTGCGAGCCTGCTGGCGAACGTTTCCGCCGCGATCGGGCTGGCGCGCGCGTATCTCGCCGTGCTCCACGGCAATGCCAACAGGGCGGCCGCATCCGCGTCGCGGGCCCTTGCAGCGCTCGACGAGGGCGAGCGGGTTTTGCACACGGTCAACCTATGGATGCATGCACTGACCGAGTGGGTGAGCGGTCGGCTCGAAGACGCTGAACGTGGCCTCGCAGCCAGCGTCGCCGGATGGCGCGCAGCCGGTCAGCGTCCCATGGCGGCGTGGGCGTGCCATGACCTCGGCCGGGTGCAGCGGGCCCGGGGCCGCCAGGACCTGGCACGCGCCGCCTACCAGCGGGCGCTAGAGATCACGGCGCCGGCGGGCAAAGCAGCGATGCCCGCCGCCGGCATCGGGTATGTGGGCATGGCCCAGGTCGCCTACCAGCGGAACGAGCTCGATGCCGCGCACGAGCTCGTCCTGGAGGGCATCCCGCTGTGCCGGCAGCTGAACTGGACCCAGCCGCTGGCGGGCGGCCTGGTGACGCTTGCGTGGATCCGGCAGGCCAACGGCGATCCGGGCGGCGCCCGGGAGGCGATGATCGAGGCTGAGCGGATCGCGCCGGACCCGGTAATGACTGGTCTGCTCAACCCCGTCCCGGTGCAGCGGGCGCGGCTGCTGCTGGCCCAAGACGATCTCCCCGCAGCCGCCCGCTGGACGCAGGAGAACGGCCTGGATGAGGATGACGAGCCGGACTACCCCAGCGAGCAGGAACATCTGGTGCTGGCGCGCGTCCTGCTAGCCCAGGCCCGGCCCGGCCCGGCGCTAGCGCTGCTGGATCGGCTGTATGCGGCGGCGGCCGCGCAGGGCCGTTCCGGCAGCCTGATCGAGATCGGCGCGGTGCGGGCGCTGGCGCTGGCCGCCGGCGGCGATGCAGACCGCGCGGTGGATGCGCTGGCAGAAGCGCTCACCCTGGCCTGCCCGCAGCGCTATGTCCGGGTCTTCGCAGACGAGGGACCAGCGATGGCCGCGCTGCTGGCCCGGCTGATCGCGGCCCAGCGGTCCGGCGGAGCTGCAGCGGAGATCCCGCTCGGCTGCCTGGTCCGGCTGCAGCGCGCGCTTAGCGCGCAGGACGTCGTTCCCGATGCCGGGCGGGGCACCGTCGCCGCGGTACCAGGCCTGGTCGAGCAGCTGACCAGCCGCGAGCTCGAGGTGCTGCAAATGCTGGCGGCCGGCCGGTCGAACCGCGCCATCGCCGGCCAGCTCGTGGTCACCCTCGACACTGTCAAGAAACACGTCAGCCACGTCCTGGGCAAGCTCGGCGCGGCCAACCGTACCGAGGCCGTCGCCCGCGCACGCGAGCTCAGCCTGATCCCCTGACCAGGAGCGACGCTAACTGGGCGCCAGCCGGCCAGGCGCGCATCCCACCGTCGTTCGGAAGGTTCGATCAGTCCCGAACGGGCTGGGTGCTGCAGTCCCGCCGCCCTGGGCTGCTCGCGAGCATCTCTCGCGAAGGCCGGCACCTTAGTGCCGCCGCTGCCTGCGGAGATTCCACCAGGCGTGTCCACTTCCGGGTGACGACCGACACGGCCGCCCTGCATACCGTCATCGCATGAGTTGCGGCCCGCAGCAGCGGGCGTGGTGACCAGGAGCCAGGCATGCCGCGTTCCGGCAGGCGCGCTTGACGTGGAAGGAGCCGTCTGATGACTGTGGCACATCAGGAGCGATCGGCCATCGGGGCGATGTACGCGGGCCTTGGGCTCACCATCGTCGCGATGACCGTCCCGTACGTCGACCATGTCACCGCCAACGTGCTGGCCGGCCACATCCGGGCCGGCTATCCCGGATACACCCGGGCGCGCATCGACTCGGCCGTCACCATCTACCTGATCTACCTGTCCGTCGTCGGAGCCCTCGGCATCATCTGCTGGCTCTGGACGATAAGGGCCGTCAAGGCGGGCAAGCGGTGGGCCCGCGGGGCCGCGACCGCGATGTTCGTGCTCGGCACCGGCATCGCCCTGATCGATCTGCTCGTCAAGGACACGTCCGGAGAAACCGGCCTGCCGCCGTTGCTGGGCTGGGCCGGACTGGTGCCGTGCCTGGCCGGCCTCCTGGCCGTGACGCTGCTGTGGAGGAGACGGCATCCGGCTCCCCGGCGTCACATTAGCCGGGCTGTCCGGTCGTGAAAGTCACCTGCCGCTAACAACTACAGGCAATACGCCGCCTAATCCAGCCCGGCGGGCAAGGCGGTGAGCAACGGCCCGGCGCTGCCAACTGCGACGGGCACGCGGTCAGGCCCAGAGAGCGGCCGCATTCTCCTTCGGAAAGGAAAGTCATGAACTCAGCGCTTGAAACTCTTCACCGTGACTTCGGCGGCACCATCATCGAACCCGGCGGAGCGGAGTACGACCTGGCTAGCCGCACGGCATTGGCTTCGGGCAGTCCGGCCTGCGTTCTGCGGCCCGAAACGACCGGGGACGTCCAAGCGGCAGTCAGATTCGCTGTCAGCACCGACCTCGTGCTGTCCGTGCGAGGCGGCGGCCATAGTTTTGCAGGTTTCGGCACCAACGACGGCGGTGTCGTGATCGACCTCAGCCACCTCGCGGACGTGGAGACCATCAACAAGGAACGGCACCTCGTGCGGATTGGCGGCGGCGCCACCTGGGGCCAGGTTGCAGAAGCCCTGGCCCCGCACGGCCTGGCGATCTCCTCGGGCGACACCAAGAGCGTCGGGGTCGGCGGGCTGACGTTGACCGGCGGCATCGGCTGGAAGGTCAGAAAATACGGCCTGGCCCTGGACAACGTAGTCGCCGCAGACGTGGTCACTGCCAGCG
>Ga0335075_10009939_pt1 | contig 14463 bp, 9 predicted proteins | sample Lox_Sample_24_FD_206723 | JGI IMG/M metagenome (GOLD analysis project Ga0335075, IMG submission 206723) | Soil microbial communities from Loxahatchee National Wildlife Refuge, Florida, United States - Lox_Sample_2.4 | ecosystem: Environmental > Terrestrial > Soil > Wetlands | place: USA: Florida...
CGTTGGTGGAAAGGGACAAGCCGCCGGGCCCGGTACCGGCAACGCTGGAACTGGAGTTATTTCCACCGGGACCGCCGCCGACAGAGTTGACGGTTGCGGTTGTCCCGCCCTGGGTTCCGGTGACGAGACTGGTGGGGATTCCCAGAACACTTTCCGCCCCTCCGGCTCGTGACCGCATAAGATCTGTATCGGCGATGTCGAGATTGAGGCGCTGGATGGCGATGTCGTAGTTATTCTGGAGTGCGAGCAGGACCGCATCGCCGAGGCCGAGATAGATTTTGCCGTTGCTTACAAAATGATCGAGCTGCAGCGAATTTAGAAAACTTGGCGGGGGCACGGTACTCGGCGAGTAAGGGGCAAGCGGATTCGGCCAGTAACCACGCGGCTTGGAGTAGTCATGTGCGGTATCGCGCATGAAAAGAGGTTGCGTGGGATTGGGAGCAGGAGGCAGAGCGGGCGCCGCAAGCTGCTGCGCCTGGGCCCACGACGGCACGGTTCCTGCGAGAAGGCAGGAAATTGCCGCGACGGCTCTCAATTTGACGAAGAATGCCCTGGATTGCTGCGCGGAAGTATTGCGGGAAACTAACATTGGCCGTCTCCACTCCTGTGACAACGTGCTGCACTCCGACACGCATAGATTCGCCGCTGGCAAAGGCGGGACCTACACACTCCGGGGCAGGAAAATCGCTTTGGCTTCTCTCGAATACGCGGTAAGCCTCGGCCCGGTTCCGTAGACTTTAAACACAATCAGGAAAGCTGAGTATATCGCAGCGATTCGATGTTTCAGAGATCACTTCTGGTGCGACAAATCGGGATAAAAAGTTAACAGGAATGCGGGGGGAAGAGGATATTCAAAACGGCTCGAACTGGAAGCTCACGCTCGCCTGGGACGGCACCGATTTTTACGGCTGGCAGGTGCAGCCCGACCGGGTCACAATCCAGGGCACCCTGGCGGATGCGATCGAGCGGGTGACAGGCGAGCGGGTTCTGCCGCAAGGCAGCGGGCGCACCGATGCGGGCGTGCATGCGCGCGGGCAGGCAGCGTCATTTTTCCTGGCAGCAGCGATCCCGCCCGAAAATTTCCAGCGCGCTTTGAATCGCAGGCTGCCGGAGGCGGTGCGAGTGCTGAGCGCGGAGTTGGCGCCGCCGGAGTTCCATGCGCGTCACTCAGCGCGGGCGAAGACCTATGAGTACCGGATCTTTCGCGGAGAGATTTGCCCCCCATGGACTGCGCGCTTTGCCTGGGCGCTCGCGTGGCCGCTCGATGTGAGCCCTATGGAGGAAGCAGCGAAGCTGGTGGCCGGGACCCACGACTTCACTTCGTTTGCGGCCAGCGATCCCGACCTGGCCACACGCGAAGGCAAAGCGCGGGAGGTCAGAGACAATGTGCGGACAATCTTCGATTCGCAATGGAGCCAGGATGGCGAGATGCTGATTTACCGGGTGCGCGGCAATGGATTTCTGCACCACATGGTGCGGAATCTGGTGGGGACATTTGTGGATGTGGGCCGCGGGCAACTGGCGCCGGGTGAGGTTGCGCGCATCATCGAGGCGCGTTGCCGAAGGGAGGCCGGCGCCACGGCGCCTGCACGAGGGCTCTTCCTGGACAACGTCGAATACTGAGCGTGTGCGGCTGCCGCAGCGATGGCGACGCCGCGTTCTGAAGCGGATGCTACGCTGAAAGCTCCCATGGTTTCCGCCGCGCCAGCACCAGCATCGATTGCCCGGATCGCCGCCGATCGTCGCCTGCACCAGGCATTTCAGTGGCTGCACCTGCAGGAACGGCGCATCATGCAGTGGCAGGCAGAGATGGTGCAGGTGCCGGCTCCTCCATTTGGTGAACGCCCGCGTGCGGAGTGGCTGTGCGAGAAATTTCGTGAGCTCGGCCTTGGAGATGTGCACATCGATGAGGCGGGTAACGCAATCGCTGGCCGCCCGGGAATTGCCCGCGGCGCGCGGAGCGTTTTGCTTTCGGCACATATCGACACAGTTTTTCCCGCGGGAACCGCGATTGAAGCCGACCTTAAAGGCTCGCGGCTGTCCGCTCCCGGCGCGTGCGACAACGGCGCGGGGGTGGCTGCGATGCTGGCCGTGGCCGCGGCAATTGCTCAGACGGGCTTCGAGACACCATGCGATCTGGTGTTCGCCGGTAATGTGGGCGAATAAGGCGAAGGCGACCTGCGCGGTATCCGTCATCTCTATCGCGATGCGGCGAGGGCTCGGGAAACTACAGCGGCGCACATCGTCATCGACGGCGCGGGGCATGAATCGGCGGTCACTCATGCGCTGGGCAGCCAGCGGTATCTTGTCACCGTCACAGGTCCCGGTGGCCACTCGTGGACGGATACGGGGCGGCCCAATCCGATCGTGATCCTGAGCCGCGCGATCCAGCATTTCTCGGCGATCGCGCTGCCGGATATTCCGCGAACCACTGTGAATGTAGGAACGATGGAGGGTGGCACCGCGGTCAATGCGATTCCCGAGCGGGCGTCGGCGCGATTCGATCTGCGCTCCACCGATCCGGAGCAACTGATCCGCCTTGAAGTGGAGTTGCATCGTGCCGTCGAGGATGCGGTGATCGCAGCCAGGGGGCGAGCCACAGGACCGGACACCCCCGGCTTTGCGATCGAGATGATCGGCGATCGCCCCGCAGGACGGTTGCCCGCAGACTCCGAGCTGATGACCCTGCTTGAAGCCGTGGACCGCCATCTCGCCATTCGCACGGAGAAGCGGCTGGCCTCGACCGATGCGAATATTCCGCTGGCGCTGGGGATTCCGGCGATCAGCATCGGCGGCGGCGGCACAGGCGGCGGCATCCACACCCACGCCGAGTGGTACGACGGGAGCGGGCGCGACCTGGGGCTGCGCCGCATTCTGCTGCTGTTGCTGGCGGCGGCTGGCGGGTAGACTTGTCAGCGTGAAGATTTACGCTTTTCTGCTCGGATGCATCCTCGCCACCAGCTCGGCATTGGCGCAATCAGCGACTGCCGACGCCATCTACTACCACGGAAACATTTTGACGGGCGTGGGTCTGGAGACTCCGCATCCGGAGCGGGTTGCGGCGATAGCGGTCGCGCATGGCGATATCCTCGCCACCGGGACCGACCAGGCGATTCTCGCGAAATATAAAGGCGCGCAGACACAGATGGTCGATCTGAGGGGCGCGTTCGTGATGCCCGGATTCAACGACGCACACGCGCATCTGGGAGATGGCGGGCAAATTCTCCTCTCGGTGAATCTGCTCGGAGTGAAGTCGCTCAGGGAAATGCAGGATCGCATTCGGGAGGCGGCGGAGAAAGCGCCCCCGGGACAATGGCTGAAGGGTGGCGGGTGGGATCACACGCTGTGGCCCGGCGCGAAACTGCCAAACCGAGCGGACATCGACGCGGCGGCGCAAGGGCATCCGGCGATCTTCGTGCGTGTGGACGGCCACATTGCGGTCGCCGACTCCACCGCGCTGGCGGCAGCCGGGATCACCCGCGGGACGCCGGATCCGCAAGGTGGCAAAATCGACCGCGACGCCAGTGGAGAGGCCACCGGGATTCTTCGTGAGACAGCGCAGGCATTGGTGAAGACGCCTCCGCCGTCGCCGGAGCAGCGCAGGAAAGGCCTGGAACTGGCGCTGGAAGATGCGAGTTCGCATGGTGTGACCACGGTTCAGGACTTTTCGGAGTGGGATGACTTCCTGGTCTACGAGCAGATGGAGGGCGAGGGAAAGTTGCCCGCGCGGATTGCAGAGTGGATTCCGTTTGCCGAGTCTCTGAGCCTCGAGCAGCAGCAGGCGGCGCATCATCCGGCGACCGACCGCTTGCTGCACACGACCATGCTGAAAGGATTCATGGATGGCTCGCTGGGCTCGCGCACCGCGGCGATGAACGCGCCCTACTCCGACGATCCGGGCAACTCGGGGATTCCACGCTTCACCCAGGAGAAGCTCAACGAGATGGCGATCGAGCGCGCGAAGGCCGGGTTCCAGCTGGGCTTTCATGCCATTGGCGATCGCGCCGCGGACATGGCGCTGGATGCTTTTGCGCTGGCCGAGTCTGCGTCGACGCCGCGGAACTTCCGCTTTCGCATCGAGCACAGCCAGGTAGTAAGCCCCGGCGACTTCACCCGCTACAAGCAGCTGGGCGTGATTGCGTCGATGCAGCCCAGCCACCTGCTGACCGATATGGCGTGGGCCGAGCAGCGTATCGGCCCGGAGCGGTCGAAATACGCTTACGCATGGAAGTCGTTTCTGGATGCCGGCGTTCCGCTGGCGTTTGGGACGGATTATCCGGTCGAGCCCATCGCGCCCTTCCGGGGAGTGTATTGCGCGGTCACACGCCAGAATGTGGCAGGCACGATGACCTTCCATCCCGAGGAGAAACTCACGATTGGGCAGACGCTCTATGCCTACACGCAAGGCTCGGCCTACGCGGAGTTCGCCGAGAAGTGGAAGGGAAAGCTCGTGCCGGGATACGCTGCGGATTTCGTCGTGCTCGATCGGGACCTGACCAGGATTACGTCCCACGACATTCTGGGAACGGTTGTGCTTCGGACAGTGGTCGGCGGCAAGACGGTGTACCAAAAGCAGTAGCCGCTCTCGCTCGGGTCCGATCAGCTGCCTTTTAACCCCCGCGCCCGACCATCCACTGAAGACCGCGCGAGCCGCGGGGGAACCAGCCAGTTACAATCAATTAGATATTGATTACAGGAGTCCCACGCATGGCAACCGCCACCGTTGAAAACAGTACTGTCGCCTACAAAGTCGCCGACCTTTCACTGGCTGACTGGGGGCGCAAGGAAATTTCGATTGCCGAACACGAGATGCCGGGGCTGATGGCCATTCGGCGCAAGTACGCCGCGGAAAAACCGCTGAAGGGCGTGCGCGTTTCCGGGTCGCTGCACATGACGATCCAGACCGCGGTGTTGATTGAGACGCTCCGCGACCTGGGCGCGACGGTGCGCTGGGCGAGCTGCAATATCTTCTCCACGCAGGATCACGCGGCCGCCGCGATTGCGGCCGCCGGGCTTCCCGTGTTTGCGTGGAAGGGCGAGACGCTGGAAGAGTACTGGTGGTGCACACTGCAGGCGCTGAGCCATGGCGATGGCAAAGGGCCGCAGCTGATTGTCGACGACGGCGGAGACGCGACCCTGCTCATCCATAAAGGGTATGAGCTCGAAGACGGCGACAACTGGGTGAACTCGCCCTCAGAGAGTGAAGAAGAAGCGGTCATCAAGAAGCTGCTGAAGTTTGTCTACGCTGAGGATCCACAGTACTGGCACAAGGTGGTGAAGGAGTGGCGCGGCGTCTCTGAGGAGACGACCACCGGCGTTCACCGGCTTTACAAGATGAAGGAAGTGGGCAAGCTGCTGGTGCCGGCCATTAACGTGAACGATTCGGTGACCAAGTCGAAGTTCGACAATCTTTATGGTTGCCGCGAGTCGCTGGCCGACGGCATTAAGCGGGCCACTGACGTGATGGTAGCGGGCAAGGTGGCCGTGGTTTGTGGATACGGCGATGTGGGCAAGGGCTCTTCTCACTCGCTGCGCGGCATGGGCGCGCGGGTGATCGTGACGGAGATCGACCCGATCAACGCGCTGCAGGCGGCGATGGAAGGCTTTGAAGTGGCGACGGTCGAGGACACGCTGGGGCGCGGCGACATTTACGTCACCTGTACCGGCAACGTGGACATCATCACCCTGGAGCACATGAAGCAGATGAAGGATCAGGCGATCGTGTGCAACATCGGCCACTTTGACAACGAGATTCAGATGGACCGGCTGAACCAATCTGGCGCGAAGAAGATCAACATCAAGCCGCAGGTGGATCAGTACACCTTCCCGGCCGAGGGCGGCAAGCAGGAGCGCAGCATCTTCATCCTGGCTGAAGGGCGGCTGGTGAATCTGGGCTGCGCAACCGGGCACCCGAGCTTCGTGATGAGCAACAGCTTCGCGAATCAGACTCTGGCGCAGATCGACCTATGGAAGAACAAAGATACCTATGCGATCGACGTCTACACGCTGCCCAAGCGGCTGGATGAAGAAGTCGCGCGGCTGCACCTGGAGAAGATCGGAGTGAAGCTGACGAAGCTTTCGCCGCGGCAGGCGGACTATATCGGGGTTGCGCCGGAGGGTCCGTTCAAGAGCGAGCACTACCGATACTGAAAGCAGCGATCAGGGTTCAGGGATCAGAAAAGCCGGGGATGGTCGAGGGACCTTCCCGGCTTTTGGTTTTGCAGTGGCTGGCTTCCCTGCCCTGGACCGTCTACTTTCTACTTTGTGGCGGCTTCCGCCAGATGCTTCTTGTGATCCGGCGACAACTCGCGCAGCCGGGCAACGGCGGCCGGGACAAGCTCAAGGGCAGCATCGATGTCAGCTTCGGTGTTTTGTCGCGTAAGACTAAAGCGCAGGCTGGCACGCGATCGCGCCGGCGGCAGTCCCATGGCTGAAAGGACGTGGGTAGGCTCGGTCGACCCCGAGGAACAGGCCGAGCCGCCAGAAACGGCGAGGCCCTTGAGGTCGAGAGCAATCACAAGCGGTTCGCCTTCGAGGTGGTCGAAGTACATATTGGTGGTGTTGGGAACGCGCGTTTGCCCCGCGCCATTGATCCCACAGCCGTCGATCTTCGCAAGCAGCCCCTGTTCGAGCCGGTCGCGCAGGATGCCGATGCGGGCATCGGTCCCGTCGGTAATCGCCGCGCCCGCTATTTCGGCTGCCTTGCCCAGCCCCACGATGCCGGCGACATTTTCGGTTCCGGCACGCCGTTGACGCTCGTGCGATCCACCGAAAACGAGCGGCTCGATCCGTGTGCCGCGACGAACATAGAGGATGCCGACACCCTGGGGAGCGTGCAGCTTATGACCAGAAATGCTGAGCAGGTGGCAGGCGATGGCCTGCACGTCGATGGGAATCTTGCCGGCAGCCTGGACAGCGTCGGTGTGAAACTTTACGTCGGCATTGGCGGCAATTTTGCCAATCTGGTCCACGGGCTGAACGACGCCGGTTTCGTTGTTAGCCATCATGATGCTGATGAGCCTGGTGTTCGGCTTCAACGCGCGATGAACATCGTCGGGATCGACCGTCCCGCTGGAAGACACGGGCAGGTACGTAACCTCAATACCGCGCTCCTGGGCCTTGTGGCCGCAATGCAAAACGGCGTGATGCTCGATGGCTGAGGTAATGAAGTGGTCACCAGGCCGCAGGATGCCGAAGATGGCGGTGTTGTCGCTCTCCGTGCCGCCGGAGGTGAAGACGACTTCGGCCGGGCGGCAATTGATAAGAGCTGCCACTTGTTCGCGGGCCCGTTCCACCGCGGCGCGGGCATGCTGGCCGTGCTGATGGATCGACGAAGCATTGCCGAAAGAGTCAATAAAGAAGGGCCGCATCGTCTCCAGCACCTCGGGCAGCAGAGGCGTGGTAGCGTTGGCGTCCATGTAAATACGGCGCATGCTTTCATTGTATCGAGGCAAAGTTCGGATAGCATGGACGCGCGCGCAAAAAGCCGCTGCAGGTTCCCTGCAAATTCATGCAGAATTAAGTAAGGCCAGCGAAGCTGTTGCCATGCGGGCGCTGATCGTTGAAGACGAGGCTCGGGTTGCGGAGAACATCGCGGCGGCGCTGCGCGAAAGCGCCGGCCTGGCCGTGGATATCGCCGGCGACGGGCACGATGGCGTGGAACTGGGGCGGCAGCTCAATTACGACCTCATTATTCTGGACCTGATGCTGCCGGGAATGGATGGATTGGCTGTGCTGAGGACGATTCGCGCCAAAGGACAAACCGCGCCGGTGCTGGTGCTGACGGCTGTGCTGGAAAAGGCCTCCATTGTGAAACTGCTGAATGCGGGCGCCGATGATTACCTCGCCAAGCCTTTCGACCTGGGCGAGCTGCTGGCGCGCGTAAAGGCGCTGATCCGTCGCGGCAAGGGCGTGAGCCATCCGAAGATCGAAGTGGCTGACCTGGTGATCGACACGCTGGAGCGGACGGTGACGGTCGCCGGCAAACCTGTCGAGCTGTCGCCCACTGAATATCGCGCTCTCGAATACCTCAGCCATCGCCCGCGTTCGGTTATCTCCAAGCAGGTGCTGCTGGAACACCTCTACGATTACAACTGGGAGCATCACTCCAACGTGATCGAAGCCCACATCTCGAACCTGCGCCGCAAGCTGAATCGCGGCCCCGTCTCCGGAGAGCATGCCCACTGGATCGAGACCGTGCGCGGGCGCGGATACCGGTTGATGGCAGGAGGTACGTCGTGAAGCGCCGCTCTCTGCGCAGAAGGCTCATTGTCGCGGTGCTGGTGCTGGAGTGTGTGCTGCTGGGCGCATTTGTTGTGGCCATGAACCTTTATCTGTGGCGCTCTCATATGCACGCGTTCAACGAGATGGTGCGTGGACGCGCTGACTCACTTCTCGGCCAGGTGCACGACGCTGAGGATCCCAGCGACGATGTGGCCATCAATGCTGCCGCGCTCGATCTGCGCACGAGCGATTTATGGATGGCGCGCGACGACGGCGGCCGCATCCTTGCGCAGTCAGCAGGGTGGAACGGGCAGGTACTGAGCACCTTTGGATCCGCGCAGGCAGCGCACGAGTTTCGCGTCAATGGAAAAATGTTCCGCGGCCTTGTCCTGCATGGCGTCCGGCAAATCGACTCGGAGGAGGGCAATCCCGGCATTGCGCGGCCGGTGACGATTTATTACGCTGCGCCGCTGGAGCCGGTGTATAAGGCGATGCTGCAGGCGATGCGATTCCTGCTGATTGCCAGCGTGTCGTTCCTCCTTCTGACCGCCGGCGGGCTGGCATGGCTGCTGGGCCGCGGCCTCGCGCCCCTGGAAGAGCTGAACCGGGCAGCTGCGGAAATTACGCCTCGGCGTCCGCGCTTTCGCGCGCCCGAGAGCGCGCGTTCCACCGAGGAGCTTGCGGTCCTGGCTCGTGCGCTGGAGTCAGCAACGCGGCGGCTGGAAGAAGCTTTCATGCGGCAGCAGGTTTTTGTTAACGATGCTGCTCACGAGCTGAAAACGGCGGTGACCATCATCAAATCGTCGCTGCAGCTGCTGGCATCGCGGCCGCGCAGCACCCGCGAATACGCGACCGGACTTGAAACCTGCATGGCCGACTGTGCGCGTATGGAAGAGCTGGTACAGCGCATGTTGCAACTGGCCCGCTTCGAGCGGGAGCCATCGCGGGGCAGTGCTCAATGCGACATCGCGGAAGTGGCGCGCGACGTGGCTGCGCAGATCGAACGGCTCGCCGAGATCCGCGAGGTGGCTGTAGCGGTCGAGGCGCGCGATGCCGTGATTGCGCCGCTTGCAGAAGATGCCTGCGCCTCTCTGCTGGCCAATCTGATGCTGAACGCCGTGCAGCACACACCCGCGGGCGGATCGGTAACCACGACGATCCTGGCGGGCGCGATCGTCACCGTTGAAGTGCGAGATACCGGCCGCGGCATTGCCGCCGAAGACCTGCCTCATCTCTTCGAGCGATTCTGGCGCGGCGACAGTTCGCGTGCCCGCAACACCGGCGGTGCGGGGCTGGGACTCTCCATCTGCAAGGCGATTGTGGACGGAAGCGGCGGCGAAATTTCCATCAACAGCAGGCTGGGACAAGGAACCTGCGTTATCGTGCGGCTTCCGCTGGTTGCGTCCTCGAGCCCGGTACGGGAACTCTCGACGGTCAGCTAGCGCGCCGGGACCCACTCCCCTCCCCTTGGGCTACCGGCAAATCATTTGATTCGATATCGGAGCGGAAGCACAGGAGCCCATCAGAGCAGTCCATGCTTCATGAAAGATTTCTCAGAGCGCGAGATTCCCTCGTATCAAGCCTTTTTCTTCGGTGAGCACGAAGCCCAGTTTCTTCGACAGGCTGCGCATGCGCGTGTTCTCCGGGAGGAAGTGGATCTGAATATTGCGAATCCCTTCGCTGCGCGCGGCGTCCAGAGTGCGGCGCACGAGGGCATCTCCCAGGCCATGTCCCTGGAAGTCGTCGGCGATCACCACGGCGAGCGTGGCGGAGCGGCCGTCGTCTTCCCGGATCATGCGGCTGACGCCGCCAATCACGGGCCTCGCGCCGCCGTCGATGGTTTCTGCCACCAGCGCCAGCTCGCGGTCGTAGTCGATGAAGCAGATGCGGGTGAGCCGTTCGTGCGCGGTGCGGGCATTCAGGTCGAGGGCGGTGAAATAGCGCTGGACGACGGTGCGCTCGGAAAGCCGATCGTGAAAGGCAGCGATGAGGGGCTCGTCCTCCGGGCGGATGGGCCGGATCACCACGTCGGCGCCGGTGCGAGTCTTCATGGAAGAAACGTACTGGACGGGATAGGGGCGAATGGCAGGGCGAGGAAGCTGCTCCTCGGTCGTGCCCGGTTCGTGCAGTACGACGCGGGCATCGAGGGCGATGAGGCCGTCGGGCGAAGCGAGCAGCGGGTTGATGTCGATTTCTTTGATCCAGCGCTGCTCGACCACCAGCTCGCTGAAGCGGACCACGAGGGCGTCCAGCGCATCGAGATCAACGGACTTGCGTCCGCGCACACCTTTCAGAGCCTTGAAGATCTTCGTCTTCTCCATCTGGTGGCGCGCCAGGGTCGCGGTTAAAGGAGGCAGAGCGAGCGCTCGGTCCTTCCAGACTTCGACCAGCTGGCCGCCGGTTCCGAACAGAAGCACAGGGCCGAGCTGCGGATCGATGCTGGAGCCGAGAATGAGTTCATAGCCTTCGAGTTTCGCGAAGGGCTGGACCGTGACGCCAAGGAAGTGCTCGGCGCCAACCTTTTCGCCGACGGATTTCTGAATTTCGGTGAAGGCCGCAGCTACATCGCCGGCGTTGCGGAGGTTGAGCTTCACTCCGCCCACATCGGTTTTGTGGGTGATGGTTTCCGAGTGCAGTTTGAGCACGATGGGATAGCCGATCTCGGCAGCTTTGGCGACAGCTGCCTCCGGCGTTTTGGCCAGTTCGGTGCGGACCGTGGGAATACCGTACGCAGCCAGCAGCTGCTTGGACTCGTACTCCGTGAGGATGGTGCGGCGGCTGGCGCGCACCTCTTCCACGATGCGTGTCGCAACGTCGCGTTTGGTATCGAGAATCGAGCCGGATCGCGCTGTCGGCGTTTCGTAGAGATCGCGCAGCTGGGCGGTGTGCTTCCACGTTGCGACAAAAGCTTCCGCGGCTGCGTCGGGATAGGGGAAAACCGGAATCCCTGCTTTGGTGAGAATGGCTTCGCCTTCCGCTACGAAATCGCCGCCCATCCAGCTGGCGATGATGGGCTTGCCGGCTAACTTTGCGTAGGGCACAAGGTGTTCGGCCACCGCCGTCGGGTTGGTCATGCCCTGCGGGGTAAGGACGACGAGCATGCCGTCGGTGTTGCGATCCTGCGAGGCAACCTCGAGAGCCTTGGCGTAGCGATCCGGCTCCGCGTCACCGAGAATGTCGACCGGATTGTTGTGGCTCCACGCATCGGGCAGGAAGTTGTTGTAGGTGGCGATGGTCTCCGGAGACATCTCGGTCAGTTCACCGCCGGCGGCGATGAGCGCGTCGGTCGCGAGGACACCGGGGCCTCCAGCATTGGTGAGGATGGTGAGCCGCGGGCCTTTGGGGCGCGGCTGCTTGGCGAGAACCTCCGAGATATAAAAGATCTCGCTGATGGAGTTGACGCGCAAAACGCCGGCGCGCTGGAAAGCCGCATCGAGAACGTCGTCGCTGCCGGTGAGCGAGCCGGTATGCGACGCGGCGGCTTTGGCGGCGGCAGCCGTGCGACCGGCCTTGATGACGAGAATCGGCTTGTTGAGCGCAACCGCGCGCGCCGCGGAGAGGAAGCTGCGGGCATCGCCGATCGACTCCATATAGATGACGATCGAGTCGGTGTTGGGGTCCTGGCCGTAGTGGTCGATGAGTTCGCCGAAGGTGACGTCGAGCATGGATCCGGCTGAGACGCAGCCGCTGAGGCCAACGTGCTCGCGAATGCACCAGTCGAGCACCGCAGTCAGCAGCGCGCCGCTCTGGCTGATGAAGGCAAGCCGTCCGGCGGGAACCATGGCCTTGGCGAAGTTGGCATTGAGGCCAGCGACGGGATTCATGACGCCGAGGCAATTGGGGCCGATGAGCCGCATTTTGCCTTTGATGGCCGCGGCAATCTGGCGCTCGAGCGCTTTGCCGGATTCGCCGACTTCTTTGAACCCAGCCGAGATGACGATGGAGGAAGGAACGCCGAAGTCGACAGCTTCCTGAATGATGGCGGGAACCGTGGCCGCGGGCGTGGTGACGACGATGAGGTCAGGAACGCCAGGGAGATCGCGGATGGATTTGTACGCGGGTACGCCAAGCACGCTCGGGCGCTTCGGGTTGACGGGCCAGACCGGGCCGCCGAAGGGACTGCCGATGAGATTCTGCAGAACCGTGCAACCCACGCTGCCGGCGCGATCGGTGGCGCCGATAACGGCAACCGATTTGGGCGTAAAGATGGTGGCAAGCGGGCTGCGCCGAATGCCGACCAGATCGTGCGCCGGATCGATGATGAGCGGGCTTTCGGGGGCGAGGGTTGCGGAAGCCATGCGGAGGGTCTCCTTTGCGTCTCGTTCAGTGTCCATAGCCGGCTTCCGCGGTGACTTTACCACGGAAGAGCCGGTAGGACGTGGTGAAGTAAACCAGCGCGAGCACCAGTCCGAGCGACCACCAGATGAGGCCGACGTGGAGCGAATGCGGTCCGGCCAGCGCGCCGGCGACGGTGATGTCGCGCGCAGGATCGAGGGAGGAAGGCAGCAACGTGGGGTAGAGCCCGGCAGCGGCGCCGACCAGCATGAAAACCAGATAAGAACAGGATGACAGGAACGCCGCGAGCGGCTTGTTAAGCCGCGTGAAGCTGAGCATGCCGATGAGCGAGGCAACCACCAGCGCGGGAATGAGGAAGAGGATAGGGAAGGCCTTGTAGTTCGCCAGCGCCGAGGGACGCACGGCGACCGTGGCCGGGAGGCTGATCAGAGTGATGAGCAGCAGCGCGATCCACAGAGCCATGGCGGCCCGGCGGGCGCGGGCTTCCAACTCGCCCGGAGCTTTCAGGACGATCCACAATGCGCCGTGCGTGGCCAGCGCGACGAGTGCGACCACGCCACCGATGACGGTGTACCAGTCGAGGATCCCGGGATTGGGCCCCACGCGCCAGTTGGTCCAGAGGGGCAGGAAGAAGTAGCTGTCAGCACCGAGAGGCACGCCGCGGATGACGTTGGCCAGAGCGGCTCCGAAAAAGATGGCAAGCAGTGCGCTGGCGACGAAGAAGAGCCCGTCGAAGAAACTGCGCCAGACGTTGTTGTTGATGTGCATGCGCAATTCGATGGAGGCGCCGCGCATGATGAGCAGCCAGAGGACGATCATCAGCGGCAGGTAGAAGCCGCTGAAGGAAGACGCGTAGAGCAGCGGGAAAGCGAAGTAGAGCGTGCCGCCGCCGGCCAGCAACCAGACTTCGTTGCCATCCCACACGGGGCCGATGGAGCGAAACAGCATGCGGCGCTCGTCTTCCAGCTTGCCGAGGAAGGGCGAGAGGATGCCAACGCCGAGGTCGAAGCCATCGAGAACGACGTATGCGGCGATCATGACCGCGACAATCCAGAACCAGACGAATCCCATGGGTTTCTCCTCTAGACCGCGGTCAGTGTTGAAGCTTCAGGCTGGATGGACACGGCTGCGGCAGCGGGCCCGGTGCGGATGAACCGGTAGACCAGGACGATCCAGAGGATCGAGAGCACCGAATACATGCCGAGAAAGCCGAGCAGAGTGAAGAGCGCATTGCCGGCGGAGACGTGCGTCGAGTAGCCTGCGCTGGTACGGATGAGGCCATACACCAGCCAGGGCTGGCGGCCGATTTCCGCAGTCATCCAGCCGGCGGTGTTCGCAACATAAGGGAGCGGGAAGCTGAGCAGGATGGGCCACAGGATCCAGCGCGCGGAATTGAGTTTGCCGCGCCACAGCCAGATGGCTGCGACGAGCATCAGGAGCACGAACCACGTCCCAAGCCCCGCCATGATGTGGTAGCTGTAGTAGAGCAAGGGCAGCGGCGTCGGCCGCTGATCCGGGGGAAAGTCGTTGAGGCCTTTTACTTCGGCCCTGGTTGTTCCGTAGATCAGGAAACTGAGGACGTCGTTGATCGGCACAGGATTGTCGATCTTCTGGGCGTTCTCGTCGGGCTGGCCGATCAGGACGACGGGCGCACCCTTTTGGGTGCGGAAGAGGCCTTCCATTCCGGCGATGGCGGCGGGCTGATATTTTGCGACGTAGCGGCCGTGGAAGTCGCCTGTGGGGAAGATCTGCACGACGCAGGAGACGAGGCCGGCGATGACACCGACTTTCAGGAAGAGGCGGCCGAATTCCTCGTGACTTTTTTCGAGGAGGTAGAAGGCGCCGGTGGCTGCGACGACAAACGATGCGGTGACTACTGCGCCGCACATATTGTGCCCGTACTGGAGCCAGGCCCAGGGGTTCAGCAGCAGTCCCCAGAAGCTC
>Ga0335075_10009940_pt1 | contig 14462 bp, 20 predicted proteins | sample Lox_Sample_24_FD_206723 | JGI IMG/M metagenome (GOLD analysis project Ga0335075, IMG submission 206723) | Soil microbial communities from Loxahatchee National Wildlife Refuge, Florida, United States - Lox_Sample_2.4 | ecosystem: Environmental > Terrestrial > Soil > Wetlands | place: USA...
ATTTCTATTAACCTATGAGCAAAAATATTACACTTAAACCCAAAGAAGAAAAAAAATTATTAGAATTAGCCAAAAAGGGCTTAAAACTGTTGCACGATAAAAAAAAAGTGCCTCCTCATATGTCAAGGGCAATAAGTTCGCTAATTTACTATAATCAAAACTTAGTTAAGTACATTGTAAGAGGTTATTCTTTTAATCCTTTTTTTGCTGGGCAAGTTAACTACGAAGATTTAGTATCCGAAGGAACCAGTTCTTTATTGAAGGCGATTGAAGGGTTCAATTTGAACAATAAAAGTCGCTTTGCCACCTATGCCGGCTACTGGGTCAGACAATACATCCAAGCTTACATTAAGAAAAATCAATTTATTAGTCAAAGTTCAACTACTAAAGAGAAAAAGAATGTAGTTTTTTATGATAGTAGTTGTCAAAATCAAGATGAACAAAGTAAATCTTATTCTTTGATTGACACACTTGATGACAGTGAGAATTTGAAAGTCGATAATGAACAAATAAGGCAGAGAGATATTGCTATTCAGATAAATGATCTCATTAATTCTTTAGAAGATCGGGAAAAAATTTTGCTGGTTAGGCTTTCGTATAAGGTTGTTCCTTCTAATTTGCTAGACATATACTATATTTCGGAAAAAGAAGAGCAAGAAGAATTGAGAAAATTTGTTAAACTTGGACGAGAAAGGGATTTAAACTCACTAAAGAAATGTTCTCTTGAAGAAAAGTCTTTTAGCAGTTTACCTATTGTTACGAAATATTTAACAATCTTTGCTAAAGATTACAAATTTTCTGAGTTAACTAAGTTGCTTGACAAATCAGAAAATTCTGTTCGAAAATTAAAAAAAGAAAGCTTTAAGAGGTTGCAAGAGTTAACTGAAGAAAGAAAGTTACGTTTTCTTCTTGGATAATGTTTTTTATTTTTTATATAAAACTTTATTATACAATTAAAGATGTAGTAGGATAATGTTGAAAAAAGGCAAAAAAAGTAAATTGCGGAAGAAACTTATCACCCGTATCAGTGCTAACCTTACTGTCGAAGAAGAATTAAAAACGTATTTTGCTAAAGATAACTTTTGAACTAAACAATTTTTTACTACAGCTTCATCTAATTTTTTAAGTGACTTCCAACCGATTGAAGATGCTACTGTAGTTAAATTATTAAAAAAAAAAGGGTACATTTGTTTGGGAAAAACTGACTTGGACGAGTTTGCATGTGGAGGTTCTGGTTTATTATCAGGCAAGGGTGTTTTAGTCAATCCCTATGATCCTCAGCACATTGTGGGAGGTTCTTCTTCAGGTTCTGCAATAGTTGTGGCTCAGGATTTAGTTCCTTTCGCTTTGGGAAGTGATACTGGAGGTTCTGTGCGTTGTCCGGCCGCTTATTGTGGAATAATAGGTTTTAAGCCTTCTTATGGTTTAATTTCTCGTTATGGTTTAATTCCTCTCGCTGCTTCTCTTGATACTGTTGGTATTTTGGCTTCACAGATGAAAACAGTAAAAAAAATCTTTTTAGTTCTCGCTAAGAAAGATGCTCAGGATTTGTTAACAATTAAAAAAAAGCAAAAAACTAAATTTCTGAGATCAGCTAAAAAAATTGCTATTATCCAAGGATTAGAAAAATGTTTAGAAAAAGATCTCAAAGAATTATATCATCGAACTTTAAACATTTTAAAAAAAGAAGGTTATGTTATTGAAGAGGTAAAGTTGGCTAAAGAATTGAGGGAAAATTTGCAACTTACTTATTTGATTATTTCTTGCAGCGAACTATTAAGCCATCTGAACTCTTTGCAAGGAATAACTTTCGGCAGCCAGAAAAATATTCTTATTTCGGAAAAGAGAGATAATTTTCTCGGACAAGAAATAAAAAAGCGTTTGTTAATAGGAGTTTATTTTTTGGAAAATTTTGAATATTTAGAGAAAGCACGAAGATTTCGTGCATGAACTGCTCAATGAATAAAAAAAATCTTTATTAATTATAATTTTTTACTTTTTCCTAGTATGAGTGGTCCAGCTCCAAAAATTAAAGAAGTTTCTTCTTCTTTTGCTGGAAGCGAAATAGTTCATTGAAGTGACAATTTATTACTCTTGGCTAACTTTAGTGGCATTCCTTCTTTAAGTCTCCCAATCGGAATTGTTAGAGGATTACCAGTTAGTATGAATATAAATGCTGGTTATGGAAACGACCAAGAATTACTAGCAATTGCTGAATTATTAGAAAGAAAAATTGTATTTTGCCAATAAAAAGAATTAATGTTGTTTAGTAATCTCCTCCAACTTTAAGGAAGAAAAGGCGGAAAAGAGCAAGAAATTGCTGAAGACTTAACCAAAAAAGTTAAAGAAGTATCAAAAGGTATGCGAACTTTGTTTTGGAAGTGTAGAATTTGTTTAATTTTTAATATTTTAATGAAATTTTAATGAATAATAGTAAAAAACCTAGATTTTGTGTCATTTGCCGTCAAACCATCAAAAAAGAATTTTGGTTAGAAACCGCAAGACGATGTCAAAACTGTCAAAATAGATAAAATGTTTTGCTAAGAGATTATTTTTTTGAGAGAGTCAGGATGACCAAACAAATCAGATAATCACTCCAACTTTATTCAAAGAGTAATATAGTAATATACTTATGTTTTATACTCTACTCCTTTGTGATAGAAAAAACTAAACTAAAATAAATATATGGATAAATATTACTAAAGTAATTAATCTCTATATATGTTTATGAGGCAAAAATCGAGGTGCCGCATCAAGAATTACTTTATCAATTATTGTCTTCATATAATTGGAAATTAGTAAAAAATGGATGTTAAAACTTCTTATTATGTTTTTGGTTTATTTTGGTTTTATTGTGGTTTTTATTCAATCATTTTCTTTATTTTCGTTTTTTTAACAAAACAAAAGCAAAAAAATCCTTTTATTTTACTTTTTGAAAGTGGTTACTGATAATTTTGTTTTGTCTTTCTCTAATTTGTTTTGTTTTTTCTTGCTATTTTTTTTATTTTTACTTCAGAGGATAATGATAGAAAAAGAACTTATCTTATTTACTCACTAGAATTGAAAAGGAGATTACGAGGGTTGGTCTTTCCTTTTGATTTTGGGGGGAGGTTAGAATTAGTAACCAAAGTGGACAGAGTTTCCCTAAATAAATACATCTTCTTCACTGTCTCCCGTTTCAAATTCAATTACTCTTAATAATCTGTTGTCTCTTCCGCCCAAGTTACCATGAACTGTAATATTCTGATTTTCTTTTAAATTACTGATAACTGATTGGCTCCTGCTGTCGAAATTATTTTTTCAGAAAATTAACATAATTGATTCAAATTGGCTGTCGATTTTTTGTCCATTTTTTTCTGTTTCGGTAATTTCCAAAGGAACACGATAAAATTCGTCTCCGTTGATGCTAGTTCCTAAAGTAATTCCCATTTTTAGTTTACCTCGTAAAGTAATTATTTCTTGTTGTTTGATTTCTACCATATTTATTAATATTTTAACTTAGCACTACTTTCAGGTTTGCACTTAAACTATTGCTTAATTTTATTTGTATTACATTTTCGCCGAGCTTGTTTAGAGAGTGAAAATTCACTAAATGGCTTTTTTCCAAGTGGATTCCTGCTTTTTCTAATTCTTGTGTAATCTCTTTGAAGCCTACTGAACCAAAAGGTTCTCCTTTTTCGTTTTTTTTCAGAATAAAAGTAAGAGTAAAGTTGTTAACTTTTTTATGCAATTCTTGTGCTTTTTCTTCTGTTAAGGCTTTTTTTTGTTCTTGTTGGGTTTTTTGTTTTTCTATTCACAAGAGGCTTTTTTTATTATAAAACATTACCTTTTTCTTAGGTAATAAATAGTTGATAACGAATCCTTTACTTAATTCAGTTACTTTAAAGTTTTTTCCTAATGCATTATTCTCTAAAAGAATAACTTTTTCTTTCTTTACCATTGTTATTTTTGTTCTTTTTGTTCGATTATTGTGTAAGGGAGTAAGGCCATTTGCCTTGCTCTTTTAATAGCCCTAGTTACTTTCCGTTGGTTTTTAGCAGTTAGCCGAGAGTATGAACGGATAATAATTCTTCCTTGATCATTGATGAATTTGCGTAGAATATCTGTGTTTTTGTAATCAATATAGCTGATGTTTTCACTTAGGAAGTAGTCAGTACTAGGACCAATTTTTTTTCTCTTTGCCTTGTGACGACTTCTTAGATTACTTTTAGCCATTTTAGTTTTCTACTTCTACTTTTCCTTTAGGTTTAGTAAAGTCAATTTTTTCTACTTTTCCAACAAGATAGGTAAGTTGATCTAACGGATTAAAAATGTTTACTGAGTCGCTATCGAGTAGAATAAACTTTTGACAAATAATCGAGGAAATTCGAGAAAGTTTTTTTTCGTTTTCTGGATTTTCTCCCCCTTCTTCTACAATCTTTTTAGTTTGTAAAAACCCTTCTAGCAAGACGATATCGTTTTTTTTCAGTTTTTCGCTTACTTTATTTATTAACTCTGTTCCTTGAATCCGGCAAAAGAAAAAAGGCAAATTATTCCCTTCGCGGGGAACAACGATTCGAAAGGAAATCACTTCTGGTTCTTTTTCATTTTCGCGAACTTTAAAATTAAAATCGGTAACTATTTTTCCCAACAATCTTAGTTTATTGGAAGAGGTTTCGTCAATTTTATCAAGAGTTGTATCTAGTTTAGAGAATTCAACCACTTTTACCAAGACTTGTCTACCTGATTTTTCATTACGTAGATAACCTTTTATTTCTAGTGTTTCATCTTGTTTAATTTCTTTTTCAATGTTTTTGGCTATTTCTCCTTGAGCAACGCAACGAAGAATAGTTAGGGAACCACTTGGGGTGGGAACTAATAAACTGAAATAGGATATTAGTTCGTTTTTATCTCTTTCCTCTTTCTCTTTAATTTTTGCTTCAGCCGATAAAACCTTACCAACTATTTTAATTTTGTTCAGCATCTTCTTTTTCTTTCTTATAATTATTAATTTTAAGTTTTGATTCGTCAGTTAGGTTGATCAACAAGTAACGATTGAGGAAATTTTTAGGAATAGTGTGTAAGATATGTTTTTTTATTTCTTGAACTTTTTCTCGTTCTGCTCTGAAGTAAATAAGGAGATAAGTGGAAGTTGTTATTTGACTGATCCGATAAGCAGGTTTCCAATTTTTTTCTTCTATTTTTTCTAGATTATCTTTTCCAAGTACTTTTTCTATACTTTCTATCATCTGTTTGTGTTTCTCTTGATTCTTTTCTTTCTCATTTAAGAGACAAAGTAGTTCATAATTACAGTTCTGTTTTTTTCTGGTCATGCAAATTAAAGGCAAATATATTTTATTTTATTACTGGGTTTGTTTTCTCTCTGTTCAATTCAATCCTTCCTTAAAATTACATTATATTTTCAACTTAGTAGTGAAAATTAATCCTTAGTGACTTTCATTTAATAAGTTAAAGTTCAGTCAAATTTGGACTTCAAAGAGAAGGTCAAACTGGCATTTATTATTTTTATAGAGGGTAGTCTAAATGGTATAATATATATTTACAGAACTTTTTTTTAATACTCAAGTATTAAGTTCTTTTTTTCTCTGTTTCATTTTTGTCTATATAAAAAAGACGAAAATGCTAGAAAAAAAAGAAATAACTCCCAATGGAGAAAATAAGGTTGGAGTTCCGGTGGCTAACTCCCTTTTTGAAAAGCAACCAAAGATAAAAAAAGAGTGTTCGGGGTGTGGGGATAAATTTTTTTGCTTAACTTCCCAAAATTTTGCTTGCTGTCAAGATTGTGCGATCAATGGTAGTCGTTATGCTCAAAGTAAATGTGCTGAGTGTGGCGATGGATCGGGAATAATTAAGTTTTCTCAGCAACCAACTCGTAAATGTAAAACTTGCTTTCTAACTTCCTCAATTCAGTTTTCAGATAGCCAATCAATCGCAGTTAATCATGAATAAACGAGGTTTAAAAAGCAAAAGCGAAGTTGGTGTTTTTTGCACAAAATTTTTGCACAAAAATGGAAGAAATGATAAATAAGGTTAGCCATGAAAAACTTCAAAATCAAAAAAGAACTATTCTCTTTTTGATTTTGTGAAGGTTGCAAGAGTAATTTTATTGTTGATTCTTCTTAATCTCTATATTATTAATTGAATATAAGAAAAAAAGAAAAGTTTAGGTTCTGAAACTAGTTAATTTTCCTGAATGATATCAGATTTTCCTTAGTAATAATAAGACTGCTGTCTTTAAGGTTTTTTTTGCTAATAAGAGATTCTGAGAAAGCTTTTTCTAGTTTTTTAACTTCTAACAAAGTTAGATAACCTATGTTAATCTTGACCATTGGTTTTATTTGTGGATTTATTTTTGCTTTTTTGAAACTGATTAAAAGTTTTTCTAGTTTTTTAAATTCTTTTAAGTATGTGTTTATTTCACTTTCTTTTATTTCCAGTTGGATTTTTTGAGCCAGTTTTTGTAATTCCCTTTTTTCCATTTAACTTATTTTTTAAAAACTTTAAAAAATTTGATATTAACTTTTTGATTAATGTTGCAAAAACCTTTTCTAACAGAGGTAGCAAAGTTAGAAAATATTAATATTAATAAAAGTGTTATGTTTACCAGTTAGCGAGTTTCTTTTTGTTTGCTTTTTTACTTTCTATCTTCCTTTTCAACATTATTTTTGCTTTCATTTTTTTCCTTGGCTTTGATAATAGTATTTGCTACTAGACTAGCAAAAAAACTGATTGATTTTTCATCTCGGTCATTACCTGGAATGACATAGTCAACTAGACGTGGGTCACAATGAGTGTTACAAATTGCGATAATTGGAGTACCAGTTTTTTTTGCTTCTTGAAAGGCAGTTTTTTCTTTTTCAAGACCAATGATGAACAAAGCGGTTGGTTTTCTTTGCAAATTAATTACTCCTTCATAAATACTATTCAACTTATCTCTTCTTTTTTCTAAAATTACTTGCTCCTTTTTTATCAAATTTTTAAAGGTTTCTTTTTGAAGAAAGCTGTTTAGTCCTTGCAACTCTTTTAGTTTTTTTTTTATTTCTTCAAAATTAGTCAGGAAACCTCCTTTTCATTTGTTTATAATGTAAGGCATTCCGCACCGAGTTGCTTGCTCTTTAACAATTCCAGCAACTTGCTTTTTGGTGGATAAAAATAAAATTATTTTCCCTTTGTCAAGTAGTGTTTCTATGTATTTTCCTAACTCTTGGCAACTGATGATAATCTTTTGTAGATCGATTACATGCGTTCGGCTATTTTTTTTGTAAATATAGGGACGCATTTGTGGATTTCACTTACGAACTAGATTACCAAATTGAACACCGGCTTCAATTAATTGATTTCTATCAAGATTCGGTATATTTTCCATTATGAATATTTTATACAATAATCAGTCATAGTTTTTTCAAAATCAATGTTGGAAATAGGAAGAAAAAAGCAAATCGCATAATTTTACTTGTAAAATATAGTATTATGGTTACTGCTCAGGAGTTATTGGACAAGTGATATCCTAAAAATAGCATTTGTTTAGTTAAAAATGAAGAGGATTTAGATGCTGTTTGCGATGGGTATGGGGTCAGAGATATCAACAATTATGGCAAAGTTTGTGAAGATAATAACATAACTATAAACTCAATCCTTATCGAACAAAAAGTACTTGTGAGGAAATAATAGAGGGAGAATTAGATTTGACTAGATTTCCTATTTAACTAAGTTCATCAATGACAATAGTCATAAAGCACACGATTGAAACTTCAATCAAGAAATTATTCGCCGAATGACTTTAGGATTAGCCTGTATCCATCAAGGAAAATTATTCATCGGGATTTTGAAAAGTCTAAATATCTTATTAACATAATAATTATCAAGTAAAAATATCAGATTTTGGTTTGTCAAAACTTAAAATTACTAGTTCCACTCATTCTAAATACATAGTGGGTACTATTCGTTGAATGGCTCCCGAAATTCTTAGAGAGCAAAGGTATTCCGAGCAATCAGATATTTATGTCCTTGGTATGGTTATCTAGGAAATCGCTGCTAAGTGTACCATCCCTTTCAAAGATCTCGACAATAATCTAGTTATGTTTAAGATTTTTAGTAATGGCAAAGAAACTATTCCAGTTGCTATTCCCCAAAACATTAGAGAGATTATTCAACAATGTGTTGGCAGGATAATCTTAATGAACAGATAGCTTTGAAAAGTATTTTAGAAGAAAAACTAACCACTCAAACTTACATGGGGAAAAGCAGTTTAAAAACTTTTTATGTAATCACGAAAATTTTTAGAAAAAGAGTGTTCTCCTTTTATCATCTCTTCGATCTTATCAGTAATTTTGTCGTGCAAACCTCCATGCCCTTCGTTAAGTTTGGCTGATTTATCATTGATTAATATAGTATTGACTACAGCATGAGCCAACTCGTGAGCAATCGTTTTGACTAATTGATTTCACCCAATACTAAGTTGACTATATTTTCCTGTTTTTGCGTTTCTGATAACTCAAGAATTGTAATTATAACGAAGAAAAAAAAGTTCTGGTTTTAACTTAATAGTTATGCGACGGTTGGTTCAGTAACAAACGCTCTCTTTGAAATTTCCTCAAAAATCTTCTCTTCTTTGCCATACTACTCCACCATTCTCTTTGCTATCACACCTTCCCATAGTAATTTTGCCAGCAACTTTTTTTTCTCCTTCTTCATTTTCAGTTAACCAACCAGCAAAACCCCCCCAAGAAATTCCCGCTTCTCCTACTTCCGGAAAGATTTTTTTGCATTTTTCGATGTCGCTATTTAGAGTTTCTTCAGTAGTAACGCGACCAGCGACTTTTTTTGGCCTAATAACTCTAACTTTAGTTTCTTCTCATCATCTTTTTTCGCAATTTCTTAATCCTTTTTCAAGAAACTTGTCATAAAAATGCTTTAAAAATTCATCTATTTTTTCATTGATTTTTCTGTTCTTAAGTAAGCGATGTAAATCATTTTTTTTTCATTGATTTTGTGCTCTTATTCTTTCATTAATCTCTAAATCATTAAGGTTTCCTAACCTTTCTTCTTCTTCAGGATTCTCCGGTGGTAACAAATCTTCTGGCAGTAGAGCAAATTCTTCCTCAGAGACTTTGTAGCCTGGCGAATCATTTTTCTTTGATAATCTATTTCCAAAAAAAATAACCACAAGTAATGAAACTAAAAAAAGCAAGAAAAAAAGGAAAGATGAAAGAAGGGAAGACTCTTTTTTTTGGTCAATTATTGTCTTTGCCATGTTAACTTTAATTTGCTAATTCATTAACTATTTCTTTTTCTACTTGGTAATCAATTAATTTTTTGCATAATTCTTCTAGGTCACCTTCAATAATAAAGTTTAGTCTGTTCCAGCTAATCCCCAAGCGATGATCAGTTACCCGATTTTGAGGATAGTTGTAAGTTCGGATTTTTTCTGAGCGTTCGGCAGTTCCAATCATAGCGGAGCGCAAATTGCCAGTTTTTTGTGCCTCATCGTTTTGTAGTTTTTCTAATAAACGGCTTTTGAGAATAAATAAAGCTTTTTCTTTGTTGTCATGCTGACTGCGACCATCTTGGGAAGTAGCAACAACCCCAGTTGGTAAGTGAGTAACACGAACCGCTGAGTCAGTAGTATTAACATGTTGTCCTCCTGCACCACTTGAACGATAAGTATCAATTCTTAAATCTTGGAAATGAATATTTAAAACGATGTCTTGTATTTCGGGAAGAACAACGACGGTGGCAGTAGAAGTATGTATTCTACCCTTATTTTCTGTTTGGGGAACACGCTGGACGCGGTGAACACCAGCCTCATTCTTTAACCATTTAAAAACGTTCTTTCCTTTTACCAAAAACGCTACAAAGGTAAAATTACCAGCATTATCTATGTTGCTTTCTACCATTTCTACTTTCCAACCTTGTTTTTCAGCAAATTTATGGTACATACGATATAAATCTCGTGCAAACAATCCTGCTTCTGTTCCTCCAGTTCCGGGACGAATTTCAATGGCTATATTTTGCTTGGTTCCTTCTTTTTCCACTATTCGCTCTTTAATTTTTTCGATTATTTTGACTTTTTTTAACTCCAAATTTTTAATTTCATTAAAAAATTCTCTTTTTTCTTCCTCATTCAGTTCTAAAATTAATTCTTGATAGTCTTTTTTAGTCTTATTTGCTTCATCATATTCTTGCTTGGCAGCTAGTAATAGATTTCTTTTTTTGCTTTCCAGTTTTCGAGTGATTTGATTTTTTTCTACCTTTTCTAAATAATCAATAATTTTTTCTTCTAATTCTTTGTTTTCGGTAAGTTTTGTTTCCATATTTTTAATAATTTCCAAACAAGATCAAGGAATCCTTGTTGATAATATAGAATTTTAAATTTTGCTTAAACTGTTATCTTACGAAAGATTACATATATCATTAATTATTTTTGAAGTTTAATACATTAAACAGCGAGCATTTTTCCTTGTGGAATATTTAGGATTTTTTTTAGATCTAACAATTAACGCTTTCCTTGCCATATGAATTTATAAAATTTATGCCTAACTTCCTCCTCTTTATCGAAAGACGGAAAAGAACTTTTCATTAAACGACTTAGCAAAGTTGAATGATTGATTAAAAAGGCTGGCAAATGATGCCTAAATGACGTCAAATGTTTACTTTGTCTGGTTTTGTTGCAGTACGCCCCATTTAAGGTTTTCATCTTGTAAACAAATTTTAAAAATCATTTCAGACACAAAAAAACTTTACAAGAATTAAACGATATAATCGATTTTTTAAAGAATAAAATTTATTAATATATTAAGTATTAGTATTAGTGTGCGAGTATAGTTCAACGGTTAGAATATTAGACTGCCAGTCTGAGGATGCGGGTTCGATTCCCGTTACTCGCTCCATTTGAATGGCGAATATGGCGAAATGGTTTAACGCACTAGTTTGTGGAACTAGCATTCGTGAGTTCAATTCTCACTATTCGCCCCATTAGAAAAATAATTTAGAAATTTAGAAAACAAATATATACATAAATAAGATGGAAGTAAGATGTTATGACTGTGGACGAATGGTTCCGCAAGGTGAAGCAATTAAACAAAAGGAAGAAATGGGCAACGTTGGCGGAGGTGGTTATGGCCACAAAAGTGGTTGAGGAGCTGGTGCTGGAAGTTGAAGCAGTGGAGGAAAAAGTTATTGATTGTGTATCCCCTGTGATCGCAGAAGAGTAGAAAATCGTCGCTTTTGACAAATGATTGTGATAGGTGCTGCTTTGATAATAATTTTAATTGTAATTGCTTTTACCTATTTAAGAAGATACGGACAAATTTAATCAATCTCGTAGTTTTTTATGAGCCAAGAAAAAACCAAAGAAATTATTGAAAGATTCACTGAAAATCTTAATCAGAAAGAGAAGATTAATGAGTTAGCAGTCATTGGTCGAGAAAAAGAAATCAAACAATTGGTTTATATTTTGTCCCGAATGCTGAAGAATAATCCATTGTTAATTGGTTATCCGGGAGTAGGAAAAACAGCAATTGTGGAGGGATTGGTGCAAAAAATTAAACAAGACCAAGTGCCAGACTATTTAAAAGATAAAACCATTTACCAATTAGATATGATGTCTTTAATGGCTGGGACTAAGTTTCAAGGGGAATTAGAAGAAAGATTAAAGATTATTTTTAACTTTATGAGTCGTCCGGAGAATAATGCTATTCTCTTTATTGATGAAGTCCATTTAATTGTTGGAGCTGGTCGTAGTCAAGGTGCTCTTGATATTTCTAATTTGTTAAAACCGCTCCTTTCCCGAGGAGAAATTCAGTGTATTGGAGCTACTACGCCACTTGAATATCGTCAGTATCTTGAAAAAGACGAAGCCTTAGCCCGTCGATTCAGTAATATAATTGTTTCTGAACCAAGTTTTAAAGATGCTCTAATGATTCTGCATGGTATCCGTAACTATTTGGAAATTTATTACGAATTGAAAATCTTGGATGAGGCTTTATTAGCTGCGATAAAATTTTCTCAGCGTTATTTAACTACTAAGTATTTACCAGACAAGGCTATTGACCTATTGGACGAAACTTGTGGAAGAATAAGGGGCGAAATGTGATATGAACCAGAAGTAATTACTAAGACTCGTAAGGACTTAAGAGAATTAGAAATGAAAGAGATGTCAATTTCTCAAGAAAAAGAAAAACTACCAGTAGAGTTGCTTATTTTTAGCCAAGAACGAGGAATTGCTAAAAAAAGAGAAAAATTAAAAGAGTTGGAAGAACAAGATAAAAGAGAAAGTAGAATTGTTCAAGAATTGAATGAGATAAAAAGAGAATTAGCACAAGCCGAAAAAGAATTAATTACTTATCAACAAAAAGAATTTGACTTGAATAAGGCGGCCGAAATCAAGTATGCAACTATTCCGTTGTTGAAGGACAAAGTGAGTAGATTAGAGGGAGAAGCGAGTAAAAACACTTTAAAAAGATATTTGGTTAATGAGGAAGATATTGCTTCGACCATTGCCAAGAAATGTGATTTATCAGTAGGAAAAATATTGGTTGATGAACAGCAAAAGTTGCTTTTTTTACCAGCAATTTTGCAACAAAGGGTAAAAGGTCAAGATAAAGCTTTGAGGGCAGTTACTAATGCTATTTTTCGAGCTCGGGCTGGGGTGCAAGATCCTAATCGGCCACTAGCCTCCTTTTTGTTTGTGGGGCCAACCGGAGTGGGGAAAACTGAAGTAGCACTAACTATCGCAGAACAACTTTTTGATCAAAGGAAAAATCTGGTTCGTTTAGATATGACTGAGTTTTCAGAACCTCATTCAGTTAGTAAATTAATTGGTTCTCCTCCTGGATATATTGGATTTGAGGACAAACCACGGTTAGAAATTATTCGGGAGAAAATGAATAGCGTTTTGCTTTTTGATGAGGTGGAAAAGTGTCATCCGGAAGTTTTGAACGTGCTTTTACAGATTTTAGACAATGGTTTTCTTACTTTGGCTAATGGACAAGAAGTTAATTTTCGCAATACTATTATTGTTCTCACTACTAATTTAGGCTCAGAATTATATTCTTTTGAAAAGAATTGAAAAGAATTGGAGGAGGACTTGAAATTTAAATTGAAGGATCATTTCCGTCCCGAATTTCTAAATCGACTAGACGAAGTAGTATTTTTTAACCTTTTAAGTAAGGAAGTTGTTCGGGAAGTTGTTGTTAAGGAGTTAGAGTTGTTTATTAAAAGAGTTGAGCAAGAGAAAAGAATTAAGTTAGAATATAGGGAGGAAATGGTGGAAAAAATTCTTCAGCAAGCTTATTCAGAGGAATACGGAGCTCGACCGATTAAACATTATATCGAAAGGGAAATTGGAACTTTGGTAGCGCGGGGAATTATTTCTCGGTTTCTTCAACCTAGCGGCCGGTTTCTTTTAGATATTGAGAAAGGTACTAATGAAATTAAAGTAACTACCTTGTCTTTATTGGAAGATAAAAAAAATTTTTTAAAGTAATTAAAAAATGTAAATAAATTAAGAGTGAAGGAAAGAAAGACCTATGATTTAAGGATGAAAAATCAGTAAATTTAGTAATTGGTTAATTGGTTGTAGGTTAGACTTTTACCTACTGCCAAGGAAAACAATAATTCAAGTCTTTCTTGTTCGCTATGCTTTCGAGTATTATAACGAAAAATAGTTTATATGAATAAAAAAAATAATTCAAAAGATTCACAAGAGAATTTAGAAAGTTCGGCACAAGTACCGCAAGAAGAAAAAGTAAAAAAAAATAAAAAAGAGAGTAGTCAAGAAATTACTGAGCAGAAGCCAAATGAAGAAATTGCTAATCTTAAAGAACAAATCGAGGTTTTAAAGGATAAAAGTCTCCGTTTGTTGGCTGACTTGGAAAACCAACGAAAATCTCATATAAAGGAGATGGGGAAAATGATTAGATATAGTTGCGGAAAATTGCTAGAGAAATTTCTTTCCTTTCCTGATAGTTATCAAAGAGCAATTCAGGCTGTTCAAAATGTTCAAGATCCTAAAATTAAAAATTTTTTAACCGGCTTTCAGATGATTTTTGATGAATTCCAAGATACTTTAAAAAGTCAGGGAGTAGAAGAAATTAAAATTACTCCCCCAAAAGATGTTTATGAAAGTAAGTTTCATCATGCCGTTGAAGTAGAAGAAAATAATAATTATCCCGAAGGAACAATTTTACAAGTTTTCCGAAAAGGTTATTTTTATCATCAGGAAGTTCTTCGTCCTGCTGAAGTAAAAATTAGTAAAAAGACAGATAAAGGCGAGCAAAAGTAAAATAGTAAAAAAAATTAATAAATATGAGCGAAGGTACAAGCGAAAAAATAATAAGTAAAAAAGTGTTGGGTTGTGATTTAGGAACAACTAACTCTTGCGGTTTCATTAGCGAGGGTAAAAATTATAAGGTGATTGTTAATGACAAAGGAGGTAATACTACTCCTTCGGTGGTACTTTT
>Ga0335075_10009941_pt1 | contig 14462 bp, 13 predicted proteins | sample Lox_Sample_24_FD_206723 | JGI IMG/M metagenome (GOLD analysis project Ga0335075, IMG submission 206723) | Soil microbial communities from Loxahatchee National Wildlife Refuge, Florida, United States - Lox_Sample_2.4 | ecosystem: Environmental > Terrestrial > Soil > Wetlands | place: USA...
CGGGGCTGGCGACCAGGTCCGCGCGTGCCATCGAGGGCTTCAACGACCTGATGACAGGGTTGCGCGAGCTGGCTGCGGCTGGAACTCCGGTCGGCGACCTGACCGAGGCCGTGCTTGACCGGACCGGTTACGCGGCCGAGCTGCAAGCCTCGTCTGACTTGCAGGACGCGAGCCGCATCGAGAACCTCACCGAGCTAGTCTCGGTGGCCCGCGAGTTCGACGCCCGCAATCCGGGTGGCACGCTGGCGGAGTTCCTCGAGCAGGTGTCGCTGGTCGCTGACGCGGACGAGATCCCGGACGGCGAGCAGCATGGCGGCATGGTCACGCTGATGACCCTGCACACCGCCAAGGGCCTGGAATTCCCCGTTGTCTTCCTGACAGGCCTGGAGGAGAACGTCTTCCCGCACGAGCGCTCCATGGGCGACGAGCGGGAACTGGCCGAGGAACGACGGCTGGCCTACGTCGGCATCACCAGGGCGATGCAGCGGCTTTATGTCACTAGGGCGGCGACGCGCACCTGGTTCGGTCGCCCCGGCTACCACAGGCAGTCCCGGTTCCTGACCGAGATCCCCGCGGGACTGATCGAGTGGCGCCGGGACGAGTCCGCTGCCACGCAGCCGGCTTCTGAGCGACTGGCCCGGCGGCCCGGCGTCCGCGCCGTCGGCAACCGGCCGGTCCCGTCCCTGCAGCCGGGCGACCGGGTCAACCACGACTCTTACGGCCTTGGCACCGTCCTGTCAGTCGAGGGGCGCGGCGACGACCCGGAGGCCAAGATCGACTTTGGTGCCGACTATGGCATCAAGCACCTTGTGCTCCGCTACGCGCCGATCGAGAAGCTCTGACGCCAGTTCTGGCGCGGGCCCGGTCAGCCGTGGCGTCCTCAGACTGGGCGCATACCGTGCTTTCGCATGAGCGCAAGTTCGGCGTCTCGGTCCGGCGGTTCGGCGCCGGCCCAGAGCGCGGCCAGCTCACGGAAATAGCCATCGAGCGCTGGCGCGTGCAGGACGAGCACGCGAGCCGCGGTGTCGGCCGCGGCGCCGAAGGTATGGGCGACACCACCCGGCACCAGCACGAAACTTCCCGCTCCTGCCCGGACAACATCGCCGTCGAGCTCGAACTCGGCCTGGCCGTCGAGCACCCAGAACGCCTCGGCCCGGTCGGGATGCACGTGCGGAGGAGGCCGGCGTCCGCCTGCCGGGATCTGCCGCTCATGCAGCGAGAAGGCACCGCCCGTCGTGTCCGCCCCGGCCTTGAACATCAAGCTACTGCCGCGGACGGCAAGCTGCTCGCCACCGCCTGGCGGCATCACCACGTAGTCAGCCACGCTTATCGTTCTAACACGTGGTCTGCTGACGTGGCCGACCGCTGGCGGTATGAGCGCGACTTCGCCCGCGATCCGCAGATCTGCATGCTGCACCAGCAGCCACTGCGGGTGGGCGAGCGGTCGTAGAAGGCCCATTGACAGTCGTCTGCGCTGCACACCTTGAGCCGGCTCCAGGTACGCAGAGTGTGCGCCTCGGCGGCGATCAGCAGCAGTTCGGTGAGCGCCGCCTGAGTGCCCGGCCCGGCTGCGGTCACTCGGATGCTGCCGTCGGCTGCTGCGCCGACTTGTGCCCGCATTGCGGAGACGATCTCGGCAAGCCTGGCGGCTGGCTCGGCTGGGGCGGGCTGATGCGCTACATGTGACCGCAAGACCCCGCGCAGGACTTCTCTCAGGTCCACGGCCAGCGCCAGGTCGGCTAGCCCAGTGCCGGCTGGCTCACTGCCGGCTGGCCCAGGCTTGTCAGCGGCCAGGCCCGCCGATCTCAGCCAGCCGTCGAGCGCTGCCGGAGAACTGAGCTCGTCTGTTGCGTGCTCGATGTCGAGCGTATTGACGAATGCCTGCAGTAGCGCCAGACGGCCAGGAGCTTGTCCGATGCGCGGGTCGCTGCCAGCTGCGAGGCCAGATGCGGCGGTCATCAACCGCCTCCTTGTGCTGTCTTAGTCCGGCCAGCTTAGTCCGGCCACGTCACCGCCATTCTACGTCTGCTGGTTGCGCGGGGGGAGCCGTGCGGGCTAGCATCGTTACTAGCAAGCCGAAGAAGCTGGTGACGCCTTCTGCGAAGCCCGCGACGTCCGTCGGTCCGGAATCCGGACGGGAGCCGTAGCGGGCGGAATGCGCAGAAGAAATGCGCACAGCGACAGGACTGATCCGAGGGAGTGAGACGCGTGCTGCGGTATGACGGCTACCTGCTGTATCAGGCAGAGCGCCCCATGAGTGCTGTGCAGAGAACGCATGCGGACAAGCAGATCGGCGAGTTCGCCGCGGCTGCGCCTGCGCTACTGCGCGGCATCGCACGGCCTGGGCAAATCGCGCGGGGCTGGAAGCGATGAGCGGCAGCTCGATCGGTAACGACAGCAAGATCAGCAGGGACTGGGCGCTGATCGGGGTACCGACCAGTGCCGGGGCACATCACGCCGGCCAGGACAAGGCGCCGGCTGCGCTGCGGGCCGCGGGCCTTGCGGGCCGGCTCCGCGCCGCGGGGGTCAGCATCACCGACGCGGGTGACCTGCCCGGCTCGGTTTTCGCTGTCGACCACGCGAATCCGCGGGCCCGGAACCTGGCCGCCGTAGTGAAAGTCGCCAGGGAGGTAGCCGACGCCGTGGCCGACGTCGCTCGCGGCGGGAAGCGCCCGCTGGTGGTCGGTGGCGACTGCACGATCACGCTCGGCGTTGTCGCAGGTTTCCGGCGCAGCCATCCCGATGTCGGCCTGGCCTACGTCGACGGCGATGCGGACCTCGGTGCGCTGGACGCGGAGCCGTCGGGGATCCTGGACGCCACAGGCATCGCGCATCTGCTCGGCCATGGCGAGCCGGAACTTGCCGGGCTCGCCGGCAAACCGCCACTATTGCGGCCGGGCCGGCTGGCGATCGTCGGTTGCGACCCGCGCGAGGAGACTGACCGTGGCCGCAAGTTCCTCGCGGACCAGGGCGTGAGCTATACCGAAGGCCCTGAGCTGATCGCCGACCCGGAGGCAGCGGCACGCAAGGCACTCGCAGCGCTGGCGGGCAGTAGGCCGATGATCGTGCACTTCGACGTGGACGTCGTCGACTCCGGTGATCTGCCGCTGGGTAACTTCCCGCACTACGACTCGGGCGTCCGGCTCGAGGAGGTAGTCCGCGTTCTCCGAGTGCTGCTCAGCGATCCGTCCTGCGCCGCGCTGGTGCTCACCGAGGTGAACCCGAGCTATGACCCGGACGGCGGCCAGCTCGACAGGTACCTGGACGGACTGACCAGCGCGCTGGCACCCTGACGGCTGGAGCGCACCCGCCGTCCCGGCCGGTCGGCCTGCATCACTCAGGCCAGTTACGCTAAATCGTCTGCCTTGTGTCGGCAGCGTGCTCAACCTGGTCGGAGGATTCCATGAGCAGTATCCGGGTGATCATCGCCAAGCCTGGCCTGGACGGTCATGATCGCGGGGCGAAGGTGGTGGCACGGGCACTGCGCGACGCCGGAGTGGAGGTCATCTACACCGGGCTGCATCAGACGCCGGAACAGATTGTCTCCGCGGCGCTGCAAGAGGACGCGGATGCGATCGGCTTGTCCGTCTTGTCCGGAGCCCACATGACGCAGTTCAAGCGCGTGCTCGACCTCCTCGCCGAGAAGGATGCGACCGATATCACAGTCTTCGGCGGTGGCATTATTCCGGATGGCGACATCGCCGAGCTCGAGCAGATAGGCGTGGCGAAGATCTTCACTCCCGGTGCGACAACAACGGAGATCGTGGACTGGGTCCGGTCCGAACTCGGCAGCGCCGAACCCGTCAGTTAGCGATGGAGCCGCCAGTTGCCTGAACGCTGTGCCCGCCACCCAGTTGCCCGGCGCGAGCAAGACCGGCACTAGGCTTCCAGCCGCAGGGCGACGGACGCGCCGCACTGATCCCCCGAGCACGAAGGACGGACCCGAGTGGACCTGTTCGAGTATCAGGCGAAGGAGCTATTCGCCGAATACGGTGTCCCGATTCCGCAAGGCAAGGTAGCCAGCACCGCGGATGAGGCTAAGCAGATCGCCGAGGATGTCGCAGCCAGGAAAGGCGATGCGAAGCCCCTCGTCGTGATCAAGGCCCAGGTGAAGACCGGCGGGCGGGGCAAAGCCGGCGGGGTGAAGCTGGCCGACAACCCGGACGAGGCCAGGGACAAGGCCGCGGCCATCCTCGGCATGGACATCAAGGGTCACACCGTGCACACCGTCCTGGTGGCTGAGGACACCGACATCGCCGAGGAGTACTACCTGTCCTTCCTCATCGACCGCGCTGAGCGCACGTTCCTGTCGATGTGCTCGGTCGAGGGCGGCGTCGAGATCGAGGAAGTGGCCAGGACTCACCCGGAGGCGCTAGCCAAGATCCCGGTCAGCCCGCTGACGGGCGTCGACCGCGCCAAAGCGCTGGAGATCGTGCGGGCCGGCGGTCTGCCGGAGAAAGCGCAAGAAGGCGCTGCGCAACTCGCCGAGCGGCTGTGGGCTGTTTTCACTGACGAGGACGCCACACTCGTTGAGGTCAATCCGCTCGTCTACACCGGCGACGGCCGGGTCATCGCCCTCGACGCCAAGGTCACCCTCGACGACAACGCCGCCTTCAGGCAGGACTGGGCATCCTTCGCTGATCCGACGGCAGTCGACCCGATCGAGGCGCGGGCGAAGGCCAAGCACCTGAACTACGTGAAGCTCGACGGATCCGTCGGGATCATCGGTAACGGCGCGGGCCTGGTGATGTCCACCCTGGATGTCGTCGCATACGCCGGCGAGGAATTCGGCGGCGTGCGGCCGGCCAACTTCCTCGACATCGGCGGTGGCGCCTCGGCGGAGGTGATGGCCAACGGACTTGACATCGTGCTGTCCGACCCGGATGTACGCAGCGTCCTGGTCAACGTGTTCGGCGGCATCACCTCATGCGACGAGGTAGCCAACGGCATCGTGTCCGCGATGGCCATGCTGGCCGAGCGCGGCGAGCAGGTCAGGCACCCCATCGTGGTCCGGCTGGACGGCAACAACGCGGCCGAGGGCCGCCGGATCCTGGCCGAGGCGAACCTGCCGGTCGTCGAGCAAGTCGCCACCATGGACGATGCGGCGCGCCGCGCCGCCGAGCTGGCCGCCGTGGCCGCGAACGGAGCATGACATGGCCATCTTCCTGAACGCCGACAGCCGGGTCATCGTGCAGGGCATCACCGGGTCGGAGGGCCGCAAACACGGCGCGCGGATGCTCGCGGCTGGCACCAACGTCGTCGGCGGCACGAACCCGCGGAAGGCCGGCCAGACCGTCGAGTTGTCGGGCCGTGAAGTGCCGGTGTTCGCGAACGTCGGCGCGGCGATGGAGGCTACCGGAGCCGACGTCTCGGTCGTCTTCGTGCCGCCAGCCGGCACCAAGGACGCTGTCATCGAGGCCATCGACGCGCGCATCCCGCTCGTCATCGTGATTACCGAAGGCGTGCCGGTTCACGACACCGCCGCGATCTGGGCGCACGCTGTCGCCACCGGGAACGTCACCAGGATCGTCGGCCCGAACTGCCCTGGTGTCGCCTCACCGGGCAAGTCCAACGCCGGCATCATCCCGGCCGACATCACCTCGGAAGGCCGGATCGGCCTCGTGTCGAAGTCGGGCACGCTGACCTACCAGATGATGTATGAGCTGCGAGACATCGGCTTCTCGACCGCGGTGGGAATCGGAGGCGACCCGATCATCGGCACGACCCACATCGACTGTCTGAAGGCCTTCCAGGATGATCCGGGAACCGATGCCATCGTCATGATCGGCGAGATTGGCGGCGACGCCGAGGAGCGCGCGGCTGCGTTCATTGAGAAGAGCGTGACCAAGCCCGTCGTCGCTTACGTGGCCGGATTCACGGCGCCGGAAGGCAAGACGATGGGGCACGCCGGCGCGATCATCTCCGGATCGGCGGGCACCGCGCAGGCTAAGAAGGAGGCGCTGGAAAAGGTCGGTGTCCGGGTCGGCCGGACTCCGAGCGAGACAGCTGCCCTGGTTCGCGAGGTCATGCAGGCCGGGTAGGCCGCCTCGTCCGGCGGAGTGCTGCTGCTTCGCGCCAGGTTCCCGTTCCCGGCAGTCCGGCGCGCCTCCGCCGCCGCGCCATGCTGGATTGCCAGGCTTGAGTCTTGTGACTGCTTTCGCCGTTGGTTCCAGCCAGGCCGCCAGGCGCCGCCAGCCCGTTGCGCGGCCGGCCGGCGGTCCGGTCGGCCGCAGCCACCCCGGCAGTGGAGACAAGGGCTCCGCGGGGAAGGGAACCGGCCAAGGCGAGCGCTCGGTGCTCGCGGCGGGTGCGCTGGCCGCGGTCGCGGTCACGGCCACCGGCGTCGCTGTACTGGCCTTGCTGGCCCTGATCGGCTGGATCGCGGCGCCGCACCAGGGCGTCGGGCTGCCCGACGTCCTGCGCATGTCGGCCGCGCTCTGGCTGGTGGGCCAGCATGTTGGCTTCACGTTTCGTGGCGCGGGCAGGATCGGCCTGCTGCCGCTCGGTCTTGTGCTGCTGCCGGGCGCGTTGCTGTGGCGGGCGGGCCAGTGGGTCGTTAGGACGGCGCAGGTGCGGCGGCTGCGCCACGTCGGCTACGCAGCGGTGGCGCTTGCCGTGCCGTACGCATTGCTGACCGGGGCCCTTGCCCTGGCCAGCAGGTCGGCGCTGGAGTCGTCATCACTCCTGCAGTCCGTGGCGTGGGGGCTATTGCTGGCGCTTGCCGCTGGCGGGCTCGGTGGCGCCCGGGCGCTGGCGCCGTGGCCGCAGCTCGTCCGGCTGCTGCCGGCCAGGCAGAGATCCGTCATCGTCGGCGCCGCGGGCGCGCTCGCCACCCTTGCTGCAACAGGAGCGCTGGTCGCCGGGATATCACTGGCCGTGCACTTGCACGAGGCTGCCGTGCTGGAGCGAGACCTCGATCCGGGCGTCATCGGCACGGTGCTGCTGCTCCTGCTGGAGCTCGGCTACCTGCCGAATGCGGTGATATGGGCCATCGCGTTCGCGGTGGGCCCGGGCTTCGCGTTCGGTTCCGGCACCGTGGTCGGGCCGACTGGCTCAGCGCTGGCACAGCTGCCGGCGTTCCCGATGCTCGCAGCCCTGCCGCCGGGACTGCACGCGGCGATGCCCGGCTGGATCGGGCCTGTCGTCCTGGCGATGCCGTACCTGGCCGGTGTGCTCGCCGGGGTTCTGCTGGTCCGGGCCGCGCCGGCGCTGTCCCTGGACACCGCACCGCTGCTGGGGCTCGGGTGCGGCGCGGTGTCCGGCACGCTGCTCGGACTGCTGGCGGCGGTGTCTGGTGGCCCGCTTGGCGACGGGCGGCTCGCCGCTGTCGGACCGTCCGCCTGGCAGGTCGGCCTCGTGTCAGGCTTGGAGATCGGCGTCGCCGCGGCAGTGACCGCAGGCCTGGTGAACTACCGCGCCCTGCGCATGACAGGGGCGCTGGCCGGGCATCACGAAACGGCGCCGGTACCGGTAGCAGCAGTGAGCCGGGCCGCCGACGAGCATGTCATCTACGTGGATCCGTGGGCTGGTGACCGGCCAAGCAGCCAGCGTCGTCCTCGGGGCGGCCCGTCAGCTCTGCCGTAACCGCGCCGGACTGCACAGGGCACCCCGCGGCCCGCCGTCCCGCCGCTGCGAACCCCCGCTGTCCGGCCTCTCCAGCCAGCGGAAGCGGCCGGTTACCCGCGGGGTACTCTGATGCCTCGGGGATTCGCCTGCTCAATAGGCGGGGAGCCGCCATCCAGGCAGGCCGGCAAAGGAGCTCGCTGTCAGCCAGTCACGATTGCTCGTGCTCGTCTCGGGCACGGGCACCATCCTGCAAGCGCTGCTCGACGCCTGTGCCGATCCGGCCTTCGGTGCGCACGTTGTCGCGGTGGGCGCGGACCGTGCGGACACCGGTGGCGCCGCCCGGGCGGCCGCGGCGGGCGTTCCCACCTTCGTGCGGCGGGTGCAAGACTCGCCCGACCGCTTCGCCTGGGACAAGGCGCTGACAGCGGACTGCGCGGCGTTCGACCCCGACCTGATCATCGCGGCCGGTTTTCTCAAGCTGGTCGGCTCCGAGTTCCTCGGCAGGTTCGGCGACCGCATGATCAACACGCATCCTGCGTTGCTGCCGTCGTTTCCCGGCATGCACAGTGTCGAAGACGCATTGGACCACGGGGTAAAGGTGACCGGCTGCAGCGTGATCCTGGTCGACCCGGGGATCGACAGCGGCCCGATCGTCGCCCAGGCAGCCGTACCGGTGCTCGACGATGACGACGAGGAATCACTGCACGAGCGCATCAAGGTGGCCGAGCGTTCGCTCGTGGTGGCGACCGTGGGCCGGATGGTCCGCGAAGGCTGGTCGGTCCGCGGCCGGAAAGTGAGGATTGGCAGTTGACCAGGGTGCCGATAAAGCGGGCGCTGCTGAGCGTCTATGCCAAGGACGGGATTGCCGCGCTGGCCGCAGCGCTGCACGAGGCCGGCGTGCAGATCGTGTCAACGGGCTCAACAGCTTCCGTTATCGCCGCCGCTGGCGTGCCGGTGACGCCGGTGGAAGAGATCACCGGGTTCCCTGAATGCCTGGACGGCAGAGTTAAGACCCTGCACCCCGCGGTGCACGCAGGGCTGCTCGCCGATATGGCCAACACCAGTCACCGCCAGCAACTGGCTGATCTCGGCGTGGCGCCCTTCGAGCTGCTGGTCTCGAACCTCTACCCGTTCGAGCAGACTGTGGCTAGCGGCGCGAGCCCGGCGCAGAGCGTTGAGCAGATCGACATCGGCGGTCCGGCGATGGTCCGTGCGGCTGCGAAGAACCACGCCACCGTCGCGGTGATAACCAGCCCGGATAGCTACCCGGACGTCATCGCTGCGATCGCCGCGGGCGGGTTCACGCTGGAGGAACGACGACGGCTGGCGGCGCAGGCCTACGCGCACACCGCCGCCTACGACGCCGCGGTCTCGTCATGGTTCGCTGCTGCGTACGCGCCCGACCCGGTGGCCAGCCAGACAGGCTGGCCGGATGTGATCGGTGCGATGTGGACCCGTAAGGACGTCCTCCGCTACGGGGAGAACCCGCACCAGCGCGCGGCGCTGTACCTGCGATCTGATGGCGAGGCCGGGATCGCCAACGCCGAAGTGCTGCACGGCAAGGCCATGTCGTACAACAACTACGTGGACGCCGACGCGGCCAGGCGGGCGGCGTTCGGCTTCAGCCAGCCCTGCGTTGCGATCATGAAGCATGCCAACCCCTGCGGCATCGCGCTCGGCACGGACCTGGCGGAGGCGCACCGCAAGGCCCATGCGTGCGACCCCGTGTCGGCGTTCGGCGGGGTTATCGCGACGAATGGCACCGTGACCGAGGAGATGGCCGCGCAGGTCGCCGAGATCTTCACCGAGGTCATCATCGCCCCTGACTTCGAGCCCGCAGCGCTGAAGATTCTCACTGCGAAGAAGAACCAGAGGCTGCTGCGCTGCGCCGCGCCGGACGCGAGCGGCGCGCCGACCGCGGCGAGCGGCCCCGGCGGGCCCGACTGGCGGCAGGTCAGCGGCGGCATGCTAATGCAAACCCGGGACACCGGCACCGAGCCGGGAGATTCGGCGGCCAGCTGGAAGCTGGTCGCCGGCCGCGCCGTCGACGCGTCCGTTCTTGCTGACCTGGAGTTCGCCTGGCGTGCCTGCCGCGCGGTCAAATCCAATGCGATCTTGCTCGCTGCCGGGCTGGCCAGCGTCGGAATCGGCATGGGTCAGGTCAACCGGGTCGACTCGTGTCGTCTCGCGGTGACCAGAGCGGGGAATCGGGCCGTCGGTTCGGTCGCGGCCAGCGACGCGTTCTTCCCGTTTGCCGATGGTCTGCAGATCCTGACCGAAGCCGGGGTGCAGGCGATTGCCGAGCCGGGCGGCTCGGTCCGGGATGATGAGGTCATCGCGGCGGCACAGGCCGCCGGCGTGGCGCTGTACTTCACCGGCGTCCGGCACTTCTACCACTAACGGGCCTCGGGTACTGCCCGGTGCCGTGCATCGGGCAGAATAAGCGCGCGATGACTGCGACCATTCTGGATGGTAAGGCAACTGCCGGGGCGATCCGCGAAGAGCTGGCCGGGCGGGTGGCAAAGCTGGCCAAAGCGGGCCGCACGCCTGGCCTCGGCACCGTGCTGGTAGGTGACGACCCCGGCAGTCATTCCTATGTAGCCGGAAAGCACCGCGATTGCGCACAAGTCGGGATTGTCAGCATCCGCCGTGACCTGCCAGCCGACGCCAGCCAGCAGCAGGTCGAGGACGTCATTGCCGAGCTGAACGCCGATCCGGCGTGCACCGGATACATCGTGCAGCTGCCGTTGCCGGCCGGCCTGGACGCCCAGCGCGTGCTTGGCATGATCGATCCGGCCAAGGACGCCGATGGCCTGCAGCCAGTCAACCTGGGCAAGCTCGTGCTTGGCGAGCCCGGCCCGCTGCCGTGCACTCCCAAGGGCATCGTTGAATTGCTTCGGCGGTATGACGTCCCGATCGCTGGCGCCTACGTCACAGTGATCGGCCGCGGCATCACCGTAGGACGCGCTCTCGGGCTGCTCCTCACCCGCCGCAGCGAGAACGCCACAGTGACGCAGTGCCACACCGGTACCAGGGACCTGGCAGCGCACACGCGTGCTGCTGACATCGTCGTGGTGGCCGCAGGCAGGCCGGGGCTGCTCACCGCCGACATGGTCAAGCCGGGTGCCGCGGTGCTCGATGTCGGCATCACCAGGACGGAGGCGGGCCTGGTCGGCGATGTGGAGCCGGGCGTTGCCGAGGTGGCGGGTTACCTCGCGCCGATGCCGGGCGGCGTGGGCCCGATGACGCGCGCCATGCTGCTGGCTAACGTGGTAGAGGCCGCTGAGTCGCAGGCAGCGGGCGGCCGGTCCGGTTAATTGCTTAACTCGCCAGTAACATAAGCTCACAGCAGACGTCGACGGAAGGTCAGCAGCCGGTCATGAACATCGTGGTCTTGGTAAAGCAGGTACCCGACACCTGGTCGGAGCGCAAGCTGCGGGCCGACGACGGCACCCTGGACCGGGACGCGGCCGACGCGGTGATCAACGAGCTCGATGACTATGCGATCGAGGAAGGGCTGCGGCTGCAGGAGGCACATGGCGGGGAGGTCACGATCGTCTCCATGGGCCCGGACAAGGCGGCCGACGCGATCCGCAAGGCATTGTCGATGGGTGCAGACAAGGCCGTGCATGTCACCGACGAGGCGCTGCGTGGCTCGGACGGCCTGGTGACATCGACGGTGCTGGCCGAAGTGCTTCGCCGTACCGGTTTTGACCTGGTCATTTTGGGCTCGGAGTCGACGGACGCGCGGATGGGCACGCTGGCGGCAATGCTGGCCGAACGGCTCGGCGTGCCGCAGATGTCGTTCGCGAGCAAGGTAGAGACCGACGGGTCGAAGATCAGCATTCACCGTCAGGCCGACTACGGTTACGACACCGTCGAGGGAACGTTGCCGGCGGTGGTCAGCGTGGTCGAGAAGATCAACGAGCCGCGGTACCCGTCGTTCAAGGGCATCATGGCGGCGAAGAAAAAGCCGGTTGAGACGCTTAGCCTGGCCGACCTGGGGATGGATGCCAGCCAGGCCGGGCTGACCGCGAGTGCCACCGAGGTGGTCAGTTTCGCGAACCGGCCGCCGCGCGCGGCCGGGACCATCGTCACCGACGAGGGAGAGGGCGGCGCAAAGGCCGCCGAGTTCCTGGCTTCGCGCAAGTTCATCTGAGCATCCACGGTTCATCTGAGCACCACGGGCTGACGCGGAAGGCTGTCTTATATGGCTGAGATCCTGGTACTTGCCGAGCATGATGGCGAGACCGTCAAGAAGGTCACGACCGAGTTGCTCACACTTGCCCGTGCGCACGGCGAGCCGTCGGTGGTGTGGACCGGCGATGGCGCCGAAGGCGGCCGGGCCAGGCTGGCCGAATTCGGCGCGGCAAAGGTGTACGTGGCTGACAGCCCTGACTACGCCGACTATGTGGTCGCCCCCAAGGCCGAGTTGCTCGCGCACCTGGTCGCGCAGAAGGCGCCGGCCGCGGTGCTCGTCGCCGCGACATCAGAAGGCCGTGAGGTGGCCGGCCGGCTGGCGGTGAAGACCGGCTCTGGCGTGCTCACCGACGTCACCGGCCTGACCGCTGGCGACGGCGGCGGGCTGGTCGGCGAGCAGTCCATCTTCGGTGGCGCGATCACGGTCCAGTCCGGGGTGCGTACCGGCACGCCGGTCATCGCGGTCCGGCCGAACGCCGTCACGCCTGAGCCTGCACCCGGCGCCGCCGAGATCGAGCCGGTGCAGGTGGCTATCTCTGAGGACGCCAAAACCGCGCGGGTGACCGGCAGGGTGGTGGCCGAACGCGGCGAGCGCCCGGAACTGACCGAGGCCTCGATCGTGGTGTCCGGTGGCCGGGGGCTCGGCTCTGGCGAGCATTTCGCGCTGATCGAGCAGCTCGCGGATTCCCTCGGCGCAGCGGTCGGCGCGTCCCGCGCCGCGACCGACGCCGGGTGGTACCCGCACCAGTTCCAGGTCGGCCAGACTGGCAAGACGGTCTCACCGCAGCTGTACGTGGCTATCGGTATCTCCGGTGCGATTCAGCACCGGGCCGGCATGCAGACTTCCAAGACGATCATGGTCGTCAACAAGGACCCGGAAGCGCCGATCTTCGAACTTGCCGACTTCGGCGTCGTGGGCGACCTGTTCAAGGTCGTCCCGCAGCTAGTCGAGGAGATCGCCAAGCGATCCGAGGGCTGATGGCAAGCAGTCGCTTGCTGCCGGCCCGCGGCGTCAGGCCGGACATCCCGGCCTGACGGCCATTAGGCTAAATGCATCATGTCGAACTCCAGCGCCGCCGGGGCCGGTCCCGCGCCAACGGCGGAGGCTAAGGCAGCCTCCGCGGTCTCGGCGTACCTTGACCACGCTGCCACGACTCCGATGCTGCCCGTTGCCCTGGCGGCCATGACTGAGGAACTTGCCCAGCTTGGCAACCCCTCCTCGCTGCACAACGCAGGCCGCCGGGCTCGCCGCGTTGTTGAGGAGTCAAGGGAGCTGATCGCCGAGGCCTACGGAGCCAGGCCGAGCGAGGTCGTCTTTACTAGCGGCGGCACCGAGGCCGACAACCTCGCCGTCAAGGGACTGTACTGGGCCGGGAAAGCCGCAGATCCAGGTCGGCGGCGCGTCCTCGCCGCACCTACCGAGCACCACGCCGTGCTCGACAGCGTGCGATGGCTGGCCGAGCACGAGGGCGCCGAGGCGGACTGGCTGGCGGTCGATCAGACCGGAGTGGTCAGCCCGGAGACGCTGGCAGCGGCCATCGAGACGGACCCCGCCACAGTCGCGGTGATCACAGTGATGTGGGCGAACAACGAGGTCGGCACCGTGCAGCCGATCGCCGAGCTGGCCGCAGTGGCGGCCGAGCACGGGATCCCGTTCCACAGCGACGCGGTTCAGGCGGCCGGACAGCTTCCGGTGAGCCTGGCGGGCAGCGGTGCCGTGGCGCTGACAATTACCGCGCACAAGATCGGTGGTCCGGTGGGAATCGGCGCTCTGCTGCTGGCCAAGGGCGCTCAGCCAGTGCCGGTACTGCATGGCGGCGGCCAGGAGCGCGACGTGAGGTCGGGCACGCTGGACGTCCCGGCGATTCGTGCCTTCGCGGTCGCCGTGGAGCTGGCCACCGAACGTCGGACCGACGAGGCCAAGCGACTGGCGTCGCTGCGGGACGACCTCATCGCGCAGGTAAAGGCGGCGGTGCCGGACGCCATCCTCAACGGGGCCGCGCCCGGACCCGGCCGGCTCCCCGGCAACGCCCACTTCTCATTCCCCGGCTGCGAGGGCGATGCGCTCCTGATGCTGCTGGACGCCCGCGGAATCGCCTGCTCGACCGGTTCGGCCTGCACCGCAGGAGTAGCGCAGCCGAGCCACGTGCTTCTAGCCATGGGCGCGGACGATGCCCGCGCCCGGGGTTCGCTCCGGTTCTCGCTTGGTCACTCTTCCTCGCAGTGCGAGGTCGACGCCCTCGGTGCCGTAATCGGCGAGGTCGTCGAGCGGGCCCGACGGGCCGCCAGGTAGCCCGTTTATCCTGAGCAAGATGACTAGCTTGCGCGTGCTTGCCGCCATGTCGGGCGGCGTCGACTCCGCGGTGGCAGCTGCCAGGGTCGCTGAGGCGGGACACGACGTCACCGGGGTGCACCTGGCGCTGTCTGCGAACCCGAGTTCCTACCGGACCGGGGCACGGGGCTGTTGCACGCTCGAAGACGCTCGCGATGCCCGGCGGGCGGCAGATGTGATTGGCATCCCGTTTTACGTCTGGGACATGGCCGAGCGGTTCCATGCCGACGTCGTCCAGGACTTCGTCGAGGAGTACGCGCGTGGCAACACGCCGAACCCGTGCCTGCGCTGCAACGAGAAGATCAAGTTCGCGGCAGTGCTGGACCGGGCGATCGCGCTCGGCTTCGATGCGGTCTGCACCGGC